>TARA_R110000850_G_scaffold274853_1_pt1 | contig 12255 bp, 11 predicted proteins | sample TARA_R110000850 | Tara Oceans TARA_R110000850 (sample SAMEA4397586) | marine metagenome | biome: Polar Biome; feature: [SRF] surface water layer (ENVO:00010504); material: water (ENVO:00002006), including particulate matter (ENVO:01000060) such as... | depth 5 m | reverse complement strand
AGAATATCCGTTCGACGGTTTTCAATGTGGTTGCGGGGGCAGGATGGTTATGAGACTGATGAAATAAGCTCACTTATTTTGTGCCAAAACAACATTATTTGCCCTAAATTGATGTATGAACTAGAGTTTTCCATGAATAGGGGACTGGAAGCTAGGTACATTAATGGTGAATGACAACCAGCAGGAATGGCACAGGGATGAGCACTCAGACGACGGCGATCTGACCTTAAGGCATTCCGGCATTCACTTTCAGACCTTCCGTACCTGGGCTGAACAACACAACGTCTCCGACATTTTCGATGCCATAGCGCTCACCTTTGGCTTCACGGAAAATTTCACTGTTGTCGGTAACCTGTGCAGTGACTTGGCTAGTCAGGACGCACAAGCCGTGCTGAATCAGTGGACTGACAACCCATACATAAGTGAGCTAACGCGGCTGCTGCGCGCGTTCAGCCAAGATTCTGTCTTTGCCAATGCCTATCCGGGCATTACCCATGGCACCTCAAGGAACGTCACGAAAAGCATATTGCGTAAGGCCGGTGCAGATCTCAAAAACGAGCATTTTTTGCTCGAGATGATTGTCCAATCGCAGCCCCTTTCAGACAAGCGAAACCTCGACTGGCCACGTACAAGTTTAAAAATCTGGTTAATTGTGCAAGCGCTTGAAAGAGCAGTTGAGAGTGATTGTTCTCACGACACTCAAATCCAGCAAGTGGCTAGCACGTTTTGTCTGCCTGGAGACAACCCTAAATGGCTGCTGGTTGATCAGTTGCTCGAGCGAGCTTTGAAGTCCTGCCCATCAAATAAGTACACGTATTCTCAATTTACTCTGGCAGTTCGGCATGCCGCGGCTCAGTTGGCTCCAAGCTATTCACCGCGCCAAACCCGTAAAGAACAGCTCATTCTCAAAGCCATCCAGCGGGTCGCTGAGGGTCAGATCAATCCCGCGAAAACTCAAAGGTCAGGAAACGCTCTTCAGATTTCCTTTAAAAATCTTCGGAAGACGACAGGTTCTGTGTTCGATCTTGGCAGATTGACTGAAGGGCCTCAGGTGCTCGCTTATTCCAACAGCGAAATCGGATCTGCTGACGAAGACAGCCTCGACCAATTGCTCTTGTTCGGCGTGGAGCCAAAGGAGGTACCAGAGCAGCAAAAGCTGACGGGGCGTAGCATTCTCATGCATACGGCAGAGCTTTCGAATTACCTGCCTTGGTCCTGGGATAAGCCTTTGCCCCCTGAAGCTCATGCGCTGGAGGGGTGGCTAACACGCACCTTGGCTGATGAGAATCTTACAGAAAAGCTCGGCGCTGCCCTCATCTGGCTAGCGGTTCATCTAGAGCGGTCTCTAGAATTTATACAGGAAATTGAAATAACAAATGATACGCACGAGGAATGGAGTGTCTCCGGAGACCTGCTGACTGCTCATCGTGAACGTCCAAAACGACACAGCGCCTGGTTTCCGGATTCAGAGGCCACGTCTCTGGTAGAAGCGTTTGAAGGCATCCTGTGTGTCACCCTGCCAGAGCAGGTCCAGAGCATTCTCCGAGAAGCTGTCAATCTGTTCCCGGCTAGCCCAACGCTCAGGGATCTGTGGGCAAAGACTTGCCACTACGAGCTTACAGCCTGGTTCCGTCAACACAGCAAACAGCAATTCCCGAGGCTCACCAGCGCCAAGCTCGCTAACGTGCAATCTCAACGCGTGTTTGATGAAACGGGTGATCATTCTTTGGCGCGCATCCTGTCCGCGCACCCCCGCGCGGCATTGCCGGCAGCTTGTGGGTATGCAAATTGGGATATTGCGCAAGTGCAAAACGGATTTGGCCTTGCAATGCCAGAATCAGCATATAACGGAAAACGCATTAATCTCCTTGGCAGCCTGCTGGCTCCACTGGAATCAGTGCTGGTCGATGGCATTCGAGAAGCCACAGAAAAATTGCTGGAGGATTCCAAAGGCGATTTAGTCACCTTCCATAATGCTCTAGCTCGGTACACGGCCACAGCAATCAGTGCCGCAACCGGTTGCCGTTATCTGTCGGAGCCGTTCGAGAACCTCGCGCATTTCTGCAAACAACCGCCTGCTGTGTTTATTAATGATAAATCCGACGATGGTCTGCATTGCGGTCGGATGGTCCCGCTGGCTCAAGGCGCGGTCACGCTACTCAGGAATTACTGTGAACATCTGCGTCGGTTAAAGAACGCCCTGGCAGACGACTACAATGACCTGAGGCAGCGCATTGAACAGGTTCTCCAAGGAAGCTCTGAAACGCTGCCGTTCTTTTTCCTGCTCGATAACCACGGTGCCTGGCATCCACTAAACGATTTGAATGTCCCTAGTGCCGATCTGTTTAGCTGGCCTTTGCCGAAAAACCTGTTCCGGCACCGCTTTTCCCAACAGTTGGCTCGATCTGGTGTTCACCCTGAAGTGATTGATGGCTGGATGGGTCATGGAGAGCGAGGTACGACCTCTTACAGTGATCACTCGGCCAGATGCTGGCGCGATGACTATGAGAGGTATAAAGGGATTCTGGAGGATTGCTTTGATCGCCTAGGCTTTCTGCTGTCGCTGCCCGAGACCAGCTACGACGTCATTACCTTCAGAAAAGCCAGGCATGTCGGTGGCGCCTATCGAGAGCCTGAACGCTTTGGTCAGGCACGACGGCATGCAGAGCGACTCAAAGCCCGCGATGCGGCGTATTCAGCAGCCAGTCGTGAGCTGAACCTGATGTTGGAGGCCAAGCAGATCACCGAGGAGGCGGACCTTGACCAGGCGATCATCAATGATCTGGTAAAAAAAATGATTTTCCGTGAAAACGGACTGCCCCACTCGCAGGCGTCTGTTCGGATGGAGGTATTGGTTCAGTGGCTAGAGGACAAAAGCCCCCATGCAAGACAATTCATCCGCCATAGAGTCATGAGACTGGGCCTAGAACGCTCACTGGTAAGAGATACCTGCCCCATAGCTCTGCAAGCCATGCCGCAACTTCGCCAGTGGGTTCAGGACGCCAAGGATGCGATCCGGCAAGCACGGCTCTCCAAATCTGACGGGCTTGCGATGGCCGCAGCATTCGTTGCGATCGAAAAGCGAATCTCCTATCTCGGTCTGCTCAATGATCTGGTTCAGGGCCAGAACTACCGTGTCATACAGCACAACCACCACGTATATTTTGAGTACTCTGAATGTCTGGAAGCGGACAACTATGATCAGCCGGTTCAGCGGCATCAAATTGATCACACCACGGCTCGACTGTTGGCAAGAGGTGTCGGCATCAAGAACAGCAAGGACCTTGAGACGACGTACTGCCCAGGGTCACTGCAATCGCTAGCCAATATGCTGGTCTCTACCGGACACCTTAACGAGGAAGAAGGGCGGTGGCCGTTGGCTGCGCTTTTAAAGGCGTTGAGTCGGCTGATTGAACAGGCCAACCTGATCGATTTTCCGGGAATGGTGGCAGGCGCTCTTAGCGAGAGAAATCCTCCGACAAGCCTCTGCCTGTATGATTATTTTCGCCTGACCGAAGGCCAGCGATACGAATCACCGGCAACTGACCAACTACATAGTATCCCCCAAGCTGAAAGCTTGCCGGCCATTCCAGTCTCAACATCAGGCACTTATCCAGATGCCTTCTATGATTCGGCGAAAGATTTTCTCAGAGCTCTACAGGACATCTTGAACCATTACACCAGGCATAAATCGCGAGACATAGCTGAAAAGGTTGAAAAACATTGCCGCGCCAACACCCACTCTGTCAGCAGTGCCGTTTTACTGCTCGGGTACTGGGTAGCATATCGAATCCGGAGGGGTAAAGGCCGAGCCAACCGCGCACATACAGCCTATGCAGCAGGGTCTATCAAGCGGTATCTGAGCGCACTGTCCGGCGCGTTTCGCGGATTTGCCTTCAAGGTCGATTTACTGATGATGACCGAGGAGGAGGTGACTGAGCTATGCGCTCAAATGTTGTCTTATCACGCCGAAAATCTGAAGGACCTGGAGTATTTTTCGGCACGTTTGTTGGATTTCTTTGGATGGGCCGGCGAGCGAGGGGTGTCTTCGCCTGACTGGGATGAGCTGGATTTAGGCAGTTCGCGACGTTCGGTTCGCCCGAGACTGTTTTCAGAGGAAGAATATCTGGAGGCCCTACAGCTGTTATTGCGTCATGATGTCGATGACATCGATCGAGGTATGCAGGCCGCTTTTGTACTTTTGCTGGCCTTCCGCTTCGGACTCCGAGCTCAGGAGGCCTTGGGTTTACTCCGCTCTGACTGGTGCGAATCTGCTGGACTGGTCTGGGTACTGGTGCAAAACAACTCGATACGCACCTTGAAAAGCAGCGTTCACAGCCGGCGAGCAGTGCCGCTACTGTTTCAGCTGACCGACACAGAGCAAACGCTGGTTGCCACAATAGTGGCGCGTTATGCCGCCTGGTTTGGTAAAGACCCCAGCAAGCCGCTTCTGGCAGGCCGGGATGGTCGTCTGAGATCCTTTGCAGGCTCACTTCCGTCGGATATCGCGCGGGCACTCAAGCTGGTGACCGGCAACTCGCTCATGAGTCTGCATCAGGCCCGCCACGCATTTTGCAATCTGCTGAGCTGCGTCTTGTTCAACCTGGGTACACCCCTGGCCCAAAATCTGGCTCAGTCAGTCAATAAAGAGAGCCTGCGACGGGTTTTGTTAGGCAATCAGGGGCTGGTTTCAAGGCGAAGCCCAATGGCAATCGCGCGCGCGCTTGGGCACCAATCGCCACGTACCCAACTTCGCTCCTATAACCGAATGCTCACAGATTGGGCAGACTCGCTCACTCCGGTTAGCTCCCACTATGTCAGTACGATTTCAAATGCCGAACAGGTTGATCAATGGCGAGTCAAATCCTCGACGCGAGTAGGGACTGGGACTCAAACTATTTTTGCACGCAAGGCTGCATTGAAACCTTTAACAGTGGTCGAGGCGTTACGATTGATGGCGCTCGGCTACAGCGTTCACAGAATCGAGGAGTTGCTGTGTCTATCGTCAGGTGATCTGGTCGATGTTGAGGTCATGGTCGATCGGGTCAACTTTGGTCTGCGATTCAAGATGTATGACCCTGAACAAGCCAAAAACGCCTATGTGTATGGCTCTTCGCTGCCTAAATACCTGTTGAAGTCTCGACCAATTACTGTTTGGTCTCGACTAATGAAGTTGTGCGAAAGATTGCCTGTCTGGGAGGAGTTCGACAGTGATCGGCCATTGCCCTCCCTGGCTAACGCGTCAAATTTGGTTGGTAGAAACGGGCATTTACTGATGAAGGAGGTCGAAGACGTGCATTTGATGAGACGGCTTGTTGACGCCTTCAGCATCCACGATTCCTCATACAAAATTGGCGTAAAAGGCAGGCCAGACCAAACCGCATGGATTCATGATGTGATTCGCGCGGTTGGCTTCGTGCCGACGGACTCCTCCCTGCAGCTGGATACCTTCAACGTCGATTTCGATTCAGCCTACACAAGGGCCCGTGCTTACGCAGGGTTGGTGCTGACCACGCCTGTTACTGGTCAGATTCTTGATCGTCTGGATCTGGTAATGCTCTTTGTCGCATTTGCGTCAGCTTATTGTCCCCGGCCCGAGCCGTTATCACCGGTACCTCAGTCTCGGGCTCATCACTGAAGCTCAAAAGAGTCATGGGTTTGGCTCGGGGGCACTTCTTTCAGGGAGCGCAAGGTCAGGATTGTTTTCTGACTTCTCGCATCACGCTGACGCACGGCCTCAAACTCCAGGAGCCTGCGACCAACGTAGGCAGTTGCCAGTGTGTTTAGAAAGTCCGGGTTGTGACATAAAAATTTAGTTCGCCCCTGAATTTGCGAGCTCTCGTCCTGATCGGTTTTTGGAATTACCAGGAGGATCGCAGAGTCCTGGCCCTCGTCAAACCCCATTGGTTTTGCTACTCCGCTCAAAGTTTCCAGAGCATTATGCTCTATGATCAGAGTTGGCATTACGCCCTGCACAGTCACGCCATCTAACTCTGCGCTGCCAAACCTGATCATGACCCCCTGTGTGATCGATCGGTTAGCAAACTGTGACGCAAACTCTTGTGCAAGTGGTTGTATCAGCTCTAGATCAGCGGACCTAAGAGTAGGCTCTGGATCAAGCTCCCCGAGAGCTCTTTGTGGCACTAGTTTGCCTAGAATGAGTTGCGCAGCAGCCCTGAAATCCTCCACATCCGTGGTTTTTATGTTGGGGCCGGTAAGTCTCACCACATAAGTGGCTGGAAACTCAACGCCTGTTTCCGGGTCGACTCTGAGTCTCCACTCAACTGTAACGTCATCAACTTTTCGCGCATCAGCAAGTTTGTTAAGCGCGCGAACGAGAGAGTTTTTTAACTGCTTCTGTGCCGGCAATATTAGTTCGGCCTCTTCCTGAAACTCCAGTGCCCCACCGGTATTCACAACATGGGGTGCGCTCGATGGGTGGAGAACCAAGATAGTCTTGTCGACTTCATCAGAATAATTTGTAGTCATAGTCTCTGCTCTATTGAAGGTGCCCGTATTATAACTGAGGTTAGCGTGGCCAGAAGTGTTGATCAACCTAAATGTGGGGTTTTTTTTGGTATAATAATACCGGATGTAGTGTTTTTGCCTTTTTTTATTATTTTTTGCTGCCTCTGCATAAAATTGAATGTTTGGGCATCAGCGTTGCCCTTGAAGTTGGAAGGGGAGGCGGTTTTTTTTAAGAAACTAATGACTCAAACGCGACAATTAATTTAATAGGCACCAGCTGGCTTATGGTACTGTTAGCAATTTAGGTCGGCGGATTTTCACGGTCGAAAGACAGCAACTCGGGCATGATATTCCGGTCGCCGGAATCAACATCGATACGTGAGCCTGGAGGTGGTTACAAAGCTATACGCGATTCAACAGGCTCGAGTTATGGGAACACGATCATCGGAGCGTCGATGATGCCCGAAATATGGTTCGGTTGTTGTCTTTCATAGATTGTTAAATAGAGCAGGAGTTGTTTGGTAGCCCGCGTTTCTGATGTAAAGACAATTTACCGAAACAGAATAGGGTTGTCATTTAAGGGAAAAATTAATGAGCTACGCAGTTATGATGAGCGCTAAAGAGCAGCATGAAGCCCTGCAGGCAGCGGTTAGAATGCTCTTCAGCTGGGGCGTCGATCCGGCCAGGACGACTCGGATATTGAACGTCGATGCTCACTCGCTTGAGGGGTTGTCAAATCCTTCTTCAGGTAATGAGTTGTATACCGATGATCAGCTATGCCGGGCCGATCTAGTAATCGGTTTCGGTGAGATTATTAGTGCCTTGTTCCAAAACCCCGTGAATTTGCGGAATTTTGCATCACTCCCCAATAAGAACGCGGGGTTTGATGGTCGCTCCCTGCTTGATGTCATGGAAAATTGTGATACGACGGAGTGGCAGTGTGTGTATATGACCTTCAAAGCGCAGACCATGAATCCATGGTAAGCGTATTGCACAGGTGTAATGGACATAATTTTTTGATTTGGGCAACGACATTCCGGTCACCGGAATGTCCGTTGCTGATTACCGATAGGAAGCCGGTTGACCGCTGATGACTGCCAGCAGCTATGCTTGGCTTGGATACAGACAAACGAATGTCCCTGCTCGCCCAGGTATCGATCGGGCATCTGGTCTACTCTCAGCGCCAGCACAGTCGGATTCACCTGGAGGGATACGGATCAAAGGGCACGGATATCGCACAGCAGATAGTGGGCTCTCTCAAGACCAGACGGGCCTGATTGCAACCAGCCTTGATAGCAGGTTCCAAAGCGTCCGTTTAAAGGTCAGGATTGCTACCGACCATTTTCCGGTTTCCGGAATTACACTGCTCAGGTACGCCTATCCACTCACACCCAGGCCATTCCCTTTTGAGATAGCGCCAGCACAATCAGCCTATGCCCTGCCTGTCGACAGACTCAGCCACCTGCCAGCGATTGCCCAATTCCGGACACCGGAAAGTACACATGCCATGCTATGGACCCGGTTAACGGCTTGATGCCCTGCCGCCCGAATACTCAATGCCTGTCTACCTGAATCTTCATGGGTAGTACGTTACAGGTCTGATGGCGGCGATTTTCCGGACACCGGAAAGTCGATCAGCGACAGGTTCGTTGATACCTGACTGCAATCCCAGGCTCTTGTTGCCACATCAATTCCGGACACCGGAAAAGCACGGTGGGTAATAAATGGATTCGCTTGGGTATTTAGGCCACCGCTTCCCTATAGGTAAACTCGATGTTAACAATCAGATTCCGGACACCGGAAAGTCAGCGGCTATCACAATGGCGCGGTCTTCCAGTATCCAAGTACAGGTGTACCCCCAGATCGGGGCCGGGTGCTTAGCAATTCCGGACACCGGAAAGTCGATGGCTACCGAAAGCGAATATCTCTCTGGTTCCCTGGTACGGGTATAACTCCGGAATAGGTGGACGAGTGCCTAGCAATTCCGGACACCGGAAAAGCACGGCTTCCACAGTATTGTTTCTTCCGCTGCATCCAGACACTCGTATATCTACAGAACGGGTGGTCCAGTGCTCGGTAATTCCGGACACCGGAAAGTCGATAACTGCCAAAAACTGCTTACCACCCCGGTGCGATGGTACGGGTATACCTGCAGAAAGGGTGCGCGGGTGCTCATCAATTCCGGACACCGGAAAGTCCTGTATCGTCAGGATCTGTTGCTGGTTATCTTGCTTGACTGTCCATTCCCGAGACGCCATTCCGGAAACCGGAAAGTCCGTTATCTAAAATCCGATACTGATTTTTGTTATGGCTACGGCCTCATAACCACACAGGCCAGACTCCAATGCACTTGCTGGCGCTGACAATTCCGGACACCGGAAAGTCGTATATTGTGCGCAATCATCTTATGCAATAAATGTGCCATAAGTTTATGCGAGCTGTGTGCTGTAGTGGCGCACAATATGGAAGTAGCATTATTATCGATGAAGCCGAAAGTAAGTCACGGCGACTGGTAGGTCAATAATCTGATAACCCAAGCATCCATTGATGTTGTTCATAGGTTGATCACCCTGTTCACGGCCGTGGAGGGTCGCTCACGCCACGCTAACTGACCTGGGCATACGGGTTCTACCCCGTTTCCACGGAGTCGCTAAGTTGAGGATGGCGCGGCCAGTTTGCGAACCAGCTCGTCAGCCAGCGACCAATTCATAAAGGGCAGCAATCGAGAGATGTTCCTTGCATCATCAGCCCCCCGGTGTGGCTGTCCGTCAAACTTCAGTCCATGAAAAGCCATGGCGCTGGCAAGGCTGGTTTTTTTGCGCTGCTTGGTTGTGAGTCGCCAGAGCTTTTTTAGATTGAGGTGCGGAAGGTGCAGCAGCCTCGAGTCGACATTGTCGAGTGCGCATTGAGCGGAAAGGTGATTCAGGTCATAGTTGCCCCAACTGCACCAGTGTAGATCCGTAACGCCGCGGTCAAGCCAGGCATTCATTTGCTCCACAACACTTGGCAGCGTCTGAGCATTATCAACCATGGCTTGAGTAATATGAGTCAGCTCTGTGCAAAATTTACTGAGTAGTGGCTGGCGTTCAGGTCGCACGATAAAGGAACGTTCATCCAATACGGCGCCAGATCGATTAGTCAGAGCACAACCAATCTCGATGATTTCCATGCTGTGGATACTCTGCTGCTGACCCTCCGGCGTTGCTGAGTCCCAGCAGGTCGCCTCAAGGTCAACAACTAGGATTGGCGAGAGCTCGTCTGACATCTCTAGTCCTTGAAAAAGTTGTCTTGTTCTACCAAGCCAAAAGACGCGCTGTCTTCCAATTCTTCATAAGCGTCTGCTTCAACCATCTTCTGGCGACGTAGACTAGCAAGGGTGGCGAAAAAACAAGTCTCGCACAGATGAATCTCATAGCGCTCACCGTCATGCCTGGATCCATAGCCCCAGTGGGCAGATAACATTCCATATTGCGCTGAGCCGCCACGAGGCGTTGTTGAGGAGCTGCATACATCACACACCACGTCGGTGATGACACGAGATTTTTTCTCATTAATGATCTTCATGGGAATCCGCCTTAGTCCGGGCTGAATGTGATGACTGGGCTTGATCGGTAGCTATTGAAGACAAGCCCGAGCGGGACTGGGATAGAAACAGGTCGTCCAGCACTTCCAGTGTGTGCTGGTAGATCCCGGGGCATCGAGCCTCGCTGGGTCCGGCAAAATTCAGTCTTGTTGGTTTATGCCGTGCTAACCATGCCCGACATTGCGCCAAACCCGCTTCGTAAGATGCAGCATCCACGTCCAGCAGAAAATATGGCTTGTGTAGTTTTTCAGTAAGCTTGTGAGTCAGTTGACTCCCGCCTTCTAGGCTTCGCTGATAAATGATCAGCGTGGCATCACTGTCCTGGATATTGCGTTTGGTGCGCTGCCGGTACCCAGACGACTCCGTTTCAGTCAGCTTATAGCATTTGTCCAACACCCCATCAGCTGCAATCCTGCCTGCAGGGCACCAGCCCGCATGGGAAACGTCCTTTTCGATAGCCCAATCTAGCGCGGCGCGGTCTACGCCGGTCTGGCCGCCTGAGATCAGCGTACGTGGAGTTGGTACTTTTGCTTCCAAGTTATGCCTTTATTGACTGATAAAGAGTCAGAAATTCAGGAACCCGCCTAAAAAGAATAGGGCGCGCGGGTGATGCATTCATTCACGGCATGCGTGTGCCTGCAATGCTCGATCGCTGCTCAGAACACGTATCCCTCAATGATTCTGAAGAGGTCTTCAATGACCAGCTCGCGGGATGTTTCGTTGTCCCTTATGCAAGCCAGCGGCGTCTTGCCTGCCAATCGTGATGTTGGCTTGTGCAGGTAGTGGCTTGCTGCAACAGCGCTGCCAAAGGTCAGGAATGCGAGAGCCACGGCTTCAGCTGTCAGATTGTCGGCCATAAGTGAGTCATTGTCCGAATCCTCGAGGCCATTCAGAAGAGCTGGTAGTTGGTTCACACAGCTTTGAAAATTGGCTAGCTGTGAGGCCGACAAACCATCACGGATGTTCATTTTTCATCCCCGCTCATAGGTAAGTATCGGTGACAATGGAATCGCCATTGGCCTTATATCAGTGAATGCTCATCAAGGCTTGCACGGTGGCAGTTTTGCGTTTTCCGTCACCGATCAAAATGTAAACGGTGTTTTGCGTTTCAAAAAAACAAGGGGGTGTGAACTTGACCAAGGGAGTGGTCCTGACCCAATTGCCCGGATCGAAGCGATGAGTGCTGTCGTACATGACGTCATGCGCGTACACCATCACTGGTTTTAGATCTCGCGTCTCAAGGTCTTTGATGATCTTCTCGTTTACATCCAGATCAGCCCAAATCCAGTCGCGCACGATCCGGTAGGGCTTGTAATTGGCAAAATCTTTCCCTTGGACCCTGGCCTCCTCAAGCGTGAGATTGCCGCCGCGCATGGGCTCACCTTCACCGTATAGCAGGTCCGTCATTTCTTTCAAATCTGTCATATCAGGTTCCGTCATGGATGGCTTCGCTATCGGTGGGAGTGTAACGATGCTGACAGCAAGGCTGTATAAATAAACAGTATTTATACTGGCATGACTTAGACGATTGTCAAGCTCTGTAGCGTCTATTGAACTGCCAGACTTATAACACTGTGGACTCAGCTTGGTGCGGCACTGCTGGGTCGAGAATCCTGGTTCTGTAATGCAGGAGGTCAGTCAGAGTTGGCCCGCACAAAGGAAACTTTGTGTTAATGGGTAAAAGAGACAGGATCACAAAGATTTCTTGGTATTGACCGCAAAGCCGAGAGGTTTCAACTGCTCTTACAGGTGTGCTTGGGCTTCAGTTGATGAAAGTCCAGTCGTCGGGTTTGTGTGCACAAGATTCTTATACTTCCCGGCAGGTCAGCCCGCAGCCTCATCATCGATTGCCAGCTATGACTGCTTAATCTTTGAAATAATTCCCGCGGTCTACCAGCCCGAAGACTTCTTCTGGCTGCCGAGGCACCTCAGCCGCGTCATCGAACATGTGGCTGACCATGTGCTCCCTGCGCAATCCCGAAAGCGTTCTAAAAAAACAGTGTTCGCAAAGCTGTACTTCGTACCTTTCACCGTCATGTTGCGAGCCGTAACTCCAGTGGGCGGAAAGGGTCCCGTATTGCGGGGACGCTCCGGCACAGGTTGTCGACTCACTGCACACATCACAAAGGAGATCGACGGTCACAGGCACGGTTTCGTCTTTTTTGATCTCCATTTGGCTTCTCCATCGCTCAGTAATACTGGTT
>TARA_R110000850_G_scaffold62_8_pt1 | contig 12271 bp, 13 predicted proteins | sample TARA_R110000850 | Tara Oceans TARA_R110000850 (sample SAMEA4397586) | marine metagenome | biome: Polar Biome; feature: [SRF] surface water layer (ENVO:00010504); material: water (ENVO:00002006), including particulate matter (ENVO:01000060) such as... | depth 5 m | reverse complement strand
GGGCTATGCCGACAAGATGACCCGCATGCCGCAATGGATGGGCGGGTTCGGCATCGGCCCCATCGCCGCCGAGAAACTGCTGCTGGCGCAGGGCATTGTGCTCGCCTTTGGGGCGCTGTTCGCGCTCAACCTTGCAAAGGGACGCCAGGTCCGCACTGGCCGCAGCGGGTTCGGGGCAGCTTTCGGCGACATTGCCGAGGGTTTCCGGGCCGTCCGCGCAGACGGGCGGCTGTGGGCCATGACCGCCCTGATGTTCGGTGTCGGCATTTTCGTGATCGGCGCCTTCCTCGTGGTCCTGCCCATTGTGAACCGCGACGTTTACGGCTTCGGTTCTGACGGTATCAGGGACATGTTCGTCACGTTCTGGCTCGGCGCCTTCGTGTCGTCAGTTGTCCTGTCGATCTTCCGGCGCATCAAGCGGCAGGGTCGCCTCTTGCTGATCGCCCAGTTCCTTGGCTCCAGCAGCATTCTCGCCATGATGTGGTCGATCCCGCACTGGGCCTTCCTTGCCATCGTCTTCATCTGGGGCCTGGCCGCCGGCATCTCGATCGCGATGAGCCGTTCGATCGTGCAGGATGCGGCCCCGAAGAAGAAGCTCGCCCGCGTCCTGTCGATCTACCAGCTGGGTTTCATGGCCGGTGCCCCGTTCGGCGCTGCCCTGATGGGCGCGCTGGTCGACATTTTCGGCCCGCAGAAGATCGCCATTGTCCCGGCCGGCGGCATGACCCTCATCATCCTGTGGATGGTGTTCTTCACGCCTGTCTGGAACATGAAGGGGCAGGCCTGGAAAGAGCATGCCGCGAGGAAGTGACACCGGCTGCGAAGCATCCTAAATCGCTGCCCATGAAACAGCTTCCGCGCGCCACAATCCATCTGACGAGCATCGTCTCCAACTGGCAGGCGCTGGACGGTCTGCACCCGGGCGCAACCACGGCGGCCGTGGTCAAGGCCGACGCCTATGGACTCGGCGCGGTTCCCGTGTCCCGCGCCCTGCTGCGCGCCGGATGCTCCACTTTTTTCGTTGCCTACCTTGAAGAGGCACTCGCCGTGCGCAAGGCGCTGGGGCTGGGCCCCCGCATTTTCGTGCTGAACGGCCCGGCGCGGGCGGAAATGTCGGCCTATGTCGCTGCGGGCATCACGGCGGTGCTGTCCTCGCCGGACCATCTGAAAGCGTGGGCCAGTGCGCCCAAGGGCACCTGCGCCCTGCATTTCGATACCGGCATGAACCGGCTGGGCCTGAAGACCACGACCCTGGCCACCACGCTGGCGGCCCTGCAAAGGCTGCACCCTGTCCTGGTCATGAGCCATCTCGCCTGCGCAGACGAGACCGGCAACCCGATGAACAGTGCCCAGCGCAAAGCGTTTGACGACATCACCTCGGCCTTTGCCGACACACCGGCCAGCCTGTCGAATTCGGCAGGATGCTATCTCGGCAAGGCATTCGGCTATGATCTCACCCGGCCGGGCATTGCGCTTTATGGCGGGTCACGGCCGCCGAAGGGCGTGCGCATCAAACCGGCCGTAACGCTCGATGCCGCCATTCTCAGCGTGTTTGAGGGCAAGGCCGGCGAAACCGTCGGCTACGGCGCCACGCAGACCCTGCAACAGGATACGCCGCTCGCAACCGTCGGCATCGGCTATGCTGACGGCCTGCCCCGAACCGGCGGAAACAACCTCATTGCCTATCTCGATGGCCTGCAATGTCCGGTCGTGGGGCGCGTTTCGATGGACCTGGTGACGATTGATGTTTCTGGGGCACAGGCGAAGGCAAAAACAGGCGCACGCGTTGAATTCATCGGCGAGCATGCCAAACTCGAAGATCAGGCCGCCCGCGCGGGCACGCTTGGTTACGAAATCCTCACAGGGCTCAACAATCGTGTCGAACGTGTCTACGCATAAAAGCGGCTTCCCCAATCCCCTGCGCTGGATCGGCGCCAGCCTTCTCGGCTTCTTCGCCGAGATCGGCCGCCTGTGCATATTCGCCGGGCGGGTCAAATTCGCCGCGTTCACGCCGCGCTGGTTCCTGGGCGAGATCTGGCGCCAGATGATCAGGATCGGTTTCTACTCCTTCCCGGTTGTCGGCCTGTCTGCCGTATTCATCGGCGCGGCCCTGGCGCTCAACATCTATGAAGGCGGCAGCCGCTACGGCGCAGAACAATTTGTCCCGAGCATTGTCGTCCTTGGCATCACGCGCGAACTCGGGGCCGTGATTACCGGCCTGATGCTCGCGGGCCGCGTTTCGGCAGGCATCTCGGCAGAGATCGGCGCCATGCGCGTGACCGAACAGATCGACGCGCTGGAAACCCTTTCTGCCTCTCCTTATCGCTACCTTTACGCCCCCCGCTTCCTCGCCGCACTGGTCACCCTGCCCGTGCTGGTCGCCGCGGCTGACATTATCGGCGTGATGGGCGGCTGGCTGGTCAGCGTTTACAGCCTCGGCTTCGATTCCACCGTCTACCTGCGCAACACGCTCGATTTCGTCACAAGGAACGACATCATTGTCGGCCTCGTCAAGGCGGTGGTCTTCGGCGGCGTCATCGCGATCATGGGCTGTTACCAGGGCGACCGGTCAAAGGCAGGCGCGACGGGCGTTGGCCGGGCCGCTACCCTGTCCATGGTCGGCGCGGCCGTGCTGGTGCTGGCAACCAATTTCGTCCTGTCCAACCTGTTCGTGGAGATTGGCCTGTGACCCAGCCCATCCTGAAACTGGAAGGCATCGAAAAATCGTTCGGCCGGAATGATGTCCTGCGCGGTGTCGATCTGGACGTCGCACCGGGCCAGAGCCTTGTCGTTATCGGCGGCTCGGGATCGGGCAAGTCGGTCATGCTGAAGGTTGCCCTCGGCCTGATGACGCCCACGGGCGGCAAGGTGCTGTTCGATGGCCAGGACGTCACCAATTCCACGGGCAAGACGCGGGAATCCATGCGGGCCCGCATCGGCATGCTGTTCCAGTCCGGCGCGCTGTTCGACAGTCTCACCGTGTGGGAAAACGTGGCCTTCCGTCTGATCAATGCCGACGGCGTGAAGCGCAGCGACGCGAAAGAGCGCGCGATTGCCACGCTCAAGAAGGTTCGCCTCGGAGCCGATGTTGCGGGTCTCTACCCGGCCGAAATTTCCGGCGGCATGCAGAAGCGCGTCTCGCTCGCCCGCTCGATCATTTCCGAACCGGACCTGATCTTCTTCGACGAACCGACGACCGGTCTCGATCCGATCACGGCAGATGCCATCAATGACCTGATCGTTGAACAGGTACGCGGCCTCGGCGCGGCGACCGTGACGATCACCCACGACATGAGCTCGGCCCGCAAGATTGCCGACGAAGTGGCCATGCTGTTCGAGGGCAGGATCATCTGGCGCGGCCCCGCCAGCGAAGTCGATCATTCCGGCCATGACCATGTCGACCAGTTCGTCCACGGCCGCGCCGAAGGCCCGATCCAGCCGGCGCTTTAAGAGCCTTTCCGCCTGCCCGCATCTTGACCTCGCGGCAGAGGTGCGCCCCTATCCGCGCCAACACGGCACTCGGGGGTGACACGTCATGATGGAATTCATCAAGTACATATCCGTGGCGTTTACCGCGCTGTCGCTCGCCTTCACCGGCTGGCTGCAATACGAGAAATTCCGGCTCGACGGCGAATGGCACATCGACACGTGCACGCTCGAGGCTGACATGAAGGCCTATGAGGGCCTGCATCTTGCCTGGCGCGTCTTCCTGTCGGACGACCCGCTGTCGGCCCCGGTGGTCGGCGATGGCGAGAAAGTGGAGGAGGCGTTCAAGCCGATCCCACCCGTCGGCCGGTTTCCCGTGCGCCTTGTCGGCACCAAGGAAATCAACACGGTCAGCCTGACCGGCCGGTTCGAAGGCGCCCGCCGCGCCTCGACCGGGCGGTTCGAGTTCCACCCGACCCTCTCCAAGCGGCTGTTCTCCGGCTATATCCCGTTCTACCAGCGCAATGTCGACGTGCTGGACGGCAGCTTCGCCTTCACGGCGGGCAATGCACGCGGCCCGGCCCGCGCCGTGCGCCTGACCGATGGCGAACCGCCAGCAGACCTGCCCCCTTTCGTCTGCAAGGCGCCTGACACGGTGCAGACGCCGGAATAGAGCGGCATTTCTTGCCGCGCCGGATCAGGATATGGATCTGGAGTCCTGTCCGGAGATTCCCACATGCCTTCGCTTCTGTCCTGGCCCGCGCTCGCGCCTGTCGGCCTCCTGCTTGTATCCAACGTGTTCATGACCTTTGCCTGGTATGGTCACCTCAAGTTCACCGACAAGGCCCTGTGGCTGGTCGTGCTCGCCAGCTGGGGCATTGCCTTCTTCGAATACTGCCTGGCGGTGCCGGCCAACCGGATCGGACATACGGTCTGGTCTGCGGCGGAACTCAAAACCATGCAGGAAGTGATCACGCTGGTCGTGTTTGCCGTCTTCTCGGTGCTGTATCTGCGCGAAAGCTTCACGCTGAACCACGCCGTCGGCTTTGGCCTGATCGCAGCTGGCGCCTATTTTGTGTTCGCTGGGCCGTTTCGCTGAACGCCAAACCCCGCTAGGGCTGCGCCATGGCCAAGACACCCACTTCCGCATTCGTTTGCCAGTCCTGCGGCGAGGTCCATTCCAAATGGACCGGCAAGTGCAATGGCTGCGGCGAGTGGAACACGCTGGTCGAGGAGGCCGTCGCAGCCGTTCCCGGCGGCCTGGCCCCGGCCAAGGCGGGCACCAAACGGTCAGGCAAGACCGAATTCGTTGCCCTCAATGACCGGACCGACCCGCCAAAACGCATCATCATGGGCGTCGAGGAACTCGACCGCGCCTTCGGTGGCGGCCTCGTTCCCTCGTCCGCCACGCTGATCGGCGGCGATCCGGGCATCGGCAAATCAACGCTGCTGCTGCAGGTCGCGGCCCGCCTTGCCCGCAACGGCCTGAAATCGGTCTATGTCTCCGGCGAGGAGGCTGCTGCCCAGATCCAGGAACGGGCCGTGCGCCTGAAGGTCGCCGACAGCCCGGTCCAGCTCGCCACTGAGACCGACCTGCGCAAGATCCTCTCTGCCCTGAAGTCCGCCGAGCCTGACTTCGTGGTGATTGATTCGATCCAGACGCTCTGGTCGGACAGTCTGGAAGCGGCCCCGGGTTCCGTCTCGCAGGTTCGCGCCTGCGCGCAGGAACTCACGCGCTGGGCCAAGAAATCCGGCGCGGCGCTTGTTCTGGTCGGCCACGTCACCAAGGAAGGCAACATTGCCGGCCCGCGCGTGGTTGAGCACATGGTCGACACTGTCTTCTATTTCGAAGGCGAGCGTGGCCACCAGTTCCGCATCCTGCGCGCCACCAAGAACCGCTTTGGCCCAACCGACGAGATCGGTATTTTCGAGATGCACCAGTACGGCCTCGCCCCCGCCAAGGAACCCTCCGCCCTGTTCCTGTCGTCAGATGGGGAGACAGCCGGCGGCGCCGCCGTGTTTGCCGCCATGGAGGGCTCTCGCCCCGTGCTGGCCGAAGTGCAGGCCCTCGTGGCCAAGAGCGCCTATGGCACGCCCCGGCGCAGCGTGGTTGGCTGGGATACGGGCCGTCTCGCCATGCTGCTCGCCGTGCTGGAGGCGCGCTGCGGCATCGGCTTTGCCGGCATGGATGTCTACCTGTCGGTTGCCGGCGGGTATCGCATTGGTGAACCGGCAGGCGACCTTGCCGCCGCCGCCGCGCTGCTGACCTCGCTGTCGGACATGGCCGCGCCTGAACGCTCTGTGTTTTTCGGCGAGGTGTCATTGTCCGGCGCTGTCCGGCCAGTCGCGCGCATCGAACAGCGACTGAAGGAAGCAGCGCGCCTCGGCTTCATGCGGGCCTTCGTGCCCGAAGGCAGTCCAACTTCAGTCGATGGCTTGACGATCACCCCGATTAGACGGCTTATCGAGCTTGTTGAGTTGCTTGCCCCGGACGCCCTGAATGCTTGATTTTGTTACAGCTTTCGACGCCATCGCCGTGGCTGTTATCGTCATTTCGGCCATCATGGCGTTTGCACGCGGCTTTCTGCGCGAAATCGCCACGATGGGGGCCTTCATTGGTGCACTGACGGCTGCCTTTTACGCCCGCAAGTTCCTGCGCGACGATCTTGCCGCGATGTTGCCGGAAACCATGTCGCAGCTTGATGTTGGCGTGTTTACCATCCCCGTGCCGGACCTCGTTCTGATCGTTACGGCCTTTATCGGCGTCTATGTCCTGGTCGCCTGGTTTGGCCAGCGCCTGTCCAAGAATATCCAGGGCGCCGACGGCATTGGCATGTTCGATCATGTCGCCGGTCTGGCTTTTGGCATAGCGCGCGGCATCATTGCCCTTGTATTCTTTGTGGTCCTTCTCCAACTCGCGCTGGATGAGAGCAGGATTCCCGCTTTCATCCAGAACGCAGCCTGCTACGACCTTCTCAGCAGTGTTGCCGATTATGTGAACGAGAATGCCACGAAAGTCGGCCAGGATGCACAAACTGCCCTTCCCTCCGAGGCCGAAACAGGCCAATAGACGTCACGAACCTGTCACGCACGAGGGAGGCTCCGGTCTCATATGATCCATTTCGATCATGACGATGACAAACCCCGTGAAGAATGCGGTGTTTTCGGAATTTACGGCAACAACGAAGCCAGCCTCTACACCGCGCTCGGGCTCCATGCCCTGCAGCATCGCGGACAGGAGGCATGCGGCATCACCACATTTGACGGCAAGCGCTTTCCCTCCGAGCGCCATATGGGCCTTGTTGGCGACCATTTCGGCGGCGACCTGCGCACCCGCCTGCCCGGCTATGCGGCCATCGGCCATAACCGGTATTCGACCCAGGGCCGGCCGATGCTTCGCAACATCCAGCCCATCTTTGCAGACCTGTCCTTTGGCGGTTTTGCCGTCGCACATAATGGCAACCTGACAAATTCCCGCAAACTGCGTCACCAGCTGGTGCGCGATGGCGCGATCTTCCAGTCGACAATGGATACTGAAGTCATCCTCCATCTCGTCGCCCGCAGCTCCAAGCCGCGCTTCCTCGACCGCCTTGTCGATGCGCTGCAGCAGATCGAAGGCGGATATGCACTGGTCGGCCTGACCGGCAAGAAGCTGATCGGCGCGCGTGACCCGATCGGCCTTCGCCCGCTGGTCATCGGCAAGCTTGGCACGGCCTATGTCCTGGCTTCGGAAACCTGCGCGCTTGACATTATCGGCGCCGAATTCGTCCGCGAAGTCGAGAATGGCGAAATGGTTGTCATCACCGATGACGGCATTGAATCGATCCGCGCCTTCCCGCCGCGCGCCTCCAGTCCGTGCGTCTTCGAATACGTCTACTTTGCCCGCCCCGACAGCATCGTCCAGGGCCGCTCCATCTACGAAGTCCGCCGCCGCATGGGTCACCGGCTGGCCGCGGAAACACCTGCCGACGCTGACGTCGTCGTGCCCGTGCCTGACAGCGGCGTTCCAGCAGCGCTAGGCTATTCGGAAGCCTCCGGCATCCCGTTCGGAATGGGCATTATCCGCAACCATTATGTCGGGCGCACATTCATCCAGCCGACCAATGTCGGGCGTCAGGCAGCCATCTCCAAGAAGCACAGCCCGAACCGACCCGTGCTTGAAGGCAAGCGCGTTATCCTGGTCGACGATTCCATCGTTCGCGGCAATACGTCGAAAAAGATCGTCCAGATGGTGCGCGAAGCCGGCGCAAAGGAAATCCACCTGCGCTCGGCCAGCCCGCCCATCGTCAACCCGGACTTCTACGGCATCGACATGGCCGCCAAGTCGGAACTCTTCGCCGCCATCCACACGCATGAGGAAATGGTGCGCGAACTCAAGGTCGACAGCCTCGGCTTCCTGTCTGTGCCCGGACTCTATGCCGCGATAGGCGAACCCGTACGCAATGCCATGCAGCCGCAATTCGCCGACCATTGCTTTACCGGCGACTATCCGACCAGCCTGGTCGATCACCAGCACGACGAGTCGGACAAGGAGCGCCAGCTCTCCCTGCTGGACGACACGTAGGGCCTGCGCTAAGGGCGCGGCATGACTGACCAACCCAGACTTGTCCTCGTGACCGGCGCTTCGCGCGGCATCGGCCGCGCCGCCGCGCTTCATCTTGCCCGCCAGGGCGATCTCGTCATTGCGGTCGCCCGTTCAAAGGCGGCCCTCGAAAAGCTCGACGACGAAATCCGCGCCTTGGGCAATGAGGCCGTGCTCGTGCCGATGGACCTGAAGGATGCCAGGGGCATCGAGACGCTCGGCAAGGTAATTGGCGAGAAATTCGGCCGCCTTGACGGCTTCGTCGCGAATGCCGGCGTCCTCGGCACGCTGGGCCCGCTGGAAACCTGTGGACCCCGCAGTTTCGAGGAAACCATCGAGGTCAATCTCACCGCCAACTGGCGCCTGATCCGCGCCGTGGCGCCCTGGCTGCACCAGTCGGCTGCGCCGCGCGCCGTGTTCGTCACATCAAGTGTTGCAGCCAGTCCGCAGGCCTTCTGGGGTCCCTACCAGGCCTCGAAGGCAGGCCTCGAAGCCATGGTGACCGGCTGGGCCGACGAGACTGAGAAAATGGCCCTGCGGGTCAACATCTTCGATCCGGGCGGCACACGGACTGACATGCGCGCTGCCGCCAAGCCCGGCGAGGACCCGATGACCCTGCCCACCGCAGAGGCAGTCGCTGCCGAACTTGTGAAGCTCGTCTCGCCGGACGAGACCCGCACCGGTGCCCGCATTCGCTACCGCGACCTGCAAACGGCAAATGGCTGATCCGGAGGTCACCCCCAAGCCGCTTCTTGTCCGGTCCGCAGGGCAGGACGATCTCCCGGACCTGCTGGCATTCGAACAGGGTATCATCACCGCAGAGCGGCCCTACGATCACACGCTGAAGCCTGATCCGATCAGCTATTACGATATCGCGGAACTGATCGCGTCCGATGAAGCCGAAGTCGCCGTCATCGAAGCAGACGGCCAGATCATCGCTTCAGGATTTGCCCGGAAAAAGCTGTCCAGGGCCTATGTCCGCGACACCCATCATGCCTATCTCGGCTTCATGTATGTCAGGCCTGACTATCGCGGCCAGGGGCTGAACAAACGGCTGATGGCCCACTTCTTCGACTGGGCGAGGGCCAATGGCCTGCCGGAAGTGCGCCTCACCGTCTATTCAGGCAACACGCCCGCCATCAGCGCCTATGAGAAGGCAGGCTTCTCGCAGCACTTGGTTGAAATGCGTCTGAACCTCGATGACTGAACGAGATCAGCTCTTCCTGCTTCGGCCCGGATTCGCCGATCCGGACTATCCCGGAGACATGTTCTATTGCTGGCACTGCGCCCTCATGGAAGGTGTGCTCGCCTCCTTTCCGGCGCTGGCAGGACGCATTGACGTGCACCGTATCGCCTGGCCGCGGCCGCGCGCCGAACTGGCCAGCCTGCTCGGTACAGGCGATGCGTCATGCCCGGTGCTGATACTGTCAGGCGAGGGTGAATACATCAGGGGCGTAAAGCGGCATGGCACAGTCCGCTTCATCGATGACAAGGATGAGATCCTGCAAGCCCTTGCAGCCCGCCATGGCATACCCCTTCCCCATCCACGACCAGCCGGCCTGGATCAGAGTGCTGATTCCAAGAATCAGCACTCTGATCCAGAATTTCCTATTGGTCGCGGCGTGTCCCCGAAAACCGGGTCCACTTTTCGGCAGGCCGCTTCAATTGACCGACAGGGTCACATCCGAGGCCAGAACCGTCAGCCTGGACATGTCAGACGTCAGGGCGTCCTGCGGCGCCGCATCCGGATAGGCCAGGGCAAGCGCGGCAATGGCACGGGTCATGGCCTCGCCAGCCTCGGGATGGCCTGCCGCGATCTGGTCCTGCGACGCCGCAAACTGCATCTCGGCGACTTTGTAGAAGCCGTAGCCATCAAGATAGGGCTCGTAAGCGCCGCTCGCCGCTGCGATGCGGTACATGACCGCCGCCCGCTCGATCATGTCGGCAATCACATGCACCTTCACCCCGGCGGGCGCCGTACCATTGTCGGGTGCCTTCAGCGACGCGGCCCGCAATGCGGCGATGATCTCATCGGTGCGCGCGGACACCTGCTCAGGCGTCTCGCCTGCCATCACCGCGGCGGAGGCATCCGTTAGCAGTCTATCAAACAGCGTCACACCGCGAGCTTGCAGCACGGGCTCCATGTCGAACAGGACTTCGCTGACCGGGTGGGCGAACATTTCTGCTGCGGCATCGGTCTCACCGGCGCTGTAGGCATCGCGCGCGGCGATGATATGCGCCTCTGTGACCGCAAGAGCGATATTGAACACAACCGGGTCGGTTGCGGCCAGCTCGATGGCCACGCCGCCTTCCCCCTCTCCGCCAACCGAGCCGACGGGAGCAGGTTCGGCGGCGGGCGCCTGCGGCACGTCAGCCGGCGCTTCGACCGCAGCCGGCTCCGGCGATGAGGCCGGTGCGGGCTGGCCACAACCAGCAAGCGCAGTCGATCCCATCAGGGCGCCAAGGCCCAGCCGTGTCCAGCTATGATAGAAGTGTGGCATTTGCGACCCTTACACTATTGTGGTTTCCGGTTTACACGCCTTGCAGAAATGAAACTCATTCGCAAGCAGGTGCCGCATGTTTTTGACCCTTTCGGGCGTTCTTGACGCAGGCCAGCTGGCCACGGCGCAGCAACTCGCTGCCACCCTGCGCTGGGTCGACGGGGCGGCCACGGCCGGGCCTGCTGCCCGCGCGGTGAAGCATAATGAGCAGGCCGACCTCGCCTCCCGCACCGGCGCGCGGCTGCGCGACATGCTGGGTGACGCCATCCGCGCCCATCCCGTCTTCACCGCTGCGGCCCAGCCCCGGCGCATCTCGTCCCTGCTCGTCAGCCGCACGCAGGCAGGCGGCACCTACGGCCTGCATGTCGACAATCCGTTCATGGGCACGGGCGAGGCGCGCCTTCGGACAGACCTCTCCTTCACGCTCTTCCTGTCGGAACCGGGCAGCTATGAAGGCGGCGAGCTCGAGATCAACCATGCCGGGATGACGCATCACACGAAGGCACAGGCAGGCGATCTCGTGCTCTATCCCTCAACCAGCCTGCACCAGGTTTGCCCGGTCATTTCCGGCCAGCGGGTCGTCTGCGTCGGCTGGGTCGAAAGCAGTATCCGCGATGCGGCTGCCCGCGAAATCCTGTTCGATCTTGAAAACCTGCGCGCCACGCTCAGCCAGACGCATGATGTGCGCTCGCCGGAATACCTCACCCTGTCGAAATCCATCGCTAACCTGATCCGCCTGTGGGGCGAAGCCTAAAGCGCGAAATGCTTCGACAGTTTCAGGCCCTGGCCCTGATAGTTCGATCCCTTGCCGCCATAGAGGCCAGAGGGCTTGGCCGCCATCGGCTCATAGATCAGCTTGGCGACGGGCTGGCCGTGCTCCAGGATGAAGGGGACGTCTCGCGAGCGCACTTCCAGCACGGCGCGGCTGCCGCCCTTGTTCACGCCAAATCCCGGATCGAAAAATCCCGCGTAATGCGCGCGGAACTCGCCCAGTTCCGGCGCGATCGGCGCCATTTCGGCGGCCTCCATCGGTGCCACTTTCACCGTCTCTCGGCTAACCAATATGTAGAAGTCTTCCGGGTTGAGCACGATGCGGCCATGGCGCGGATAGACCGGCTCCCAGAACTGGCCCGCCTCATGCGCGCCGATGCCGCGCAGGTCCACGACGCCGGAATGCAGCTTGGCGCGGTATCCAGCGGGCTGGCCTTCGGGCGGCTCAAGATCAATCGAGACGACCCGCTCCTTCAGCGCGTCCGGGCGCTTGCGCTTGAACCGCACCTGCGCCAGCCGGTCACCCGGCCGCACCATGATGGGGAAAGTGCGTGGGCTCACTTCAAGGTAAAGCGGCCCGGAATAGCCCATGGGCACATCGTCAAACGCCCTGCCCCGGTTGGTCACCAGGCGCGTGAACACATCGATCCGCCCGGTCGAGCTTTTCGGGTTTGCCCGCGCCGAAATGCCGGCCGGCAGGCGCAGCGATTCCTGCAACGGCACGAGATAGACACAGCCCGTTTCCAGCACGGCGCCCTTCTCGGTCAGGTCGATGCGATGCATGTGCACGCCCGGTTCCTGCAGCATCTCGGCCACCGACCGGTCCTTGCCCGGCAGGAAGCTCGCGCGCAGGCGGTAGGCGTCCTCGGCCAGGCGCAGATCGAGGCTCGCCGGCTGGACCTGTCCGGTCTCCAGCGGCAAGTCGCTGCGGATCGCGCCTTCAGCCACCAGCGCTTCTATTTCATGGTCGGGCAAAACGCCCGTTTCCTGC
>TARA_R110000850_G_scaffold230764_1_pt1 | contig 12279 bp, 13 predicted proteins | sample TARA_R110000850 | Tara Oceans TARA_R110000850 (sample SAMEA4397586) | marine metagenome | biome: Polar Biome; feature: [SRF] surface water layer (ENVO:00010504); material: water (ENVO:00002006), including particulate matter (ENVO:01000060) such as... | depth 5 m | reverse complement strand
GCACAAAATAAGTCGCCGCTGGTCGCTTGATTAGGTGCTCATTGAGATCAAGGGGTCTTTCCAGGTAATCGTCAGCGGGGGAGGGAAAGCCGGCGCGGACGAGGCAGCCGTGCAACGGGATCTCGATCGAAAGCCTGTCTAGCGCTAGGGGGATAATCTTCATCATTAACCTACACTGTGAATATATACAGTATGGTGGCGGATTTGCTTGGCAAGTCAAGTACATTTACGGCGATGTGGAGATAAAACCGTGCGCGGTCGCTTCTATATCTCTCCCTCGGCCGCTTAGAAGCGGTTGAGGGAGACGTTACTACGCTAGATATGTCGATTCTAATGCCTCGGAGGTGGGCACGGTTATTAAGTTGAGGTGGGCGTTTCCTCTAAAAGCTCTTGACTTGTGTGTTAGACATAGGTTTATGGTGTGGGTTATGTTGCTGGTTTCCTTAAAATTCAGCTCGATTAGAACTAAAGTTGAAGCTAGATCTAGAGCCCAAAGGAAACCTACCAGGCTAGAGGAGCTAGAATGAAGGTTGTCGAAATTGCCAGAAAATTAGAAGTTACAGCTGATACTGTTCGATTCTATACGCGGATCGGAATTCTAAATCCAACCAAAAATTATGCAAATGGTTATCGCGAATACAGCTCAAGCGATGCAAGTAGATTAAGGTTTGTCTTGAGTGCTCGGCAGCTTGGCTTTTCGGTCGAGGATATTCAGAAAATACTGGGTCATGCAGACAATAAAGAGTCGCCATGTCCGACAGTGCGACGCTTGATTGATCAGCGCTTGCACGAGACGGAACAGCGTTTTCAAGAGGTGAAGTTGTTGCGAAAGCGAATGAGGGAGGCCGTGACCCAGTGGAGTAAGGAGCCTGATAAGGTGCCCGATGGTGACATGATCTGTCATTTGATCGAAGGGTTTTCACTACAAGCGGAAGAGGAATAATCATGAGTAACGATATTGTCACTACCCAGTCAGGCGTACGAGGGTGCTGCTGCGCAAAGCCTCCATTAGTCAACGCTAGCGGCGAATCATCGAGTACTGATAAAGGTATGCCAGTTTATAAATTGTCCGTTAAAGGCGCGCATTGTGGTAGCTGTAAGACTAGTATTGAACAGGCGCTGAGTTCGGTGACGGGAGTAACGGCCGCTACAATGGACTTATCAAGTGGTATTGCTTTGGTGTCTGGATCAGTAGCCGCAGACTCTCTTTTAGAGGCGCTCGATGGCGCAAGTTATTCAGCCAGCATTATAGATTAATTAGGGGGCAACCTTATGAGTACAGCCGAGACGGACTTAGATAAAGCGTGTCATCAGCCCGGCGCCGATAGTATGCAGGCGCAACAAGAAAACCGCCAAAGTGATGACGGTATCCATCATGAGCTACTGATCGATGGCGCTAGCTGTGGTAGTTGCGTTGCCAAAATCGAGTCGGCCCTGAAGCGTGTCCCTGGCGTAACTTCGGCCGAAATGAATTTTGCGCAACGCACGGTTAGCGTGTTTGGCGACGAAGATGCCTCCGCGTTAATTAAAGCGATAGAGGCTGCCGGCTACCGTGCGACGGTTAGCGCGGCCGAATCGACTGATGATGTGCTCGCTGAAAAAGAAGCCGCCGATTTGTCGTATTATCGTCGTTTAATGCGCGAGATGACGATTGCGTTATTACTTGGCGTGCCGTTGATGATCTACAGTATTCTCGGCGGAGAGATGGCCGTAACCACCACCACTGAGCGGACAGTGTGGTTGTTGGTAGGCGTGCTAACCCTTGCGGTAATGGTGTTTTCGGGTAAGCATTTTTATATTGGCGCGTGGCAATCGCTTAAGAACCATTCGGCCAATATGGATACATTAATTGCGTTGGGCACGGGCACCGCTTGGTTTTATTCGATGGTGGTTGTGCTGGTACCTTACCTGCTGCCCGAGATGGCTCGGCATGTGTACTTTGAAGCCACGGCTATGATTATTGGCCTAATTAATTTGGGGCTGGCGCTTGAGTTAAAGGCGCGGGGGCGAACCTCCGAGGCGATAAAACGCTTGATTGGCCTGCAGCCTAAAATGGCGCGAGTTATACGCGATGATAAAGAGCTGGATATCGCCATTGATGAGGTTGTTTTAAATGACGTGGTGCGTGTGCGCCCCGGCGAAAAAATCCCCGTTGACGGTGAGGTAGTCGAGGGCCACTCCGCGATTGATGAGTCGATGCTGACGGGGGAGCCCATGCCGGTAGAAAAATCTGAAGGCGATGAGGTGGTAGCTGGCACTATCAATAAATCTGGGTCAGTTGTATTTAAAGCGACCCGTGTGGGTAAAGATACCGCATTAGCGCAGATTATTAACATGGTTAAGCGCGCACAAAACTCAAAGCCGCCAATCGGGCGTTTGGCTGATGTGATTTCGGCGTATTTTGTGCCGGTGGTTATGATTACCGCCGTGGTGAGTGCGCTGGTGTGGTTAAACTTTGGGCCAGAACCTACCGTGGCTTTTGCCATTGTGTCTGCCACAACGGTGTTAATTATTGCATGCCCCTGTGCCTTAGGGCTGGCAACGCCTATGTCGGTAATGGTTGGTATTGGTAAGGCTGCCGAGGCGGGGGTATTGATTCGCAATGGTGAAGCCTTGCAAACCGCATCTAAAATAACGGCAATGGTGTTGGACAAAACCGGAACCATTACGTTAGGTGCGCCCAAAGTGACGGATATATTGGTGGCTGACGGGCAAGATGAAAATACAGTTTTACAGCTGGCGGCGACTTTGGAGGCCGGCTCAGAACACCCATTGGCAATGGCCATAGTAGAAAGCGCCAATGAGCGCGGGCTAGATGCCGGTAAAGCGTCTAACTTTAACGCCATTGCCGGTCACGGCGTACAGGCGGATGTGCAGGGTAAGACGCTGCTGTTTGGTAATGAAAAGCTTATGCAAAAGCATGGCGTTGAGCTAGGCGGATTTGTGGCAAAAGCGCAAGCACTGGCGGCTGAGGCGAAAACGCCCATGTATTTTTCCGTGGATAATAAATTGGCGGCCATTATCGCCGTTGCAGATCCGGTAAAAGATGACTCCATTGCTGCGATTAAACGTCTGCAAAGTAACGGTGTTCGCGTGATAATGCTCACAGGTGATAACCGAGACACGGCTAAAGCGGTAGCCGATAAAGTTGGTGTTAAAGAGTTTTTTGCCGAAGTACAACCAGACGATAAATCGAAAAAAGTACAAACGCTACAAATGGAGGGCGAGGTGGTTGGTATGACCGGCGATGGTATTAACGATGCGCCGGCATTAGCGATTGCCGACGTAGGATTTGCTATTGGCACCGGGACTGACGTCGCGATCGAGAGCGCCGATATCACCTTGATGCGCGGCTCTTTGCATGGTTTGGCCGATGCTATCGCTATTAGTAAAGCAACCTTGAGTAATATCAAGCAAAATCTATTTGGAGCTTTTGTATACAATGCTGCGGGGGTGCCTTTAGCTGCAGGTGTTTTGTATCCATTTTTTGGCGTGTTGCTAAGTCCGGTGATTGCCGGTGCTGCTATGGCATTCTCATCACTCACAGTGGTGACTAATGCTAACCGTTTAAGGTTGTTTAAGGCTAAGGAACACTAATAGGAGTTCTCAAATGTTATTTGTCAATCTCGCAGGCATTGGGTTGATCGTACTAATAGTGTGGTGGTTTTGGGTGTATAGACCAGAGCAAGTGGTGGGCGAAGACGATACAGTGATAACTGTTGAAAACGGAGCTTATACTCCATCGCGCCTTCAGATAGCCTCAGGGCGTCCAATGGTGTTATCGTTTTTTCGGAAAGATCCATCTCCGTGTTCTGAAATTCTGCTAATTCCTGATCTGGGAGTCAGTGAAACTCTGCCATTGAATAAACCTAAATCCATTGCTCTTCCTGCATTGGATCCAGGCGAATATGAATTTCATTGTCAGATGAAAATGTATCAAGGAAGCATTACCGTAAGTGAATAATTGTGAGATATCTGGGCTCGGCTCGTCGGATGTCTCGATTAAAGCGTGGATCCGTTTTTAATCTTAACGCCTTTGTGAGGGAGGCTTGCAATGAATCAGCATAGTAAAGCCATCACGCCAGGGTTTCTGACCAAGTATTCCTTACCTCTGGTCGGGCTTGATGAGGAACAAGTTGAAATTATTGAACGTGATATTAGTGAGTTAACTGGAGTCGATCGGGTTTCGATTCACACTCAAGGATCAACTTTGATAGTTCGATATGATGCCTCTCTCATTAATATTGATGACGTGATACTTACGCTGCATGATTACGGTCTTTTACTGGTCGATAATTGGTGGGGTCGAATAAAGCTCAGCTGGCAGCGTCAAATAGATAGTAACATTGCCGACTCCGCTAAGTATGAGGCGCACTATTGTAATCAGGTCCCAAAGAGGTGATGGTTTAAATTTTTATTGAATGAGCGGGTATTCTTAAACTGTTCTTTGGCTCCTCATAGTCTCCATCTTATGGAATGGTGATGTTTCTTAAACCTATGTTTTGGACATGGGTTACTTTGTATGGAGTCAGCTCCAAATAAAATATTATGTTTCTGCTTTATGTGTCTACTTTTTGTGGGTAACTTGGCATAAAAATGGAATGGATTCTGCTTCTTTTTGTTGGGTGTCGAAAAGCCTCCAATACACGTCTAAAAAATGTAAGGATTACACCATGAGTTACAAAAAATTTGCATCAATGATAATCACCTCTACTATTGTGATGTTCATTATGATGTACCTAAACACGTATGCCGTATCGCATGTCTGGTTTAGTGAGACGCGAACCTATATGGCCCTTTACATGGGGGCAGGAATGGCCGTTATTATGCTTTCCTTTATGTTGGGGATGTATAGAAACAAGGCGCTTAATGTCAGTATATTTACAGTCTCCGTTGTTGTTTTCAGTGTTTGTGTGTATTTGGTGAGGTCGCAAGATACTGTTGCCGATGAGTCTTGGATGAAAGCTATGATCCCTCATCACTCCATTGCGATTCTTACCAGTGAGCGAGCTAATATCGACGACCCAAGAGTTCGAGAGCTAGCCGATGGGATTATTAAGGCCCAGCGTAAAGAAATAAAAGAAATGGAATGGTTGATTTATGATATTGCGAAAAACGGAGCCGCGAGTTCAAAGCAAGAGGCGATGTCACGCTCAGTTCCAACATTTAAAGGACAACTAAATAAAGGAGAGTGATATGAGTAAAACTGCAGTTTTATACCGTATGGAAACCGCTGAGCATATATGCCCGTTTGGTTTGAGGTCTAAGGATTTGCTCAAGCGCGAAGGTTATAAGGTGGATGATCGTAAATTAACCACTAGGCAACAGGCAGACGAATTTAAAAAGCAATATGATGTTGAAACCACCCCCCAGACGTTTATCGCTGAGCAGCGCGTAGGGGGCTATGACAAGCTTCGGGAGTATTTCGATAAAGGTTCTGCTGGTCAAAGTGGGACCACATACGCTCCGGTTGTTACGATTTTTAGTGTGGCGGCATTAATGGCAGTTGCTTTCCAGTGGGCGGTGGCTTTGCCGCTGCTGTCAATTCGTACACTCTTGCTTTTTATTGCGGTATCTATGGTGATGCTGGCAGTTCAAAAGCTACAGGACTTATACAGTTTTACGAACTCATTTATCACTTACGACCTTTTGGCCCAAAGAAATATTCGCTATGGTTACCTTTACCCGTTTCTTGAAGCGTACGCTGGGGTCGGTATGATTGCGTCGATTGGGGCTTTATGGGTTGCTCCGGTGTCCCTCTTTATCGGGGGGGTTGGGGCAGTCTCGGTGTTTAAAGCCGTCTATATCGACAAGCGGGAGCTAAAGTGCGCTTGCGTGGGCGGCGATAGCAATGTTCCTCTCGGGTTTGTGTCTTTAAGCGAGAATCTGTTTATGATTGCCGGCGGTGTAATCATGCTGGCATTATAAGTGTTTAGTCAAAACAGGAGCGTCTTTGCTGACGCCCCAGTTTATTGGGGGCGTATGCCAATAAGAAAAGTAATATGGATAGAGTACTGCTAATGGTCACGTTTTAGTGGCCGTGGTTTTCAGCTGCATCAGCTCTAGCGGTTAGTATCTGGTATTGCGTTTGATTAAGTTTCGGCAGCTTATTGATAAATGCTACCATATTCCAGATACGCTCATCGTCATGTCCCGGTGCCCAAGCTGGCATTCCCGAGGCTTTAATTCCATGCTTTATAATCCAAAACTGACGTTGCAGAGAGTATTGATTGCTGCTTGTACGCTCGTTGTGACTATGCTCTTTTTTAGGTAGCGATAAGTTGGGCGGTACAGGGTAAAGCCCCAGAGTAAAATCACTTTGACTTTTACCAGGTTTGAGGTGGCACCCGCTGCACATGTCATTGTAATCCGCGCCGCCTGCAAGTAAACGCTCGGATGTGTCTAAATTAGTTGGCACTTTTATGTCGCTCGCAGCGCGAGCGATTGACTGCTCCCTAAGAGTTTCTAGGGCCCAATAGGTGAGGGCGTTGTGAGGTGCGTCTGCACCCATTGGGTATAGCCCCGAGTAAAGAAACCCAGCTGTGCCCAAAATGATTACGCCAAAAGTCAGCAATAGGCATTTAGTGCAATTTGTAATTTTGAGCACGTCAGAGTCCTCTTGTTAAAGTTTATGGATGGCCAAAAATGTGTCATCGGGTTTAGTGATTGTGCTCTGATGATTCTTCATGCATGTCTTTTTGTTGATGATTATTTTCTTTTTTATCGTCTTCTTGTGATTCGTTTTTCTCATGCGTTGCTGGCATACATTTTTCCATCATGGCTTTCATTACGGGATCATCATGATCCATTTTACTGTGGTCCATGTTCTTCATGGCTGCGCAATCAGGCTTTTCTGCATCTTTCATATGTTCTTTAGGGTCGTGAGCTTGTGCCGATAAACTGCTTACGATCGCGATAACTGCAATTGCCTGTGGTATTAATCTAATTTTCATAATGTAGCCTCATTAGTGTGATGTTAGTGCTAATAGTATAGGTGGTTTGTGTAAGCTTCTTTAAAACCAGAATCTCAAGCCTGCAACAAGCTGAGTATCGCTGACAGCCTTACCAGATGCTCGACGATAATCGGCAGTGTTTCCGTAACTATCGATCCACTCAACCCCAACGTAAGGCGCAAACTGGCGATTGAACTCATAACGTAGGCGCAAGCCAATCGCTAGATCAGATAACCCTTTTCCTAAACCGTTGTCTGGGTCGTCTTTACCGTACAGATTTACTTCGGCACGTGGTTGTAATATTAATCGCTGACTTAACATTAGCTCGTACTCCGCCTCAAAAGTCAGCGCGGTGCGTCCGTTATCCCCGATATAAGCGGCTGTATCCAGCTCAAACCAGTAGGGCGCCAGCCCCTGAATCCCCAAAGCTAGCCATTGGCGATCTTCGCCCTCGTCGTATTGGTCGAGTCGAATACCTAGTTGTGTGTCAAAGTACGCATTGAATGCGTGCCCCCAGAGTAAGTCAGTTGTACTTTCTTCTATGGTGCCGTCAGCAATATCTCCTTCTGCTTTAACAACAAATCGATTGTAAGTGGTCCCGTACCAAGCTTGTAGGTCGTAAACCGTGCTGTTTGCACTTTCGTTGTATTCAAGTCGATCACCTAAAACCGACCAGAACGCGTGTTCATCGGCGAGCTTGAGCTGACGTGGTGCTTGCTGTGCATAAGGGCCTTCAGTAAGGGTGTAGCCGCCGGAGTAGGCGTGAGGGTCACGCGCGTCACTCGGGGCGCTACCACCTTGCATTTGCATTTCCCCGTGATCCATTTGCGCCGTGGCTGCATTTGCACATAGCGCGGTAGCGGTGACGATTAAGCTTAAAATCGATTTATTCATGAAACCACCACTTCGCGGAACATTCCCGCGTCCATATGAAAGAGTAGATGGCAGTGCCATGCCCAGCGCCCTAAGTCGTGTGGCGTTGTAAGAAAACTGATACGTTGCGCCGGTTGTACGGGTATCGTATGGCGGCGTACCCGTAAATCGCCTTGATTGGTTTCTAGCTCGCTCCACATGCCGTGTAAGTGCATAGGGTGGGTCATCATGGTGTCGTTCTGTAAAATAATTCTGATGCGTTCGCCGTGAGGTAGCGATACCGGTGTACTCTGGCCGAATTCGAGGCCATCAAACGACCAACTGTAGCGCTCCATATTACCGGTCAGGTGTAGTTCAAGCTCCTTCACGGGTATGCGATGATCATCCAATATACCATCGACAGATTTAAGATCGGCCAGGGTTAATACGCGGCGGCCGTTATTGCGTAAACCAATGCCCGGGTCGTCAAGGTTGGTGCGCGGCATATCGACTCGCATATCCACCGACGCGTCATATTCGCTGCGCGCGTGATTTACCGTTTGCGATGGCGTGGCAAGTGGGTTCTGGGGAGAGTGATTCATGTTATGTGCGCTGTGATCCATCGCCATAGCACCGTGCATCGGAGCGTTATCGCCGCTGATTTGTCCCATGGTGTGCTCGCTTGCGGTGGTTTTATTCATGCTGCCGTGGTCCATACCTTTATGGTCCATCCCCTGCGAAGCCATTGCGCCCATCATGTCGGCCATCGTTAACCACTCGACGGCATCGAGTTCGGGCACCGGGGCGGATAACCCTTGTTGTGTTGCCAGGGTACCCCGAGCGAAACCACTGCGATCGATGCTCTGAGCAAAAATAGTGTAGGCATCCTCGCTTGGTTGCACCAGCACATCGTAGGTTTCACCCGGGCCAAAGCGAAATTCATCGACGGTCACTGGTTCCACATCCTGTCCATCGGATTGAATAACCGTAAGTTTTAAGCCGGGAATCCGAACATCATAAAAGCTGTTGCTCGCCGCATTGACAAAGCGTAGTCGGATGCGATCGCCAGGCTGAAAAAGCCCAGTCCAGTTACCGGCGGGTGTCGTACCATTCATCAAAAATGTCATGGTGGCAGCCGATAGATCTGCCAGATCAGTGGGGCTCATGCGCATTTGATTCCACATCTCCCGTTTCTCTAGAGCCTCTTTAAATCCCATATTTGCAACGTCGCGGGTAAAGTCGAAAAAGGTGGGCTGGCTAAAGTTGTAAACGTCGCTTTGCACCTTCAGTTTGCGGAATGCGCTCATTGGGGCTTCATCAGTCCAGTCGGACAATTGAATGATGTGGTCTTGATCGGAGGCGTGCCTCTCGCCATCTTTTGGTTCGATAATTAGCGCGCCGTACATGCCCGTCATTTCCTGAAAGCCGCTGTGTGAGTGGTACCAGTAAGTACCGCTTTGCTGTAGCTTAAACCGGTAGACAAAAGTTTGCCCCGGCGCAATCCCCTTAAAGCTAATGCCCGGTACGCCGTCCATCTGAAACGGCAATATAATTCCGTGCCAGTGAATAGAGGTAGACACAGGGAGCCTATTGGTGACCCGAATGGTAACCTCATCTCCCTCTTTAAAGCGTAATGTTGGGGCCGGTATGGAGCCGTTAATCGTGGTCGCTGTCCGTGTTATGCCGGTAAAATTGACCGGTGATTCAGCGATAACCAAGTCGATATCGGTGCCGCTGAGCACGGGAGCCTCTCCCAGCGCCGTCATGCTCGCTTCGGCGGCTTGTAGCCATGCGGGTGATGCTGCCAGCACGCCGCCGGCTGCCAAACCTTGTACAAAGCGACGTCGACCAAGCTGTGCGGGTTGTGTATCACGCGAAAACCATTTCGTCACGGTTAGCACTCCAGAGTGAAAAGGGTTTAAAGTTGATTACATGTATAGAGCTTAAGCTTAGTCGATAGCGCCTTGCACCGAAATGACCTAAAGATTACAAAGCTGTAATCTTTAGGTCATCTTGTCGTGGGTATGGCACGATTAAGCTCGGTCGTGTTTAAAACGTGGAGCGACGCACTTATGCGTATATTGGTGGTTGAAGACGAAATCAAAACGGGTGATTATTTACGCCAAGGGCTGACCGAGGCGGGTTTCATGGTAGTGCTGGCCCGTAACGGTCTGGATGGTCACCACATTGCGATGACGGAATCCTTTGAACTGATCATTTTGGATGTCATGCTGCCAGATATCGACGGTTGGCGAATCTTGCAGGCATTGCGAGAGGCAGGCAAGCCTACCTCGGTGTTGTTTCTCACCGCGCGGGACAGTGTGGCAGACCGAGTGAAAGGCTTGGAGCTTGGTGCGGATGATTACCTGGTTAAGCCTTTTGCTTTTGTCGAGTTACTGGCTCGCGTACGCACATTACTGCGTCGTGGCACCGCATCAACCGTATCAGATCACATTAAAATAGCCGATCTCACGCTCGACCTTCCACGTCGTCGTGCTATGCGAGGCGGGCGTAAAATCAGCCTTAGTCATAAAGAGTTTTGTCTGCTTGAATTTATGGCGCGTCGGCAGAGTGAGGTTTTGCCACGCTCGCTAATCGCGTCTCAGGTCTGGGATATGAATTTTGACTCAGACACCAATGTGATTGATGTGGCTATTCGTCGGTTGCGAGCAAAAATTGACGATGACTTTCCGACCAAGTTAATTCATACGGTGCGTGGTATGGGTTATAAGCTAGAAGTGGAGGACGACAGTGAGGCGGGATAAGCCCAGCGGCCGTCGACCGCTTTCGCTCACCGCTCGGGTTATGATTTTTGTGGCAGCGGCTATCGGCCTAAGCCTATTGATTATAAGTCAGCTGGTGCAGGATGCTGTCAAACACCACTTTGCCGAGCAAGATGCGGCTGAGTTGGTGGTAATAACCAATGCGGTAAGGCAGTCAGTACTTGCCAATGATGGTGCCACGCCGCTATCAGAAGTTTTGCCTCACGCGGTATCGGGGCATCACGGTGTATATTTTCAAGTATGGGACAGTCAAGGGAGTCTCTTGTATGGACCGACGGAACTAGAATCAGCGCAAACGGTTCCCACTTTGACGCCTGTATCCAGCATAAAGGCGGACAACTTATACACATGGACGGTTGATAACACGACCTATCGCGGCGCGGTGACGAGTATACGTTTTAAGGACAACACTTACCTCGTTGTAACCGCCATCGACATGAATTTTCATATACAGTTTCTTCGAAATTTCCAGCGTAGCTTGTGGCTTATTATGGCCTTTGCGGGAGGAATAACACTGCTGGCTGCATGGTGCGGCGTTCATCAAGGGCACGCTCCGTTGCGTGGTTTAAGTGACACCATGAGCGATGTGCAAGCTGATCGATTGCATGTGCGTATAGAGCCAGCCGCGGTGCCCATTGAACTGCAAAAGTTGGTGGTTTCGTTTAACGGCATGATTGAGCGACTGGAAGGTAGTTTTACCCGGTTATCCCATTTTTCTGCGGATATTGCTCATGAGCTTCGAACCCCCTTATCCAACCTTATTACGCAAACCCAAGTGGCTCTTGGTCAACCCCGATCTCGAGATGAATACCGTGAGCTTCTTTACTCAAACTTAGAGGAGCAAGAGCGTCTGGCCAAAATGGTGAATGATATGCTGTGGTTGGCCCACAGTGAGCACGGGCTATTAAAGTTAGTGTGGGAGGAGGTGAATCTGAGGCAAGAAGTATTGGATCTGTATGATTTTTTTGGAGCGTTATCAGAAGATAAAAGTGTAAATCTAGTGTTGGAAGGTGCGGCACCAAATATACTGGGTGATCGATCTATGCTAAGGCGTGCTCTGTCAAATTTATTATCTAATGCAATACGACATACTTCAGCAGGCGAGAAAGTTCTCGTGGAACTGAGTGCCCCAAAAAATGGTGGTGCGTTACTTACTATAAAAAATCCGGGGCCAGAGATACCGGTTGAGCATTTGCCGAAAATATTTGATAGGTTTTATCGTGTAGATCCCTCTAGGGCACGTCATAGTGACGGGGTGGGGTTAGGTTTGTCCATAGTTAAGTCGATTGTAGAAGCGCACAACGGAAACATTAAGGTCTCATCAACAAATAAAGTAACTTCGTTTAGTTTGTTGTTTAAATGATTCGTCGTGTTTTTAACTCGATAAGCAATGATTGAAGTTGATAAAGGTTAATTAATTGTTTAACAAATCCCAAAAAGGAGATTGTCCATGACTATATTTCGAAATTCAAAAAAACGATATACGTCGGTCCTAATGAGTATATTTCTAGTAATTACTTTCTTGGCCAATTCGCAGTCAGTGATGGCTCGTGACTCCCAAGAGGCTACGCTATACAAAAAACCGAGTTGTGGCTGCTGTGAAGAATACGCGACATATTTGCGTCAGTTTGATTATAACATCGAGGTCGTTGAGACTTCTCAGGTGGATAAGTTTAAAGCTGAATACGGTG
>TARA_R110000850_G_scaffold41765_1_pt1 | contig 12288 bp, 9 predicted proteins | sample TARA_R110000850 | Tara Oceans TARA_R110000850 (sample SAMEA4397586) | marine metagenome | biome: Polar Biome; feature: [SRF] surface water layer (ENVO:00010504); material: water (ENVO:00002006), including particulate matter (ENVO:01000060) such as... | depth 5 m | reverse complement strand
TCGCCGGCAAACGCACCATTCAGATCCACCAGATGCAAACGCCGGGCACCGGCATCCACCCATCTGGCTGCGGTTTCCAGCGGGCTGCCGGAAAATACCGTGGAGTCCTCCATACGACCCTGGCGCAATCGCACACACTCACCGTCTTTCAAATCAATCGCGGGGATTATCAGCACAATGTATTCCTGTTATTTCTCAATTATTTTCTGACTAAGGATTGTCTGGTATTGCGGGCCGTAAAAATGCCGACCCGATCAATCACCGCGCCATGAGACAAAGTTGCTCAGCAGTTGCAGCCCGGCCGTATGACTTTTTTCCGGGTGAAACTGCACGGCAAACAGGTTGTCGTGAACCAGCGCGGCGGCGAACTTGACCGAGTAATCACAGGTCGCAGCCACAAACTCTGGGCGACTTTCGTCCACGTAATAGCTGTGTACGAAATAGAACCGGCAATCCTGTTCAATGCCGTGCCACATGGGATGGTCGATGGTCTGGTGAACCCGGTCCCAACCCATGTGCGGAACCTTCAGTTTTTCACCGTTCTCATCCCGCAGATGGTGACCAAAAAAACGCACTTCCCCCGGCAGGATGTTCAGGCAATCAACACCATTATTCTCTTCGCTGTGTTCCAACAGAGCCTGCATACCCACACAGATACCGAGTACCGGCTTTTCCTGGACGGCTTTTGCGACAAACCGGTCAAAACCCATTCGCCGAATTTCGGCCATGCAGTCGCGAATGGCACCGACACCGGGAAAGACAATCCGGTCAGCGTCCTCGGCCTCTTCAGTATCAGAGGTGATAATCACCTCGGCCCGCGGAGCCACCAATTCAAGGGCCTTGGCAACGGAATGAAGGTTGCCCATGCCATAATCCAGCACGGCGATACGGGTACGAAAATCTGTCATAGACGGCTCTTTTTTACAGTGTGCCCTTGGTCGAAGGCATCACTCCGGCCATTCTGGGATCCATCTCAACCGCCATACGCACGGCGCGGCCAAAGGCCTTGAAGATGGTTTCAATCTGATGGTGGGCGTTGTGACCGCGAAGGTTGTCGATGTGCAGGGTCACGCCCGCGTGGTTAACGAAGCCCTGGAAAAATTCGTAACTGAGGTCCACATCGAAATCCCCCACTCGGGCGCGGGCAAAATCGACAAACATCTCCAGACCCGGGCGACCGGAGAAGTCCACCACGACTCTGGATAGCGCCTCGTCCAGTGGCACATAGGCGTGGCCGTAGCGACGAATGCCCTTCTTGTCACCCAGCGCCTGCTGGAATGCCTGCCCCAGAGTGATGCCGACATCCTCCACCGTGTGGTGGTCATCGATGTGGGTATCCCCTTCGGCTGTTACCGTTATATCAATCAAACCGTGACGGGCAATCTGGTCCAGCATATGCTCGAGAAACGGGATGCCGGTGGCAAAATTGACCTGCCCGGTTCCGTCGATGTTTACCTCAACGCTAATCTGGGTCTCCAGCGTATCGCGTTTGACTGTTGCTTTCCGTTCCGCCATCTGCGTCTCCAACATGTGTCCCGTTATCGGGCCGTCCCATTATAGAGCCCTCACCGCCACCCTTCCATAAGCAGGAGGAAGTCATTACACTCACCGGCTGTTTATTACACTTATCTGCCTGACCTTTATGCGTTTGCGAAGCCCCAACATTCTTCTCGTCTGCCTGTTGGCTGTCACTACCCTGTGGCTGAGCGAGACGGCGGCCGCCCATGTGCATCTGGACAATCACACCGTCAGCTGTGAGATTCTCCACAGCGCCAGCGGTGGACTGGCCACCCTGCAAAGTCAGTCACCGGATTTTCTGTTACAGCTTGTCAATGCCGGCATCGTCGCAGCGCCGGCTTCGACCCATCTTCTCCAGCCCAGTGCACCGCGCAACAGTCGCGCCCCACCCGCCTATCACTGAACACACAATTCAAGCTCTGAATTTACCTGTTTAAGTTATAGGAATTACACCCATGAAAACGCCTTTTATGGTAGCACTGGCCGTGTCCAGTCTGCCCTGTGTTGCCCTGGCGCAAAGCCAGCACCACAACGAAATCAATGAAGTGATCATCTCCGCCTCACCACTACAGGAGGACTCTGCCGGAATAAAACAGTCCGTCAGTGTTCTGTCGGGTGAAAACCTGCGCAACAAGGCCGCCGCAACCATCGGTGAATCCCTCAAGGATGAACTCGGCGTCACCAATCAGGGGTTTGGCCCCGGGGTTGGCAAACCCGTGATTCGCGGTCAGAGCGACAACCGTGTTCGCGTCCTCCAGGATGGCCTCGGCACCATGGATGCCTCTACCGTGAGTGGCGATCACGCAGTCACCACGGAAGCATTGCTGGCGGAACGTATCGAAATCCTGCGGGGGCCGGCCACACTGCGCTATGGCAGCGGGGCGGTCGGCGGCGTGGTCAATGTGATCGACAACCGGATTCCCGACCAAGTACCTGAGAAACTAAAAGGGGCCGTGGAATATCGCCATAACACCGCCAGCGATCAGGACAGTACTGTGTTCAAACTGGACGGCGGCGCCGGTAGCTGGGCGTGGCATCTGGATGGCATTTACCGGGAAAGCAATGACCTCAAGGTTCAGGGTTATGCCCAGGAACCGGAACCCGGTGAAGAGCCCGAAAGCACCCGTGGCTATATCGAAAATACCGACACCCGGGCCGACGCATTCAGTGCAGGATTATCCTGGATAGGCGATGAAGGTTTTATCGGTCTGTCGTTCAGCCAGATCAACAATGAATACGGCATACCGCCGGGATCCCACGGGCATCACGAAGAAGATGACCACGATGACGATCACGACCATGACCACGACCATGAAGAAGAAGGCGAGCTGATTCGCATCGATATGAAGCAGACCCGGATCGACCTGAAGGGCGAATGGGCAAACATCCTGCCCGGTATCGAACTGGGCCGCTTCCGTCTCGGCTATAACGACTATGAGCACATAGAACTGGAAAGCGGTGAAAAAGGCACCAAATTCTTCAATGAAGCGTTTGAATTCAGAGGAGAACTGGTACACCGGGAAATTGCTGGCTGGAAAGGCGCTTTCGGTACACAGCTGGAAGATCGCCGCTTCGGTGCCATCGGCGATGAAGCCTTCGTGCCCAAGTCCGATATCCGTCAGGGTGGGTTGTTCTGGGTTGGAGAGACCACACACAACCAGTTCAGCCATGAACTCGGGGCACGCTTTGACCGGCAAACCGTAGACCCGGACAACGGTTCCAAAATCAGCCATAACATTTACAGCCTGTCCGCTGGCAGCCTCTGGCAGGTGACCGACGAGCAGTCGTTGAGTCTGTCGCTGAGCCGCGCAGAGCGCGCGCCCGTCGTTGAGGAACTGTTGTCCAATGGTCCCCACTTCGCCAGCCAGAGCTTTGATGTCGGCGACAGGGATCTCGATGAGGAAACCAGCCACAATATTGAGCTGGGCTACCGCTACCAGGGACCAGTTGATCTGAAACTGAGTATTTTCTACAACAAAATTGATGATTTTATCTTCAAGAAAAATACCGGCGAAGAAAATGAGGAAGAGGAGCTGGATATCTATCAGTTCCAGCAACAGGATGCCACCTTCAGGGGTGCCGAAGCCTCACTGGTCGTTCCATTCAAGGATAACTGGCAGGTGGAAATATTCGGTGATTACGTGCGTGCCAAGCTCGATAAAGGCGGTGATGTGCCAAGAATCCCGCCACTGCGTTATGGCATAGCACTGGATTATCAGGCCTACAACTGGCACACCGGCTTCCGGCTCACCGACGTCAAGAAACAGAACCACGCCGGTGAATTTGAAGAGGATACCGACGGCTACACCCGTCTGGATGCCCACTTCAACTACCATGTGGATACTGCCGCCGGGGACTGGCTGTTTTTTGCCAAGGCCAACAATCTGCTGGATGAAGAAATCCGTAACTCCACGTCCTTTCTGCGGGAGTTCGCCCCCGAGGCACACCTGAGTCTGGAGCTGGGGGTACGTTACAGCTTCTGATCCGGCAGCGGCACCAACCCGTCGCGTACAGGTAAACAATCACGGTCATTGCGAGTAACATAGTTGCCTGCAATGGCCGTTTTGCTTTTCCGGACAGAGAGAAATACCCATGAAACTGCTAAGAATTATATTGGTAATGTTACTGGTGTTGATGTTGGTTGTGGCCGGGGGCGTAACTTTTCTGCTATTTGGCGTCGACCCGAACACCTACAAACCTGAACTGGAAAAACTTGCCCGACAGAATGACCTCGAGCTGAAAATAGACGGCGACCTGAGCTGGTCGTTCTTTCCCAATCTGGCCGTTCAGGCGGGCAGCTCATCACTCACCGCCACCAAAGAAGATACCGGAATACCCGATATAAAATTTCGGGAAGCCAGCCTGATTCTCGACTGGCGAGCACTGCTGACACGCACTGTTCGCCTGCAAGCGATCACCCTTGATGGTGCCGATATCCGCACGAAAACAGCAGCCGAAGCCGCCAATGTGGCGGCACTGCCCGGCGCCGCTGCTGCGACCAGTGACACACAAACCGGTGACCTGCCTTTTGAGCTGGCCATCGATGAAATCGCCCTGACCGATAGCCGGATCACCGTGACATCACCAGATGCACCTGACCGGATATTCGAACAACTGAACTTTACCAGCACAAAACTCAATCTCGATGGCAAACCCTTTGCCATAAACCTCGAATTCACCACCGCGCTCCCCGACCAGCCGACCCTGCAGGTCGCGCTGCAATCCTTTGTCGCCGTTGAGGCCAGCCCACAAAAACTCACCCTCTCCGATGCCAGACTATCGGTAAAAGGGCTGGATAAACTGCCGCTGACGTTGAAATTCAATGCCGGTTATGAGGGTGACACAGACAGCGTCTCCATCACGGACATCACCGGCAAACTGGGGTCGGCGAGCATCAGTGGCGCGGTCAATGGCGCAGGATTACAAACCGCTCCTGCGTTGCAGGGCGAACTGTCACTACAGAACCTGGTCCTCGCAGAACTGCCGATAGAAGAGCCTCCCGAAGGTTTCAAAAAGGTGGATGTCGCCACCACCTTTGCCGTATCAGAAAAAGCCGTCTCCCTGAGCAACCTGAAACTGGCGCTGGACAAATTCAATGCCACCGGCAATATGAACCTGCAACTGCAGGGAACTCGCCAGCTAGCCATGAAAATAGAGGGCGATCACCTTGTCCTGCCCGCCACCAGCGAAACGGAATCCACCGAGCAGCAGGCTGCCCTCCTCACTCCATTGCTGGCACCACTGGCACTGCTCGAAGGCGGCAAGGGTGAAGTGGAGCTGAGTCTGGCAAGTCTGACCGCGGATAACATCAGGGTCGACAACCTCCGCCTCAAACTGCTGGCCAATGGCAAAGTAGTGCAAGTCAGCGAACTCTCCGGCGGCATATTTGGCGGCACCTTCAAAACCACAGTCAGGGCAGACCTTGGCAAAGCGGTACCGACCGTCAACTTCACCCAGAACGTCGCTGCCATAGACCTGCACAAGGCACTGGTGACACTGGCCGAGCAGGGCGACATTCACGGCAAGCTGACCATGAATTTCAACGGCAGCAGCGCCGGCGATAACAGCGATGCCCTGCTGGATAACATGAACGGCAACGGCGACTTCAGCTTCTCGGAGCTACAGGTCGACAACATCAATGTGGAAAAAAGCTATTGTGAAATGGCCTCGCTGGTAGAGGGCAGAACATTGACCGGCAGAACCTGGCCCAATCACACCACCCTGCAGGACATGCAGGGCACCATCAAATGGCAGGACCAGCAGATTACCCTGCCCGGTTTTACCACCGGCATCGGCAATATGCTGGTTTCCGGCAACGGCTCGGCTCATCTCGGCAGGGAGACCTACGACATGCTGATCAAGGCCAATCTGCGCGGCGACACCAGCTCGGAGACCGGCTGTACCATCAAAAGTAAATCCATCCAGAACCGGGACATTCCATTCCGCTGCACCGGCTCTTTTGCCGAAAACGGTGGGGGCAGCTGCCTGCCCGACAAGCAATTCATCAACCAGCTGATTCAGGGCAAAGTGCAGGATCTTCTCAAGGAAAAGCTGTTTGATAAATACCTGAAACAGCCATCTACCGCCACAGAAGAGCCTTCAGCCATAGAAGAGCCCTCAGCGGTTGAAGAGCCCTCAGCGGTTGAAGAGCCCTCGGCTGATAAAGAGCCCTCAGCTGATAAAGAGCCCTCAGCTGATAAAGAGTCCTCAACCAATGAAGAGCCTTCAGCCACGGAGGAGCCTTCAGCTGATAAAGAGCCCACGGACCCCAAAAAACAACTGATCGATGAGGTGCTCAAGGGTATCTTCCAATAGTGTCTGCAACATTTTCCGAACAGCTGCTATGCTGGTTTGACCAGCACGGCCGCAAGGACTTGCCCTGGCAGCAGAACAAAGACCCCTATCGGGTATGGGTGTCGGAAATCATGTTGCAGCAAACCCAGGTCAGTACCGTTATCCCCTACTTTCAGCGGTTCATGGCGCGTTTCCCCAACATTTCATCACTGGCAACAGCCCCGCTCGATGACGTATTGCAACAGTGGACCGGTCTCGGTTACTACGCCCGGGCCCGCAACCTGCATCGCTCGGCACAGCTGGTTTGCACAGAACATAGCGGCGTTTTTCCGGATACCCAGGAACAATTAATGGCATTGCCCGGCATCGGCCGCTCCACCGCTGGCGCCATCTGTGCCATTGCCCTCGACAAGCGGGCCGCCATTCTCGACGGCAACGTCAAACGGGTGCTCGCCCGCTATCATGGCATCGACGGCTGGCCCGGCCAGACATCAGTCGCCAGACAACTCTGGGAATGGGCCGAGCAACATACCCCGGCGCAGCACTTTGGCGATTACACCCAGGCGATCATGGATCTCGGTGCCACCCTCTGCACCCGCAGCAAACCGTCCTGCGGCCAATGTCCGCTCTCAGGGGGATGCAAAGCACTGGCAGAGGGCACGCCCACCCGCTACCCCGGCAAAAAACCCCGTCGGCAACAGCCGGTTCGCCAATGCCTGTTTCTGCTCATTCAAAACCCGGCGGGAGACGTGCTATTGCAGCAGCGCCCCGCCAGTGGTTTGTGGGGCGGACTCTGGGTGTTTCCCCAATGCGATCATAAAGATGAGATAGAACAGACCTGTAGCAGCCTCGGTTACCGTGCAACAGACTGGAAATTACTGCCCGGCCGACGCCACAGCTTCAGTCATTACCATCTGGACTACCAACCGGCGCTGATCACCGTTCGGCCACAGCAGCAGGTCATGGATACCAGCGCGCTGGTCTGGTATAACCCCCAGTCAACACTGGCGGTGGGCACCGCCCAGCCCGTCAGGCAACTTTTACAGGAATTGCTAGAACGGCAACAACCCAAGCAATCAACAAGGTAATCCAATGGCACGTATGGTTCACTGCAAAAAACTCAACCGGGAACTGGAAGGACTCGATGCACCACCCTTCCCCGGCCCCAAAGGACAGGATATCTACGAACACGTCTCCAAACAGGCTTGGCTGGAATGGCTCGAACACCAGACCCGCCTGATCAACGAAAAGCACCTCAACATGATGGACATGACCGCCCGCACCTACCTGAACGAACAGCGGGACAGGTTTCTCTCCGGTCAGGACATCGATCAGGCGGAGGGCTACGTACCGCCTGCGGAATAATTTCCGCGCCCGCCCTTGACGCTGGAAATATGAGAAGGTTTAATACGCGCCTTCGCCAGTTACCACTGGTAGAAATGCCCAGATAGCTCAGTTGGTAGAGCAGAGGATTGAAAATCCTCGTGTCGGTGGTTCGATTCCGCCTCTGGGCACCACGATTTTAAAGGCCTGCGACTAATCGCGGGCCTTTTTCGTTTCTGGACTGTACCAAAATTGTGCCCTGGGAAGAAAACCGGACCATGTAAAGCGCAGAAGACCGGTGAAAATTAAATGGGAATGATTCTTAGTTGTCACCGACCCCTTTATCGCCTTATCTTGATTTCTTCCTATATATACACTCGTATATAAAAGTTAAAATGCTGGAAAGTAGGTACCGCCTTTCTACAATAGAAAGCCGTAGTTCATTGACAGGAAATTTAACACCATCGAACTAGATGAGCTGACAGAGCATGATATGGCTTCCTAGATCAACAAAATACTATCGGTGATGCTTGTCTGGCCTACCAGAAAAAGAGTGCGAGACACTCAAGGAGGCCAAAGATTAAGGATAGAGAGTGCAAAAGCATAAGATCAGCACAAAATAGAGGCCAGCCTGTAATCAATTCAGTCAAGTTACTTATAGGTCAAATAATTAATGAAAAGGACAAAAAAATAGCTTTTAGAAATATATTAAAATATTATTTATAACATTTTGAAATAACAAATTATATAGTGATTTCGACAAGATGAATATACAAGCTGGAAGCCGAATAAATCTACCATTCTTAAAGTGGGCTGGAGGCAAAAGGTGGTTAACAAGAACTGATTATAAGCTTTTCCCAAGAGAGTACAGGACTTACAGAGAGCCTTTTCTCGGAAGTGGAGCTATATTCTTTTCGATGCAACCTTCAATCTCTGTTATTGCAGATGTTAATAAAGAGTTAATTGATACGTATAAGGCAATTCAATCTGATTGGAAAAAGGTATATTTATCTCTTCGCAAACATGCCAAGTTACATAGCAAAGAGTACTACTACCATGTTAGATCCTCTAACCCTAGAACCTTACATTCAAGAGCATCAAAATTTATCTATTTGAACCGTACTTGTTGGAACGGACTGTACAGAGTGAATCTAAAGGGTCAGTTCAATGTACCAATAGGTACAAAAGACTCAGTTATTCTCGATACAGATAATTTTGAGCTTATCTCAGAGAAATTAAAGTATTCAAAAATAATTTGCCAAGATTTTAAAGAGACAATAAGACAGTCAGAGAAAGGTGATTTTGTTTATATTGACCCCCCCTACACTGTCAAACACAACAATAACGGATTTATCAAATACAACGAAAATATCTTTTCATGGGATGATCAAATCAGATTAAGAGACTCTGTACTAGAAGGGGTAGAAAAAGGAGTTATGTTTACTATATCAAATGCTAACCACGAATCTATATTAGAGTTATATAAAGATTTGGGGGATATTCTTTATGTCAATCGAAATAGCATCATATCTGGAAAATCAAAATTTAGAGGAAAGACAAGTGAATTACTTATACGTGCCGGGTGGTTATAATAAATACTAAAAATGTTAAGGAGAACCAGATTTGTCTTTTATTGACCCTGTAAAAGTTGAAGAGATTAGAAACAAATTTGTTGTCGACCCTTCAATGCTTGGAAAAATATACAAATCAAAAAAAAACAAGTACATGGAGAAAAGCGTTGATCATTCACTAGTAGAGGATTACTTAAGAGATGGGTGGGAGGATTACACAAAGCCATTAAAAACAAAAACAAAGCTAAGGAAACTTAAATCATATGATCAGCAATTCGAAGATGACATATGGTGTCAGTTTTATGAGCTAGGATATCGTATATTAAATTTCGACAGGCAATTCATACTACCATATGGAAAATCTGCTTCAGAAACCCAACAAATAGATGTCATAGCAGTCAACGATGAAACTATCATACTAGTTGAGTGTAAATCTTCAGAAAAACCCGTTAAAGCACCATCATTTAAGACAGAGCTTGAATCATTACCTTTAAAATTAGATGGTTATAGAAAATCTCTTGCTCAGATTTTTGATAATACTAGGCGAATAAAATATATATTTGCCACAAGAAACCTGAGGATAGATCTAGAAGGCTCTGATGTAGAAAGGATTTATCAAAACAATGCCTTTTACTATAATGACAATACTTACAAATATATCGAAAGATTAATTAAGCTATACAAATCAGCCGCTCATTACCAAGTTTTAGGCATGTTGTTCAAGGGACAGCAAATTGGCAATGAATCATTACGTTTTCCTGCCATTGAGGGGAAAATGGGTGGTCATACTTATTATATGTTTTCTATCGAACCCTCAATTTTATTAAAGCTTGGGTTTATTCTTCACAGAACTGCTGCCAATGAGTCAGAAAGCCCTACTTACCAAAGATTATTAGTCCCGTCACGCCTAAGAGGAATAACTAGCTTTATAAATAACGGCGGGTACTTTCCAAATTCTGTTATTTTAAATTTTACAAGCTCTAAAAAACAAAAAATAAGGTTTGAAGCTGACTCAAGAGAAGGTGATTCAGATTCCAGATCTGGAACTTTAGTTATACCAAAAGCCTATGCCATTGCCTACATTATCGATGGACAACATCGGCTATATGGTTACTCCGGCTCAAACCATGAATTTTCTAACACAATACCTGCGGTAGCATTTATAGGATTAGATTCTACAGACCAGCTTAAAATTTTCATGGATATCAATGAGAATCAGAAAGCGGTTAGCGCATCTTTAAGGCTAACTTTAGAGGAAGATTTGTATTGGAATTCTGAACGAATCGATAGTCGTCTTAAGGCTCTACGGTCAGCTGTAGTAAGAGAGTTAGCCTCAACAGCTGGAGGTCCTCTGTATGAAAAAATTCAAATTGGTGAAGATAAAGCGGCTTTAAGCTTCAAAGGGTTTGCAGATGCCTTATCTAAATCCAGTTTGATTCCAAAGGCTAAACGTCACGAATTTATTCAGGAAACTACAAAATACGGTTTATACAATACGCACAACCACAACCATGAAAAGGAAATGACAAGAGCTAAGAAAAGCCTAGTGAATTTTATCAATACTTGTTACTCATTTGTTCAAGAAGACTATCCTGAAGTATGGAACATGGAAAGATACTTTATATTCTCTAATAGGGGAATAATTCCTTTTATAGGCTTAATTTCTGACTTGAACAAATTTGAAAATGAACTTGGAACAGTCAATACAAATACTAAACCAAGTGATAGATTCGAATCAATAAAGAAGTATTTAATAGTACTCTTAGAAAAGCTTAACAACATGAGCGAACAAGATAGCCGGGGGCTTCTCTCTACTCAAGGCTCTGAAGTTGAAAGACAATGGTTAAGATTTTATCAATCTATAATCAATGATAGGTTTCCAAATTACAATCCACCAGAATTAGTTGACTACAAAGAACGACAAGATACTCAATTACAGAATAGAGGTCGTGAAGTTGGAGTTGCTATTGAAAAACATATCAAGGATGTCGTGATCTCAAGGCTGAAAGAACTTTATGGTGATAACTGGGATCTTGAAATCGCTACTATTAAAAAACAATGTCAGGATAGAGCAGACGCAGAAATCCAAGCAGCGTATGAACAGGGCTTAGGTAGAAAGACAGTGGATTGGACGGAGATGTTCACTATTCTCAACTACAAAACAATCATTGAAAAACATTGGACTAAGCATCCCCAGGTCATTCAGGAAGAGTTTAAAACTTTTGAAGATGTGTTTGCTCTCGATATGGGCCTTGGTAATTTCAATAGCAAAGCAGATAAAGTTAAGTGGATGGCTGTTTTTAATAGTCATAGAAATTTATGGGCACATGAGGGATCAAAAAAGAAGACATTAAATCGCGAGGAGGTAGAGTTTCTTGAAGACCTTCATCAAAAACTTATAGGAACTAGTGCCTCTGTATAATTTGCTACTATCTTTGCTTTATAGACAAATCACTTTAGGATAGTTCCTTATGTTTCATAGGGATAAAAATTGATGCCTTATCCGTCTCTCTCTGGGCACTACAATTATTTAAGGCCTGCGGCTAGTCTAGTCGCGGGCCTTTTTTCATTTCTGGACTGTGCCAACATTGTGCCCTGCACTTCCCCCGGCGCCGCGGCCAGATTTTTTCACCATAGACCTTGAAGCTTGGGGCAATGCTGCAAAACACACCTCGCATTTCCCCCACCCTTTTTTACTCTTTTGCTGCACCCTCTTACTCCCCCCGTGTCCAGTTACCCAGGTCGTCAATTTCAGGCTTTGCGTGTAAACTCGGGCCAATAGCGGATATCTATAACGGAATACTCATAAACCATGTACCATTTCACATTGAATCAACAAGTTGCAGCAGAAGTTTTTGAAGACGAATGTATCATCGCAAATCTGGATAGCGGGCTTTATTACAGTGTTCAGGGCATTGCTGCTGGCCTGATTCAGGCCTTGCCGTGTGCTGACCCTGACGCTGCAATCGCGACGATTTGCTCATCGTTGGGCGAGCAGCGCGCAACGGCTGTGGCTGAACTCTCGAGCATTTGGCAGCGTAAGCTTCCCCAATAGCTGGACAGGTAATAAGTAGAGCTTTCT
>TARA_R110000850_G_scaffold155290_10_pt1 | contig 12314 bp, 12 predicted proteins | sample TARA_R110000850 | Tara Oceans TARA_R110000850 (sample SAMEA4397586) | marine metagenome | biome: Polar Biome; feature: [SRF] surface water layer (ENVO:00010504); material: water (ENVO:00002006), including particulate matter (ENVO:01000060) such as... | depth 5 m | reverse complement strand
GTCTGCCAAAAGCTTTTTGAGCTTGTTGTTCTCTGATTCCAGCTCACGCAGCCGTTTCGCTTCGTTCACTTCTAAATCGGCGTATTTACTACGCCAGTTGTAGAACGTTCCACTGGATATGCTCAGCTTGCGGCAGAGGTCGTCTACCTTGGCACCGGCCTCGTGCTCCTTGATAGCGCCAATGATTTGCTCTTCGGTGTATCGCGTCTTCTTCATATTGAGATCTCCATCTTGCTAGGTTAGCTGGAAATCTCATCGAGTGCATGGTGCGGAATTTGGGGAAAAGGTCAACCGGTGTGGTGGTGACAGGCTTTCGCCCGCAGGCGAGTCAAACACCTTGTAGGAAATGCTAAAAGTATCACCGGTGAAAATGCTGTGACTGCTGCTGTCGTGAACACAGAAATGGTGTTTGGCGTGCCTGGGGTGTCGCCTCAACATGCAGCTCTTGGCGGAAGATGCTTTGTAAAAGCCGCCCGAGGTTTCCTGCTAGAGCTGGATGTTTGTGATGGTCATGCGGGTGAGTTGGCCATCTGAAGAGGCTAATCCGACATCTTGAGCGTTTTTACCATGCATGGAATTTTTCATGGTTTTTTGATTGGGTTGTTCTTCAAGGTATTGTTTTATAATTTATTTATTGTTCTATTGATAATAGAGTGGGAGTAAGCGCCAAGCGGCCCTAGGGTCGCTGCGCTCTCAGCGCCTGCTGCAAGCTTTCTGCTTGCAGCAGGCGTTTTTCGTTCTGTTCTGCGATCTTCTGTTAGATGTCCCAGCCCCAAGCTAAGTTGCCGCCTATCAGCGCAGACTGGCTGACGTCACTCAGCACGTATGTGCGCCGCTTGTCGATCTTGTCGGGGTGGCAGGTTGAACATGCGGCGGTACTCTCGAGTGAATTGCGAGATGCTCTCGTAGCCCACCTTGAACGCGACCGTGCTAATGGACTGGCCGGTATTGAGCAGCAGTCTGCGCGCCTCAATCAATCGCAGCTGCTTCTGAAACTGCAACGGAGATAGCGAGGTAACGGCGCGAAAATGCTGGTGAAAGGCCGAGCGGCCCATACCCGCTGCGGCGGCAAGGCGTTCTACAGTCAGCCGTTGTTTGTAGTTTTCTCGTAGCAGCGCTACTGCCCGAGCAATACGCTGCACCTGGCTATCCGGCATGCCTAGGTTGCGCACCGCAGCGCCTTGGGGGCCCAGCAGCAACCAGTGATGTATCTCTCTCAGCAAAGCTGATTGCAATACCGCAAGTGAGTGCGGCTGCTCCAGCAACTGCAGCAAACGGCGCACGGCCTCCCTCAGCTCTAGCGAGGCGTCATGCTGGAGCGCGGAGCTGCCTGGTGTTTGGGTGCTAGCCAGGTTCAACTCGGCAATGATACTGGGGTCCAGATCGAGCGCAATCGACAGATAGGGCTTGCTCGGGCTGGCGCTGATAATGCGGCTGACAGTGGGCTGGTTGCTGGTAACCAGCATGGTCTCGTCAGCACCGAAGCTGCAATCGCTATTACCCATACTCACTTGCTTGCAACCCTGTAATACCAGACATAACAGCGGGCGCACTATCGCGTGTTCCAGCTCAGTCGGGCGCGTGCTGCGGATCAGTACCAGACCAGGCACGGTTGTGCGCGCAATACCCTCGCGATCGCTATGCGTCTGAGTGTATTGATGGGCGGTTTGCAGGAGTGAGTTTGCCATGAGGTATTCTGCTGTGTGGCGGTGATCGGGTAAAGCTAGCATGGACAATCAGGCAAAAAGTTGCGAGGTTTCGACACCACGGTGTGCTGCCACTTTATTAGAGTGGAGTCTTCTTGGCGGGTTGATCAACCCCTGTGATCTTTACCAATTGCCTTAGGAGCAAGTCATGACAGATAAGCCGACAGCAAAGCAATCCTATTCAGTTACCCGGCCGGCCACGCAGGACTCTGCTGGCTATCATCGCGGAGTGGAGGTTCTGGGAGAGCAGGGTGCAGAGGGCAGAAAGGCATTCTACATTGAAATAGAGGCGATGCCGGGCAAGGAAGAGGCGGTTCTGCAGATGCTGCGTGATATCAACGCCTGCGTAGAGCAAGAGCCTGCTACCGGTCCCTGGTTTGCTGTGCGTCTTGGCCCCTCCAGCTTCGCCATTTTCGAGGCCTTTCCTGACCTGGCGGGGCGGCAGGCGCATGTGGAGGGCGGTGGTGGGGTCATTTTTCGCGATATTGAACGAATGAACGCCATCCTCGCCTATCCCGCGCAGGTCCATCGTGCGGACGTGCTGATCAGTAAGGATTACTTCTCCTACGCGGCAAATGAATTGAAGGCTTGAGCTCCTATCACGGTTTGCTGGCGCTCCGCTGACAGCGGACATGCCCGTAACGGTATCAGCCCTCTTGTCGGGTCTCGGACGCCGAGGTCGATCCGCTACTTCTGCGGATCACCCGGCCAACGGTCAACCCTTGGACGATAATCGAGAACACCACAACGCAGTAGGTCAGGGTCAGGATCAGACTGCGGGAGCCACTTTCCGGAATGGATAGCGCCATTGCCACCGAGATTCCCCCGCGCAGCCCCGCCCAAGTGAGAATGGTTATGGCGCCTTTTGATTGTTTCGTCATCCAGCTGAGTGGGCCGATGATGCCGGCTACGCACAGCCAGCGTGCTGCCAGCACGATAGGTATCGCCAAGGCACCGGCTAATAACCAGCCGCGTTCAAACGGCATCACCAGCAGTTCCAGTCCGATCAGCATAAAAAGCACGACGTTCAGAATCTCATCGATCAGCTCCCAGAACGCGCCAATGTGCTCGCGCGTCTTGTCTGTCATCGCAGATGATCGTCCGCGATTACTCAGGAACAGCCCGGTTACTACAACGGCGATGGGCGCTGACAGGTGCAAGGCATCCGCCAAGGCATAGAGTCCCATCGCCAGGGCGAGGGTGATCAGCACGCCTACTTGGTAGTTGTCGACGCGTCTGAGCATCTCATGCGCGACCAAACCCGCCGCTAGCGCCAGTACCAGTGCACCGCCTATTTCCTTGAGTAGTACTAACCCAATGGCAGTGACATCCAGTGACGATTGAGTGGTGATGCCATCTGCACCGGCGCCATCCAGCCCGGAGAGGTGCAGCAAAATCATGAAGGCGACGACGCCGAGGCCGTCGTTGAACAGTGACTCGCCGGCTACCTGAGCATCGAGCTGCCGCGATGCGCCAACGGATTTCATGATGGCGCCGACAGCGATTGGATCAGTCGGCGATATCAGTGCACCAAACAATAGGGCATGCAGGATTGGAATGCCCAGCCCCAGCAAATCCAGCATCAGCCAAGTGAGGGCGCCAACAATGCAAGTTGATATCAGCGTGCCGCAAACCGCGAGCAGGGCAATGGGTAGCCATTCCTGATGCAGGCTTTTGGCATCCACATGAATCGCTGCAGCAAACAGCAGGAACGCCAGCATGCCGTGCAGTACGACCTGGTCAAAGTCGATTTGTGTCACCAGAGTTGCCGCCTGCTCGCGCAACCCGTCGGCGTAAGGGCCGATAATGATCAATGTCAGCGATGCAACCAGTGCCACCAGCATGACGCCGATGGTTGTCGGCAATTTGATGTACCGATAATTGAAGTAGCTTGATACCGCCGCGAGCGTTATCAGAATGCTGACGAGGGAAAAAAGGCTCACGGTTACTCCGGGAAAGGTGCGTTAACCCAGAGGATGATAACCGTTACAAGCGCGCTTGGTTGCTGGGCACCGGGTTTATTACGCTTATCATGCGTCGCGTCCAACGCTCGGCAGGCTTGGCGGAGAAGTTCATAAGCGTCTATTCAGGTTGCTGAAGGCGAACCGCATCCATTTTTGCCAGGCTGCTGCGGCTCCAGCTAATCAGCTCGCGTGCCAGCTCGTCTGACGCTGCGCCCAGGCCGGCTACCACTGCGGGTACCTCAGGGCTATCAAGTTCGCGTGTCAGTTGAAAGTGCCTGGCGGCGATGACCTGACGGCTGGTGGGATCTACCAGTTTGGCATCCAGCGTAACGGCTATCTCCGGTACACCATCAACGTAGCGTGTCTGAAATTGACGCAGGTCGCTGTACAGGTGGACGTCTGCTTGCAGCGCATGGCTTTCGTTGCTGACTGTGCGAAAGCTGCCGTCCTGCTGAAATGCCTGGATCAGATGCTCGCGCATGAGCGCGGTGTTGGGGTCGCTCCAGCGTGCACCTTCATAGCTATTGATGGTGTTTTCATCAGGGCTAACCATGATGCGCGGTGTTTGCAAGGCATAGCTGGCATCTGGCGTGGTGATGCGCAATGACAGCCGCATTGGTTGCGCTTGATTAGGCTCCAGCTGCGGTGTGGGCAGTTGGTAGAACGTAGTCGGGGCTGATTCTGGCAGTACCGAGCAGGCGCTCGCCAGGCTGAGTACCAGCAGGGCGGCGCCAATCTGCACAACGCGACGCTGGATCATGGTTGAAACTCCTGTTTGTTATCGCGCCCAAGCAAAAAGCGGGCGGGGTCATCCTGTAGTCGACGGGTTAGCAGGCGCAGCTCGGAGAGGGTTGAGCGTAGCTCATTGATGGCAGGATCAAGCTGCCCCAAGCCCTGCATGCCGCTGGAAAAAGAGGCCTGGTTGTCGACCAGTATTTGCTCGAGTGTGGCGCTGGACTTGGCGACTGATGCCATAGCCTCTTCAGCGCTACTGAGCGTTTGCGCGCCCTGGTTGGTTACCAGCCGATCGGCATTGGCAATCAGTGTATTGCTTTGTTCCAGCGCCGCCTTCGCCGCACGGCTGGTCTCTTTCAGCTCGACCAGGAGTTGCTGCAGGTTGCCATCCGGGTTGCTGATGCTGTCAGTAGCCTGATGCAGACCCTCCAGCGTCTGGCTGAGATGCTGTACGTTTTCTTCCGAGAAGATGTCGCGCGCATTGATGATCAACTTGTTGATATTGGTCATCAGATCTTCGCCGTTCGCCAGCAGGCTGGCGAAGGGCGAGGGTTTGGCGTAAATCACCGGATCTTCGCCGTTCTTGCTTTGCAAGGGCGGGCTGCTTGGGTCGTCATGGCTGAGCTCGATGACCGAGTTGCCGGTGATGCCGGTGAACGACAGACTGGCAACAGTACTTTCCTTGATCGGCACGCTGGGATCGATGCGGATGCGTGCGCGCACCTTGCGTGGGTCTTCCTTGTCGAGTGTGAGCTCGGTGATGTCGCCAATACGGATGCCGCTGAATTGCACCGCGCTGCCGCGCGAGAGGCCGGTCACCGCCTGCTTGAAGAGTACGGTGTAGTAGCGGTACTCGCTGCTGGTGCTGGAGCTGCTCATCCAGATAGCAAAACTGATGGCTGCCAGTGCTGAAAGCACTGTGAAAAAGCCGATCAGCACGTGATGGGCACGGGTTTCCATGATCTAGTTAGGCTCCGGGTTAAGGGCGTGTTGACCTGATGCGGCGCGGCCTCTGGGGCCATGAAAGTAGGCTTGGATCCATTCATTGTCGGTGTTGCTGACGGTCTTCAGGTCGTCAGCCACCAGCACGCGCTTTTGCGATAGTACCGCAACGCGGTCACAGATGGCGTACAGGGTATCGAGGTCATGGGTAACCAGAAAGACGCTCAAACCCAGTGCGTCACGCAGGGTCGCGATCAATTGATCAAAGGCTGCTGCACCAATGGGGTCAAGGCCTGCCGTGGGCTCGTCGAGAAACAGAATGTCGGGGTCGAGTGCCAACGCACGTGCCAATGCGGCGCGTTTGACCATGCCGCCAGAAAGCATTGGGGGATATTTGTCGCCTGCTTCGGGAGGTAAGCCGGTCAGCGCCACTTTCATCTTTGCCAGATGCTCGGCATCGTCGCGGCTAAGCCCGGCATGCTCGATCAGCGGTAGCGCTATGTTTTCCAGTACGGTCAGCGATGAGAATAGCGCGCCGCCCTGAAAGAGCACGCCAAAGCGCCTTTCCATTTCTGAGCGCTGCTCGGTTGACAGGTTTTCCAGCTCTTTGCCGAATACTCTGACAGAACCACCGGTAGGGCGGCGCAGGCCGACTATGGAGCGCAGCAGTACCGATTTGCCGGTGCCGGAGCCACCCACCACGCCGATAATTTCGCGCGGAAAGATATCGAGATCCAGCTGGTCATGAATCGTTTGGCTGCCAAAGCGGTTAACAAGCCCGCGCACAGAGACCAGTGGCTGCTGCTGTTTATCCGATTTTTCGCTCACCAGCCCATCTCCATGTAAAACAGCGCCGCCAGAGCATCGACCAGGATGACCACAAAAATGCATTGCACTACGCTGGAGGTTGTATGTTCGCCGACTGACTCAGCGCTGCCGCTGACCTTGAAACCTTCCATACAGCCGATCACCGCAATCAAAAAGGCAAAGATGGGTGCCTTGGCGATACCCAGCAAGAAATGCCTAACCTCAACATTCTGATGCAGCATGCTGATATACATGGTGGGCGATATATCCAGCGACAAGGCGCAGACCATAGCGCCACCGAATAGACCTGAGAGCATCGCAATAAAGGTCAGTACGGGCATGGCTACCATTAGCGCCAGAACACGAGGCAGTACCAGGATTTCCAGCGGATTGAGTCCTAGCGCTCGAATCGCATCTATCTCTTCATTGGCTTTCATCGAGCCGATCTGCGCAGTAAAGGCGCTGGCGGTGCGACCAGCCATCAAAATGGCTGTCAGCAATACGCCGAACTCGCGCAAGAAAGAAAAGGCAATCAGGTCAACGGTATAAATGCTGGCCCCAAAGGACTCAAGAACGGTGGCGCCCAGAAAGGCAATGACAGCGCCCACCATAAAGGTGAGCAGCGCCACTATGGGAATGGCATTGAAGGCCGTCTGCTCAATCTGCGCGACGATAGCGGTAATCCGCCAATTGCCCGGGCGCACCAGGTTTCGAGCGAGCGCGCTTAACGTCAGTCCAATAAAGCCGAGCAAGTCGATCAGGTGAGCATAAAAGCCAAGCATGGATACGCCGATTTGCTCTAGAAGAGCAATTATCAGCCCAGGTTCGGTTTTTTGGTTGTCGGTGCTTTCAGGACAGCTACTGGCGATACGCTGCAAAAGGGTGCGGCGCTCGCGTGCCATGTCGGGACTGTTGTCGCTGACCTGCTTGAGCTGTTCTGCCCCGAGCAGCTCAGCCAGCAGCTGGCCGCCCGCTGTGTCCAGTCCTGCCAATTGACTCATATCCACTTGGGTAAAGTTCTGCCGCTGCTTTTCCGGTATTTGCCCGATCAGCGTGCGTAGTTCCGCGTAGTGTTTAAGAGTCCAGTCGCCGGAAATACGTAAGATGTCCGACGGGTCTTTGGGTAGTGTCAGGAATGGGGGCTGGGTTGAGGGCATAGGTGGCATGGGGTGAGTTGCCCGCGCTCAGACGTTCACGCGGGCGGATTGGCTCAAGGCTTGCGCTTGATGCCGTAGTCTTCAGACAGTGTGCCGGGGCCGCCGGCATCCTTGGGAGCATAATCGCGTGGCGGCTCCAGGCTGTCGAAGGCGCTTTCGCTTGGCTTGCGGCTGCTGGGCGCGATCGGGGCGTCCTGATCGAGTGCCGCCAATAGACGTTGACGCGTCATGTCGTCGGGTGCCAGTTCCAGCGCGCCGTGGGTCAGGTGCTCCTGTATGTCCTGGTAGCTGCGGTTCATGCGTCCAGCCAGATTGGCTGTGGTTTTGAAGTGTGCAGCGACTTCCTGCTGATATTCTTCAAAACGCAGCTGCAGGCTTTCCAGTTGAGCCTGGGAGCTAGATGAGCTGCCGCCACTGATGCGACGAGATACGCGCGCCAGTACGACACCGACTATGATTCCCACTGCCAGGGCAATGGCTGCTGCTATCCACAAGTTCTCGCTTGCTTCCACCTTGGGTCCCTCACTTTCGGTTGGTGCTTCCGGACAATAATGATGCTCTTGCCCCAGTAGCTTAGGCTTACGGTAACGACATTTCATGGCCAAGGCTAGTGTCTATGTCGGCACTGTTCTTTCCGGTGCGAACATCAGACCAGTCTGGCACTAGCAAGTTGGCTTGGCGCTTCTTCTTGCCAGGCTCAACGAGCAAAGGTCAGAATATCAGATTGGAGTGCTGGCTGTGCTGGCAGTTCCACGTCTACGACGCCATTCATGCAGCAGCAGTCACGGAGAAACCCATGAGTCGTCCGGGTGAAGAGCAGGTTGTAATCGAAGGGCCCGCTGGCCCAATTGAAGCCGTTGTTACGACAGGAGACCGCGCAGGTCTGGTTGCGATTATCTGTCACCCCAATCCGGTGCAGGGCGGCACCATGCAAAACAAGGTGGTGCATACCCTGATGCGCACGGCCCGCGATATGGGAGCTAGCACGCTGCGCTTCAACTTCCGCGGGGTGGGGCGGAGCGCGGGAGAGCATGACTATGGTGTGGGCGAGGTTCAGGATTGCCTTGCTGTGATTGCCTGGGCACGTGCCGAATTGCAGATGGACCAGTTGTGGTTGATGGGTTTCTCCTTTGGTGGTTATGTCGCTGCTGCGGCGGCCAGTGAGTTGCTCGCGTGGCCAGAGCGCCTGGTGTTGGTCGCACCCTCTGTTGAAAAGCAGCGTTTTGGCGACCTAAAGCCGCTCGGCGGCGCAGCAATCGTGATGATGGGTGAGGCAGATGACGTCGTTGCACCGCAGTCGGTATATGACGCCTTCGCCGATGAAGCCGATTCTACGGTGGTGCGCTTTGCCGACACCGGCCACTTCTTTCATGGCCAGTTAGTGCCGCTTAAAACGGCAGTTGAAGAGGCTCTGAGCTGAGTTTTTGTTGTTTATTTGTATGCGACCTACCGGTTGAACTAGTCGGCAGTGATGGCCGTATGCCTTTCAGGGCGGTTTATCTAGCGTGTCGGGCGCCAGGATTCTTGGCGCTCTGCGCGCTCCAGAGCCGCATGCAGGCAGGCAGCTCGATTGCCAAGGTGGTGGCGTCCGAGTAGAGTATCGCACCCGTCGAACCCCCTTTTGGTAACAGCGTATGTCTCCCCTTGAGCGTTACAAGGCGGACCTCCAGCGTCCGGACTTTTTTCATGATCCAGCCCAGGAAAAGGCAGTGCGTCATTTGCAGCGCCTGTTCGAGGAGCTGGTCGCCAACGAGCACGCCAAGCCTGGACTGCTCGGTAGGCTGCGCGGCAAAAAGCCGGAGCCGGTTAAAGGTATTTACTTCTGGGGTGGCGTCGGTCGCGGCAAGACTTATCTAGTCGATACTTTTTTTGACGCTCTTCCTTTTAAGCGCAAGATGCGCACGCACTTTCATCGTTTTATGCAGAGGGTGCACCAGGAGTTGCGGGCGATGAAGGGTAAAAAGGATCCGCTGAAGCTGGTTGCTGCTCAGTTTGCGGAAGAGGCAAAGGTGATTTGCTTCGACGAGTTTTTCGTTTCCGATATTACCGATGCGATGATTCTGGGTAGTTTGATGGAAGAGCTGTTTGCTCAGGGCGTGACCCTGGTTGCTACATCCAATATCGTGCCGGATGGGTTGTACAAGGATGGTCTGCAGCGCGCGCGCTTCCTGCCTGCTATCGCTCTGCTGAACTCTCGGACAGAGGTAGTCAATGTGGATAACGGCGTTGACTACCGTCTGCGTGCGCTGGAGCAGGCGGAGCTGTACCACTGGCCGCTGGATTGTGAAGCGAATAACAGCTTGCAGCGCAGCTTCGACAGCCTGGTTCCGGATATGGATGAGGTGGTCGAAGGCGAAGAATTGATTATCGAAAATCGGGGGATAAAATCGGTGCGCGTCTGTGAAGATGTTGCCTGGTTCGAGTTTCGCGATCTCTGCGATGGACCGCGCAGCCAGAATGACTACATCGAGCTCGGCCGTATCTTTCATGCGGTACTCATTGCCAACGTTGAGCAGATGGATGTCAGCAAGAACGACATGGCGCGACGCTTCATTAACTTGGTAGATGAGTTCTACGACCGCAACGTCAAACTGATCATTTCAGCTGAGGTAGCACTCAAAGACCTGTATACCGGTGGAAGGCTGGAGTTTGAATTTCAGCGTACCTTGAGCCGTCTGCTGGAAATGCAATCCCACGAGTTCCTGGCGCGCGCGCACAAGCCCTGATTACTCGGTAATCTGCCGCTGGTACTGCCGGCGGTATTGGTTGGGTGACTGGTTGGTGTGCTGGCGAAATAGCCTGGCGAAAAAGCTCGCGTCGTCATAGCCCACTTCATAGCTGATGGTCTTGATGCTGAGCTGGCTGGTGCTGAGCTTGCTTTTGGCAATCTCGATGCGCATTCGCTGCAGGTACTGCAAGGGTTTGTCTCCCGTTGCCTGCTGGAATCGGCGCATAAAGTTGCGGATGCTCATGCCGTGACGGCTGGCCAGGTCCTCAAAGCGAAACTTGTCGGCAAAATGACTTTCCAGCCATTGCTGAATCTGCAGGATGGCCGGGTCATGATGCATTTTTTGCCCGCCAAACCCGATCACGCCAAGACTATAGCTGCGCTGCACCTCGTAGAACACGTCCCGGGCCACCGTTTGTGCAACGCCAGCCCCGCATAGTCTCTCTGCCAGATGAACAAATAAATCCCGCCCCGAGTCTATGCCAGCGGCACACAGGATGCTGCCCGCATCCGTAAGGTGTTTGTCCCGCTGTAGGTCAACGCGGGGGAAGCGCGCGCTGAAGTCGTCTTGATAGCGCCAGTAGGTAGTTGCTTCTTTTTGGTCAAGCAGGCCCGCTGCGGCGGCCCAATAGGCTCCGTTGGCAACGGCGCCGATTACGGCACCCTTGCTGTGTGCTTCACGCAGCCAGGGGAGCACTTGAGGGTATTGCGCAGTCAGTTGGTCAAAATCGCCCCAGAATGCCGGCAGGATGATTAGCTGAGGCTCCACCTGGTCTATTCGTGCTTGAGCGGGCAAAGGGTCCTGACTGAAACTGTTTGCTGGCTGATCATCTGCGGTCACGATCAGGGTTTGGAAGCTCGGCTGCAGGCCGATGCCGCGTTGCCGGCCGTCGTTCAGGCTGGCCATATAAAAGAAGTCTTTAGCCTGCATGACGGTAGAGGCGATGGTCAGGTTGGTAGCGAGTATTGCAACCTCCTGCAAAGGGGGCAGGGAAGAGGTTTGCGTGAGCATGATTATTATCTTTGTATGCTGGATCGGCCAATAGTGGCTGAAATGTCGTCTTGTCTGGCAGTCTCGCTGGTCTGCAATTAGGGGTCAAGCGTGGCTGCCTATAGGTAGCCACGCTGTGAGGTGGGGTTTTTGCCTGGCGCTTTGTTCAGGGGGCAGGGTTGGGCTGGCTCTGGTGGATCTCGGCAATCGCCTGCAAGACGCTGTCAGTCAGGCCCATGTTGACGCTGCTCAAGTTACGGTTGAGCTGATCCATGTTGGTGGCACCAATAATGTTGCTGGTGACGAAGGGTTGCCGAGTGACGAAGGCAAGCGCCATTTGAGCTGGGTCCAAGCCATGGTCACGCGCTAGCTGCACGTAGCGGGCGCAGGCTTTTTGCGCTTGCGGGTTGCTGTAGCGGTTGAAGCGGGTGAACAGCGTCAGGCGGCCCTTTTCCGGTTTGAGGCCGTTGAGGTATTTACCAGTCAGTGCGCCAAAGGCCAGTGGCGAGTAGGCGAGAAGGCCACACTGCTCGCGCAACGACATCTCGGCCAATCCGATCTCGTAGGTGCGGTTCAGCAGGTTGTAGGGGTTTTGCACGGAAGCGACCCGCGGCCAGCCGCGCGCGTCGGCTAACTGCAAAAAGCGGCTCACGCCCCAAGGGGTTTCGTTAGAAAGACCAATATGGCGGATCTTGCCTGCTTTAACCTGCTTGTCCAGCGCTTCAAGCGTGTCTTCAAAAGGCGTCAGCTCATCGTCCGGGTTGTGCTGATAGCCCAGTTGGCCAAAGAAGTTGGTGCTGCGGTCGGGCCAATGCAGCTGATACAGGTCGATGTAGTCGGTTTGTAAGCGCTGCAGGCTAGCGTCCACCGCGCTCTCGATGTGTTCCTGAGTAAAGCGAGTGCGGCCATTGCGCAAATAGTTCATGCCGTTACCCGGGCCGGCTATTTTGCTGGCCAGGATCCACTTCTCGCGTTCGCCGCGTTGCTTGAAAAAGTTGCCTATGATGCTCTCGGTAGCACTATAGGTTTCAGCCTTTGGTGGTACCGGGTACATTTCGGCGGTATCAATGAAATTGACGCCAGAGTCGCGTGCGCGATCGATTTGCGCGAATGCGTCCGCCTGGGTGTTCTGTTCACCCCAGGTCATGGTGCCTAGGCACAAAGCGCTGACTTTCAGGTTGGTGCGGCCGAGGGGGCGGTATTGCATGACGAGCTCCTTGGTTGCCGGAATGATGTGGCCCATTATTGACCATCAATTCAAATAAAGGTTGTATTTTTTCAACG
>TARA_R110000850_G_scaffold49911_1_pt1 | contig 12334 bp, 12 predicted proteins | sample TARA_R110000850 | Tara Oceans TARA_R110000850 (sample SAMEA4397586) | marine metagenome | biome: Polar Biome; feature: [SRF] surface water layer (ENVO:00010504); material: water (ENVO:00002006), including particulate matter (ENVO:01000060) such as... | depth 5 m | reverse complement strand
GAATTTCTTGACGGCCTGCATCAGGCCGACATTGCCCTCGGAAATGACTTCGGCCATGGGCAGGCCGTAGCCGCGATAACCCATCGCGATCTTCGCCACGAGGCGCAGGTGCGAGGTGACCATCTTTTCAGCGGCTTCGGTGTCATCATTCTCGAGCCATTTGCGGGCGAGCATGAATTCTTCGTTTTTCTCGAGCATCGGGAACTTGCGGATCTCGCTGAGATACCGGCTGAGACCCTGTTCCGGGCTAAGGGCGACCGAACTGCGGGCAGAAACTGGGTTAGCCATGATAATGTCCTCTTCTTGAAACCAATCCCGCCAGAGCGGCGATGGTTCCCGTTTCAGGTGTTCCGGGAATGGTCTTAGCCCCGCATGGCGGCGGCGTATTCCCCGGAAATGCGCATGTATGTCATCGCGCAGCAGCATAAATAGGAAATATGGCCCGGTAAGGGAAGGGGAAAGACAAGATTTGTGAGCGATTCTTCACGAAATCCGGGCGACTTCAACCGTCGGTCACGGCCCTGTGTCCTTCGGCGAAATATTCGGTGGAACGCATTTCGTGCAGGCGGCTGGCGGTGCGCTTAAATTCGAAGCTGCCATCGCCTGCCGGGTAAAGCGCATCCGGCTCTGCCGCCGCGCTCGCCACCAGTTTCACCTTTGCTTCGTACAATTCATCAATCAGCGTCACGAAGCGGGCCGCTTCATTGCGGTTCTGCGGCGAGAGCAGGGGGATGCCGGCCAGGATCACGGTGTGGAAATTGGCGCCGATGGCGTGATAGTCGCGGGCGCCGAGCGGCCGTGCGCACAGCTCCTCGAAAGTGAACCGTGCCACGCCCGCAGCTTCCCGGCTGACCTCCAGCTTGCGGCCCTTGATTGTCAGCGTGCAATGCTGCGGCTGTGCGCCGAGGGTCAGGCGGTCCCAGGCCCTGTCCAGCGCAGCATCGGAGGCGGCATCGAGCGGCGCATACCAGACCGGCGCCTCGCTCAGCCGGTCCAGCCGGTAGTCCCGGTCGGATCTCAGCTCGACGATGTCGCACCTGGATTTGAGGAGGCCGACAAAAGGCAGGAAGAGCGGCCGGTTGATGCCGTCAGCATACAGGTCATCCGGGTGCCGGTTGGATGTCGCCACCACCGTGACGCCGGCGCCGAAGAGCGCCTCGAACAGGCGCGACAGGATCATTGCGTCGGCAATCTGCGTCACCTGGAATTCATCGAAGCAGAGCAGTTTCGCGCCAGAGGCGATCCGTTTCGCGGCTGGCGCGATCGGGTCGTCGCCGGCTCCCCTGACATGCCACTCGGAGCGTTTGCGTGCCCGTTCGTCCATGCTGCGCCATTCGCCCAGCATGTCATGCACGCCGCCCATGAATTCATGGAAGTGCACGCGCCGTTTCGGCGTGACGGGGGCTGCGTCGAAGAACAGGTCCATCAACATGGATTTTCCGCGCCCGACGCCGCCCCATAGATAGAGGCCGGTAACGGGCTCAGGCTTTGAAAGCCAGCCCCGCTTGCGCTTTCCAGCCAGCGCCCTGGCCAGGGCATCAAGCCGGGCGGCCGCTTCGGCCTGTGCCGGGTCAGCATCGAGAATGCCCTCGGCAATCCGGGCTTCGTAGCGGTCCAGAACGGAAGGCATCGCGCGCTCAGCCAATCCGGTTCGCCACCTGTTCGATCAGCTGCCGCCAGGCGTCAGGGCGCAGCAGCATGGCGATGACCAGTCCGGTCAGGGCACCGCCAAGGTGGGCGCCATGCGCCACCATGGTCTGGTCGCGCTGTGACAGGATAAAGCTGGCGACAATGAATCCGGCACCAAACACGATCGCCCACATCGGAATGGCAAAGAACAGGTAGAGCATTGCGAACGGGAAGAAGAGGCAGAAGCCGCTAATGACGCCGGATGTCGCGCCCGATGCGCCAACAGCCCGGTAGCCTGGCTGATTGCGCTTGTCGGCATATTCCCAGATATTGCCGCCCAGCATGGAGGCTGCATACAGGATCAGGAACCCGCCGGATCCGACATGGCGCTCAAGGATCTGCCCGAACATGTAGAGCACATACATGTTGATCAGGAGGTGCAGGCCATTGACATGAAGGAAGGCGGACGTGACGAACCGGTGCCATTCCTCACCCTGCCGGATAGGTGCAATCCAGAAGCAATACCGGTCGAAGAAAGCGGGATTGTTGAATGCCAGCACGCTTGCGATCACGTTCGTGGCGATCAGCACCAGTGTCACGGGATATTCCAGAAGTGCATCCATGGCGTTCCAGGGTCCCTGAATGGGCTAAGCCGCCCGGTAGGCTAACACGGGCGGCTTAGCAAGTTCAGGCCGGACTCTGCAAGCATAAGCACCTGTCTGGCGAATGCCTCAGGCGGCGCGGGCCGGGGCGGCGGCGGCAGGCATCTGCTCCAGCAGGAAATCCTCGAATGTATCAGGGCGCTGGATGAAGCGGTTGAACGGCAGGTTGGCCTTGAACACGGCTTTCGGGGCGATGTTGGCACCACAGCGCAAGGCCGATTCGACAACCTGGTCACGCGAGTCCATCGACGAGACAACCGCGATGCGATACTTGCCCATATTGGCGACGCGGGCGATCGTCATGTCCGGGTCAACACTGTCGGGCAGGCCCAGGTCGAGCACGACAAGGTCGAAGCGCTCAAGGCGAAGGCGTGCTTCGGCGGCCATCAGGGTTGGCGCCATGACGAGATCGACCTGGATACGCGAGCGGGCAGCCTTGTCGGCGGCAATCGCCAACATGTCTCGCACCGGCTCGTGGTCTTCAACCCAAAGAACTTTCATATACTCTACCTCGAAATGCTTCCTGAACCTGGGCGTCTGTGTTCACCGGCGCCCGTCTGCAGATGAACTTGCCACGCGGGCCTTACAGCTTGGTAAAGCAGAACTTTCCGAAGTGTTGAAATCTCAACAGATCGCGCCTTCCGGGAAAGGTCTTTCGCGGCGCCTGTCATGCCGCATCCGCTTTCCCGTAAGGGGACTTCATGTATTGTGACGCGTGGCGAATCTGCCGCGAAGAAAAAAACAAAAAACTGCATGACCGACGAAATCGCCTCTTCTCCAGCTGCCTCCCGAGCGGTTTCGGCCTTCCTCGAGGACGAGGCAGGCGACGACCGGCACATTGTCGACGTGCTGATCGAGGAGCGCTGCCCGAAACTTCGGTCAAGCTGGAGCTGGCCACTGGTGCGGCCCGTGCTCTACCAGATGCTCGGCTATCGCAAGGCGCGCCGGATGGCTGACGAGATCGTCCGTCTGAATGGCCGGGAATCCTTTGACCGCCTGTCCGGCCAGCTCGCCTTCGATCTCTCAGTCGATGCCATTGAGCGCATGCCTGCATCGGGACGCCTGATCGTTGCGGCCAACCATCCGACCGGGCTTGCGGATGGTGTTGCGGTCTGGGACCTGCTCAAGCAGGTGCGCCAGGATATTGTCTTCTTCGCCAATGCCGATGCCGTCCGCGTCAATCCAAGATTCGAAGATGTCATCATCCCGGTCGAATGGGTGGCGGCCAAACGCACTCCGGCCAAGACGCGCGAGACGCTGAAGCGCGCCGCCGAAGCCTTCGCGCAAGAGAAGTGCGTCGTCATCTTCCCGTCCGGCCGCCTCGCGCGGCGGGTCGATGGCGTGCTCGAAGAGAAGGAATGGTTCTCCACCGTCGTGGGCCTTGCCCGCAAGCAGAAGGCCCCGATCCTTCCGCTCAATGTCGATGCGCGCAATTCGGCGCTCTATTACCTTTTCTGCAATCTCAATGACGAACTGCGCGACATCACGCTGTTCAAGGAATTGCTCAACAAGCGCGGCTCGCAGTTCCGCATGACCTTCGGCGAGGTGATCCCGCCGGATGCGCTGCAGGGCGACCCGACCGCTCTTACCGACAGCCTCAAGCGCCACGTCGCCTACAGCCTGCTGGCTGACCCCGACGCTGTCTTCAGGCCCGATCAGGCCTAAGGCGATGCGTTGGTGAAGACCGGAGCGGGGCCACAGATGGATCGCAGCGTGGGTCTGCGCGGCGCTGTCCTTCTCGGACTTGGCTCCATTCTGGGCACGGGCGTCTTTGTCAGTCTCGGTCTCGCGGTCGGCGTGAGCGGTACCTGGGCAGTGCCGGCCCTCTGCCTGGCTGCGCTGCTTGCCGGGTTGAACGCCCTGTCGAGCGCGCAGCTGGCCGCCAACCATCCTGTCAGCGGCGGGACTTATGCCTATGGCTATCGCTATCTCAGCCCGGAGTTCGGGTTCGGTGCCGGGCTCGCTTTCCTGCTCGCCAAATCGGCCAGCGCTGCGGCTGCGGCCATCGGGCTTGCGGGATATTTGCTGGCAGGCCTCGGCATCGGGCCGGCGCTCACCAGCCTTGTCGCCAGCATCACGGTCCTTGCGATGACCGCGCTGGTCGTGCTCGGTCTGCGCCGGGCGAACCCGGTCAATGCCGTGCTGGTCTCGGTCACACTGGGCGTCCTCACCCTGCTCGCCATCATGGCCCTTGCGGCGCCCGCCGGGCCGCAGGATCCGGCGCCTGCCGCACTGTTTGCACCAGCAGGCTTTCTCGAAGCCGCCGCGCTGCTCTTTGTCGCCTTCACCGGGTATGGGCGCATCGCGACCCTCGGTGAGGAAGTTCGCGCGCCGCGCCGTACTATTCCCCGCGCCATCATCCTGACACTGATCATATCCACCTGTCTCTATCTTGCTATTCTTCTTGGCGGCCTCCACGTGCTCGGCCCGGCGCAGTTTGCCGGTGCTACGGCCAGCACCGCCGCGCCGCTGCAGGCCGTTGCCGGACGTCTCGATGCCCCCTGGCTTGGTCCGCTTGTTGTCGTCGCGGCGGTCACTGCCATGGCGGGTGTGCTGCTGAACCTGATCCTCGGCCTGTCACGTGTCGTGCTGTCGATGGGACGGGAGGGGGACCTGCCCGCCCGCTTCGGCCAACTTGACCGAACCGGCCAGCCGCTGGCCGCCACCCTTTGCGTGGGGGCGGTCGTCGCCCTGATCGCCGCTCTTGGCGGACTGGCGCTGGTGTGGAGCTTCAGCGCGTTCAGCGTGCTACTTTATTATGCAGTTACCAACCTCGCTGCCCTGCGCCTCAGCCGGGCCGAACGGCTCTACCCGCCCATTGTTCCGGCGCTGGGCCTCCTCGGCTGCCTCGGGCTCGCCATCTGGCTGCCACCGGTCGTGATGGGCCCTGGCCTGGCCATTCTGGGTCTGAGCCTGGGGGTGCGCCGCTTACTCAAGGCGAACCGGCCCCCTCGGCCATAGCCGCGACACTGCTTTCACGGCCTCATCCGGCGAGGCGTTTCAGACACCCAGAAACATCATCTTCACCTGAATGCGAAACAGCACGATCTGCCGTGAAAGGAGCTTCGGATCATCCAGCACGCGTGAAAGGATGATCCCGCCTTCGACAATCCCGGACAGCATGTCGGCGAGATCTTCAAGGTCGACATCGACTTTCGGCGGATACGCCTCAGCAATCTCCAGCAATATGTCGTGGAATCTTGCACGCCAGCTCATCACCCCCTCTGCATTGAGGCGGCGCACCTCGTCATTGAACTGCTTGTCGTGATAGGCCACCGTCGCCACCATGCAGCCGGGATGTGCCTCTTCCATTGCGCCCATCATCTCGGCAAACATTTTCAGACCAATTAGAAACGCGTGCAGCGGGTCCTCACTGAGTTCACGTGCGCGCACGAAGATCGAATCCAGAACCGCATCGTCGTTTGCGATATACCGGAGGATCAATGCCTTCGCGAGTTCGGTCTTGTCCCGGAAGTGATAGAAGAAGCCGCTTTTGGTTATGTCGGCCGCAGCAATGATCTCGTCGATCGACGTATTGGAAAAGCCCTTTTGCAGCACGCTCGACTCGGCAATCTCCAGCAGGCGTTCGCGGGTCTTCTCGCCCTTGCTCATGCTGGCACCTTTCGTCTCGTTCAACATGAGATGACTAGCCTCCTTCAGGCATGACCGTTGAGCCCGGCAACTGTACCGGCGGTTTGGTTTTCGCCGCTTCACCCTCGCGATGTCAAACCCCGCCAGACGCCAGCGCTGCCGCAAGTCTCGGTTTTCATTAGTATAATGCCGAATTTGGGAAAACCGCACCGCGCGCTTTCTAGTTAATGCAGGCCCAAAAGCGGACATTGCCCGATCGGGAGGATGGTTCTCCCGCTTTTGTTTTCTCCCCGAAAGGAGGCCAGAATGTTTGGCTTTGTTGACTATTTCATCTTCTCCGTGTTCGGCGGGCTGGTCGTGCTCGACCTCGTCGCACCGGCCCGCGCATTTCCCTCAATCCGCCAGTGGCGGCTGAAGGGTTTTCTGTCGGCCATCCTCTATTATGTTGTGGCGAGCTATTCGCCCTTCCTGTGGGATGCGTGGCTCGGCCAGTACCAGCTGTTCGACGGGTCCGCATTGCCGTTCTGGGTCGCCGGCCCAATGGCACTGCTGACGTACCAGTTGGGTATCTATGCCTGGCACCGCACGATGCACGCCGTGCCAGTGCTGTGGCGTGTCTTCCACCAGACACATCACAGCGCCGAGCGTGTCGACATCTGGGGCGCGCTTTACTTCCACCCGCTGGATGTCGTGGGTTTTGCTTTCGTTGGCAGTCTCGCCCTGACCTTGTTGCTGGGTGTCTCACCGGAAGCGGTCCTGTTCGCCGTCCTGGTCAGTTCCTTCTGCGGCATGTTCCAGCACGCCAACCTGAAGACCCCGCAATGGCTCGGCTACATCATCACGCGACCGGAAAGCCACGCGGTCCATCACCAGCGCGGCGTCCACCGCTACAATTATGGTGACATTCCGATCTGGGACATGATCTTCGGCACGTTCCGCAATCCGAAGACATGGGACGCGGAAGCAGGGTTCTATGACGGTGCATCCGCCCGGATATGGGAAGCGCTGGCTTTCAGGAAGATCGATACGCCCGCGTCCGCTGCCATGCCGGTCAAGGCTGCCGACGCCCGCAGCCTCGCCGAGCAGGTTGTCCTGCTGGTCTATATGGCGGGTCTCAGCATCCCGGTCCTCGGCCTCGGTCTGGCCATTGCCCCAGTGGTGTAGGTCGGATGGCTCCATGCTCTCCCACTTGCCCCGGCGCCGTCATCTGCGCCGGGGCATTTTTATGCCCTGAAACCTTCACTTGAACTTGTCGGCGATGCGCCCTAGACGCGCTCGCCATGCTCCAGATCATCCCTGAAACCCCTGCCATCCATGCCGACGCCATCGAAGCCCTCTTCGATGCCACGTTCGGCCCCGGCCACTTTGCCAAGACCGCAGAGCGCCTGCGCGAGTATTCGGGCTCGCTGCCGGAGATCAGCCGCGTGGCCATGCTGGATGGTGAGGTGATCGGCGTCTGCCGCGTCTGGCCGCTGCGTGTCGGGCCGGCGCGCCACAAGGCCCTGTTCTACGGTCCCGTCGCCGTGGCGCCATCCCATCGCGGCGGGCGGCTCGGCCTCACAGTGACAGGCGAGGCTATCGAGGCTGGCAAGGCCGCCGGCTGGCCCGCCGCGATTCTGATCGGTGCTCCGGCCTATTTCGGAGAGATCGGCTTCACCGTCACGCCGAAACACCAGCTCACCTTTCCCGGCCCACAGGATCCAGCCCGCGTCATGGTACGCGACCTTGCCGGTGATGCACGCGCACTGTCAGGCCTCGTGACGGCGGCATAGACGCCGGATAGTATGCCGCATGGGCATCAGGCAGGCTGGCCGCTATCGAGCGGGCATGTTGAGAGGCCTTCTTCTTCCGGGCGCGGCCATGCGATGGTGCATCATCATTGCGATGTGTCTGCTGATGATCACGCGCGGCCTTGTGCCGACCGGCTACATGCTGGATCGCTCACCTGAGGCCGACGGTATCCTGATCCGCATCTGTGGCGGGTTTGGCGAGCGCATGATGTCGCTTGATCCCCATACCGGAAAAATGTCCCGCATTGATGCCGATGCCCCCGCTGCTCCGGCAGGGCCGCACGATGATGACCGTAATGCGACGGGCGATACATGTCCGTATGCGGCGACTTCTGTTGTCGCCCTGCTTTTGTCGCCAGAGGCCTTCCTTGCGGCCGCTTTCGGTCCGCCGCTTCTGGGCGGACTGTCGGTCGTCAACACCGTATACAGTTGGCGCGCCCACGCGCCGCTCCCGCCAAGGGGCCCGCCCGTCCGCGCCTGATTGAACCCCGCTTCCAAACGCAATCAGACACAGGTCCGGAACGATCCGGGCCGAACGGATACTTATCATGAAATCACAATTGTTTTGCGGCGCAGGGCTGATGGCCCTGTCCGTCCTTTCGCCTGCAGCGTACGCCCGGACGTCCGAACCTGCCTTGCAGGATGTCATCACCGTTACAGGGTCGCGCCAGCAAGTGGCCACCGAGCTGGCGGTCACACCCGATAGCGGGCCGCTGCAGGGCGGCGACATCACCTATCTCGCCGCGCGGACACCGGGGGGCGCCCGCATCGCCAATGGCGAACTGTCGGACCAGATGGCCTATCGCGGCCTGTTCGGCGAACGACTCAACCTTCGCGTCGATGGCCAGCGCTTCGCCTCCGGCGGACCAAACCTTATGGACCCGGTCTTCCATTATGCACCGGCGCCGCTGGTGGCCGCGCTGGTGATCGACCGCGGCGTTAGTCCCGTCTCGGAAGGTCCAGGCCTTGCGGGCGGCGCAGATGCCGTTTTCAAGCGCATTGACTTTGCCGCGGGTGATGCTGCCCGGTTCGGACATGACCTCACCGTCGGCGCGCGCAGCATCAATGACAGCGTCTCGGCAGGTGGCGTTATCGGGGCGGCGAATGACACATGGCGGTTCAACCTGCTGGGCGCTTATGAAGAGGGCGATAATTCCGATTACGGCGATGGCACGATTGGCGGCACGGCGTTTGAGCGCAGCGTCTATGGCCTCTCCACCGGTGTGAAGACGTCGTTCGGCGACTTCGGCCTTGACCTGCGACGGCAGAATACCGGTCCGTCCGGTAACCCGCCTTTCCCGATGGATATCCAGTACTTCGATACCGATTTCGCCCGGCTCACCTATACCGCGCAGATTGGATCTGCCGCACTTGAGGCATCCGTCCACTACACCGACGTTGCGCACCTGATGGACAACTACAGCCTGCGGCCTTCATCGGGCATGATGGCCGAGCGGGCCTCCCATGCCGACGCCATGACACGCGGGGCTGACATCGCGCTCGCCTTCGCGCAGGCTGGCGGCGAACTGAAAATCGGTCTCGATGCGGAGGAGTCCGACCATGATGTCATGATTATCAATCCTAACAATGCGGGCTTTGTTGTCACGCCGTTCCCGGACATCACCCTGCGCCGCACGGGCGTTTTTGCCGAATGGACCGGTCCGGTGGGGCCCTTCCAGTCCGAAATCGGCGTTCGGATCGACCGGAATGACTATGAGGCCGGAGAGGCGTCAGTTGGCCCGGCCCTGCCTATGGGGCCGCGCATGCTGGCCAATGCCTTCAATGCGGCTGCGACCGATGGCGACGAAACGACCGCGGACGCTGTGGCGCGGTTCTGGACACCGGCGGAGAAAGGTCTTTCATGGCGTGTGACGCTGGCGCGCAAGCAGACAATGCCCGGCTATATCCAGCGCTATGGCTGGCTTCCGATCAATGCCAGCGGCGGGCTGGCCGATGGCAACATCTATGTCGGTAATCTCGCTCTTGATCCGGAGACGGCCTGGCTGGCGGAGGCGGGCGTCGATTTTGCCACCGCGCGCGCCTATGTGCGGCCCACGCTGTTTGTGCGTCAGATCGAGGATTATATCCAGGGCGTCGCTTACGATGCGACGCCGGGTGTGGCGGATTCGCCGGTTGAAATGATCGCCGCCATGAGCGGTGATCCGACGCCGCTGAGATGGGCCAATGTCGATGCACGTCTTTACGGGTTCGACCTTGATGCCGGTTATGATTTTGCCGGTCCGCTCCGGGTCGACGGCGTGTTCAGCTTTGTGCGCGGCGAGCGGCGCGACTTTGACGACCATCTCTACCGGATCGCCCCGCCCAACCTGACGGCGGGGGTCACCTGGGAAGAAAGAGACTGGTCGGCAACGGTTGAAATGCGCGCGGTTGCCGAACAGGCCGATGTCTCCGTCACCAACAGCGAAGCGGAAACGCCTGGCCATGTCGTGCTGAACCTCTTCGGTACATGGGAGATGGCCGAGGGCGTGCGTGTGGCCGCCGGGTTTGAGAACCTGCTCGATCAGGTCTACCGCGATCACCTGTCTGGCTATAATCGCAACGCCGACAGCGATGTTGCCCTCGGTACGCGGGTGCCGGGAGCGGGGCGCGGCGTCTTTGTCCGCCTGTCGCTGACGCACTAGAAGCTTGGGCGGCACGGCACGGGGCCGGGCCGCCCAAGTCGCTGTACTTTGGCCGGACAGGACGCGAGCCGCGCGGTCAACGCTCGCCTGCTGCGCGAGCGTCCTTTGCCCTGACCGTTCAGGCGCTTAAGCACGTCGCGAAGCCGCCTCACAGATTGAAAAACCTGCCATGACAGACCTGCGCCTGATCCATCATTTCGAGGTCGTCTACCGCCTGCTCAGCTTTTCCAAGGCGGCAGAGGAATTGCGCCTGACCCATTCGGCCGTCACGCGCAGCATCAAGTCGCTGGAAGACGCCTGGGGTACCCAGCTTTTCTACCGCACCACACGGTCGGTCGAGCCCACCGAGGCAGGCGCCCGTCTCTATCCGATGGCGGTCGAGCTGCTCGCCTTCTCCGAGACCGTGCAGCGCGAAACCGTTTCGGGCGACCGGGAACTCAAGCTGATCGGCGGGCCGATCGCGCTCGACATGCTGCTGCCCTCCGGCATCGTCGCGTATCGCGACGCGGCGCCCGCGATCCAGGTCTTTGCCGATGTCATGCCACCTTTTATCGCGATCGAGGAACTGGTGCAGCGCCGCACCCATATGGTCATTTTCAATATGAGCACGCTGGAGGCCATGCCCCATGCCAGCCGCCTGCGCTTCCGGGAAGTCCTGTCGGATGACTTCGTCATGGTCTGCCGCCCCGGCCATCCCATCCTCACCGGTCCGCTAAGCCTTGACCGGCTGCTGGAATATCCCTGGACCTTTCCCGGCTATATTCATTTTCTTGATGGCCGCCTGCCAGACGGCTGGCCCGAGAAAATGCAGGCTGCCGGAGCGCCGCAATACACGCTTTACACGCCCACCGCCTCGATGGAGCTGTCGATCATCTCCGACGTGCTCACCATCACGCCCCTCACGCTGGCTGCGGCAAACCTGGAATCCGGCCGTCTGGCATGCCGCTACATTCCGGGCATCCCGAAATACCGTATTGGTGTCGGCATCCGCCGCGAGACCGAACGCGAGCCCAATATCGCAAAGTTCATCGACAGCCTCACTCGCGCCGCGCGCACGCTCGAGAGCCACAATGCCGAACGGCTCAAGCGCCTGCTCTAGGCCGACGCCGCCTCTTTATTTGTGACTCAGGCGCACACATATGCCAGTATTACTCAATTGTAATCACGAGTGTGTGACTTTACTCAACTGGCTGTCTTTGTGATGCGGGCGTCCCCCACCCAGTTCCGCGTTGCAGTCCACAAGACAGCCGTTGCCAGGTGGTGTTATCCCCGCCGCCTGGCAACACACTCCGTCCGCCCATATCGCCCCGCGCGCATTGCCGCCCGGCGAGATGACGCTTACCGTCCGGTCAGGCCATCAAGAGGGGAGGGCATCGCCCATGAGCCGCATATTCGGAAAGGTCTGCCAGAACGGCTATGTCGTGCACGACATCGAGGCCGCGATGGACCACTGGATCAACGTCATGGGCGTCGGCCCCTGGTTCTATATCGAGGACGTCAAGACAGACTGGTTCCACCACCGCGGCGCGCCATCAGACGTGAAATTGTCCATCGCCCTCGCCAATTCCGGCGACCTCCAGATTGAGCTGATAAAGCCGCGCAATGACGCCCCTTCGATGTACAGGGAATTCCTCGATGCCGGCCATGAGGGCCTCCAGCACATGTCCTACTGGACCGAGGACTATCAGGCCCTGTACGACAAGGCGCTAGGCCTCGGCTATCGCGTCGGCCATGAGGGCTGCATCGGCGGCGAGCAGGGCCGCTTCGCCTATTTCGATACCGAGGCCCACCCGGGCACCGTGATCGAGATCTCCGACATTTCCGGCACCAAGGGCCGCACCTTCGCCCATATCCGCAAGGTTGCGGAAGGTTGGGACGGCACAGACGCCATCCGCGTGATCAAATAGGGGGCGCACAGCATGAAGCCCCTGGTACTTCTCGCCTTCGCCTTCGCCGTTGCCGCGTGCAGCGGCGGCAGGAACGAGACGGTGACCTTCAGCTGTGAAGCAAAGACCGATGC
>TARA_R110000850_G_scaffold91742_9_pt1 | contig 12372 bp, 12 predicted proteins | sample TARA_R110000850 | Tara Oceans TARA_R110000850 (sample SAMEA4397586) | marine metagenome | biome: Polar Biome; feature: [SRF] surface water layer (ENVO:00010504); material: water (ENVO:00002006), including particulate matter (ENVO:01000060) such as... | depth 5 m | reverse complement strand
GTGTAACCCGCGGGCCCGGAGCCGAGAATGATGAGGGGGTGGTGTTTCATTTTATTGGTCTGCTATTCGTCTGAAAATCTTGCCGAAGGGCGGTGGGAGGCGAGTGTACGCCTCCCACCGCCACGGTCTCTTTACCGCGTCTTACAGCTTGCTTGCATTGGCGCTGAGGTACTCAGCAACGCCTTCGGCGGTGGCCTTCATGCCGCTCTGGCCCTTGCGCCAGCCAGCCGGGCAGACTTCGCCGTGCTCTTCGTGGAACTGCAGGGCGTCAACAACGCGCAGCATCTCGTCCACTTCACGACCCAGCGGAAGATTGTTCACAACCTGGTGCTGGACCACGCCTTCCTTGTCGATCAGGAAGGAGCCGCGGAAGGCCACGCCGTTGTCGTGCTCAATGCCGTAGGCGCGGACGATCTCGTGATTGACGTCAGCCACCATCGGGAAGCCGACTTCGCCGATGCCGCCTTTTTCAACCGGGGTGCTGCGCCACGCGAAATGGGTGAACTGGCTGTCGATTGAGACGCCGACCAGCTGCACGCCGCGCTCTTCGAATGCCTTGCGGCGGTTCTCATGCGCAATGATTTCGGAAGGGCAGACAAAGGTGAAGTCCAGCGGCCAGAAGAACAGCACGACGTACTGTCCCCGCAGGTCCGACAGCTTGAAAGTGTCTGTAATCGTGCCGTCGCCGAGGACTGCCGGGGCGGAAAAATCGGGGGCGGGGCGATTGACAAGAACGCTCATTTGAAACTCCTTTTCAATTGAAATGTGAGGGTGAGTGAAGGGGTGAAGAGGCTTGGTGAGGGATAGTCTAGGAGCCGCTCGTCAATAGGTCCAACAATCATTTGTTATTCATCATATAGCGCGAGACTATTGAAGCCCTGAACCTGAGGCGCGCGCCAGTCGTGGCCTGCCTTTGGGCTATGCACTTGGTCAGCCAAGGCTTTTAGATGGCATTTGCATTGCGGGGCGCGGCGCAGGCGTGTCTAATACGCGCCCCGGAAATTCCCCCTATTTTCTCCGCCCGAGCGGTATCCCAAGTGAAAAATAAATTCCCGCGCATTGAGCGCCTGCCTCCTTATGTCTTCAACATCGTTGGCGAGTTGAAGAAGGCAGCCCGGGCGCGCGGGGATGACGTAATTGATTTCAGCATGGGCAACCCGGACCAGCCCACGCCCAAGCACATCGTGGACAAACTGGTTGAAGCCACCGTGCGTGGCACCGAGAGCGACTACGTGCGCCCGGAAGTCCACGACGAAGAGGGCACGCACACCCATCGTTACTCGGTTTCAAAGGGTATTCCGCGTCTGCGGCGCGCCATGAGCCGCTGGTACAAGCGCCACTACAACATTGATCTGGACCCGGAAACCGAGGTCATTGCCACTATTGGTTCCAAGGAAGGCCTTGCGCATCTGGCCTTTGCGACCCTGGCTCCCGGTGACATGGTGCTGGTGCCCAACCCCGCGTATCCGATTCATCCTTACGGCGTAATCCTGGCCGGTGCCGATGTGCGCCACGTACGCCTGACCCCGGATGTGGATTTCTTTGAGGAACTGCAACGGGCGGTAGTGGAAAGCTGGCCCAAGCCCAAGATGCTGATCCTCAATTTCCCGGGCAATCCCACCACGCAATGTGTGGATCTGGACTTCTTCCGCAAGTGCGTCGATATCTGCAAGGAAAACGACATGTGGCTGGTCAACGACCTGGCCTATGCCGACCTTGTTTTTGACGGGTACAAAGCGCCCTCGGTGCTGGAAATTGAAGGCGCGCGGGACGTCGCCGTCGAGTTCTACACCCTGTCCAAGAGCTACAACATGCCGGGCTGGCGCGTCGGTTTCATGGTGGGCAATCCCACGCTCGTGGGCGCACTGGCGCGCATCAAGTCCTATCTGGATTACGGCATGTTCACGCCGATCCAGGTGGCTGCCATTGCCGCACTGGAAGGACCGCAGGATTGTGTCGAAGAAATTCGGCAGATGTACAAGCTGCGTCGTGACGTATTGTGCGAAGGCCTCAACGCTGCTGGCTGGAAAGTGGAAAAGCCCAAGGCGACGATGTTTGTCTGGGCCGAAATTCCCGAAGCCTTCCGTGACATGGGCTCACTGGAATTTTCCAAGCTTCTGCTCAGCGAGGCCAAAGTGGCAGTCTCGCCAGGCGTCGGTTTTGGCGAGTACGGCGACACCCATGTGCGCTTCGCGCTGATCGAGAACGAACATCGCACCCGACAGGCGGTGCGCGGCATCAAGAAGATGCTCAAGCAAGGGCCGCCTGCCAAAGCGGTCTGACACTTAAACCAACGGATTCAAACCAAGAACTTCATGTCTTCAGAACCCATCAAGATCGGACTGCTCGGCCTCGGCAACGTGGGGCAGGGGGTGGTCAATGTTTTGCGCACCAACGCCGATGAAATTTCACGGCGGGTGGGTCGACCCTTGCAGGTGACCCATGCCAGCGCACGCGACCTGAATCGCAAGCGCGCGGTTTCCACCGACGGCATTGAGCTGGTTGCGGACCCGATGCACATTGCACGCGACGCCGATGTGGACATCGTGATCGAGGCCATTGGCGGCATGGAGCCTGCTCGGGCCCTGTTGCTCGCGGCGCTGGAGCGCGGCAAGCCGGTGGTTACTGCCAACAAGGCGCTGGTGGCTGTGCACGGCAACGAGATTTTTGCGGCCGGTGCCAAATCTGGCGTGCCGGTGTCTTTTGAAGCGGCCGTTGCCGGCGGCATTCCCATCATCAAGGCGCTGCGCGAAGGTCTTAGCGGTAACCGCATTTCCGGTTTGGCCGGCATCATCAACGGCACCTGCAACTACATCCTGACGCAGATGTCGGTGAAGGGGCAGTCTTTCGCCGATGCGCTGGCCGATGCCCAGAAGCTGGGCTATGCCGAGGCAGACCCCACCTTTGATATCCAGGGCGTGGACGCGGCCCACAAGCTGACCATCATGGCCAGCATCGCTTTCGGCATTCCCTTGTCGTTTGACGCCGTGCATTGCGAAGGCGTGCCCTCGGTCAGCACCCAGGACATGCAGATTGCGCAGAGTTTGGGTTATCGCATCAAGCTGCTCGGCATTGCGCAGCATCTGGAATCAGGCGTGTCCTTGCGCGTGCATCCCACGCTGGTGCCTGATGACCAACTGATTGCCCGCGTCGATGGCGTGCTCAACGCGGTGGTGGTGCAGGGCAATGCCGTGGGCCCGGTCGGTTTCTACGGCGCGGGCGCGGGCGGAGATGCAACGGCCTCGGCCATGGTTGCGGACCTGATTGATGTGGCTCGCGGCCTGGGTGCGCCATCACAGCATCAGGTGCCGGCGCTCGGTTTCGGCGTCCAAGGCGTCAAGCCCTTGCCACTGCTGCCGATCTCCGAGATCGAATCCAGCTATTACCTGCGGGTGCAGGTGGCAGACCAGCCCGGCGTGCTCAAGGCCATGACCAGCGTGCTGGCGGAATCCGACATCAGCATCGAAGCCATCCTGCAGAAGGAGCCGCGTGAGCATGAAGATGCCACCGTTGCCCTGATCACCAATGTGGTTCAGGAAGCCAAGTTCGACAGCGCCCTGAAAAGCCTGACAGCATTGCCCTTCGTCCGGGCCGATGCCACCCGCATCCGGGTGGAGCACTTCAAGGCCTGAGCTGGGCCTGACATCAATTCATCAGAATTCTCTCGCTTATGACTCGTTATACCGGCCTCGTCGATCATTACCGCCACCGTTTGCCCATCGCCAGGGAGGCGCGGGCAATTGCGCTGGGCGAGGGCAATACGCCGCTGATCAAGCTTGAGAATCTGCCGCGTCAGCTCGGTTTCGAAAACGAGCTATACGTGAAGTTTGAAGGTCTCAACCCGACCGGCTCCTTCAAGGATCGCGGCATGACCGTGGCCGTGACCCAGGCCGTGCATGAAGGGGCCCGCGCCATCATTTGTGCCTCGACCGGCAATACTTCTGCTGCTGCGGCCGCCTATGCGGTGCGCGCCGGAATCACTGCTTTTGTACTGATCCCTGACGGCAAGATTGCCATGGGCAAGCTGGCGCAGGCCGTGGTTCACGGCGCGGTGGTGGTACAGATTCAGGGCAATTTTGATGACGGTATGCGCCTGGTCAAGGAAGTGGCGCAGACCTCGCCAGTCAGCATCGTCAACTCCATCAATCCTTACCGCCTGCAGGGACAGAAAACCGCGGCGTTCGAGATTGTTGAAGCCTTGGGTCGCGCACCGGACTATCACTGTCTGCCGGTAGGCAATGCCGGCAATATCACTGCGCACTGGATTGGTTACTGCGAGTGCGCCGGGCAGGAAACCGCCGCGTGCACCTACTGCGAGGGTGCCTGTGAACTCAAAGCAGCGGAGCCCATCAAGTCACGTCCGAAGATGGTCGGCTATCAGGCGTCCGGCAGCGCGCCGTTCTTGCGTGGTGGTCCGGTCAAGGACCCTGAAACCGTCGCCACTGCCATTCGTATTGGCGACCCGCAGAGCTGGGGTCCGGCCTGGAAAGTGCAGAACGAGTCAGGCGGCTGGTTCGACGAATGCTCCGACGAGGAAATCCTTGCCACGCAGAAACTACTCGCCGCGAGCGAGGGCGTGTTCTGCGAACCTGCATCAGCGGCCTCGCTTTGCGGTGCGCTGCACGATATCAAGTCCGGCAAGATCGAGGCGGGAAAGACCGTGGTCTGCACCCTGACCGGCAACGGCCTAAAGGACCCGGATATCGTGATGAAAGACGGCTTGAGCGGACTGATCAAGGTTCCGGCATCACGTGCCGATGTCGAGAAAATTCTGCTGTCGAAGATGGCCTGAGCAGACGCTCACTTGAATTCGACTGGCGGATGCTAAAATTGCCGCAGACGCGTCGCTCTCCACTTTTCCCGGAAATCCAATGAACTGGGTGGACTACGGCATCATTGCCATTATCTTGCTGTCTGCCCTGATCGGCGTGATGCGCGGCTTTGTCCGCGAAGTCTTTGGTTTGGGAACCTGGGCATTGGCCTTCATCCTAGCCATTGCGTTTGGTCCGCAGTTTGCCGACTCACTGAGCGGTTCCATCGCGACCCCTTTGCTGCGCACTGGCATTGCCTATGGCGGCCTGTTTCTCGGCGGCCTCCTGATTGGCGGCATCCTGACGGCGGTGCTGGTGGCCCGAATCAGGGAGAGCCGTTTCTCATCCGTTGATCGCACCACTGGCGCGGGCATTGGCTTGCTGCGCGGGGTTCTGCTGGTGGGTCTGGCCGTGTTGCTGGGTAGCACCGCTGGCATGAGTGCGGAAAACTGGTGGAGCAAATCAAAACTGATTGAGCCCGCCACCGTGGTGGCCGACGGATTCAAAGTTGTGATTCCGGAGTCCTGGCTCGATCCGCTCAAACCCGACAGCGTGCCGAGAAAAGACGCCGAGGCCGCTGCCGAACTGCTGCCGCATCTGGCACCGGGATTGCAAAGTCTGGAGTCGACCCCAAGTCCTGTAGAGCAGCAAAGCAAGATGCAGTCAGAACCACAGCCTTACCCGGAATCATCCACGCTTCCCGACGCAACAAGCGCCGGTGTTGAGCACAAAAAGGAAATCTGAAAAATGTGCGGCATTGTTGGCATTCAGTCGCACTCGGTCGTCAATCAGGACCTGTATGACGCCCTGAACATGCTGCAGCATCGCGGTCAGGACGCAGCAGGCATCATCACGACCGAGGGTTCTCGCCTGCACCTGCGCAAGGACAACGGTCTGGTGCGCGATGTGTTTCACGCGGCAGAGCACATGGTGCGGCTGCGCGGAAACATGGGCATTGGCCATGTTCGCTATCCGACAGCGGGTGTGACCACCTCAGCCGAAGCTCAGCCTTTTTACACGAACATGCCGTTCGGCATTTCACTGGCGCACAACGGCAATCTGACCAACTCGGAAGAATTGAAGCTGGAGTTGTTTGCCGAAGATCGCCGGCACCTCAACACGGACTCAGACTCCGAGGTCCTGCTCAATATTTTTGCGCACGAGTTGCTGTGCCAGAACAAGTTGCGCCTGCAGGCCGATGACATCTTTGCTGCTGTGGGCGGCGTGCATCGCCGCTGTCGCGGGGCCTATGCCGCCGTCGCCCTGATCAGTGGTTACGGCATCCTGGGCTTTCGTGACCCCTTCGGCATCCGTCCCATGGTCTACGGTCGGCGCAAGAGCGCTCAGGGCTATGAATACATGATTGCCTCGGAATCCGTGGCGTTCAATGCACTGGGTTTTGAGTTGGTGGCCGACGTGGCCCCGGGCGAGGCGGTGTTTATCGACATGGATGGCCGCCTGCACAAGCGTCAGTGCGCGGTGAACCCTTCGTACTCGCCGTGCATTTTTGAGTATGTGTATCTGGCCCGCCCTGACTCGCTCATGGACAACATCTACGTGCACAAGGCGCGCTTGCGCATGGGCGAGAAACTGGCCCAGCGCATCATGCGCGAGTGGCCGGATCACGATATCGACGTGGTGATTCCCATCCCCGACACCTCTCGTGTACCTGCCTCGGAGCTTGCCTCCAATCTGGGCGTGCCGTATCGCGAAGGCTATGTGAAAAACCGCTATATCGGGCGCACCTTCATCATGCCGGGGCAGAGCCAGCGCAAGAAAAGCGTGCGCCAGAAGCTCAACCCCATTGAGGTGGAGTTTCGCGGCAAGAACGTCATGCTGGTGGATGACTCCATCGTGCGCGGCACCACCATGCAGGAAATCATCGACATGGCCCGCGAAGCCGGAGCGCGCAAGGTGTATATCGCCTCAGCCTCGCCGCCGGTGCGTTTTCCCAATGTCTACGGCATCGACATGCCCAGCAGCAATGAGCTGATAGCGCACGGCAGGTCGGAGAAGGAACTTGAAAAGCTCCTCGGCGCGGACCGCCTGATCTACCAGAGCCTGGAAGACCTGATTGACGCTGTGCGGCATCGTCATGCGCAGATTCAGGAATTTGAATGCTCGGTCTTTACCGGCAAGTACATCACTCAGGACGTCACCAGCGAGTACCTGAGCCAGCTGGAACTGTTCCGGTCTGATGCCGCCAAGGCGGCCCGCAAGAATATGGTTTCGACCGTGATTGAAATGGAGAATGCCGGCGCCGGCTGAGGCGCGGGCTTGATCTGGCTGGTGCGGCGAGGCCTTCGCGCCAGCCAGCGAACTCATCAGCAAGCGGCGGCGGTTTGACCCTTGTACAGCTCACTCACTACACTGCGCGCCACGCCGATTTCCACGCTTGCGGGCTTTTGACTACTGCTAAGCGTTACCCGCAAGTGTTGTTCATCGGCCCGTATTTGATGCGGGTTTTTTTGTGCCCGCGCTGGATGAATGACCATGAAAGACAACAAGCCTGCTGACGACGACCCGAGCCTGCACTGGGGCCCGGCAACACTGGGAATTCGCGCTGCACAATCGCGCAGCCCGGAGATGGAGCATTCGCCAGCCATCTATCCCACCTCCAGCTTTGTGTTTAACAACGCAGCGGAAGCCGCGCGTGTTTTCGCAGGCCAGCAGGCAGGCAATGTCTACGGCCGATTCACCAATCCCACGGTCAAGATGTTTGAGCAGCGCCTGGCCATCATGGAAGGCGGCGATGCCTGCGTGGCGACGGCCAGCGGCATGGTGGCCATACTGAGTCTGATCATGGCCACCATGAAAGCAGGCGATCACCTGCTTTCATCGAGTGGCCTGTTTGGCTCCACCATCAACCTGTTCAACAACTATCTGGTCAAGTTTGGCGTAGAGGTCAGCTACGTTGATCCGACGCGGCCCGAGCTGTGGGAAAAAGCCATCCGACCCAATACGCGGATGCTGTTTGTGGAAACGCCGTCCAACCCGCTGACAGAGATCGCAGACATCAGGGCGCTGGCCGATATTGCTCACGCACATGGCGCGAAGCTGGCCGTGGACAATTGCTTTCTGACGCCGGTGTTCCAGAAGCCGCTGGAGCTGGGCGCAGACTTTGTGATTCATTCTGCAACCAAGTTTCTGGACGGGCAGGGGCGCTGCATTGGCGGTGCCGTAGTGGGCGACGCCGAATCCGTAGGCAAGGATGTGTTTGGGTTCATGCGCACCGCAGGTCCGTGCCTGTCGCCCTTCAATGCCTGGGTATTCCTGAAAGGCATGGAAACCCTTGCCCTGCGCATGAAGGCGCACGAGCAAAGTGCAAGGCGCTTGGCCACCTGGCTTAATGAGCAGATCAACGTGAGCCGCGTGTACTACCCGGGGCTGAGCAGCCACCCGCAGCACGAACTCGCTCGCCGGCAGAGCAGTGGTTACGGCGCCATCGTCTCGTTTGAAGTGGAAGGCGGACGCGAGGCTGCATGGAAGCTCATTGATGCCTGCAAGCTGTGCTCCATCACCGCTAATCTGGGTGATACACGAACCACCATTACCCATCCTGCAACCACCACGCACGGGCGTATTACGGCCGAAGCACGCGCGGCGGCGGGTATCAATGAAGGCCTGCTGCGTATTTCAGTGGGGCTCGAAGACATTGAGGACATCGAAGCCGATCTTGCACGCGGCCTGAGCTGATAGCACCCGATGCAGTCTGAACTTCTTGAAGCAGCGTGGCGGTGTTGCGACGCCGATGAAAAATGCGAACGCGTTGCTGCCGTTGAGCAGACCACCGAACTGCATCAAATGCTGCAGCAAGCAGCCCCACTGGATCAGCATCAGCTTGAAGCGGGCAGGCCGGCAGCGCCGCAACTGATTTCGCCGCGCGATGTGCCGCGCAGAGGGCTGGGTTCGGAGGTGGGCCGCGCCGCCATGATTCACGCCATTGCCCATATTGAATTCAATGCCATCAATCTGGCGCTGGATGCCGCGCTGCGCTTTGCGGGCATGCCACTGGACTACTACGAAGACTGGATCAGCGTGGCAAAGGACGAGGCGCGCCACTTTGGAATGTTGCGCGGTCGGCTGACAGACATGGGTCGCAGCTACGGTGAATTTCCAGCGCACAACGGGCTGTGGGAAGCAGCGGTCAAGACCGCAGACCATGGCCTGGCGCGAATGGCGCTGGTGCCTCGCGTGCTTGAAGCCCGTGGCCTGGACGTGACGCCGCAGATGATCGTGCGACTCAAGGAAGTAGGGGACCAGGCCAGCGCGGACATTCTCACCGTCATCCTTGAAGAAGAGGTGCGGCACGTTGCCATTGGTACCCGCTGGTACCGCTACCTCTGTGAGCGTGAGGGGTGCGAGCCCATCAGCACCTTCCGCGCCCTGCTGGACCAGCACCGCGTGCGCCGCCAGAAGCCATTCAACGAAGCCGCCCGCAAAGCCGCCGGGTTTGAAGCCGAAGAACTGATCGAGCCCGGTCAATAGACAGCGGCTTGTCGGCAGCAGGGCAGGCGGGTAGCGACGAAAGCGTCAGTTCAAGCTGTCTTGATGCACTGGCTCAAGAAAGCTGAGTGCAAACCTTCTCAGTGCAACGCGTCCAAAGGGCTGCGCACACCGCGTCCGCCCCGGTTGAGTACATGCGTATAAATCATGGTGGTGCTCACATCACTGTGGCCCAGCAATTCTTGCACCGTGCGGATGTCATAACCGGCTTCCAGCAGATGCGTGGCAAAGCAATGCCGGAAGGTATGCGGAGAAGCAGGTTTGCTCAGATTGGCATTACGGACCGCATCCTTCACCGCACGCTGGATGATCTTCTCGCTCAAATGATGCCGCCGCACCTGACCGCTGACCGGGTCCGCTGAAAAAGAGCGCGCTACAAAAACATACTGCCAACCCCACTCGCGGCTCGCGTTCGGGTACTTCACGGACAGCGCATCCGGCAGCCAGACGTCTGCCTTGCCAACAGCCAGGTCTTCATCAAAAAGATTGCGCCGCGCCGCCAGATGGACGCGAAGCGGATCGACCAGCGCATCGGGCAGTACCGTGACCCTGTCCTTTGCGCCTTTGCCGTCGCGAACGATGATCTCGCGCCGCTCCAGATCCAGATCTTTTACCCGCAAGCGCAGCGCCTCCAGTAGGCGAGTACCGGTTCCGTACAAGAACCGGGCGACCAGCGCCGATGTGCCGTTCATTTGCCGCAGCACCGCCTGAACCTCCTGCTGCGTGAGCACGGTGGGAAGGCGTGCTGGCTTCTTGGCACGGGTGACGTTGTCCAGCCACGGCAATTCCACCTCCAGAATCTCGCGGTAGAGAAAGAGCAGGGCAGCCAAAGCCTGGTTCTGCGTACTCGCCGCAACTTTGCGGTCCACCGCCAGATGGGATAAAAACGCCTCTACCTCGACGCGACCCATTTCCTTGGGGTGACGCTTAGCGTGAAACAGAATGAAGCGCCGTATCCAGTCCACGTATGCAATTTCGGTGCGACGGCTATAGTGCTTCGCACGGATCAGAAAACGAACCTGATCGAGCAACTTGGGAGGCTGGGCAACGCCAGATGTTGAGTCTGAATCCACGGATCACCCCCATGAAAATAAAAAAAACAACAAAATCAGTCAAGTACAGATTTGGCGTCCAGATTATAAGACATCAAGCTGGGTTATCAGACATTTTGTCGTCCATTAGGCGTTGGGCCAAAAACTGCGCCACTCATTTACGGCCGCATTAATCTCCGTATCGGTTGCCCACTCCTTCACCGGCGCGGACACAGGCACGTCGCAAATGCGAGCCATTTCGTCGCCCACACGTTTTATCGCTCTGCACTTATCAAGCAGTTCGTCCTGCATCAGCTTCCCGGTCGGGTCTCCTACTGCCGCGCGAATGTCGGCCAGCAGGCCCAACAAGGTGTTCAACTCGGACGGTTTTGCCGCCGTTTGGCTTTCACTTTCCATCTGGTTTCTCCTTGGCGGCAAAACCGCCGGTTAACTCTGCGTTAGGGCTATCAGCTAGGAGAAAGAGAGTGGAGCGAGAATGAGCAAACACACATATGCCGTATTTCTAAATACTCAATACCTTGACGGCGCTACGTACATCCGCCATCTCGCTATTCACGCAACTGCGAAAGATGGTGCGCCTTTACCGCATTTAGCATGTTCAAAGATTGAGACGGGCGAACAATATTTGGCAGTTGAAATGCTGGAACCCAACGGGGAGCGCATAAATCTGCTTCTGCCTCATTACGCTGTTTCATCAGTACTTGTTCTGGAGAAAGGCCAGCAAATCCCACCTGGATTCCTGGCACAGAACTCGCCCTGACTGTGAGTGCATCTGCCATATATCAACCCTCCATCCCTAACCAATCGTTCCAGCCGACTGCCCTCCCTATCGGTCGGCCACGGCTGAACTCAGGCGTTAGCGCTCCATGGCGAACAAACGAGGTCGCAACGAACCTTGCTGGTGTGGCTCCGGCAAGAAGTACAAGCGGTGCCATCTCAACCGAGAGAAGGATGATGCGACGAGTCCTTGGGAGGCCGAGAAGCAGATGCGGAAGTCCTTTTCCGTGAAAACGTGCTCTGCGCCAAAGCGTTGGCACTCGGAATGCTCAGGCCAGATTGTTCAAGCCCATACGGTACCAAAGTCGCTGAGCCTAAGAGCCATCGCAAGAGAAAATCATGTCTATGGTTATGAACTGAGTTTCTCCAAGCTCAATAAATACAACGGCAAAGTTCCCCCTGAATTGATCGGCGTAAATCGCGCATCAACATTCACGGGCTTTTGCGGCGTACATGATTCGAAGATATTTGCGCCCGTCGAGACTAGGAAGTTCGAGAGCTCAAAGGAGCAATGTTTCTTGCTCGCCTATCGCGCTTTGGCTAGGGAAATATTCACAAAGAACGCCAGTGCTTCTTTGTCCGACGTAAGAAAAAGCACCGATCGTGGAAAATCACAGGCGGAGCAATTCGATATACAAGCGATGGCACTCATGTTTGATATCGGCACTGCAGCAGGGCAAAAAGATAACGCGAGGCACCTCGCCGAAATGGACGCTTGCTTAGAAAACGGTCGATATGACGGCGTAAGGTCATACATCATTCAGTTCGACGGCCCGCCACCTGTCATGTGTTCGGGGGCATTCTTCCCACAAGAAACAATTCATGGAAAAAAGCTTCAAGATCTTTCCGATGTAACTGCTGAGGCCGATCTCATCACCCTTACCAGCTTCTATGATGGCGAAAGCGGATTTGTCGTCTTCACATGGCTTGAGGGTAGCGATGGCACCTGCTGCGACTTCGTAGAGAGCCTAAGCCTTATACCTGATGAGGATATAAGTAATGCATTGGTGAGGCTCATGTTTGAGTATTTCGAGAACGTATTCATAGCCCCCGACTGGTGGGAGAGCCTATCCGAGGATCAGCAAAGAGCACTCAATAGTCGTATGTGGGGATTGGTGGACCGACTGAAAATGGGAAAAGAGTCAGGCAGTATTCAGCCCGACGGAATCGATTTTCCTCAGTGGAAACTGGTGAAGCGAGAATTAGTTTGTGGATAGTCGCGCTAA
>TARA_R110000850_G_scaffold84973_10_pt1 | contig 12373 bp, 9 predicted proteins | sample TARA_R110000850 | Tara Oceans TARA_R110000850 (sample SAMEA4397586) | marine metagenome | biome: Polar Biome; feature: [SRF] surface water layer (ENVO:00010504); material: water (ENVO:00002006), including particulate matter (ENVO:01000060) such as... | depth 5 m | reverse complement strand
CGCGTTTCGGCCCGAGCCAGTCAATCAGTTGCGGACTGAAATAGAAGCCGACACCGTCCTGCTTGTAGCGGCGCAGACCCACAGTATTGACCAGTTTGGTATTGACCCGAAAATCCTTGCCATCGAAGTCGATCAACCGGGAAAAATCATATTTGCTCGAATCGCCATAGGGTGCCATACCCATCACCTTGTATTCCCCGTCGAGCATTTCGAAACCGAGGTACTCGGTCATGGCACCGTACAGGCCGCCGAGGGAATCCGGATCATAAAACTCCTTGATTTTATGGATTTTTCCGTTCTCGCCATAACCAAAAAAGGTGGTGGCATATTCGCCCTTGCCATCCACTCCCATGATGGCGGTCTTTTCGTTGAAACCACTGAGGTGGTAGGCGCTGGAAGCGTGGGCCAGGTGGTGCTCTACCGGTTCGAACTCCACATTGGCGGGATCAATACCCAGGTCGCGAAGCAGGCCGAAGACCCGGTTGCGATAACGACGGTAGCGGCGATTGCCGTTGAGCAGTGCATCCAGTGCCCGGTCAGGGGCGTACCAATAACGCTTGGCAAAATGCCAGCGCGCCGGGGTAAACAGTGAAATGGGCGCAAAGGGAACGGCAACCACATCCACGGCTTCCGGCTTGATACCCGCGAACTCCAGACAGAATTTCGCTGCATGGTAGGGCATTTTTCCCTTGGCATGCTTATCGCGGATAAAGCGCTCTTCTTCCGCTGCTGCCACCAGTTTTTCGTCCACATACAGGGCTGCGGATGAATCGTGATTCAGCGCACCGGAGATACCGAGAACAATTGTCGACACTGTTAAACCTTTTTATTGATGAGTTTAATACCGCACTGACTGGCATAAGGCCGTAACAGCTGCTCAAAATGCTGCCAGGTATTGCCTTGCCAGTTATCCATAAAACGCTGCAAATCCCTACCGTATGCAGTCTTGAAGAACCCCTTGCAACGATGGCGGTGCAGCGCATCCAGATCGATCAACTGGAGCTGCTCCCCGCATACAATCAGGTTCGTGGCCTTCATGTCGCCGTGGCTGATTCGCCCCAGCCACATGATAGCAAACAGACGAGTGACTTCCCGATCCAGCCAATCCGGAATCCCCGCGGGCCCATACCGCAACAACCAGGCCTGCAAACTCTCGCCACTGGACCACTCGGTAACCAGGTATGCCTCTTGACGAAAGAGACCAGCTCTGTTTTCCCGCATGGCCAGTGGCCTGGGTGTGGCAATGCCCAGCTGTTCCAGCCGATAGGCATTCTGCCAGGAAATCCAGGCGCGACTGCGCCTGAAAGCACGTCTCATCCCGTGCCAGACGTCTTTGATGTTGTAACGTTTGAGCACCCAGCTACCGCTATCTCCGGCCAGCTTCATCACAGTCGCGGTATTACCGCGCTTGAGAAAGGTCGCCTGCCCCACAGCCACCTCCGGCTGGGTGATGACCTGTAACAGTCTATCAGTGACCCGCTGTCTGGCCATCACAACAAAAGCACCCCTGACCTTCAGCCGCTGGAACTGGGTGCAATCGCGAATGGTCTTCGCCAAATAGTGGCGAATCCGTTTTTCCCGCATTCTGGCAATCAGCGGCTGCAACTGTTCGGGTTCCGGCGCACCGACTCCGTAGGCCTGAATCACCTCCGGCATCAGCTGATCATATTCCGGCACCATCTGGGCAAAGAACATGGCGAGATTGTGCAGCGGTTTTTTTAGCGGCTGAATACCGCCGCCGTCGATCATAAAGAGCGAGCCATCTCTGGAAAGAAAATTATCGAGATGAATATCTGCCTGCATGACACCGGCACGGTGCAAACGGCCTATCATGGCAACGGCATCGCTCAGTAATGCCGGCATCGCCTCCCGTGGCTGGGACGCATATATCTGGCGCAGACTTACCGCACCTTCAAGAAACACGGTGGCAAGAAAATCACCGCTTTTGCCACTGCCGTCCTTCAGTATCCAGACTTCTCCCGGACAGGGGATACCGGCATTCTGCATGGCCAGCAGACCGGACCGTTCGCGGTCAAAATCCTTGCGGCGAAAAAAAAGTTTCACCAGTACATGGGCACCGCCCCAATGCGTTCTGAAGACCAGTCGACGACCGGGGAGATGGCGATAAATCTCTTCACAGACCATGTTGTCAAGCCCGCTGGCCTGCAGGGAAAACGGTGCCGCCAACGAAAGATCACTGCGCTGCAGCGCATCCAGAGTCAGCGGGTCATTCATCCCGAACTTCCTCCTTGGCATACATTTTTCGCATCACGGCCTGCTCCAGTGAATCAAGGGACCAGGGATAAGGACACTCCTCATTGTAGGCGGTGTAGAGCAGTCGACGCTCATCCCGGGTCAGGGATGGACTGCGGCGGATCAGGGTGTCCAGATCTCGCAGGCCGCCCCAGCGGCTGAAGATCCGCTTGCACTTTTCCAGATCGATCAGGCGCAACTCAGTGGAATCATGATCCGAGAAATATACATGCTTGGCGTAAAGACAACCGTGCTTGACCCCGGCGGCATGCAGCCGGCCGATCAGTTGCCCCAATGCGCGCAGCCCCTTGGCGCGCTCACGATCCGGCATCGACCGGGCCAGCCAGATATCAAAAGATGAGAACTGCTCAAGTGCGGCAGTGGCCAGAATCGCCCGGTCCTCGCTGAGACTTTCCCGCCCGACGCAGACAACCTCAAGTGTCTGAATCCCCTGCTTTTTCAACCAGTTTATTTTCTGCCACTCGCGCAACGCAACGGGAATACCACGCAGGGGACTACCGGGAGTACGGCAGTTATAATTGGCCTGACGCTTGAGATAGAAGGTTTGTCGTTGACCACTCACGGGAATCGACAACTGCCCCACTTCGCTTCGGCCACCGCGGGTCAGGTTAGGCTCGTCCACCCGCTCAATGTCAGCATTCCACCAGGCGGCGAAATGGTCCAGGTGCAGCGATTCAAAAAACGCGGTAAACGCTGGCTCAAGCTGAAAAAACTGTGTTTTCATCTATTCCCGCCCCGCAAAAAATACCAGCACCTTGCGGATGAATGTCTTGTCAGATGCAGTGAGATGGTCCCTACCGACATAGAGAAGGTAAAAGCGCAATCGCGCGGTTCGGTTGAGGCAGTATTTCGCCACCTTATCGAGACAGGCGATATCCTTGATCTTTTTGTAAGCCAATAACGGCCCCCACCATGTCTGCCCCATCGGACAATCGATCAAATACACTTCTGGCGTCACCTCCCCGACAACCAGGATATTGCGCCACTTCAAATCGTTGTGGGCAAAGCTGGCGGCATGAAGCCGTTTGGCCACCTCAGCCACCTGAACCATCACCTGAGCCAGCCAGTTGCGATCCCGCAGTAACTCGGGCCGCTGTCTGACCAGTGAATGCAGGTCGACAGCGCCGGGCACTTCCTCGGTTATCAATACGCCCCTGGCTCCGGATTCACCATAGGCTGCGATGGGCGGCACCCTGAGGCCCAGTTCGCGAAAAAACAGCAGGTTTTCCCATTCAGCCCTGACGCGGCTTCGCCCCAGCCAGCGCCGTATGACTTTGCCTCGCCGCGAATAGCGTTTCACGTAATAGGATTTTCCGTCGATTTCCGTCAGGATCAACTCACTGATAGGGCAACGGGTAACCCGCCGGCCGGTAATGGCGAAGACACTGTCCAGTGAGGAGAATTGCTCTGCGGCGGCCTCACTGAGAATCGCCCTGTCAACAAACCAGCAGGACATCAGGTGTGATACCCCTTTCTGATGCCCTTGCGGTGTAGCTGATCGGCGTCCTCGCGCACGGCCCGCCAAAGTCGACGGTTTTCGTCGCGGGCCGTTCGCAGGGGCTGCTGTTTGTACTCCACCAGAAAACAAGCCACATCCCGTTCGTCGAAACCCACCCGGCGCGCAGAATAGAAGAGTGCCGCCAGATCCTTGTGTCGCCAGCGGCGGGGAGTGCGGTGACGGACCTGCACCCGGTGCAGGTCAATCAGATAAAGTGGTCGCTTTGATACGGCAACCGTGTCCATTGCCGGAGAGGTATCGAGCAGAAAGTGGCACAGATAGTAATCCCGGTGATTGATGCCGTTGTCATGCAGGGTTCTGGAAATACGTGCCAGCCGTCGCACCAGGGCGCGACGTTCGCTCACCCCCATGGCAGAAAGCACCTGGGGATTGCAATATTCATCCAGGGGCAATGTGGGCTCCAGCGCCCGGGTAATCAGGAAGGATTTTTCGTTGGCCGGGTTCCAGCCGCGTCGACCGAACGCCACTGCCGTCATGGTCTCCACCCCCAACTCTGCCAGACGGGAGATGGCACGATATTCATTTTCGGCGCCCAACACCGGGGCGCGCAGATAGAGCAGGTTTTTGAGCAACTCCCCGATACCGATACCGGCATGGGTTTTCACGAAGTACGCGGCACCTTCACACTCAAAACGGGTTGTGCGACGGTCGCCCATATCCCGAAACAGTTCACCGGTCAGGGAAAACGCCGCCTCAAACGGATCGCTGTCCCGCCATCGCGACGCGAAGGGCTCTGCCAGAAACAACTTCAAGCTGTGCTCCCCAGAATAACGTCCGCCGCGCGCTCGGGCATGCTGTATAAATCGGTCTCGTCGGCAAACCGCAGGGCATTGTCGTGCCAGCGTGCGCGATCCCGGTCACTGGCCAGCATCTCCGCAAGCAGACGGTTGAAAGCCGACTGGTCGAACGGCTGAGTAGCTACACGACCGCAGTCCGCATCCAGTACATAATGAGCATAACCACAAGCTTCGGTCACCAGCAGAGGCAGGCCGGCCACTAAAGCCTCCAGCAGCACAGTTCCGGTGTTTTCATGGCGGGCCGGATGCAGCAGCAGGTCTGCCGCCAACAAAAAATCCGGTACGTCGGCCCGGCCGCCGGGCATAAAGACCTGCGCTCCGACGCCCAACTGATCCGCCAGACCCTGCATTTTCGCAGGATCGTCAGAACCCAGCGCCACCAACCGGGTTCGGGCGCGCAGCGCTTCAGGCAGCGCCGCCAGAGCCTGAATACTGCGATCGAGCCCTTTTCGCTCAAAGTCTGACCCTATCTGAACCAGCAACAAGCCATCGGCTGGCAGGGCGAATTCTGCGCCCAGCTTCTGGCGGGCGGCAACCCGCAACTCGGCGGCATTGTCCGGAGCGCGCCGGTCGGGAGAAATACCCGGCGGCAACAGATGGAAACGGTGCTCGGGCGTGGCGTAATACTGTTTGAACAGGGCCTGCTGGGTGGCCGAGATCATCAACAATTCGGTTTTTGCCGCAGGCGAGAAAACCGCTCTTTCATAGGCAGAAAAATGCCGGTAGCGCGGACTGTAGCGATACCATGGCTTTCGCAATCGGCGGGATTTATCCTCGAAGCAGGGGTCCGCTGCGTAATAGACATCGAGGCCGGGCATCTTGTTGAAGCCGACCACCCGATCGACCGGGCGCCTGTGCATGTCAGCCTCAACCCAACGGGTAAACTTTTTATAGCGGCGGTGATTAAGCCAGGATCGCACCGGCACTGTTACTACCTCAAACCCCTCCGGCACGTCCCCCTGCCAGCTTAGCGTATAAACCCTGATGCGGTGGCCGCGCTGCTGGCAGGTTTGTGCAATCCTGACCAGATCCCGCTGCAAACCGCCAAACGGAAAATATTTGTAGAGTAAAAACGCCAGTTGCATCAAATCGCTCCGTGGTCCGCCAGCAGTTTCTGCAGGCGCTCAAACACATTGTCGGGGGCAACACGGGTAAAGCATAGCGGTTGTTCGCGCTGCAGGTCGAATAGCCGTGCATCTTCAGCGGTGGGCCGGTATCGACAGGTTTTCTGCAGGCAGGGCGCACAGGGAAAGTTGCTGGCAAGATGAACTTGCGAGAGGCCATAAGCGCCGGTAAGCCCCGAATCGGTGGGGCCAAACAGCGACAGACAGGGCACATTGAGCGCTGCGGCGAGGTGTCCCAGTCCTGTATCAACGGCGACGCAGGCCTGTGCTCCCGCCACCACCCCGGCCATGCCGGCCAATGACAATGGAGGCAGTACCTGCACCCGCTGCAGGCCCTCGGCAATCCGTTCTGCCCGGGCCTTTTCCTCGACATTGCCCCAGGGCAGCTGAACCCCGATTTCACGTTCGACCAACTTTTCAGCCAGCTCTCGCCAGTACATTTCAGGCCAGTGCTTGCTCGACCAGGTGGTGCCATGAAAAAACAGCACCTGGGGCTGTCCCGAAGAGAGCCCGGCCAGGGCCTGACGATCCAGACCGTAGTCACCGAAGCCCGTCGGCATGGCATAACCCAGCGCCGCTGAAAATAACTGCCGCACCCGCTCGACTGCATGCTGGTCTCGAGGTACGGCAATGGGCTGGTGGTAAAACAGTGCCGCCAGCGATTCCCTCGCCGACTGGCGGTCCAGACCAAATCTTCGGCCTTGTGCATAACGGATCAGCCACGCGCTCTTGAACAGCCCCTGTGCATCGATCACGGCATCGTAGGAGCGCTCGGCAATACGGCTTTTGAACTCGGACCACTCACCGCTGCGTCGTGCCTGCAACGGGTGTTTTCGCCAGCGCCGCAGGGCAACCGGAATGACCCGATCAACCGCCGGGTGCCAGGCCGGAACTTCCCTAAAGGACTCTTCCACCACCCAGTCAAAACGAACGTCGGGGATGGCGGCGGCCGCATCGGTGAGCGCCGGCAAACTGTGGATCACATCACCCAGAGACGAGGTTTTAATCAACAGTATCGATGTCATGGTGCAGGCACCAGTCGATCGAGAGCCGCCGTCACCCGTTCCGGGTATAACTCCACGAGGCACTTGAGGTGTCCTAGCGGGCATTCGCGCTTGAAGCACGGCCCACAATCCACCGGAATTGACAAAATCGCCACCTCATCATTGAGCGGCGGCGTAAAGGCGGGAGAGGTGGAACCATAAACCACCACCAGCGGACGGTTCAGGGCAGCGGCTATGTGCATCAACCCGGAATCGTTGCTCACCACGGCATCGACGACCGACATCAGGTCGATCGCCTCATCCAGGCTGGTTTTACCCGCCAGGTTATGGCATTGGTCCCGCTGCTGCTCGGGCAAACCGTCGATAATGGCCTGCGCCACCGGGCGATCCTTTGCCGAGCCCAGCAACCAGATCTGCCAGCCCCTGGCAATCTGGTGAGCAGCCACGGTCGTGTAATGCTGCTCTGGCCAGCGCTTGGCGGGGCCGAATTCGGCGCCGGGACAGAGTGCCAGAATGTTCTGATTGGCCTGAAGGCCAAACTGCTGGCGCAATGCCGGAACCCGGTCTGTTTTCGCATGCAGGTCGGGGGCCGGCAACGAGGTCGGCAGCGCAGTGCCCTCCGGCAACGCCAGGGCATCAAAACGCTGTACCATCAGGGGATACTGCTGCTTGTCCAGATGGCGGAGATCGTTCAACAGCAGATAGCGCATTTCCCCTTTCCAGCCGGTCCGGAGAGGAATCCGGGCCAGCCAGGGAATCAGCGCTGACTTGAGGGAATTCGGCAGCACAATGGCCTGGCTGTAACCTTCGGCACGCAATTCCCGGGCAATCCGGCGGCGCACCGACCACATCAGGCTGCCGTGCCCAACGGGCATATCAATCGCCCGCTCGACCTCCGGCATACGCGCCAGCAGTGGCCGACTCCAGGCCGGGGCCAGCACGTGAATCTGAACGTCCGGAAACTGCTGCTTGAGAAGAATAAACAGGGACTGCGCCATCACCATGTCCCCTATCCACGAGGGGCCGATGATGAGAATTTTTTTACCCGATACCATGCAATTTCCCGGCGGAACCGGGCTTACTGCCCCACCGGCGCAAGCCACTCCTGGTGCTCACCGCGAAGACCGCGCACCAGATCAAAGTACTGTGACTGCAGTTCCCCGGTGATGGGACCCCTTGCGCCTTCGCCAATGGTGCGGCCATCCAGCTCTCGGATGGGCAACACCTCGGCCGCAGTGCCTGTGAAAAATGCTTCATCGGCAATATAGACCTCATCGCGTGTGATCCGTTTTTCCACTACCCGATAACCAGCTTCCCCGGCCAACTGCATGACTGTTTTTCGGGTAATACCGTCGAGGCAGGAGGTCAGTTCCGGTGTATAGAGCACATTGTCACGAACAATGAAGACGTTTTCACCGCTGCCCTCGGCGACATACCCTTCCGGATCCAGCAACAAAGCTTCTTCACAACCACAATCCAGTGCTTCCCGCAGGGCGAGCATGGAGTTGATATAGTTACCGTTGGCCTTGGCCTTGGTCATGGCAATGTTGACATGGTGGCGGGTGAAGGACGAGGTGCGAATGCGGATACCCTTTTCCAGCGATTCCGGACTCATGTAGGAAGGCCAGGTCCAGGCAGCGACAATCACGTGGGTCTGCAGGGAATCAGCCCGCAAACCCATGCCTTCGGAACCGAGAAAGGCCATGGGCCTCAGGTAGGCTTCATGCAGGTCGTTCTCCAGCACCACCTGTTTCTGTGCTGCATTCAATTGATCCCTGCTGAAGGGCATTTTCATACCCATGATCTTGGCGGAATTGAACAATCGGTCCGTATGATCCTTGAGCCTGAAGATAGCCGCCCCGCGATCCGGCGTCTGGTAGGCGCGCACACCCTCAAAGACTCCCATGCCATAATGCAACGTGTGGGTCAGTACGTGAACCTTGGCCTCGCGCCAGGGCACCATCTCACCGTCAAACCAGATATAGCCATCGCGATCGGCAAATGACATGGGTGTCTCCTAAAAAATTCAGGCTGACCGAAAGAACCACCGGTCAGATGTTTATTATTCTCCGAGCAACCGATGCCAGAGTGCCACCACCTGCTGCCGTTGCGCCGCAAACTCGGCCGCACTGACGACAAGCTCCGCCTGTTGCAGCTGAAGTCGATGTCCGGCAGATCGGTAATTTTTATAGGCACTGGTCAAAATGTCCACATCTTCAACTGACAGGACATCACTTTTCTCAAGGCATTCGAGGATGCGGATGTTATCACTCCAGCGAGTCAAATCGGGAATATCGTGGGACCAGGCCAAGACCGCAAATTGAACCATAAATTCGATGTCGACGATACCTCCCGGATCCTGCTTCAGGTTGAACACCCGGTCCTGATCAGCCTTGCCACTGGCGAGGTGTTTTTTCATCTTGCCGCGCATCTCCAGCACGTCAGCTATCAGCTTGTCTCTTTGCCGCGGCAGCACCAGCACTCGCTGACGAATCTCGGCAAAAGCCCGGACCAGCTTTTCGGGTCCGGCTACTGGCCTGGCGCGCACCAGCGCCTGGTGCTCCCAGGTCCAGGCTTCACCCAACTGGTACTTTTCAAATGCCGTCAGGGAAGAAACCAGCATGCCGGAGCTACCGGAGGGCCTCAGGCGCATATCCACTTCGTAGAGGTCGCCGGAGGACGTTTTGGCGGTGAGAATATGCACAATGCGCTGCCCCAACCGGGCAAAAAAAGTCGCGCTATCCAATGGGTGGACGCCGTCGGTGGACGCCGCCGCATCGGCGTCGTGGAGGAATACCAGATCCAGATCAGAGCCGTGCCCCAGCTCAATGCCACCGAGCTTGCCATAACCGACAATCAAAAATCCCGCCGTGTCGCCCTCCGCCGTTTTCGGATAGCCATGCCGCTCCACCATCTGATTCCAGGCTAACTGCAGCACATGGCTCAGGATCGCCTCCGCCAGCCAGGTCAGATAATCGCTCACCTTCATCAAGGGCAATATTTCTTCCAGCTCACAGGCGGCCACCCGCAGGCTGTGTGACTGCTGAAAATAGCGCAGCACTTCCATCTGGGATTCCAGATCATCGGTGGGCACCCGGAGCAATTGCTGATGCAACTCGTCCTCAAGGGTTGATTTTTCCGGTAGCGAAAACAGTGTCCGGCTGTCCAGCAACTCATCGAGAAGTGCCGGATAGCGAACCAGCTGGTCTGCCACCCAGGAACTGCCGGAAAAGAGCTTCACGGTGCTCTGCAGCGCCGCCGGGTTTTCCTTCAACAGCAACAGATAGGCGCTGCGGCGGGCGACGGCTTCCACCAGCTTGAGTACCCGTCCAAGGGTTTCAGTGGCATTGTCCCGCTGCCCGCATGTGCTGATCAGCTGGGGCATCAACTTATCCAGCCGACCGCGGGTATCATTGGCCATGGATTGCACCGACCGGCTGCCGCGCAGCGTGTTGATCATCTCCGCCGCCTTTTCCGGCAGATCGTAACCCATGGTCCCGAGCTCATCGGGCATTAACTCATCGCCATCGACAGCCTGCCAAACCTGCTCCGCCAACGGGTGTTCCTCAGGCACATTTTCTCCCCCATCACCCTGGTGCTGTTCGGCAACCACGTCTTCAAACAGCTGGTGAATAAACTGGCGGTATTCTTCCAGCTGTTCCAGAAACTGATGCCAGTCTGTACAACCCATCAGGTAAGCAACCCGGCATTGGCCGAGCTCATCACCCGGTAATGACTGGGTCTGCTTGTCTTGCCACCCCTGCAGCACATGCTCCACATTGCGCAGAAACCGATAACCACGGTAGAGTCTTTCGGTGTCTTCGAGCGGCAGCAACCCCTCCTGCCCCAACAGCTCCAGCACCTCTTTCAGCGGTGGCGTCTGGAACCGCCGGTCGCGGCCACCGCGAATAATCTGGAAGGCCTGAGCGACAAATTCAACCTCGCGTATACCACCCGCACCGCGCTTGACATCACTCACCAGACCCTTTCGTTGCACTTCCCTGTTGATCATCGTCTTCATGCCCCGCAGGGATTCAAAGGCACTGAAATCGAGGTACTTGCGGTAGGTAAAGGGTCGCAACATCGCCATCAGCCTGCTGCCCGCCGCCCGGTCGCCGGCCACCACCCGCGCCTTGATCATGGCGTAGCGCTCCCAGTCGCGTCCCTGGGTCTGGTAGTACTCTTCCATAGCATCGAAGTTGAGCACCAGCGCGCCACTCTGGCCGTAGGGCCGTAAACGCATATCCACACGAAAGACAAAGCCGTCGGCGGTGGGGGTATCGAGCGCCTTGATCAGCCACTGGCCGAGACGAATGAAAAACTCCTGGTTGCTCAGGCTGCGGCGTCCACCGCGGGTCTCGCCGGCTTCGGGGTAAGCAAAAATCAGATCGATGTCGGAGGACACGTTCAGCTCGCGGGCACCCAGTTTCCCCATTCCCAGAATCACCAGCTGCTGGGGCTCACCATCGGCATCAAGCGGGGTGCCCCATTCGTCGCACGCCCGGGGATACAGGAAATCCAGTGCACCCTGCAGGCAGGCCTCGGCCAGCCGGGACATGTCTGCGGTGGTCTCCTCCAGCTCAGCTGATCGGGTGAGATCCCGCCAGATAATGCGCACCATTTCCCGCGTCCGGAGTTGCCGCAACACCTTGAGAAGCATATCTTCACTGGTGACATCACTCAGCCACAGGGCAAGGCGCTCCTTTAGCGCGGTATCGGAATAGCTGGCCTCGAGATCGCCGGACTCCACCAACTCCTGAAACATCGCCGGCTGGCCGGCACAGGCGGCGGCAACGTATTCACTGCAGGACCAGACCAATGGCAGCTGTCGCGCCAAGGTATCCCCGCTTTCAAGTAATGAGGCCAGCCAGTCTTCCTGCCCAGCGGTGGCCCGCCCGGCAAAGTAATGCCTGCGCAGCGTCCATTGCTCCTGCAGGACTGACGGTAGTTCTTCGGGGCTTTTCAACATAGCGCGGCGTTCTCGACTCGACGGGATAGTATTGTTGGCATTGAAGCGGACATGGCAACGACCGGGGACGCTCTAACCGCCCGATTCAGGGGCCACACGCATCACTTCTTCCACAGAGGTAGACCCGGCTCCCACTTTTTGGGCACCACTGAGACGCAATGTTCTCATCCCCTCTTTCATGGCCTGCAGGCGCAGTGCGGAAATATTGGTATCCGAGGTGATCAGCGGTTTGATGGTTTCCGTCAACGGCAGAATCTCGTAGACACCCTGCCGTCCCAGATAACCGGTATTTCGGCACTCCAGGCAACCTGCCGGACGGTAGATGGTCGCCGGTGATTTGACTTTCCAGGGACGTACCAGCGACTCCCAGTCCGCCGGATCAACGGTTACCGCCTCCTTGCAGTGCGGACAGAGTGTCCGCACCAGACGCTGGGCCATGACACCGTTGACCGTCACCTTGATCAGGTGTGCGGGAATGCCCAGGTCCAGCAGCCGGGTGATCGCCGAGGGCGCATCATTGGTGTGCAGCGTTGACAGCACCAGGTGCCCGGTGAGAGCGGCCTGGATCGCCATCTGCGCGGTCTCCAGATCCCGGATCTCACCCACCATGATGATATCCGGGTCCTGCCGCATCAGGGTTCGAATGCCTGCGGCGAAATCGAACTCGATTTTATGCTGCACCTGAC
>TARA_R110000850_G_scaffold39880_1_pt1 | contig 12402 bp, 17 predicted proteins | sample TARA_R110000850 | Tara Oceans TARA_R110000850 (sample SAMEA4397586) | marine metagenome | biome: Polar Biome; feature: [SRF] surface water layer (ENVO:00010504); material: water (ENVO:00002006), including particulate matter (ENVO:01000060) such as... | depth 5 m | reverse complement strand
CCAGGCTTTTGCCTCTCTGGTTGCTGGCGGTGTTTCTTGATTTTGTTGCACTGCCTGTTGCATTGGCTGTTGCACGGCTTGCGGATTTTGAAAATTTTGTTGCTCTGCTTGGCTTTTTGCTACTTTAAGTTTTTCTTTTTGAATACTTAAATCGCTCTTAAGCGTATCAGCTTTGCTTATCAATTCAGCGTCACCAGCTTGTATAGCTTTCTTATACAAGTCATCTGCTTGGTTTTGCTTGGCCACAAGTGCCTCTTCTTCTTTAACAAGCAACTGATCTCTAGTCTGTTGTTGCACTTGATACATGCTTGCTGTTTCCATTTCTTTCTGGGCCAGCATTTGTTCAAGTCTTGCAGCTTTTTCTTCTGCCATTCTATTTCTTTCGTTGAGCTTGTTGATTCTTTTAGAAACGCCTTTCGTATAATTTTCTAATTCATCATCTGAGGAAACAGATTGTCCTGTTTGCTCGTCAACTTGATCTACTACCTGTACCTCTAGCTCTTCAACCTCTGGCTGAATTGTTTGAGTGTTTTCTTGTTCATTCATTATAAACTCACTATGTCATCTGGATCGAGTATGGTGGCAATCACTTCATCATCATTGATGATGCGAACCTCTGCACCTTCCTCCAATTTAAACCTAGAGCCAGAGTAACGCCCTATTAAAACCCATTGTTTTTCTTGACACCAGGGTTTTTCTCCATACCTTGACTTATCGTTATAACATTGTGGGCCCATTTTTACCACATAAGCTACAACCGTTGCCAAAGCCTCACGATTAATTGTTTCTTTTGCTAGAACAATACCGCCTTTTGTTTTTGCTTTACCCGCATAAGGTAAAACTAACATTCTCCAACCAGTTGGCTGGGGCATGCGATCTAAAAGTGATTTGTCTAATAATTCTGGATCCAGTATTTTTTCTTCTGGATCTATGTAAGCGTCTGCAATAATTTTTGTTTCTGCCATCAATTAACCTTTGTATATGTCACCAAGTTCGTTTGCAATATAGTATAAAGCACTTAGCTCTCCTTGCAAATATTTATAATGTTCAATATCTTTGAGTGCGCCGGACATAAGAGTTTCTTGTATCTGTTTCTCTCTTGCCTCGATTAATCTTTTGATCTTATCGATCAGCGCTATGTCGTCCATTATTTCTTATTCTTAGTTCCTGCTGGTCTGCCTTTTTTCTTTGCGGCAGGTTTTTTAGCTGCTGCTTTTTTTGGTGTTGCCTTTGCAACTTTTTTTGGTTTTGCTTTTTCTTCAACCACTGGCTCTGGCTTTGCTTGAACCACAGGTGTTGGATTTGGTACAACTCCGCCTGCATCTATGATTGCTTGCTTTGCTGCTATTCTTGCGTCACTGGCCTCTTTTTTTGCAAGAGCCTCGGCCTCAGCTTTTGCAGCTGCTTGCATTTCTTCTGCTCGCTGCATTGATTTTTCTATTTTCTTTTGTGCTACGGCCTCTAATTTATATGAAGTAGTCATCTTACCTCCTCAGTTTTGTTTCAAGTTCTAATAGTTTTAGGTTTGCATTTTGCTGCAATCTATCTATCGCTACATCGAGTTTATCATCTGCTATTGATTTTTGCACATTGATACGCTCTTTCTGCAAATCTGCATCCAATAATTTTTCCTGCGCTCTTTGTTCTTGTTTTGCCACAAACTGTTCAGCGTCCAGGTTAAGTTCTTTGTCTTTCAGTTCTAATTCTGTTTTTCTTATCTCGACCAAAGGATCCTCTCCGGAACCTTGGCCAATAGATTGCAAGAACTCAGAAGTTAATTGAGCCATAATTGGTGAGCTAAATTGATCTAATATCATCTGTATTTGCTGTGAGATCTGTTGTGCCTCTTGCGGAGATACTTGTTGCATTTGTGCCTGGATCTCTTGTATGCGCATTTGTGTCTCTTCTGGTATTTGTTCTTGCGCTAATTGAGCTGACAAGAATTGTAAGTGCTGCATGCAATGACTAATAATAATAGATTGGATCTGTGGATTTTCTTTTACCACGCTTGTTAAGAATAGACTTCTATGTGCATCTAAATGTGCTTGATGGTTTTGTTGTTCAAAAGCCTGGGCAGGTTGGCCCATAAGTAAACCAGCATTTTCGATACCAGCGTCTATTGGTTGAGGCGTCATGTCTGGTGGCGGCTGTAACAAAGAATCTACATTATCAACACCTAGAGCTGCATACATTCTTTTGTAAGCCTCATACATGCCCATAGGCCCATGTATTTGTGGATTAGATTGGACCATTTGCAAAAGCTCCTGGGCAAGTGTAACTCTTTGGCTTTGTGAGAATATATTAGGATCTGAAACTGGGACCACATCTACTCGACCATCAAAGTCCTGGCTTTTAATTTCTTGTCCTCCAGATCCAACAGTAAACTCGTACACAGGCGGCAAGTATTCAGCAAAAACTTTTGATAGTATTCTAAACTCAACCTTTTGCGCGTAATGTAATCGTTTATGAATTGCACTCATTACCTTGGTGCCACGTTCTAATAAAGCAACAGTAGTTCCAACTGGCATAGCCTGGTTCATATCACCAACGTTCATGTCTGCAATGGCAGCAAACCTTTTACCAGAATCAACCAACAAGCCTAGTAATTGCATCAAAACATTACTTGGTTCTTTGATCGGTAAAGGTATTAAGTTTTCTCTAAGGGATCCACCTGTTGTATCAATGTCTCTAAACTCTCCTGGTTGCAAAGGCTCGTCCTCATCTCTAATTCTCATGCCTCTGGATTTAAAACCAGCTGGTAAATTGGCTAGTGTTCCTGCGTCAATAAGTTGTCTTAAAATAGATGTGGTAGCTTTAGATATACCACCAATCATGTGTGACAGGCCAAGTCCATAAAATCCAAGGCCCGGTAGAAACTTGTATTGCACAAAATAATTAATTTTATTTTTAAGCGGATCTGTTTCTTGGTAATTTCTGCGTATCGCTAGAACAGAAGTTGAATCCTCATCAATGGTAACGATGTATGGTAGCTTTAATCCTGTTGGCCTGCCCTCTGCATCTAAATCTTCAAAACCTTCTATGTCTAAAACAGTGTGTATTTCATAAACCGTTCTATTTCTATCTTCTTTGTAACTTGGCTCAATGCCTTGTATTTCATCTATAGCCTTGTCAATTTCAGATTCGTCATCGTCATAAGTTTCATCTGAGATCTCAACATCGGCATAAAAACCAGTAATTTGTTGTTTCTTGACTTCATTGAGAGACATGCTGATTGCATGTGTAATTCTTTCAGCTGAGGACATATCAGATGCCTCGTAAGGCACAATTAAATCCTCTGGCGGTATAAACTTAGATACTGCCTTATTCGTTACACTGTCAAAATAGACTTTCTTAAATGCAGATCCGGCTAACGGCAAATAGAACAAAAGCATATCAAGCTCCGGATCATACTCACTCATTACATTCATAATGTAATAGTTCATAAACTCCTGGACTCTTTCAGCTTGGTTTTCTGTTTCTATTGTCCTAGCACCAATTATTTCTGTTTTTACAGGACCTTTTGCTGGCAGCATTTCTTTATAAGCCTGGGCCTGGAATTGTGTAACTGCCTCTGCAAGAATAGGATGGATTACTCCAGAGGATCCTTCAAAGGGTTGTGACCTAGACTCATCAAACTTCATGCCTAGATATTGCAGGCCATCGGTGTATGTTTTTTCCCATTCGGATCTGGATTGTTTGTCGCTCTTTATAGAGCTTAAAAGATCAGATGATATTTTTTGTAAAATAGATTCGTCTACAAAGTCAACCAGGTTAGCGTTAAAATCCATCTGTGGAGCTGGTTCTTCCAACATTTCATCGTCTAACAAAATTTCTTCTTCATTGACTAAAATTTGTGCTGCATTTGCAATTTGATCTTGCCTGGTTTCTTCTGGCATAACTTCAACAGAAGATCCTTGTACCCTAATGTCTGGATTGTTTTCGGTTCCGAGTGCTTTTTCTATTGCCATAATTTTTAGTGTAGCACTCTGGGTCGATTAATGTCGTCAAGATCCTCAAGCTGAACAATGCTTTGTAATTCTCCTTCAAGAATTAACCCTTGTGCCTCTGCTATTAATTCAGCGTTAGCATGATTACTTGCGTGTATATCTGGGCCCGTATATTCATCTCCGTCCCAGATAAATTTTGTTATAAATATCTTCATCAATAATAAACCTGTCTGTTCGATTTTAAAAGCCTGGCCTCGTCTTGATAATCTTCATCTAATGAAACAAAGCCGCCTTGTCTAAATCTCATCAAAGCCATTGTAGCACTATCGCAAAAGTCATCATAATCTCCAAATGGAAAAGACGCCATTTCTTCAATTACGTCATCTGCAAAATCATGTTCCGGGGCCCAAACCATTCCAGATTCAAATATAGGTGCCACACTGTTCATTCTGGCTATTTTATCTTGGCCTCTGCTTGGACTGTAAGCTGTAACAGGTATGCCCATGCGCCTCAATTCATGCGTAAGTGGTGTCCCAGATGCTTTGGCCTCAATCAATACACAGTCTGGGTTCCAATATCTGTACTCCTCCATGGCCATTCTTTTGAGCTCTGGAAAGTCAACTCGAACTCTTTTGGCATCTAAAAGCATAATTGCATCTGCGGTTTCATCGCCTGCATTAAATATTGCCCAAGTGGTTATAGCCGAGTAATCAGCAGTTTCTTTTTTTGAAAAAGCCGTATCGTAACTTTGTATTACATAAGAATATGGCGGTATATCTTCGTGCTCCCATCTTTGCCACCACTCTCTTTTTACAATGGATCCTTCTTCTGCGGTAGGATTTTGCATCCACTGAGAGTTCCATTTTGATATTGGCAAAGATGCTTTGACACCTAGCAGCTCTTCTTTTTTCCAAAACTCTGGCCATAAAGGTAAATCTGATTCTGGCATAATTGCAGGAAACTCCACCACTTCCCATTTATCAGCATTTTCATCGCCTTGTTTTTTTAAGACTTTGCCCACCAAGTCTTTGGTAGACCACCTGGTCATAACAATCACGATAATGCCTCCTGGCTGTAAACGCTGTCTAGGACCAGAGGTATACCATTCATAAGCAGATTCTAAAGATTTCGGCGACAGTGCATCTTGTTCTGAGTGTGGATCGTCAATAACTAAAAGATCCGCACCACGACCTGTAATAGCACCACCGACACCAGCAGCAAAGAACTCGCCTTCCTGGTTACTTGTCCACCTTCCTGCTGATTTGTTATCTGCTTGCAGTTGTAGATCCGGAAAAATATGTTGATATTCTTCGCTGTCAATAATGTTTCTGACTTTACGACCGAACCTTACTGCTAGTTCGGCGGTATGCGTAGTCTGTATTATTTTAAGATTGCCTCTGCGGCCCATCATCCAAGCAGGAAAATATGTTGATGCAAATTCTGATTTTGAGTGCCTGGGTGGCAAACATACTATTAATCTTTTAAGTTTACCGTCTGCAATTTTATTAAATTTTTCTGCAATAATTTTATGATGGCGGCCTTCTATAAACTCTGGCCACATGTGTTTGACAAAACCAATAAAATCTTTTTGACAAGAATCTTGTTTATCTAATTGATCGTATCTGTGCAGCAAAGCTACAGCCTCGGCTTTGTCTTGCTCGGATAATATATCGAAATCTTTTAAAGAAACTTCATTCATTTTTATAAAGTCGGGCCAGGCAACCAGGTAGTGACATAGTAGCTACCCAACCCTAAGCACCGAAATGCCTAGGTAAAGTATAGTTGAATAAACACTGTTGACAAAATAATAAGCAATGTAAAAACTACCATGGGCAAATACCTAAACCTCATGCCAGTTTGGATCTCCTTCAAATAACATTGATTCTGCTAACCTGCGTCTTTCAAGGCCCGGCAAAACTTTACCATTAGCCTTATTCCAGCGGCGCATTTGTTGTGGGACTTCTTGCATTTTACCTTCGTTTAAAACACTAAGGAGCGTAGAGCTGCGAAGGTTTGTTGGCCCAAGATTGTATGTCCAGGCAACCATAGCGTCTAATTGGTTTTGGTCTAGTGTTTGGGTTACCGCATCGTTTACATAGCCAGTGTATTCCTCAAGCTCTTCTTCAAGCCAAGCATCTGCTTGTTCTTGCGTGCAAGTATCTCCCATTTTGACATTTTTGGTTCTGCCAAAAGCTATGGTAGGCACTCCCGCGCTGCACAAATATGCCTCAGTCTCACATCCTTCAAATTTTTTAATTAAGGCTTTGCCTTCTTCTGATATATTCATTCTTTTTCCCCTGTTGTTGTAACTTTTCTGTAGTAAACCACTACGTCTTTAAGCTCTGTTATGTACCTTTTTATCTCTTGCATGTTATAGGCCATAACTTCATAATCTGGAATCGTCATAGCTAAGAAAACTAATTCGCCCTCCTGGTTTTCTATTCTTGCTAATTGCTCTTCCCAATTATCTGGTGTTACCGCGATCCATTGCAATTCCTTGAGATCTATTTCTCTGGGCATGATCGGCTGCACAATCTTTTTCTCTAAAGGTTTTGCAGTAACTTGTATTTGTTTAGTTGGAAGTAGGCTGCAACTGCAAGCCATTATCAAGACCATCAATAGTGCTACTGATTTGCTCGATGTTTTCCATGATATGTTTTGTACCATTATTTATTTTCCTTTCCATTTCTACTGGGTCAGCCAATATTTTAGACGCTAATTCATAGTTTTGTATAAACTGCGTGTATCTGCTTAATTCTCTTTGCGCGGCTTGACTTTTAACACTTAGATCTTGCAGCTGTTGTGTCTGCAATTCAAAGTCTGCTTGTATTGATTTTATTGCCTCTTCTTGCGTTGCTACTGCGCCTTCCAAAACTGCATTATTAGTTTGAAGTATTTGGTTTTGGCTGTAAAAGTAGTAGGTAGAAAAACCAAGAACTAGAATGATGCCAACAAATATTTGTTGCATTAGCCTTCTGCCTTGTCCATGCACTTAGACCATTCATCTCTTTTTATTTCTTCTGGATAATTTGTATAGAACAAACCTTTGCAAACCTCAAATTGTGCACGCCAGGCCGATGGGTCGTATCTATCATCCCATTGTTTTTGCACTGGTGCGGATGCACAGGCAGTAAGGGCCACACTTACTAATAAAATACGCATTATCCGTTTAGTGGATTATCGTCTTTCTTTTCTAGCTTAGTTTCTAATTTCTCAAGGTTGTTATTGAGACTTTGTAGGTCAGCTATAATTGTGGCTATATCTGTTTTAATTTCTGTAACATCCGGGACCTTAATATTGTCAATTTCTTTTTCTAAAAATTGTACAGATGTTTCTATAGACGCAAAGCGCTCTTCAATGATTTGCACGTTATCCTCTGCCTCGCTGATACCGCCTATCTTAGATTCGAGGTTTTCTAACCTGTTAACGTACTCAGCTCCCGTGTAGCCGAATCCGGCCAGCGTACCCACGATTCCAACCAGAGCAATTATTTGTGTAGTTTTGCTTTGAAACCAATCCATTTTTACCTCCAAAGGTTAGGTTGGTCCTCAATCATCTGGCCCAAACCTTTTAAATTTTCGTTGACCAAGCCAAAAAAAGCCTCGGTATTGTCATCTAGTGTAGCAGAAGTATAAATATTTGCACTAATATACCAATCTGTACTGTCTACCATGGTAACTTGTTCGTATGAGTTGAATCCTGGCACATATCCAATCAAGGCAACAAGCGTGCTTTCGTCACCGTATTGGCCAGTGTCTTCTTGCTCTTGTTCTATTTCTTCTTGTTGTGCCTCTATGTTTGCAGCAATAATTTTATCTGCTATTTGGTCGGCCTCCGATGCAGTCATCACTCCAGATGACGCAGTATCAATTTGTCCCTGGACATTAGAAACCTGGACATCTGCAACAGCCGAAGATGCTTGGTTATCAAAAGTAGGCAAAGGCACAATAGATACAGATGCGCCGCTAGATCCACCCACGTTGTCTGACATTGATAAAACTTGATTGGTTTGTGCGCTTGCACTCGCAAATTGATCTGAGGCGCTAGGCGAGCTTGTGGTACTGATTCCGCCAGAAGATGATGAGTTAGCTCCTGTGTTTGAGTTTGTTACGCTTGATTGACTGCTAGAACCAGCGCTTTGTGTTGCTCCAGCGCCTCCAGAATAGCTGTTAGCAGCTGTTTGCACTCCAGCTCTCACTACTTCTAATGCCGTGACCATAAGTCTATTTTTGCCAGTAGGTGAATCGCTTTCGACTGCTACAAACTCTTCTTCTACCTCATCTAGTATTTCTTCTCTGGCCTCTTCTTCGCGTTCTGCAATCCGCTCCTCTTCCATTATTTCTTGTCGCTCTTCTATCTCCTCAAAAATTTCTTCGACAGCCTCTTCTTCAAATATAGGCTCTCTGAACTCTTCTTCTGGTTCACGATCTGCAAGTTCTTCCTGGTGCCTTTCTTCATGGTTTTCATTGGTTTCTTCCTCAAACCATTCTTCTAATTCCTCTATGCTATTAAATTCAATAAATGTTTCTGGCTCACTGTAATCCTCAACCAAAAATGTTTCTTGAAATGTAAACTCTTCTAATAGCACATCGTCTTGGTGAAAAGGCTCGTCATGGCGTGGACCAAAGTCATCAACAAAAGGCAACGGATCTGGGTCATAAAAAATAATTATTTCTTCAACCATAGGTTCTTGAAAATAATCATTTGGGTTGTCGCCAAAATCTTCAAAGGGCGGAAAAATCTCATCTTCAAATATTTCTATGACTGTAAACTGATCTTCAAATCCTTGGTTATCATGGTGTTGGTGTTCATCTATAAATATACCTGTAGCAAACTGCTCTTGCTCGTCCACAAAACCGTAGTTGGTATTGGTGTCGTCAAAAAAAGCTACCGATTCTTCCTGTCGGTAGCCAGGACAAAAAGGACCGTATTGTGGATCGTCTGCACACTGTGCATCGTCATAAGCCTCCCAGTAATTTGGACAAGACTGACTATAAAGATCAGTGATATTACATTGCTGTGTCAATAAAGCATCTGCATAACCGCTACAAGAACTATCATTCAACGGATTGCTACAATCAACACTATTGCCCGTGCCAACTCCATACAAAGATCCACCGCCCTCAAGTAATGTATTTGCTGAGGTATTGTTCCAATCTGTGTTTACACAACTGCTAGAATTTGTCGTGCCCACGTTACATTCGTCATGGTAATAATATTGATAAATTTGCGAAGATCCGCTACCGACTTCACCAATCATAACATCGTGATTGATTATGTCTAATTCATCGTATCTATATTCAAAGGTATTGTTGGGCCACAAGATAACCTCAAAACTATTATCAGAATCTCTGTTAAATTCTCTCATGTCATACCAACCAAAGATCATTTTAGAGCTGTCACCGTATGACTTCATCCTGGAGTCGTTATCTCTTATTAGATCTGTCCAGAAAGGCAGCATTGAGTATGTATAGGCCTTTGTGCTTAATTCATCTGGTGTGTAGTCACCACAATAGTTATTGTAATTTATGTTGCCAGTACCAAGGCCAAAGTGAACGCAGCCATTGGTGGCCATGCGAGCGCTATTAAAAGTTTGTCCGTAAAAAGTGAAATTAAACGGTATGCTTATCGTAGTGGAAAGCTGATCGTCACCAACCTCATACGCAAGCTCGCCTTCAAAATTACCAGCATTTTTTTGCAGTTGATAAAGGTCTTGTGAACCTTCGTAAATATACTGGCCTAAAGCGTCTAAACTAAACAGGCAAGCTACTGCGTAGCATAGAACTCTTTTTTGCATTGTTTATTGGTTTTGGTTTTTCTCGTGTAAGTCTTTTTAACCAAGCCTACGACATCTTTGTTTATTTTTGCTCTATTTGGATTTGATTCATGGGTGCATTGTCTGATAAATTCTTTTTCTGCATCTTTTACATCTGGTCTTTTGGATTGATTGCTGGCCCATTCTGCTTTTGCCTCTTTGCCAATTTTGCCTTCGTATGGACAAGGAGTTCCTGCCATTTCCATGGCCTTGAACACTCTTTTGTCCTGGCATAACAAAGCAACGGATGCTACTTTCATGCCCATGTCATACAAATACTTAGATAGCTTTAATCTTTCACAATTTTCGTCTGTAACAGTTTTACCGCCAGAAAAACCAAAAATCTGGCCTTGAAATGCAGCCGACCGGCCCACGGTGCAGAGATCCTGGGAATAACTCATTATGCTTGGCGCAATGGCCGATGCAGGCGGTGCCTCTGATTTAATATTTTGGTTGATCGTCTGAGTTGAATTAGACTCGTTTATATTTCGGTTGGTGTTGTCAGATTTTGAGTTGTTGTTATTCTGATTGACGTTATTTGTTTTAACGTTTGAATCAGAAGTTGACTGATTGACATTGGTGTTTTGATTCGTATTAGAACTGGTCGAAGTCGAATTATTTGTATTGTTTACATTTTGGTTTACTGTCGAATTAACCGTTGAATTAGAAGTCGAGGTTGATGTATTGACATTATTATTTTGATTAGTGTTATTCGAGGTCGAAGTATTAACATTTGTGTTGGAATTAGTCGAAACATTCGTATTAGAATTTGTATTAGTAGAATTATTTGTGTTTGTCGAAACGTTGGTATTTGAATTATTATTTGTGTTTGTAGCGCTCGAAGTCGAGGTATTGGTATTAGTATTTGTGTTTGAATTTGTGTTATTTGTGGTCGTATTATTTGTGGTATCTAAACTATTATTTTCGCAATACTGAGATCCGTTGACGCAAGCCGTACCAGACTGTTGCGATGACTGGGCATTAACATTTATAGAGAAACCAATAATTGCTGTAACGATAAACATTACAGAGGCCCAAGTAATTAGTTGGTCATGTTTTTTTTGATCCTGCTCCTTGTTCATTGGGTGTGTAAACTCCTAACTTAATTAGTTTTTCTTTGTTTTTCAAATGTTCAGCCTCTATATCACTTTTACTTTGTCCATGATATGCAACAGCTAAATATTTTTCAATCATAGCAACATTTATATTGATGCCGTCTACCACTACCTCACCCAAAACTCTACCATATTTTCCTTTGGAATCTTTAAGTTTTGAGCGTAAAACTACGTTTTTTCCAGAATTGATTGAATCTTCTAAAAATTTTGCGGCGAGCTTGCCTCTTACTTTTTCGTCTTTGTCTCTGGTTCTACTCTCTGGAGTATCTATGCCGTAAAGTCTAACTCGACATTTATGCAGTATTGAAAAGCCTAAATCGAGAATACAATCAATAGTGTCACCGTCCACAACCCGAGTAACTTGACAGCTGTATTCATACATTAATCTTCGCCTTTAAATTGTTTGCTGCTGCCTGTTGTGCCAGCATACAGTCCGAACCATGCAGCTCCGGCCCCAACCACTATAGAAATAAGTCCAGATTGCTCAAACGATGGTTCTGGCAGTTCCATAAACCAAATTGTGCATTTGTAAAGCAGCACTATATAAACCGTAAGAAAGGCTCTGGGAAAAATTCGCCAGGAGTCAACTGCTTTGGCCAAGTGGATCCATTTTTGGTGTGGGTTAATCTTGTCATCGGCCTCAAGATCTCTAATTTTATCTTTAAGATCTGAAATTTCTTGAATCATGGCCATAAATTTGTTGAGATCCATTTCGACCTCGTTTCTGTCCATGTCACCGCCGAATCTGCCGCTGTTATCATTCATATAAACTTGGCCAATACTATGGCCCCAACTATAAAAGGATAAACGGCCCAGATCATGTTTTCTAATTTATCAAATCTTTTAGATCCATCCTCCAGGCGTTTATCGATGTTTTTGTACAAGGCTCTACACTCGCGTTCGTGTGATTCTATTGCGTTTAACGCATCCTTAACGGTGGCCATTATTTTTTCTTGGGCCTGCCGGGTTTTTTTGCCACTCTAATTGTTGTGTAAGCCTCATCTACATCTGGCGTTGATTTATCATCTGCCACATATTGACCTTTTTTGGTTCTAGCTCTTACTTTTTTCTCTTCTGTTCCGGTGAAAAAATCCACTACCCTAGTCCATAAACTCATGTTACTTCTCCTTGGCCTTGCCAATGTTTAGAGCTGCCCAGTCAATCAGCTTGTATAATTTGCCGATCCAAACATCATCTTTTGGGGTGGGTGTGCTGGCAGCAATTAAACTTGCAACTGTTACAATTATTGTAATCCAGCTAACTAGATTGAAAATCATTTCCATTTTCTTCTCCTATAAATGGTGATTGTCACTTTCACCTGTTAAAAATACAACAATGCTTGCTACTGCAAATATTGCTAGTACAGTCCATAAAAAATCAATCACGATGTTTTTTCTTTTAGCACCTCATCTGCCACTTCTTTTGAGGCCTCTACAAATGCTTGGTTGAAAACTTGTTGGGATGCTTTAACTTGATCTAATTGAAACATTAGATTTTTTTCTTTGTTTGCAAGATCATTTAACTG
>TARA_R110000850_G_scaffold277103_1_pt1 | contig 12403 bp, 6 predicted proteins | sample TARA_R110000850 | Tara Oceans TARA_R110000850 (sample SAMEA4397586) | marine metagenome | biome: Polar Biome; feature: [SRF] surface water layer (ENVO:00010504); material: water (ENVO:00002006), including particulate matter (ENVO:01000060) such as... | depth 5 m | reverse complement strand
CGCAACCACAGCCCACGCTCCTGTCAACACATCCGCGTCGAAGGAGGTTCTGCGCAATTCCGTCAATACTTCAACAACTGAAACGGGAATGTTCTGATCCTTTGCAATCAAAGGCCGCAGTAACGCTTCAGGAATTGTGAAGTCGGCATGAATATTTTCGGTTTGATCGGCTTGCTCCCCTGCAATGTTGATAACAGAGAGGTTCGATAATTGACCCAAAGCAGACCACAGGCGGAAATTGATGCCCGGCGCATTGGAGAACAATGCGATCACACGGCACTCGTTCGGAGCGAATACCAAGTTTGTCAAATGGGCGCCGCTTTGCGCAACGATGCACTCCGCCCCCGCCATCAGTCGTATTTGATCAGCAAACGGCATTCCGACAGTATCCACGACAGTAAATCCCTGCGCGACCATCATGTTGCGCAGCGCAACAGCGTTGCGCATGATCCGTGTCCGCGAGAACCGCCACAGAAAAAGTCGCTTCGGGCCATCGCTCCCCCGCCCTATGACGCCCAATTGTGCCAGTTCCGCCACAAGATCGGGATGATATCGCAGGGCCGAAACAGGGGGGACCGTAGATGCGACTTTCAAATCGTTTACAACGGTCCCCATCCCACTAGTATAGAGCCTATCTACAGCAACAGTTTGCCCCCGTTTCAGGCGAATGACCGGATGATACGGCAAAACCATGCGCAACACTTGATAGCATTGTGTGGGTAGATCATCTTCGGTCAAAATCGGAGTATATTCCGGAGCAATCCGCGCAGCAGCCCTGATCCGCGGCAACACCTCCAGCAAAAAGTGGTAATAGTTGTGACTGTAGCATCCAGTCCCAAGCACCGCAGCCTCCAGTGCCCCGCACTGTTCGCCACGGCGCAGACATACTTCCCCGTTTACCAGCTGTTGAACAGGTCCGGGATCACGCAAAGCGATCATATCCGGGTCAAGGTCCTCAAGCCCCGGATCATACCATGCACCGTCTCGCGTGATGTGCCCGTCAGCACCCCCTACAACGCGTGCCTGAGGCCAACAAACAGTCTCTACAGACGCCAAATCCCAACGCTGTGCAGGCGGTGCAATATGATCGAGAGCCACAACCCGAGGCCGATTGACCGTGACCTGACATTGGGGATAGGCAATAGATGAAATCTGATCAGGTGGGGTGCGGCACACCAACGGGCGGGTTTCCTCAATCCAGCGCACTGGCACCTCTGCCAGAGTCTCTTTTTTCGTAACCTCAAGAGCGGGACACCTATTGCGCCCGGCCGAACGGGGAAGTGTGGGCAAATCTGCAATCAAAGCATCAACAGCCACAGAAAATGCTTCCGGTGACAGCTTGGAATTATACCATAGCAGCGCTGATGCGCTCAGACGTTGATGTTGCGTTGGTGTCCAGTGGCCAATTTGATCAATCAGGTCATCCAGATCACTCCAACACAAGGCAGCTTCTGGTGCAAAATCCATACCCGCCAGATACGGATGACTTCCCGTTGGAGGTCGCAAAAGTGCGATCGGGACCCCAGCCCAGGCAGCTTCTGCCCGAGACAATGCCCCACCAACCGGGAATGATCCCAAGAATAGCGTAACACGCCGCACCCGCAGGACATCCGCAACCGAGGGCACCTCTCCGGAAAAATAGAGTCTGTTCCGTGGTAGTCCTGCTTCATCCATCGCAATGAGACAGGCGTTTCGCATCGCAACGCTCGCTGGTCCGATATGAACATGCCGCCGCGCGCCCGCTTTCAGCACAGCGACAATAACCGCAGGCAGCGCAAAATTACCCTCAAGTTGGAATTTATGCTCTGTGCCACAGGTCGCTGTGACCAAGGGCAAACTATCCGGTGGGGGCAAAGGGCATTGCTTAGCGCGCCAGTTCAGTATCGCAAACTTTGTGCGTCTCCCTTTCCATACAGCCAGTCGCAGGGCCTGGCGAGTTTGGGTACGCAGCCGGGTGCGCCGCGGCACAGCAAGATGTTGCCGAGTTAGAGCCACAGGCATTTCCGCCACCAACCTAAGCGGTGTCAGTTGGGGATCGAAGCAAAGCGGAACAGAGTGTAGAGCCAGCTCGGGAAACTGCGCCTTCAAGGCCTGCGCTTGTGCTGGCCGGATCGCCAGATGGGTCGCGCTCAGAATATCCGCACCAAGGCTGGGGACCGTATCCGCATGACGGACAAATATTAGACGGCGGCCATAAGTCTGTGCGAATTCCTGAGCAAGCAACGCCGCAAGAATGTCTTCGGAATGATGAAGTAAAAAAATGCGTTCAGGTGCACAAGCCGCGACATGAGCCCGCAACGCCATCCATTTGTCCCATAAGATATCACGCGCGTCGGTGTTGAAAACCGGCACGCCATAATCCTCCATCCGCGCCACACCAAATGCCCGGGTGTTATTGAGAAGACCGGTAAACACGACTTTATGACGGTCTTGGGGGCGGCTGCGGATCAACTGCTCCAAAAGGATCCGGTGCCCTCCGGCAGGGTAGATTTCAGTCGCCAGATACAATGCATCGACCTGCATGTCCGGCACCGGTTCTGGCAAAGGGGGCAAAGATGCTACCCCCAAGAGGGCGCGCGATGCAGCATCAAGCTCTGGCAAGGCAAGTGCGCCTGTCCCTCTGTGCTGGTTCACGGCGACTGCAACGCGGGTATACAGCGCCTCAAGCGCAACCGCAGGCGAAATTTCGATACCGTCAAGTTCGAGGGGGTGAACACCACCGGCTTTAGTCATGACTTCGCCTTATACGACGTTAAAAATGTTTCGCGCGCGAAACACTCTATCGTTCAACCAACCAGGCCCGCAATTCGGCCAGCACTTTGGGCGTCAGGCCTTTACCCTGCAGAATGATTTTACCAGAGTTTTCTTCAGTTGCCGTAGAATGCGTTTCCAACATAAAGCCTGTTCCTATTTGCTCAGCAACAGGTCGCACCTTAGCTTTCCGTGTGACACTGGACCCTTTCGGGGCAACTGCCGCAGTCAGCAATATGTGCTCGGCCGTCGCGTCCTGAGGATTTTGAAGCTCCAGCTGCTCCGCAATTCGGCCTGCAAGCGCAGGATCATCATCCAGTGCCCGAACCAAGGTCAGGCCCAATCGCTCGGGCAGAGCCGAGGCAAACCGCAGGTTATTCCCCAGCTTGTGATAAATGCGCAAAAACGATCCGATCTTTGACCGTTTAGCCCGACTTGCCGAAGCGAAAAGCGCACGCAATGCAGTCTGTTCATCCGGGTAGATACCGGCCTCAACGGATTTTGCAGTAATGCGCGCCCTTTCGAAATACGACAATCCAAGACGAATTTCATTCTCTTCGATCATGGCAACATATGCATCGCCCGCAGTTTCGGGACTGCGCAGCAGGGCGGTAACCGTCGCAAAATGTGCCTCGCCCGTCTGTTCATATAACTCACGTAAAGCGGTCAGGCGGCGCCATCCTGAAATCAGGCCATACCGGCCTTTGCCCAGATCACTCACCTCTATCGGTGCACGCTGTCCGTGGGTGCGAATGCTGGTCTTGAGGACCTCCAACGCGTCTTGGTCGGTCCCGATGCGATCCCGCACAAGCCAGCTGTCTTCGATGCTTTCCAGAGCCAAACATAAAACCAGCCGCCCTTCCACCCGTGCGGCTGTCATCTCTTCTGCGACTTCCCGCAATGCAGATGTTGCCGCTGCATCACCTGCGATATGAGAGATGGGCGGCGATGTGCCCAGAAATGCCCCGGCAGAAGTCGCAGGCGCGTTTACAAGATCCTCGCGGGGAGGGGTTAATCGCTTACGCTTTGCCATAGGTCTCTCAGTTCCTTATGATGTTTCGCACGCGAAACAGCTCACGATTTTGCTGCCAATTCTTCACGCCGCCATATGCCAATCAGCAGACGCTTGAATGCGGCATAGGTTGTGTCAAATGTTTCGCGGCCACGGATATAGGTGTCACGGTTGAAATCACGGTAATCGGCTTCATAGATCCCGTTCACTTGTTCGCCTGCCTGCCCGATCAAGGCAGTAAAATCCTGCCTTTGGGGGGTCATCGAACGCCCCATATATGCCTGCATCAGGTTTGCCATCTCTCCTTGCTGGGCTGAATCAAATCGGGTCACAATGGCGCGCACGGCATCCCACTCAAACCGCAACTCCTCCCGGCCCAAGGCACGTGCAGCCAGATTTTCACCCTCTTCGATTGAATGGAAGGTCGAGTGGAGCATGTCAAAGAAACGCCCCGTGCTGTCAAACTCCAGAAAAGACGCGCCCAAAGGCACCAATACAATGTCAGCGGCAGCCAACCCGTTGATCGTCAAATATCCCAAGGCAGGGGGTGTATCGACAAAAATCAGATCATAGCTGTCCAGAATGCCATCTGCTTCCAGGGTATCGGTCAAAGCATCCCATAGTTTCCATCCCCGTCCCTGCATGCGCCAAACGGGTATTTGGAACTCGGCCCAATAGAGGTTGAGTTGACTGCCGATCAAATCAATGTTGGGCCAATGGGTTGATTGTATGAGATCACTGGCCTTGGTTTTCAGCGCGTCGCCCAAGGTATCATCAAGTGGGATTGGCGGATCCCCTCTGTCGGCGCGCACGCGGTTTTCATTTTGCAAATGCATGGCATAGTGGCGCGCCAGAAGCGGGAATACCGTGTTCCACTCATCAGTGACTTTGCCGCCAAAAATGGAGGTCATGGATCCCTGGCTGTCCAGATCAATGGTCAAGACTTTGTAGCCATCCAGAGCAGCAGACATTGCCAAATGCGCAGCGGTAGAGGTTTTCCCGACCCCGCCCTTGAAATTCGCCACGGCGACGATTTTTGCAGGCAGCCCTTTTGGGCGGTATGGGCGATACTCTTTGGATTTTGATCCTTCTGCGGCAAAAAAGCTGCGTAAGGTCAGCACTTCATCCAGAGTAAACCACTTAGCCCCGCTTTGTGTTTCAGATTGACCCTGAGGCAGATTGGGATTTGCCTTTAGGACCCGGCGAAAGTGCGCTGCGGCTATGGGGATAAGATAGCGGGTAATTTCCCAAGTGGAAAACAACCGCAGCGTTTTGCTGCCTTCTTCGTTCAGCCCCCTTGACGCCAGATCATCGCGCCCACGTGCGCATGCGGCAGCGATCTCGCCAAAATCATTTGTGCTGACGCCTTCCCCCAGATCAGCAAGGGCTTCGTCCGGGGAGATGTTGAAATAGGGGGGTAATGGCGAAGACGTGGTGTTAGAAGAAGGGGCCACTGATTTATGTCCTGCTATTTAACTGACGCTTTGGTGTGCTGCGCCAAAGCTCATGTGCGCTCTTTTATTGAACATACTCAAAAATTCATCACATGTAAGCATTCTTTGCACATGGGCAGTGTTTTTACTGCTGGTGTCGTTATTTTTAGTGGGTTTTCAGGGCATTCAGGCCCGGTGATGAAGAAAATTTTCATGTTATTATATGTTATTATATTAGTTAAGCCTGACGCCATTTTTCCTATCTTCCTATAAAGCAACGATTTTTGTGGCCTATAAATCCCTTTGGCGACTCTGAAACCACGTTCTGGTGACTCTGAAACCACGCAAAGACGACTCTGAAACCCCGATGCTGGTCGCTTCCTTCAACGTGTTTGTCTGGATTATGGATTGTTTCTCGCTTAGCCTGACGTCAATGAAACCACGAAGCGGATTCCCAAGCTCTTGAAGTGCTTGGGCCAGAAGGTGCCTTTGAGCACTCTTTCGCTTTTGAGAACGAGCAGTATGTATGGCATCTGACCGCCCAGAAAGGCGCGCGGCAGTAGCGGCGTATCCAGTGCCCGAAGGGGCAGGGGATGCCGACTTTTTCCTATGTGATATTTTGAACGCGCTGCCTAAAAATGACATGGCCTCGATGGAGCACCCTTTGTTCTCTCTATCAACAAGGCCTGATCTAAGGGTTCTGAAATATACCCATAATGATGTGGATATCACGGTGACCCCCTCGGTGCGTGGGCTGGCTACATTGTTTGACAAAGACATTCTGATTTATTGTATCAGTCAATTGATGTCGGCGTTGAACGCGGGCCGCACGATTAGCCGCACCCTACACCTGACGGCGCGTGATCTGTTGGTCTCGACGGGACGTGAAACCTCGGGGGATGGCTATCAGCGGTTGCGGGATGCCTTTGAGCGCTTGGCCGGTACGCGTATCACCACGAATATCATGACAGGGACGTATGAAACGACAACGGGTTTCGGCCTGATCGAGAATTGGCAGATCGTGCGCCGCAGTCGGGGGGGGCGGATGGTGCAGGTCATGGTGACTCTGTCGGAGTGGTTGTATCAGGCGGTGATTTCCAAATCCGTTCTCACCCTGAGCCGCGACTATTTCTCCTTGCGCAAGCCGCTGGAGCGACGGGTCTATGAACTCGCGCGCAAACACTGTGGCCGTCAGGCCGAATGGCGGATCACGATGGATGTGTTGCGCAAGAAATCCGGTTCGGCGAGCCCCCTACGGGTTTTCCGGAAAATGATCCGCGACATGATCGATCTGGATCACTTGCCCGACTACCACCTGGCCGAAGAGGCAGGCGATATTTTGCGGGTTTCGCGCCGCGATGTTGTGGTGCTGCCCGGTGATATGCCGGTCCTGCGCGCGCGTACATTGGAACAGGCGCGCGATCTGGCCCCCGACTATGATGTCTATGCTTTGCAAGCGGATTGGCAGGACATGTGGCTGCGAAGCGGGCGTAAACCCTTGCGGGCACCGGACGCGGCCTTTTTGGGGTGGGTGCGTAAACGGATTCAGTCCGGAGGGCTCTCTGGTTGATGTGTAGTTCTGTGGCGCTTATAGCATTTAAGGTCGGCGCACGAATTTAGCGCTCATGATTCACTTCAGACGGAGCAAGTTTAGATGTCGCATCAAACTCATACTGCGCAATCGCCCTATTTGCTCGATGTGCCGGCCTTTAGCGATCCACGCGGTGCGTTGGGGGTGCTGGAGGGCGCCAAGCTGCCGTTCAGCATTGAACGTGTTTATTACCTTTATAATGTTCCGATCGGGGCCATACGCGGCGAGCATGGGCACAAGCAGCTGGAACAGCTGATGATCTGCATGCACGGTAAGACTGAAATCACACTGAATGACGGAGAGCGCCAATACCCCTTCACCTTAGCAAGCCCATCGGATGTGTTGTATGTGCCGCCGGGGATGTGGCGACAGTTACGGTTTTTGATGCCCGAGACTGTGGTTTGTGTGCTGGCATCACGGCCCTATGAGGTCGAAGATTACCTTTATGAATATGAAGATTTCCTGAGCTGGGTGCGTCAGGGTAAACCATTATAGGACTGATTTCATGCGTGAATATACTTTTCTGGATGTCCATTTTACTTACGCATCTCTCAAGCCGCAGATGGATGCGGCTTATGGCGCCTTGATGGAGTCAGGGATGTATATCGGCGGTGCAGCAGTTGCCGAGTTTGAGGCCGCTTTTGCAGAGTACTGCGGAGCAAAATATTGTGTAGGGGTGGGCAATGGGCTGGATGCGCTGGTGCTGCCGTTGCGCGCGCGCGGTATCGGCCCTGGTGACGAGGTGATTGTACCCGCACACACATTTATTGCGACCTGGCTCGCCGTCGCACAAACGGGTGCTACGGTTGTGCCGGTTGATGCAGATCCGGAAACTATGAATATCAATTTGGCTGGGGTAGAGGCGGCAATCACCGATCGCACCCGCGCCATCATGCCGGTACATCTATATGGTGCGCCTGTTCCTTGTGCGGGTCTGCGGACGCTTGCAGATGCCCATGGTCTGATCTTGCTGGAGGATGCGGCACAGGCGCATGGCGCACGGGAGGGCAACCGCATGGCCGGTGCACTAGGCCATGCCGCAGGCTTTAGCTTCTATCCTGGCAAAAACCTCGGTGCTTTTGGCGACGGGGGGGCCATGGTGACGGATGACGCGGATCTGGCAGATAAAGTGCGGATGCTGGGAAATTATGGCGCACGGGTGAAATACCAGCACGATACGGCCGGAGGAAATTCCAGGCTTGATCCTTTGCAGGCGGCATTCTTGTCAATCAAGCTAAAGCACCTCGAAGAGTGGACGCAGACGCGGCGTGCGATTGCGGATGTGTACGACAGCGCACTGGCCGATGTACCCGATTTGCGCGTGCCAAAACTCTCTCCTGATACGCAATCCTCGTGGCATCTGTATGTGGTGCGTCATCCAAAGCGCGATGCGCTCAAGGAGGCACTTGCTGCACGCGGTGTGCAAACGGCGCTGCATTACCCGCATACCAACCACCACAGCGGAGCTTTTTCCGACCAATTCGGGCATCTGTCATTTCCTGTTACAGAAGACATCTGTAGCACTTGCCTGAGCTTACCTATTGGTCCCCACTTGTCTGTCGAGGACGCTGGCGCAATCGCCCGAATTGTGGATCAAACGGTACGTCAATTGTGACGCCTGCATTCGAAGCCGCTTTATCCGCAAGGCAGGGCGCGCAGGCACTTGAGGCGCTGGTCACGGCGTTTGATAAAAAAGCCTGCTGGCCTGTGGCGGTTCGCGATGAAGCTTATACACGGCTGCTGGAATCTGTGACGCCCGCCGAAAAGTATGCAGTGTCTCCGGTTGGTTTTGACAGGCCCTCTACGCTGCATCTGGTCGGCGCCCATCCGATGCTGTTTCAGCAGCATTCGGCTTTGCTGATGATGCTGCATACCCGCCCTGCCGAGCGGCATGTCGTGATGTTCACCGGGCCTGAACCTGACCCGGAATTGTATAATATTCTGGTGGAGAAAGGGGCGTTTGTTCTGAGCGCCAATGCCGGTGTGGAGCTATTTGACCGGTGGCATTGGCTGCGCGGCCGTTTTGAAACCTTGCTGGCGAACCGGGTGGTCATCCACGCAAGTGCGGGGGATGTGCTGGCCGGATTGGTGGCCCGCCTGGTTGCCGCTCTTTATGGCCCGCGCCTGTATCTCTTGCATCATGGACAGGACGGGGACGGGTTGATCCCTGATTTGATCGGTACTTCGCTCGCGCAAGCGACCCATCTGGTGGCGGCGGCGGCGCAAAAGCAAGTGCTGCGCGCGGCCTTTGAAGAGGTGACAGATCCCGTTCATATGCGTTTGGCCAGATTGCCCGCAGGTGTGGATCATAGCATCGAGCATCAGCTTGATGGTTTTGAAAAAGCGGGAGGGCAGGCAGAGACGTCTGTTCAGTCACCGCAGCCCGCTGCAAAAGGCGTCAAAACGATGCTTCGCGCAACCTTGCGCCGCATGCGCCACGAAAAAAATGCTTTTGAGCAGGCTGTCGTGAATGTTGTGAGAAACCGCAAGCAAGTGGTGAGTGCAACCTGTGCCAATTTGCAAAACTTACCCGCTGAAGCTGTAAAAAATTTCGCCACCCAAGTGGTGGACCTGCTGGAAGCCGGTGTCACAAAGCACGTCCATATAGGCCTGGTGGCGGACCGTGTTCAGAAGGCTGTGGAAGCTGCCCTGCATGCGGCTGGCTATGAACAAGATAAAGTTCTCTTTACCGGTGGCGAAAGCTCTCTTCGCAATGCGTTGATCTGGCATAAGGTCGGTGTGTTTCTGGATGGGCTGCCAGGGATACAGACCCTTGGTCTGAACGATGTGGCCGCATCAGGCGTGCCGATCGCCCGACCTCGTGATGTTAGCGCTGGTTTGATGTGCAAGGCTGTTCCGGCTTTGCTTTGGAGTGATCTGCCTGATTTACTGAACCAGCTCCAGAACAATGGCGAAGAAGTAGCGCAGGCCGCAGCTGACTGGCATAAGCGCCATGTCTCCTTGCCAGTGTTCCGTCGCCGTTTGAAGGCTGTGCTGGCGGTGACCGAAGGGGCAATGCGCGATGACCTCGGTGCAGCTGAAATCAGGGAACTCACAGAGCGGCTGTTTGACCGCGGGTGGTATCTTCTGCAAAATCAGGATGTGGCCAAAGCAGGTGTTGACCCGCTAGACCACTACTTGAAGAATGGCGAAGCTGAGGGCCGTGCGCCATGCGCCTTGTTCCACCCACGTTATTATGCGGCGAATCTTGATCCGGAGGATCAACCGCGGTCCGGGCTTCTGGCGCATTACCTTGCCTATGGCGAGGCCAAGGGGCATAGTCCGCACCCCCTGTTTTCCTCACGCCACGCGGCGCATTCTCTGGAGAGGGCTTTTGGCCCATTCGATGCCGGAGCAAGTGTTCTGGAGGCTTACCTTTCGGCCAGCGGCACTGATGTGGCCCCCCATCCCCTGTTTGATCCTGTGCATTATGCCAAGGGGCTGGCGCTCCAACCCGAAGACCAGCCGTTGCTGCTCCATTTCCTGGAAACAGGGGCAGGGGAAGGGCTCTCTCCGCATCCTTTGATTGAGGCGGACTCGCTTGCGCACTGGCCGGGAAACCCGGCCGAGGCGGTCGTGAACTGGGCCAGTCGACAGAGCGCTGGTGCCGATGAGCTAAGCCCTGCTTTGTTATTCGATCCAGTATATTTCTGCGGAACAGAGCACAGACGCTATGCCAATGCTGCGCCGACCCTGCTGTGGGCTCATCTGATAGAGGGCAACCGGTCAGTACGGGGACCACATCTCTTGGTCGATCCTGCCTATATTGCACGGCGCAGACCGGAAGTGTTGACGCATAATCGTCGCCCCGTATTGATGGATATGGCACATGGCCGATTAGACGGGATCGATACACACCCGCTGGTCAGCGTGTCGCATATTCTGGCGCAGGCTCCCTGGGTAGCCCAGACAGGGCAACACCCGACCCGCTATTTTACCGCCCATGCGGCCCGCGATAATCTGGATGCCCATCCTTATTTTTCAACGCAGGTCTATCTGGTTAATGGCCCGGATGTCGCGGCTGCTGGGCTTAACCCGTTGTTGCATTATTTGATCCATGGCCAATACGAGGGCCGCTTGCCGCACCTGTTTTTCGACGGCAACGATTATTACAAACGCTATCTGGAATCCGCTGGAGGCGATAGCCCGCTGTTGCACTATATTCGCCAAGGGGCAGGGGCGTATTTACCTGTGCTGCCACATGACGGAATGCAGCATAGTATGGGGCTCAAAATGGCCCGTGCGACATTTACCGCCGGTGCTGCATCAGGTCAGCCCGAAGCCATTGCAAAAGCCGCGATGCATCCTGATTGGGGCGCGCCCCATCCCACGCTGGAGGTACGTAATGTACCATTGGCCCCTAAAAAAGAAAGAGGCACAGGGGCCAAGACCTTGCACCGCAGCCAACCTGTGTCTCTGTCGCGCCCTGCTGTTATGGCTGGAGCCTATATTGCGCCACCGGCGATTGAATATGCCGCTCCTGCAGTAACCGCAGCCTGTTGGTCCGGTGCAACGGTCATTGGCGGGAATGACGGGTTTTTGACGGCTAAATCCGGCTGGCACCTCGAGGGGCCTGAACAAGGGCCTTTGCCTGATACTCTTGAAGCAGATGATGCTGATTTAGCTCTACGACCCGCGACCAGTATTGTGGCACTCCGTAAGGATAGCATTTTGCTGCGCCATTTTCACGCTGAACAGGGGCTTTCCCGAGCAATTTTTGCGTGTGGGAGCCGCAGCCAAAATTTTGATCACTTCATGCTCGAAGTTTTGCCACGCGTTCTGTGTGCTGCCGATCTGGCCCCGAGCGGTACGCCTATTCTAGCAGAAGATGATATGCCTGATATGCACCGTCAGGCCCTGCGCCTGGCGTTGCCGGATTACCCTGTATTGCAACTGGCACGGGGCGCGCGGATTAAGGTGGCACAGCTTTATGCCGCAAGTATGGGTAGTCGGCTTGCCACGCCGAAACGCTCCTATGACGTTGGCGCCCAGCCCGGTCCTGCGGCCTTGTGTCTACATCCGGCGTTGGTGGAGCGTGTCAGCGGTTTGGCCGATGCAATGGGACTGATCGAAGAGGGGCATGTTCCACAGGACGAAGATACGACCCGCCGCCTGTTTCTCTATACAAAATCGCCTCCTGTGCGCGGGCTGATAAACCGCGCCGAAGTGGGCGAAGTCCTCACCCGCTTTGGATTTGGAGTGTTGGATTTTGATCAGTTGTCGTTTGTGCAACTGATCCGCGCTGTGGCGCAGGCCGATGATATTGTCATCACCGACGGGCCACAGGTGGCGGCGCTGGCCTTTGCCCGACCGGGTGCGCGAATATTCGTTCTATTAAGCAATGCATCAGGGACGGATTTTCACCGTGCTGATTTGATCGGGCGGCTGCGCGGTGCACGGGTCGTCAACTGCGCTGGATGGATGCTTCAAGGCAGCGCTGGCACATCCAAAGCCCCATCGGACGCGCATTTTACATTACCGCTGAGAACGCTCGAAGCTTTCTTTGCTTCTGATAGGTCTGTTCCGTTACCCAAGGGCTTGCCTGACATTCTAACCGCATTGAGAGATCTATCCTTCGACGCGGATGTGTTGACAGGAGCGTGGGCTGTGGTTGCG
>TARA_R110000850_G_scaffold191091_3_pt1 | contig 12444 bp, 13 predicted proteins | sample TARA_R110000850 | Tara Oceans TARA_R110000850 (sample SAMEA4397586) | marine metagenome | biome: Polar Biome; feature: [SRF] surface water layer (ENVO:00010504); material: water (ENVO:00002006), including particulate matter (ENVO:01000060) such as... | depth 5 m | reverse complement strand
CCTGCGCCACGCGCACCCCCGCCGCCATACAGGGCGTCGCCCACCAGCGGCATCCGCTGATGCGAAAGATGCACCCTGATCTGATGCGTTCGGCCCGTCTCAAGCTGTACTCGAAGATGGGTATGGTGCTGAAATCGTTCCTGAATCCGGTAATGAGTAACGGACTCCCGACCACCTTCGACCACCGCCATTTTCAGGCGGTCACGCGGGCTGCGGCCAATCGGCAGGTCGATGGTGGCGCCACTGACCGGCGTGCCATTGATGATCGCGTCGTACTCGCGCCGGATGCTGCGCCGCGCGAGCATCCTGACCAGCTGCGCGTGCGCGTTCAGACTCAGGGCAATGACCAGCAAGCCGGAGGTGTGCTTGTCCAGCCGGTGGACAATGCCGGCCCTTGGAATCTCACCGCTGCGCGGGAACCGGCTCAGCAAGCCGTTCTGCAGGGTCTGGTCAGGCTGACCCGCGCCGGGATGGACCGTTAATCCGGCCGGCTTGTTGATGACAGCCAGATGCTCATCTTCATGCAGAACCTCAAATACGATGTCCTGTGCTTCCACTCGCGTCTCGACCTCCACCACCGGCTCAAGCTCCAGCAGATCGCCTTCCTTGACCGCGATGCGCGCACGGGGAGCAACTTCGCCATTGAGCCGCAGGCGTCCGTCCGCAATCCAGCCCTGCAGGCGCGCGCGCGACCAGTCGTGAAACAGCACGGCCGCGACGGCATCCAGACGTTTGCCTACCATGGTCTCGGGAACCCTTGCCCGCTCCAGGGAGTCTTGATGCTCTGACTCATGGCCCTGCAGCCCTTCGCGGGGCTGATCTCCCGGCTTCAGGATTGTCATCGGATATACTCGTGCACTTTTTTTCGCCCGTAATTTCAGTCTTTCGCATGAAAAACTGCTTCGTTCCCGCCATTGTGCTCGCGCTGCTGGTGTCTGCCTGCAGCTCCAATTCCAAGAAACCGGACCCGTCACCCGAATCTCAGTTCCCGCAGGAGCGGCCGCGCGGACTTTCCAGAGACACCGACCCTCTCACGGAGCGTCGTCGCCAGCGCGACCTCGCCAAACTTGATGCGCAGCAATTCTACCTGCGCGCCCGGACCATCCTTGATCGCTCTGATTTTCCCGCCGCGATCGAAGCTTACGACGAACTCACCGAACGCTATCCATTCTCGGATTACGCGACGCAGGGCGAGTTGGAGCGGATTTACGCGATGTATCGCAATTTCCAGCCTGATCGTGCCTTGTCCAGCGCTGACCGATTCCTGCGCGAACACCCACGCCACGGCGCGATCGACTACATCTACTACTTGAAGGGCCTGATCAACTTCGAGCGCGAAGGCACGTCGATCAACATTCTGCCAATCGACGAGACCAAATCCGACGTCAGCAGCCAGCGCCGCTCATTTGATGATTTCTCGATCCTGATCCAACGCTTCCCGGACAGCCGATTTGCCGGTGATGCCTATCAGCGCATGGTCTACGTGCGCAATCGCGCGGCCGCGCACGAATTGCATGTGGTGGACTATTACGTCCGTCGCGGCGCTTATGTCGCAGCGGCCAAGCGTGCTGAACAGATCGTTGCGCAGTATCCGGGCACGCTCGCCGGCTACAAGGCGCTGGCCATCCTAGCCGAGTGCTACGACAAGGGCGGTCTGACGCAACAGGCCGAAGACAGCCGCAAGCTGCTGGCTGCTCAGGATCAGGCCGTTGTGCGCAGAGCGCTGGCTACACCCATCTCCAAGCTGGGAGACAAAGAGGCAGCGGCAGAGCTCGAAGCAGCCGAAGCAGGTGATGATGAAGGCGGCTTTTTCGCTCGTATTGCCTCGTTCTTTGACCCCGCGGACACCAGCGAAGAAGGCATTGAGTTCGTAATTCCAACGGGTCAGTCCGCGGAGGCACCCGAAGCACTGGAAACCGCGCCCGCTGGCTCGCCGGAAACCAGCAGTCTGGCGGAGCAGGCCGAAGCCGCCGCCAAGGCCAGTAACAGCACTCCGTCGGCTGAACCCGCTGAGGACGCCGCCAATCTACGCCGGATCGAGCTGTTCTTTGAGCCCTATGACGCTGAGCAGGAACAGGAAGAAGACAGCTCCGAAGAATCCAACTAAACGGACAAACTGATGAGCCTGACCTTGTCCAGCACACAGGCACGGGTAGTTGCCAGCCTGGTAGAAAAATCGATCACGACACCGCAGTACTACCCACTGACCACCAATGCGCTGCTGGCGGCCTGCAACCAGAAGTCCGCGCGCAATCCACACTTGAATCTCACTGAAGGTGAGGTCGGCGGCGCACTCAATCAGCTTGAGGAACTGCGCCTGGTCAAACGTGACAATCAGGGCAGCCGCGCACAAAGATGGCGCCATCAGTTTCAGCACGAACTCTTGCTTAAACCGCCGGTGATGGCGGTTCTCGCAGCGCTGATATTGCGCGGCCCGCAAACGCTGGCGGAACTGCGCGCCCACGCTGCGCCCATGGACGGCCCGGACGATATCCCCGGGGTGCTGGCCGCGCTTGAAGACCTTGCTGATCGCGCCACACCACTGGCCGGGCAGATGCCGCGCCAGATGGGCCAATCCGCCCTGCGCTACACGCAGCTGATTTGCCCGGAAACCGCTGAAAGCACGGCTGAGGACGCAGATTACAGCGCTGCCTCACACAGCAATCAAACCAGTTCTTCAGCCTCATCTGGACTGACCGCGCGCATCGAAGCGCTTGAAGCACGCGTGGCCGAACTCGAATCCCGCCTTTCGCAAAATTCCAGCGGAACCTGACATGCCCAAGATTGACCCCAAGGACCGCCTGATTGCGGCCCTGGATGTGCCTGACGCCAACGCCGCCCGCCAGCTGGTCCTGACCCTTGGCGACTCGGTGAACTTCTTCAAGATCGGCATGGAGCTGTGCATGGCGCCAGGCTTCTTCGACCTGCTGGAATGGCTGAAAAAGTCTGAGAAGAAAGTTTTTGTCGACCTGAAATTTTTCGATATTCCCGAAACCGTCGCGCGCGCAGTGAGCAATCTGGCCGGTCGCGGCGCTGATTTCTGCACGGTGCACGGCAATCAATCCATCATGGAAGCAGCAGCCGGGGCCAAGTCAGGCGAACTTCGCGTGCTGGCGGTTACGGCCCTGACCAGCCTGGATCAAGGCGACATGGATGACCTGGGCTTTCAGTGCAACATCGCAGACCTCGTGCTTTCCCGGGCACGCCGGGCGCTGGCAGCCGGCTGCGATGGCGTGGTGTCGTCCGGGCTTGAAGTCGAGCGCCTGCGTGCAGAAGCCCCGAGCGAGCTGATCTGTGTCACGCCCGGTATTCGTCCCGTGGAAAACCGGATTACTGGCGATCAGAAGCGCGTGATGTCGCCGGCAGAAGCCATCAAGGCCGGGGCGGACTATCTGGTTGTTGGCCGCCCGATTCGAGACGCAGAAGATCCGCGCTCAACCGCGCAGAACCTCCAGCAGGAAATTGCAAAAGCCCTGAGCTGAACCTTTCTTCGGCCCACGTTCAGGAATCAGCAGGCAGACTTCTTGCGGCTCGGCCAACGCAAAAATTGACGCAGTCTCGACCAACGGTCCGGATTCAGGTTTGTGCGGTCAGGCATCGGTGAACGGCATCATGCGGCTGACAGAAAACCGTCTTTTTCCTCGCAATGAGTGGCGTTCACACTTACATTGAAGCTGCGGTTTAGAGACACGCGTTTCAGGAAGCAAACAGCCATTTCGCTGATTTGGCACAACGACAACTCAAGTGATTTTTAGCCTTGGAGGCAGACCAAGATGAGCGATTCCCGTAACGACATCCAGCGGCTGTTCGGTCATTTCGGTCTGGACCCTTCGGAGTATGTCGAATCCTCACAATTGAGCACCGCCAATCCTGAGGTGGCTGACGAACAAGCAAAGTCCGGCGAAGCAGCCGACCACCGCGGAATCGGCTCGAGTATCGCCTCGCTGTTCTCCCGTAACTGAAGCCCCGACGCAGCGGCTCAGGCCGCTCACGAGAAGTCCTGATCCGAGGACAGACCTGAAACAGCGTTGATTCATCGGCGATATTGGTGCAGCGTCTTTCGCTGCCCAGCCAATCTGCCTTGCATTTCCGCGCCATGATCCTTCCAGTTTTGTGCTCTCGCCTGCTTCAGCCCGTACGCACGGTGCCGCTTGTCCTGGCGGTGGTCATCGGCGGATGCAAGACCTGGCCGGACAAACCCGACGTGCCGCCGGTGAGCGCCAGCGAGGCGCGTGCCCTGATTGGCACTTTGCTTCCCAGCAACATCAAGGATCGGGCCGGCTGGACAGCCGACATCTATGCCGGCTTCGCCGCGATGGAGATCCACCCCTCTGCCGACAATATCTGCTCGGTCATCGCCGTAACGGCGCAGGAGTCGGGCTTTACCGACGACCCGCAGGTTCCCGGCCTGTCCAAGATTGCGTGGCGAGAAATTGAAGACCGCGCCAAGCGCTTTCATATTCCAATCAGTGTGGTGCGAACAGCTTTGCGCGTCCCCTCGCCGGGTGGAAAGAGCTTCGTGGCAAGAATTGACGAGGCGCGCACCGAAGCCGAGCTCAGCAGCATCTACGAAGACTTGATCAGCTATCTGCCGCTGGGGAAATCGCTGCTATCAAACCGCAACCCGGTGCGTACCGGCGGCCCCATGCAGGTGAGCATCAGCTTTGCCCAGACACACGCCGAGCAGTACCCCTATCCCTATTCGCTCGACCATAGCCTTCGCCGCGAAGTATTTACACGGCGAGGCGGCATGTATTTTGGCATCGCCCACCTTCTGCAATATCCGGCAAATTACGAGCAGGCCATATTCCGCTACGCCGACTTCAACGCAGGCCGCTATGCCAGCCGCAACGCCGCTTTCCAGAACGCGGTGACCCTGACGTCCGGCATCCCGCTGGAACTGGATGGCGACCTGATTCGGCATGGCAGTTCTTCACGCAACACCTCTCCCGGTGCCACCGAACTGGCCAGCCGCGTGTTGGCCAAGCGCCTGAGCATGCGCGAATCAGAGATTCGGCGGGACCTCGAGAAGGGCCTGAGCCTTGATTTTGAATCTTCCGAACTCTACGAAAAGGTTTTTGATCTGGCAGATGAGCAGGAGGGCATTCGCGTACCACGCGCAATCATTCCGGACATCAAGCTGAAGAGTCCGAAAATCACGCGCAATCTGACCACAAAATGGTTTGCAGAGCGTGTTGCCTCGCGCCACAAGACCTGCATGAAGCGCGTGCAGTAGCGCTGTTTTCGGCAGGGAAAACCTGGCCCTATTCTGCGGCAGGTCGGTAGGTCTGCATCTTCCACCACGTTGGTAGAAGGGACCTGACCGCCCGACGCGCGTAGCGATCATCAATGAGGTAGAGGACACCTTCATCGCTGGTGGATCGAATCACCCGCCCAGCCGCCTGCACGACTTTCTGCACGCCAGGAAACAAGTAGGTGTAGTCATAGCCCCGGCCTTCAAACAAGGTCTCGATACGTTGCATGATCTGCTCGTTGACCGGGTTGAACTGCGGCAGGCCCAGGCTCGCCACGAAAGCGCCGATGAGACGGTTGCCAGGCAGATCAATCCCTTCTGCGAAGGCGCCGCCGAGCACGGCAAAACCCACCGCCGAACTGTCGTTGGTGAAACGGGCAACAAACGCTGCACGCTCACTCTCACGCATCGCCCTGTGTTGCGCGAACAACGGCACATCGGGGAATTGCGACTGCAGGACCTGCGCAACATCAGCCAGGTAATCAAAACTGCTGAAGAAGGCCAGATAGTTGCCCGGACAACGCCGGTATTGCTGCGCGATCAGTTCAGCTATGGGCAGAAGGGATTGCTCGCGCTGTCGATAACGTGTCGAAATGTTCGAAGCCACATTTACCTGAAGCTGCTCGGCAGAAAATGGCGTGGGCACATCCAGCCCGCGGGTATCATCCGGCAAGCCCAGCAGGTCTTGATAGAAATCTTGTGGCCTCAGGGTTGCGGAAAACAGGATGGCTGCATGCGCGTTACGAATGCGTTCGCGCGTGAAGGGCGCAGGGACAACATTGCGGATACAGGGAATGGCCCGCTGCATTCGAGAGTCGCGAGCCCCACCCTGCAGGCTCACGTCAAAGATGGAATGTTCCGCAAAGACCTCCGCCATTGCCCGAAACTGCAGGCACTCGAAATAGAAGGTTTGCAGGATCGCTGGCAGTGGCTCCGCCTGATCACTGAGGTAATCGTTGATGACCGTTGCGAACTTGTCGAGCGCGTCGATCAGCGACAAGGGCAAGGCATCGCGCACTTCGTAGGCTTGCTCCTGGTCGCGCGCCATGCGATTCCACTCGCGATTGATGCGATCGAGTGATGATTTGAAAGCGCGGGGCGCGATCTTGCGTGCGGCCGCAAACTGCCAGGGATCGAGCGAGGCTGAATACATGCTGCGGGCGCGCTCGACCAGATTATGTGCCTCGTCTACCAGCACCACGCTTTTCCATTCATTGCCAATGCTCATGGCATGCAGCAAGGCGCTGGTATCGAAGTAGTAGTTGTAGTCCCCGACCACAACATCACTCCAGCGCGCCATTTCCTGACTCAGGTAGTACGGACAAATGTCGTGTGCCAGAGCAATGTGCCGCAGCGAAGCCTGCTCGAGAGTTGATTCGGCTTGCGCGGCCTGCGCACGCGCCTCGGGAAGCCGATCATAAAAGCCCGATGCCAGCGGGCAGGACTCGCCATGACAGGCCTTGTCGGGATGCTCGCAAGTCTTCTCGCGGGCTGTCAGTTCCAGGACCCGCAGGGGCTTGCTGGATGCCGTCTCCTGCAACACCTGCAGGGCATCCAGCGCCAGCTTTCGCCCCGATGTTTTTGCAGTGAGGTAGAAGATGCGATCCAGCGGGCGCGTTGCGCAGGTCTTGAGAACCGGGAACAAAGTGCCTACGGTCTTGCCGATTCCGGTAGGCGCCTGAACCATCAAGGGATAGCCGTCGCGTGCTGCCCGAAAGCAGGCTTCCGACAGGGTTCTCTGACCCGAGTGAAAATCAGCAAACGGAAACTTCAGTGCTGCCATGGCGGCGTCGCGCGAGTTGCGATGGGCGCTTTCCTGTTGCGACCACAGCAGAAACCGCTGGCAGTGATCCTGAAAAAAGGTCTCCAGCTCAGACGCAGTGCAGGCCTGCGAGAGCACGGTCTCCTTTTCTTTTCGAACATCGAAATAAACCAGATTCAGTTGCAGGTCCTGCAGCCCCCGATCAGCACACAGCATGGCACCGTAAAGTTTGAGCTGAGCCCAGTGCAGGGCCCGATGATTCTCCGGCATGCGGTCCAGGTGGCCGCGAAATGTCTTGATTTCCTCCAGCGCGTTCTGCCCGGCGTTGTAGCCATCGGCCCGGCCGCGCACACGCAAGGTCTGGTAGCCCCGCTCCAACGGTATTTCCCGTTCGTAGGTGGAGCCCCGTCGCAGGCTGACCTTGAAATGTCCGGCCATGCCCTGCTCTGCGCTGGGTGAGGGCGTGAATCGCATATCCAGGTCACCGCGCTTTGCGGTGAACTCGCACAGCTCCCGCACCGACACGGTGTAGACCACGGGCGGCGCCTGTTCAGTCACCCGCTTTCACCTGTTGTGTGCGCTCCACCAGAAGGCCCTGCGAGGCCTCGGGCTCCACCGAGTCCGCACCGCGGCGCGCCAGTGCCATCCATTCGGCAATGCTCAGTTCCACCGCGCGTCTGGGGCTGTTACGCGCCAAAACGAAGGCGCCAGATGTTCGAAACAGTACGCCGCAGTCTTCAGGAATTTCCTCGACATGCGCCAGCCCTTCCGGCATCACGTAGTAGAACTCACTGGACAGCGCAATGTATGCAGCGCGCTTTTCCGGTGACTTCAGGTCCGTGAGCAGATCTGCCCGACGCACCTTGATCTCGTGAATGGCTGGATGTGCGTAAGCTGCCACACTGGTTGAACGGATCGAGTAGACATCCGGCTTGCAGTTTCTCCACGCCTCGCCAACGCGACCGCGCAGACTCAGGCCGCGAAACACCAGCCGTCCGCTGCGAGAAAGGTCGCGGACCATATCGCTGACCAGATTCTCGTGCGCATCAAAAGCTCTTCGATTGCTGACCAAGGACTCGCCGATTGCGCGCAGGCCTGAATCCGTCACACGAATGACTTCCGGTTGGTCTGTCGCAACACACACCCGCTCAATCAAACCCGCATTGAGCAGCTCTACCTCCATGGTGTCCAGGCAAGGCCAGCCTGCGGAGCGGTAGTAGTCGCGCAATCTGCGGCAGTGCCTGCGGCTCGGCGCGAACGCGGCGCTGGAAGCTCGGGCATGGGTGGCGGTATCGCGCTGGGTCATGTGATGCAAAGCGGTGCGGCTGATCCTGTCGAGTCCGCTTTATTGCGCGCGGACGCCTTTCGCAGAACGAGTCAGCGCCGTGAGAACGCTTCTTCGCCTGGCGGCCGGACACTGTGGCAAATATCTGCCGCAGGTGCGAGTCAGGCGCCAACCGAACGCCCCAAGGACGTCCGCTATGGCAGTGGCTTCTGCTCCCCGGAGCATTTCGACACGCGCTTATTGAGGCCCTTCGAAGATTTTTCATTTCGATATTTCCAGAAACGTTGACACGATTCCATCATTTCAATATTCTTTGAAACATGAAAGTTCAAACCGCCGTTACACGCCTAAGCGCACTCGCGCAGGAATCCAGACTGGCCATTTTCCGGCTGCTTGTTCAGCGCGGGCCCGAGGGGCTTTCGGCTGGTGACATCGCATCCAAGTTGAAGGTGGCGCCCAACACCTTGTCCTTCCATCTGAAGGAACTCAGCAACGCCAAGCTGCTGAACTCACGACAGGAAGGGCGGTTCGTGTTCTATGCCGCCGACTTCGAGGCGATGAACGATCTGCTTTCCTATCTAACCGAGCACTGCTGTGCAGACAGCTCTGCCGGCAACCATTGCGCAGCACCCACGACCTGCAAGGAGTCCTGATCATGAAACGATTTCACGTCCATATCTCAGTCGAGAATCTGCCCCACAACATCAATTTTTATTCCAAGCTTTTCGGTGCAGAGCCCACAGTCACCAAAGACGATTACGCCAAGTGGATGCTCGATGAGCCGCGCATCAACTTCGCCATCTCCAGCCGAGACGGCAAACCCGGTCTGAATCACCTCGGCTTCCAGGTCGACTCGGATGAAGAACTGAGCACGCTACGCGAGCAAACGGCCGCAGCCGATATCGCTGCTGTAGAAGACATGGGCGCCGCTTGCTGCTACGCCAAGTCAGACAAGTACTGGGTGGAAGATCCTCAGGGCATCGCATGGGAGACATTCCATTCGCTGGGCAGCATTCCTGTATTCGGACTGCCGAGCAGCGAGCAGGGCGCAACATCAGCAAGCGCTTGCTGTGCTCCAGCAGAGAAGCCCGCCGCGCAAAGCCAGGGCTCCTGCAAGCCGGGTGCAGCCTCTGGCTGCTGCTGAGGTCAGACGGATGACACTGGCTCGCCGCGCGGTCGCCGAAGGTCTTGGCACCTGCTTTCTTCTGGCCGCTGTGGTGGGCTCGGGGATCATGGGAGAACGGCTCGCAGACGGCAATGCCGCTATTGCGCTGCTCGCCAACTCCGTTGCGACCGGTGGCGCCCTGGTCGCCCTGATCCTCGCCTTCGGGCCGGTGTCCGGCGCGCATCTGAATCCCGCGGTCAGCCTGTCCGATGCGATTCACGGCGGCCTGCCCTGGCGCGATCTGCCGGTCTACGTCTGCGCACAGATTGTCGGCGCATTTGCAGGCGTAGCCATCGCGCATCTGATGTTCGCCGAGCCGACTTACTCCATCTCCACCCATGAACGCAGTGGTAGTGCTCAGGGGTTCAGTGAGTTCATTGCAACATTCGGTCTGATGTCGGTGATATGGGGTTGCGTCAAGACACGTTCATCAGCCGTGCCCTTTGCGGTTGCGGCATACATCGTGGCGGCCTACTGGTTTACCGCCTCAACATCTTTTGCCAATCCCGCCGTCACGCTGGCGCGCGCCGCAAGCGATACCTTCGCCGGGATTCGCCCACAGGACGTGCCGCTTTTTATATCGCTTCAGCTCGCCGGCGCGGTCGCAGCCACCGCAGTATTCCGCTGGCTGATGCCCGCACTTCCTCAATCGGCAGACACCGTCGTATTGCCACATGAAGACGCTTCAGGAGAACAGGTTTGAAAACAGTCATCTTTGCCTGCGTGCACAATGCCGGCCGGTCGCAGATGTCTGCGGCTTTCTTCAATCAACTCGCAGACCCTGCGAAGGCCAAGGCCGTTTCAGCGGGAACCGAGCCTGCTGATCACGTTCACCCTGAAGTTCTTGAGGCCATGCTCGAGTCCGGCATTGATCTGTCGGGTGCCCAGCCACAGCGCCTGACCGAATCTCTGGCGCAGACGGCGGACCTGCTCATCACTATGGGCTGCGGCGACAAGTGCCCATACGTACCCGGTCTGCGCAGAGATGACTGGCCGCTGCAGGACCCCAAGGGACAGGCCGGAAATCTGGTCCGTGAGATACGCGATGACATTCGCACGCGCGTTCAGGATCTGCTGCGCCGGGAAGCCTGGGATTGAGGGTTAGCTGCGCCCGATCGCGACCCAGCGATTCCCTGGCTAGCTGCGCCTGGGCATTGCTGAGCGTCAGTGAACCCATCGACTTTCCTTCTTTGCCGGAACTGAGATTCGAATAGCGTTATCTGTTTGAGTCTGCGCCCGCCCCGCGTCGCTGGATTTTCGCCCGCAGCAATCCAGCAAAGGGCGAGGACGTCAATTGCGGCCTGCTTAGCGACGGCCACCGCCTCAGTGCGATAATCCCCGCACGACCGCTCACAGAATCTGGCAATCCGACGCCCATGCATCAATGGACCCACGTAAATCTGCCGCCCCACAATACGGCGAATGACTTGGATGATCTGCGCGATGCAACCACTGGGGGGCGGCGCCTGTGAGAACCATCCTCATCACCGGCGCGGCGGGCTTCATCGGGTTTCATCTGGCAAAGCGCTGCCTCGAAGAAGGTGATCGGGTCATTGGCCTGGATAATTTCAACGACTACTACGAAGTTTCGCTGAAAGAATCGCGCGCCGCGCTGCTCGAGCCATTCGAGCACTTTGAATTGCACCGTATTGACCTGACGGATGCGGCCGCCATCGATGCCCTGTTCAGTCGCTACAGCTTCGATGCCGTTGTGAACCTCGCAGCGCAGGCCGGGGTTCGCTACTCCATTGAAAATCCGCGTGCCTACATCAGCAGCAATCTGGTTGGCTTCACCAATATTCTCGAAGCCTGCCGAAATGCAAAGACGTCACACCTGATTTTTGCGTCGTCTTCCTCAGTGTATGGCGCCAATACCAAGATGCCGTTCTCGGTTCATGACAACGTGGATCATCCGCTGTCTCTCTACGCTGCAACCAAGAAGGCAAACGAGTTGATGGCGCATACCTACGCCAATCTCTACGCGCTGCCTTGCACGGGACTGCGCTTCTTCACGGTCTACGGCCCTTGGGGCAGGCCGGACATGGCGCTGTTCAAGTTCACCAAGGCCATCCTCTCCGGCGAGCCGATCGATGTTTACAACCGCGGCAAGATGCGCCGTGATTTCACTTACATTGACGACATTGTGGAAGCTGTCTATCGCCTGCTGGGCAAGACACCGCTACCCAATCCGGACTGGAGCGGCAACAAGCCGGACCCCGGCTCAAGCTTTGCCCCCTACAAGGTTTACAACATCGGCAGTCATACCCCCATTGAGTTGGATGCGTTTATTTCGCTTCTTGAAAGCGAGTTGGGCAAGTCAGCAAAGAAGAATCTTCTGCCGATGCAGGATGGCGACGTGCTCGCCACATACGCAGATGTTGAAGATCTTTCGCGGGTGGTCGATTTCAGGCCGGACACTCCGGTGACGCAAGGCATCGCCGAGTTTGTGAGCTGGTTTCGCGATTACTACAAGCACCCAAGTTGAGCAGCGGCGCGGCCCGGATGCTTTGGTGGGCAATTCGCCTGATTCCCGCTCTCCTGCCTGACTTGCTGCGCAGGACAAAGTGAGAACAAGTGTGGGCTCAGGCCATGTTCACTCGCAGCACTAACCGGGAACCTACCAACTCCGCTTGTCTTGATGCTGGCGTGCTGCGTCTGATGGCATCAGCCAGAACACAATGGCGAAACAGGCCGCGAGGTCGATCAGTACGAATAGTGCGATGGCCATGGCATTGACCTCAGTGCAGGCGCGAGGAAGCGCGTTGTGATGTCACAAGCAACGCGTCTCGACTTGCCTGATGGGCTCGTAGCCAATGGGTCACATCGCGGGGCGAGCGTGCCACGCCCAATACGCCATTCGCAGATTCTAGTGCAGGCGCCAAATAAGAACCGCCATAGCGCAGCGCAAGACTCGGCACGCCCAGGCGCATGGCGGAGAATATTTCCATCGCGCTGTCGCTGATCAATAGAAATTCGTG
>TARA_R110000850_G_scaffold248509_2_pt1 | contig 12457 bp, 8 predicted proteins | sample TARA_R110000850 | Tara Oceans TARA_R110000850 (sample SAMEA4397586) | marine metagenome | biome: Polar Biome; feature: [SRF] surface water layer (ENVO:00010504); material: water (ENVO:00002006), including particulate matter (ENVO:01000060) such as... | depth 5 m | reverse complement strand
TCACGTCCTAGCCTTTTCAAGATAACATAGGAGATTTACTATGGCAGATAATTTATTTTTTAGCAGAGATACCAGAGTAATTGTATCAGATAGACACGCGTCGTCTGCTACATACTGGGAGATACCCGTACTTGATGGATTCTCTTTCTCTCAAGCAACAAACACTTCAGAGATTACTCTGAACGAAATGGAAGCATCCGCAGGCGGAAGCCGTAGAGGGCGTCGCATGTTTAACGACTCTTACGCACCGGCTGAGTGGTCTTTCTCAACTTACGCACGACCCTTCACATCAGTAGCAGGAGCAACTCTCGGATGGGAAGGTTCAGGTTCTGATGCACATATGCACTGCGTTGAAGAGGCCTTATGGGCAGCTTTAGTAGCAAATGACGTATTCACAAAATCTGCTACTTCAACTGAAGCAGAGTGGGCAGGGACTAATGTTCAAAGTACTGCTAGTGGACTAACAGTTAGTTTTGCCGGTTCAAATGTTTCAAATCTTAAAGTCCTAGATATTTACTTCGTAATGGGACAGGGAACCTATAACTCAGGCACTCATACTATCTATAAGCTAGACGGAGCAGTTGTTAACTCCGCAAATATTGATTTCGATCTTGATGGTATCAGCACTATTAACTGGGCTGGTTTTGCTTCAATGATCACTGAAGTTGGAGCGTTACCTACTGTAACTATTAACGAAGGTGCAACGGCTTCAAATAACTTTATTCGTAACCGTTTAACTACATTAACAGCAACTGCACAAACAGCTGAAAATATTGTAGGTACTTATACCTTGACTCTAACTGGTGGCAGCCTTAACTTTGAAAACAATATTACTTTCCTTACTCCTGAAACGTTGGGTGTTATTAACCAGCCTATCGGTCACGTAACTGGAACTCGTAATATTGGTGGAAGCTTTACTTGTTACTTAAGTAATAGTACTGCTGCAAGTGCAGATCTTTGGGAAGACCTAATTGAGTCTACTTCTACAATTACGAATGACTTTAACTTAGTATTTGATATCGGTGGAGCTTCTTCTCCAACTATAAAAGTTACTTTACCAACTTGTCACTTGGAAATTCCTACACACTCTATCGAAGATGTTATCTCTCTTGAGACTACCTTCCACGCTCTTCCTTCCACTATTGGTGGCGCAGATGAAGCAACGATTGTGTATGTTGGACCAGTACCAGCATAGTAAGTTAGTAGTTAAGTCTGACAAAAAGGGGGCTTCGGCCCTCTTTTTTCATACCCCTACTTAAAAATAGTTCTTGACTTTTATGCTTGATTCCCCTATACTATGTAATAAGAAATGAAAGAACAGATATTAGGTACTTTCGCTTTATTCACACTATTTAATAATAAGGATTAAAACATGACTGATACCCCTATTTCATTAGCGAGTCTTATGACTCCTAGCAAGACTGTAACAATAGACTTTCCCGGACACATTGGGATGACAGTAGACCTTTGCTATCTAGCACGCGAAGAGCTAGTAAAACTTCGTAAAAAATGTGTTACTACAAAGTTTAATAAAAAAACTCGTCAACCCGAAGAAGAGTTAGACGAGGAAAGATTTCTAGTAGAGTACTGTAAAGCAGTAATCAAAGGATGGAAAGGCTTGAAATACAAATACCTAGAAGAGCTTCTATTGGTAGATATTTCTGCTCTTGACCCTCAAGATGAACTTATTTTTACACAGGAAAATTCAGAATTGCTTATGAGAAATGCAGGTGATTTTGACACTTGGGTCACTGAGACAGTGAGTGATCTTGAAAATTTTACTGGGAACAAGTAGCCGAAATAAAGGGTCTGCTTGAAAAATACGTTAAACAATCAGACCAAATTGATCTAGATAGGTATTTAACTATCTGTGAGCAGTTGGGGGAAGAGCCCGATCCATACAAAATGCCGCTCGAGACTTCAGATTTTCCTTATGAAGTCCAAGTGGCATTTTTTATATTCAGTTTTTTAGAGGACAACTGGGAAGGCATGTCAGGCTCTTACCTAGGAAAGAACTGGGGCAATATAGAGTATCTATTCCAGCTGTACGAAGTGCACGAGCCTAGGACTATACTGTATATAATGAAGCTATGGGAAGGGATCTTAATAACCGATAGAGCAAAGAAAGCCCAGAAAAAACAAAAAGCAGACGAACGTAAATCTGCCGGCGGTGAAAAGAATTTCACCCATAGTGTAAAAGGCTAATGGCTAAAAACAAGATTGAAATCGATGTAGAGGTAAAGGATAAAAAAGGCAGCACTAAAAAGCTTGGCCTTGAATCTAAAAAAACTGCTAAAAGTCTTGACGAGGTAGGTAAAAGCTCTCGCACAGCTGATCGTAATCTTAAAGGAGCTGCACAGGCCTCTTCAGGAGCTGGCAAGAACTTTTCCAAAATGTCACAAGGCATGGGCGGTTTAGTAGGCGCTTACGCCACTCTAGCAGCAAGTATGTTTGCCCTCTCTGCGGCTTTTGAGTTTTTTAAGAACGCTTCCGATTTAAAAGTACTAGAACAGAGCCAACTACAGTTTGCACAAAGTACTGGTGTAGCCATGACTAGTCTTACCAATTCTTTAAGAGCTGCTTCTAAAGGCATGCTTAACTTCCAACAAGCCGCATCCTCTTCCGCAATGGGACTCGCTAAAGGTTTTTCTGCGGATCAAATGAATAAAATAGCCGATGGAGCACTAAAGGTATCTAACGTACTCGGTAGAAACTTTACAGATTCCTTTGACAGATTAGTACGAGGTATTTCAAAAGCAGAACCCGAACTATTAGATGAATTAGGAATTACCTTACGTTTAGAAACTGCTACTAAAGCCTATGCTGATGCTATGGGCATGGCGGCAGACTCTTTAACTACTGCGGATAAATCACAGGCGGTTTATTTAGAAACAATGAAGCAGTTAAACAAAGTAGTGGCAGACCAGGAAGGAATGGCCAACCCTTTCATTCAGCTAGGAGCAACTTTCAGTGACTTAGCAAAGACAATATCTGGATTCTTGCTGCCTCCTTTTGAAGCCCTTGCAGGTTTTATGAACCGTAATGCTGCAGTTGCTTTATTGTTTTTCGGATCAATCGGTCTAGGAATACTAAAAAACATGCCCTTTATTGGCGAAATGGGTGCTTCAATGACAGCATTTTTTGACGGACAGAAGCAGAAAGCAGGAGAGGCTTCTACAGCCTTAGATCAGTATCAAAAAGAAATAGAAGAAACCAGACAAGCTGCCGCGTCCATAAGAGAAGAGGGGGCTACAGAGGTAAAATCTGGAGCAGGTAAAGCGGTAAAAAAAGGTGCAACCTCGCCAGTACTTCAAAGAGCCGCCTCAGGCACAATGAAAGGGCCGGACAAATCAAACCTTAAAAAAGCCCTTAAATCAGCAGAAGCAGAATATGCAAAAACTGGAAGAGTTACAAAAGGCATATTTAAAGATGTAGGTATCGATATTGCAAGAAGTATAGGTAAAGGACTACAAAAAACGGAAAAGAAAGCAAGAACCACAGGGCAAAAAATGGGTGGTTTCTTTAAAAGAATTCAATTAAGAGCCAAGAAAACAGGTGCCGTCATCAAAGGGTCACTAGCAAAAGGCTTAGATAAGGCAGGCAAGGCTGCAAAAGGATTAGGGAAGGCCATGAATATGGCTATGAAAGCCACTGTGATACTTGCTGTAATACAAATGATTTTTGACTTAACAATGAAACTTATAAATGCTCCAAAAGATGTAATGGATGGTATAGTAAAAGTAGTTGGAGGTGCTATGAAGTTTATTCAAGCGGTTGTTAATGGCGCTATTTTTGCAATTAATTATGTAATTGAAAATGCCAATAAAATACCTGGCGTTGATATAGGGCTCATTGGCAAAGCTACGTTTGGAGATGAAGCAGCCGCCGGTTTTAAAAAAATGGTAGAAGGCTCAGACCTATATGCCAAGGCTACGGTAAGGCAGGCAGCAGCAGAGAAAAAAGCTGGTTTTCTAGAGACTTTAAAAGAGACTAAAGAACAAGCAACAGAATTAGGTAAGGAACTAGATATAATTTTGGCAGGTAGAGTTTTTGATGAGAAAAGAGAAACCTTCGACCCTATGAAGGCAGCAAGAGCTAGAGCGGAGGCAATAAAAAGCTTGCCTGTTCTAGATCTTATGAGAAATGCCGATACGTTAAAAGGGACGGATAAATACAAAGAAGCTCTAGACGCCATTATTGATAAGATGGGAGGCATGAAAAAGCTCTCCCCTCAGTTAGCTGCAGCAATTAAAGCAGGTAATACAGATGTAGTAGAAACTCTTACTTTAACAGCAGGAAGGTATGGTGCTAATCTTGATGGAGCTACAGATAAATTAGCTAACTTAAGTATTGCTACTAAAGGCAAGGGGGTTGAAGCAGTAAGACTGTATATACAAGAAATTAGCGATATGGGTGCAGCAGCAGTACAGGCGGGAGAAGAGTTAGGGCTTACCACAGATATACTTGATAAGTTGAACGAGCGTTTTGAAGATGCAGGGGGTATAAAAAACTATATAAGAATGCTACAAGCTGTAGAGAACGAATCTCGTAGAATTAGTTTTGGACAAAATGATAATAAAATGGCAGGCCTACTGTCAGGCTCTAACCTAAACAAAGGGTCTAATACAGAAAATCAGAAAACTTTAGTAATTTCTAATGCACAGTATGCTGTAGATGAAAAGATGAATAATTTAGTCCAGCTTAACAACCAAGCACTTCTATTGACAACAGACTTGGAGAGGGATCTACATACAAAAGCTGTAGAGAATGCTACTCGAGAGATAGCACTTTCTGAGACTAAATTACAGATTGCTAAAGATAATGCTAATGAGCTGAAACAACTTGGTAAGGGAATAGGAGACAGTCTAGAAAGCAGTCTAAACACAGCAATGAATGCTTTAGTTCAAGGAACTATGAGCATGAAACAGGCATTTGCAAGTATGGCAAAATCAATTCTTGCCGATATATCTAAAATGATCGTTAAGATGCTAGTATTTAGAATGCTTCAGAGCGCTTTCGGAGGCACCGGCTTCGGAGATTTTCTAGGTATAAAAGCCCCTCAAGAAAGATATGGTGGTATTGTTGAACAGGGAAAGCAGGTACCTGGATATGCAACTGGTGGTATAGCAAAAGGGTCTACTTCAGGATACCCTGCAATATTACACGGAACAGAAGCAGTAGTGCCTCTAGGTAGTGGAGGAAGATCTATACCTGTAGACCTGAAAGGATCAGGAGGAAGCACAAATAACATCGTAGTCAACATATCAACAGAGGGGCAATCGAGCAAGGAAGGAAGTTCCGGACCCGATATGGACAAGTTAGGCACGGCAGTAGCAACGGCAGTACAAGTGGAGCTACAGAACCAAAAACGATCAGGCGGAATACTTAATCCGTACGGAGTAGCATAATGGCAATAGGTTTTATATACACAGGGACAACATACGCAACACCTGACAAATCAATGTCAAAGCAAAGTACGCCTCGAGTACTTGTTGCTAATTTTGGTGACGGATATGAGCAACGTATTGCAGATGGAATTAATACTTTAAACGAGACTTATTCCTTAACTTTTGCAACTCGTCTGAAGGCCGACATTGATGATATAGTAGCTTTTTTAGACGGAAAGAAAGGTGTAAATAACTTCACTCTTACTTTGCCAGACACAAACAATACTACACGTACTGGCGAAAGAGACGTCAAAGTAATAACAACAAATTATTCAGTAAGCTATAACTATGATAATTTTTATAGTCTTTCACTATCATTAAAGCGAGTTTTTGAGGCATGAGCAACGTAATAGCAACAGATGTACAAACGCAAGAAATCGATTCGGCACTTGTTGAATTGTTTACAGTAACCTTGCCGGATGGGACAACAATGTATTTTCATCCAGGCGTGGACGAAGACTTGACAGATGTACAGTTCCGAGATAAAACTGCGCCTTCCACAGTAGCGATAGTAGCAGGTAGCTTCCTGATAGGTAACCTTTATACTATAGTATCTGGTACTGGATTTACTTCTATTGGAGCAGCTAATGATAATGCAGGTACTGTATTTACTGCAACAGGCGTAGGTTCTGGATCAGGTACTGCGACTCAAAATGATTATAGTATTCGCGATTATAGTCCAATGCCTATGCTTATAGATGGCCTAGATGTACAGGCAGATGGAGCTTCCAGCAGGCCTGCACTAACTATTGCAAATGTAGGTTCTTTGTTTCAAGGAGAGTTAGGCGACTTTAAAAACGATGATTTAATAGGGCAAAGAATTGTTCGTCGCCAAACTCTTAGAAAGTATTTAGTAGGAGGAGCCCAAGATGCTTCTCCCCCGATTGAGTTTCCCACACAAGAATATATAATTGATAGAATAGGTGCAGAAGACGGTATTTCTATTACCTTTGAAGTAGCTACGCCTTTCGACTTAGAAAATATAAAATTACCTAGACGAGTAGTTGTAGGTAAGTACTGTAGCTGGAAGTATCAAGGACACAAAGCAGATTTAGGAGGCGGATGTACATGGAACCTAGATGGAGCTGTAAACTTTAATGGAGATGGGACTGTACGTGCTCACAATGTTTACTTCGACTTTGATGACAGACCTCTTGTAGCCGCAGAAACTTTCGCAGATTATATTGCAAGTACAGCATATACTACTGTTAGTTATGTTACTTATGCAGGCAAGTTTTGGCTGTGTACTATAGCAGGTACAGGAAATACTCCTTCAGTAACTTCTTCTTATTGGAAAGAAGTACGCAAATGGGAAGAGCATGCAGACGCTACTGGGTATAGTATAGGGGCTTTAGTACGCTATAATGCTACAACAATCTGGAAATGTAGAGTGGCGCACACGTCTTCCGCTATAATAATACCAACTAATACGAGTGCATATTGGGTAAGAGAAGAAATATGCGGTAAAACTATGCAGTCTTGCAAGGCTAGATATGGTTTTAAGCCTTCTGTACTTACAAGCGCAAATCAAAAGCCCGAGGGGTCAACGAATTTAGCAGCCCGTTTACCTTTTGGATCATTTCCCGGAACACAGAAGTTTTAATTATGAATCAAGTAGAAGAAATTAGAGAACATTTTGAGAAGTGGTACCCTAAAGAAGGTTGTGGTGTACTAGCAGTAGTTAAAGGAAAGAAAAAATGGTTTCCTTGTGACAATGTAGCTACAGACCAAGACGATTTTGTTATAGATTCAAAACAATACATTAATATAGGGCATCAAGCAGACATAGTAGGTATTGTACACAGCCACCCTGACGGCACTACTGAACCTAGTGGAAATGATATTAAATACTGCAATACTATAGGTATACCGTACTATATATTTAGTTATCCTGAGATGGACATGAAGATACTGCAACCCCTACGGACTACTAAGTCTCTCTACGGAAGAGATTATGAATTTGGTGTAAATGACTGTTTTGAAGCGTCTAGGGACTACTATATATCAAAAGGTTTAGATATACCTAAGCGACCTTTATTTGAAGATGACTGGTGGGAAAAGGGGTTAGACTACTTTACAGACGAGTATATTGCTACTTGGGGTTTTGAAAAAGTACAAGGAGTAATGCAGAAAGGTGACTTACTTATTTTTACAATAACAGCAAAAGTAGGCAACCATTGCGGAGTTTATTTAGGTGATGATATATTCTATCATCATGCAGAGAACAGAATATCCTGTAGGGAAAATATTTACCCTTTTTGGAAAAAGTATATAAGTGGAGTGTATCGTTATGCAGCGTAGTGTGTATTTACAAGGAGAACTGGCTGAAAGATTTGGCAGTAAATTTATCGTTAATACCGATAACTATGCGGATATGTTTAAATGTATAAATGCAAACAGACCTGACTTTTTAGCCTATGTAAGAGGATGTGCCGAAGCTGATATAGGTTTTATTGTGCAAACTGAAGATGGCTCTATTGATCAAGAAGATTTACTAATCCCTATCACTAAGGGTGATGTAACTATATCTTTAGTACCCGCAGGATCTAAAAGTGGTATAGGAAAAATACTAGCAGCTGTTGTACTAGTACTTATGATTATATATATGCCTGCAATGGCCGCTGAAACTGTCGGCACCTATGGTCAGACAATACAAGTACTTAGTGTAGGTGGATTGAGTGGTTTAGGGCAAATGACTGCACTTCTTGCAGCAAATCTAGCTTTATCAGGTCTGCAACAAATAATGGCTCCAGACCCTGCAGTAGACCAAGATTCTCCTACTAACTATATATTTAGTGGAGGTGCGTCTAACTCAGTAGAAGGTGATCCTATCCCCTTATTGTATGGAGAGCTAAGGGTTCCAGGAAGAGTAATATCTATAGATATACTGCAGGGCGGAAACGGTTCCGGAATGGGAAGATCAGCACAAGATATAATAAATAATACAGTTACAGACTCAGCCAACAATGTCAATATAGCACAGACACAGACACAGGAGAATTAGAAATGCCTAGATGGGAAGAAGTGATGGCAGCTCAAGCCAATGCACAATCAAACCTAAAAGATAGACAAACAATATCGCTAGTAGATATTATATCAGAGGGTCCTATTTACGGTCTTGTTGATGGAGCTTCTTCAGTATACTTAAATGATGATAGAGTTGTACCTTTGTCCGAGTCGGGAAACTTTTACAGCCAAAGCGCAGCCTCTATAGCTTTGGTTAATGGCTCTGCTACTGCTACTATTTCAGGAGGAGGTACTGCACCGATTATAGAGTCCGAAAATGGAGATAAATATTTAATTGTACGAAAAGGGTTTGGACAAGCATATGTAACTGCATCGAACGGCTCTGCAGGCACTACCGACTATAATATTACAGCTACTCTGACAGTTGTTGATAATGCGAGCTTTTTCACTTCTGCTATGGTATCAACTCCCGTTGATATAGATACCCATGTTCCTGCAAGATTGGGTATTATTACTGGTGGAGGTGTTGGAGATGGAATGTATGGCGAAGGTTTTATAACTAAAAGAACTAGCAATTCTGTTGCGGAGTATGTTCCAGGCACCGGTGGAGCGGCAGGAATATGGATTCCTGATGGGTCTTACAGCTTAGAGATGGATCGAATAGTTAAAATTGCAAGCGTTTCAGGGACTACCATTACGTTAGCAGCAACTTGGCCAGGAACCACAGCAGGTTATAAATTTGATGTAACTGGCGCAGTGGTTACTAACTTAGATGTCATAACCCAAACAAAAACAATGAATTATCAAGGCGTAACTACTCAATTTAGGGTAGGCACTTTAGCTCAAACTCCTTTTACAGGAAAAGGAGGAGACGGCTCTACTTCTATAACCAGTACTCCCTCTGCGGGTGGAACTCTGGAACAATCTAATAACTATGGAGGCAGTCAAGCACCTAAAGAGTTAATAGGAAGTTCGGCCTCTGGTTTCAATTTAACCGCGAGTCAATTACAAGAAGTAGACGAAGCCAGAGTTACTTTTGCTTATGCAAGTGGTCATTATGCTGTTAGCGGTAAAGGTAATGATAAAACTACCTTTACTCGGTATAAAACAGAAATAGCCATTAAAAAGCCTGGTGAAAGCAGTTTTGAGGCGTATCAAGTTTTGAAGCACCCACTAGTACACTCAGGAATATATAAGAACGCAGTTACTTTTGTTGAGACAATAGATCTAACAGCTTTCCGTCCTTTTGCAGATTTTAAAGTAAAAATATCAAGAATTAGTGCACATGACGGACCTGCGTATAAAACGCTTACTGAAACATTTCATGATTGGCAAATGCAGGCCGGATCTTCGATAACTAACACAACTTGTGTTATTAAAGATATACTAACTCATCCTTTTACATCTCTTGCAAAAGTAACCTTTGATACAAAAGCGTTTCAACAAATACCAGTTAGATCATACCATGCTAGAGGCTTAAAGGTCAGCGTGCCTTCTAACTATGTAACAAGAGAGCAATCCAGTGATGGAATAGCTAACTATATGCGTAATACCACTAGTGGATTAGTATCTAGCACTTATCAGGACTGGGACGGCTCTTTTGCAACTGATAAAACTTATACCAATAACCCTGCTTGGGTGTTTTATGACATACTTACAAATAATCGTTATGGACTAGGCGACTTTTTAAAAACTACTGATATTGATAAGTATGCATTGTATAGAATAGCAAGGTACTGTGATTTCCTTGTAGATGACGGAAAAGAAGGGCTAGAGCCTCGATTTACGTGTAACCTATACTTTACTAAAGCAGCCGATGCTTATAAAGTACTAAAAGATATAGCTACAGTATTCCGTAGTATGCTTTATTATATTGATGGAAAAATCCTACCTGTTATAGACGCTCCTAGCGGGCCTGTTTATAACTTTACAAAAGGTAACGTACTTGATGGTAAGTTTTCTTATGAAGGCACTGGAAGTAAAACAAGGATTAATCAATGTATTGTTACATGGATTGACCCAGATGCGAACTACAAAGCTTCTCCTCTTATTGTAGAAGACAGACTTAATATTGCTAAAACAGGTAGATTAATATCTCAATCAGCAATGGCAATGGGTGCAACTAGTGAAGGACAGGCTCTACGATATGGGCGGTGGAAACTTTGGACTGCGGCAAATCAAAGAGAGATTATTAACTTTTCTACTGCTTTAAATGCTACTTTTCTTTTACCCGGCGATATTATAAATGTACAGGATTCAGATAGGTATGCTGTTCGTATAAGTGGTCGTATATCAAATTCAGGTACTAATCGCAGCACTACTTCTATACCTTTAGATAGTACTACTACTTTATTGGCAGATAATGATTATGAGTTATCTGTTGTATTTATAGAACCTGGTGCTTTTGCAACAGAATACGTATCTATGGCCGATAACGCAGGCACACCAGTTACAACTACCTATAATAAAGGTGATCTTATACGCAAGGCTTGGATTGACGATAATGGTAATGGCACATATACCTATCAAAATATCGATACAGAAGAAAAAGCTATAAACGCAAAATCTACTGCGGCAGGTACTGACGCTTTAGTTTTAATGTGGGCAAGCACCACTCGCGTAGAGACTAAAGAAGTAGGTACTAGTGCAGGCAATGTTGACACTCTAACAGTTAAAACTTCGGGTAACAATGCGCAAGGCAACTTAAATACAGCTTTTTCGGCTATACCAGCAGCTGAAAGTATTTGGGTGCTTACTCAGAAAATTAATACGATAGACGTTTTAGGTTCCGCAAAACAGTACAAAATACTTGGCATGTCTCAAAATTCTAAAAGTGAATTTGGTATTACAGCTGTAGAACACTATGATGATAAATTTGCAGCAGTTGACGAAGACTTTACTACTTTTATTGCAGATAGTGTATATCCTGCTATAAGACACAATGATGTAGTACCTCCAGTACTTGATGTGTTCGGTGAAAGTATGATGAACCCTAATCTAATAGGGGAAGAATTGACTATACAATGGACTCCTCCTACTAATGTAGGAGAGTTAGCGGGGTCTTATGAACATTTATCAGGGTATGAGATAACCCATACATTTCCTGATATTGAAAGCCCTGTATTAATAGACAATGCCGCGCAAACTTCTTGGAAGATTGACGGTGTTCAAGATGGCACATACGATATCGCAGTAAGAACAGTTAACGTACTTCAAAATGTATCAGTCCCCACAATAGCTTCTATTACTGTAAGTGATAAATACCGAGAAAATGTACCTCGTATGCCAGAAGGCGTACCCTATGGGGGAACTACAAGTGTAGGTTTTGGAATATTATCTTCTAGTTTTATTTTTAAAAGATACCAGTACGAAGTAAAAGCGCCGGGAGGTGAATCAGCTCTTATTGCGAATACTACTACTTCGTCTGCGGCTTGGCAGCAAAGCTGCGATACTTTACCTGTAATAAGTTGGAGCGAAAGCAATAGAAATGCAGCCGGCGAGTTTATAAAAGAACACGCATATATCATGATAGATGCGAGCGATAGTACAGATCGGTTAAAACTTGTTAAATACCATAAACCCTCTTTTAGCAAGGCTTTTTGGTATGATATGGGGTCAGGAAATAGTGCTAAGTATGGCTCAGCTCTAACAGGTACTTTTAGTAAAGCAGCAGGTACCAGTAAAGTTACTGGGTCCGGAACAGCTTTTTTAACTCAGCTTCAAGATGGAGATGTTCTTAAGTTAGACTCTACAGAAGGCTATAAAGTAGCGGCTGTAGTTAGTGATACTGTTCTTTATGTAACAAATTCATACGGCTCATATAGTGGAGTATCAGGGTACATTCCAAATCTTCGTATAGACTATGCTAACGATTTTATCATTGCACGAGTTTATAGAAACTCTGGAGGCTTGGTTCTTGCCGAGAGCTATGCAAAGATTGATGCTGTTCTTAAACCTGCTGGAGATATGATAGAAGCAGGTGGTGTTGCTACAGAAGAAATAGCGGAAAATGCTGTTACTGTTACTGAGATTGATACCTCTAC
>TARA_R110000850_G_scaffold64843_2_pt1 | contig 12464 bp, 11 predicted proteins | sample TARA_R110000850 | Tara Oceans TARA_R110000850 (sample SAMEA4397586) | marine metagenome | biome: Polar Biome; feature: [SRF] surface water layer (ENVO:00010504); material: water (ENVO:00002006), including particulate matter (ENVO:01000060) such as... | depth 5 m | reverse complement strand
AGAGAACTCCATGTAAAATAAGAAAAAGTGCGTCGTTTACACCGACAGAATCACACAGGCTGGCTTTTAAGTAGCTCGCCCTGTGAAATCCCTTGTAGTCATCAGTCAATAATCTCTCGCAAAACGTACGTACACTAACCATCATATGTGCCGGAGGCGAAGTGATGCATGAATGTATTGCGTCGTTGTGCAATATACTCATCGCTGTCGGTCAGGTGCCCAGCCTCGACCGAATGCGAACCGATCACTCGCGCGTCAATCGTGATAGGATCCGGCCTGATCGACGCAATATGAACGTCTAATCATTCCCATTAGCTCTTGCTGTCATTCCGATCGAGCGCGATGCGTGCCGGTGGTTTTCTAACTGGTTTCTAGCTGGACTATCAAGGCTGCTGCGGGGTGCGTGGGAGTTAGCATATAATGCATTGATATACATATATAATCTGGAGCGGGTGAAGAAAATCGAACTCTCGTCGTCAGCTTGGGAATTTTAATTCGGCAAAATGAGTGCCACTTTTAGCCTGCCGGCAGGCGTTCCTCGGAATGGCCGATAGCGCCGTTCGACGAAAGATTACCGACCAGACGTTCCACTTCGTATCCCCACAACTCCATCGCCTGGCGGACATCGCCTATACTCTCTCCCACATCATAACGGGTGCGCATCGACCGGTCGGGCGCGTGGTTTATGCACGCTTCGGCAATCGCGGGTGATACGCCGAGTTCTCGAACCAGAAGCGTCCGACCGAGGCGCCGGCAGTCATAGAGTTGAACGCCGTCGAGCGGGCAGGGCTCATCGACTTTCCGGGCCTCCGCGACCAGCTTGTTGCGTATCCTCATCCAGCGCTGCTTCGGGCCATCGTGACGAATGTGGTCATCGCCGACTTTGTTCGGAAACACCCATGGCAGATTGTGCTTCGAAAGGGCTTCGCGAAACAATGAGGCGGCCTGGGGTGACAGGGGCACCTCGTAGACCTCGTTCGTTTTTGTCTGCCCGGCGGGGATGCGCCACATTTCCTTTCCCTGTGTCCAGTCGAACTGGTCGCGCCGGGCAGCAACAATTTCTGCTGGCCTTTGCAAAGTGAGGGCATGCAGCATGATGGCCAGCGCGGACCCCCAGCCATGGCGTCCTTCGTCGCGTCGCAGTTCTTCGTTCAATGCGCCCCACATGAGTTTCAGCGCCCCGTCAGGCATCTGTGAGCGTTTGTCGGGCGTGTCCTTGAACAGTTTCCGGAAGGTGGCCGGGTTCACATCTGTCAGTTCTTCTTCAATGGCCCAGTTGAATACCGCACGGATAACGCCCTGACATTCATTGGCGAGTTTTGCGCCGGGATTGCTGGCTTCCCTGGCGCGCGGGTGTTTAGCGGCTTCGGCCTGGATCGACCTCACCAGTCCTCGGACCTGAGCCCTGGTAATCTGCCGGTATTGTGTTTCCCCAAGCGAAGGCAGGATATGGACTCTCAGTAGTCTTTCCCGTTCATCGTAGGTGCGTTGCTTGATGCTCGGCGGAGACTTTTCGGGCGTCGCCATGAACCGGGAGGAAAGGGCGGCAAACGTGGAGGCTTTTTCTTTCTCGGCCTCTTCCTTGGTTATCCGCCTGCGCGTGACCAGGTCTGCTTCTCCCAGTGCCATCCGGCCCAGCTCCTGCATGGCCAGCGCTCGGGCGATTTCCGGAGAGCCATCATTTGCGGCGATCAGTTTCGCGTCTGTCTTGCTGCCGTCGGGTTTCACAATCTGGAGCTTGTAGGCTGCGCTCCCCTTCGGCGTGATGGCCAAAAACAGTTTCGGGACCTCAGTGTCCCAGTGGCGCACCTTCTTCGCCCCGTCATGCGCCCTGATAAGGCGCTGAACATTGGTTTGGGTGAGTTTGAGTCTGTTATTGGCCATGTCTTCTTGCTCTCTTTCGAGTCTGAAGACGGTGGCTTTCAAGCCCTGTGCCACCCAAGCCACCTCTGAGCCACCAATAAGCCACCTCGGGAAGTCGGAATTTGTCCGGCTTTGTCCGATTTGGCCGCAAAGCAGAAAGGTGCGACTTCCGCGTGGAGAGGCAGGTATTTACAGGGAAATCTCAACAAGTACGGGCATTTTGCCCGATGAGAAAATGGTCGGAGCGAGAGGATTCGAACCTCCGACCCTCTGGTCCCAAACCAGATGCGCTACCAGGCTGCGCTACGCTCCGGAGTCCCGTAATAATGAGCGTGCTGGCGCGCGCAAGCCCCTTTTGTCTGTTATTTTCAACAGTTTTGCGGACAGCTGAAAAAATCCGGCCAAACAAGGCTCTATTCACGCTGTTCGGCTGAAGAAGGTCAGGTCTTGGGCTTCTTCATGCGCATCAGGCCCTCTTGCGCAACACTGGCAACCAGCTTGCCCTGTCGGTTATATATGCTGCCCCGGTTGAAACTGCGGCCGCTGCCGGCAAACGGGCTGTCCATCGCGTATAGGTGCCAGTCGGAGAATGTAACCGGTGCATGGAACCAGATGGCATGGTCGAGGCTCGCAGACATCAGCTTCGGATCAAACCAGGTCAGTCCGTGCGGCCGGTTACCTGTGCCAAGCAGGCTCATGTCGGAGGCATAGGCGAGCAGGCACTGGTGAAGTGCCGGATCGTCGCCCACCTCACGGGCCACCCGGAACCAGACCTGATGCACGTCGCTTGACGGTTCCGGATGGAACAGGTCGAGCGGCGAAACATCGCGCATTTCGATATCGCGTTCGCGCGTGAATTCCTCACGCAGGCGGTCCGGCACCTTGTCGACAATTTCCAGGCGCCGCTCGCGCAGTTCCTTGAGCGACTCAGGGGGCGGCACGTCGGGCATGTCGTGCTGGTGTTCCCAGCTGTCTTCGGCCACCTGGAAGCTGGCCGCGAGGTTGAATATCTGCTTCCCGTGCTGAATCGCAACGACCCGCCGCGTGGTGAAGCTGCCGCCGTCCCGCGCGTGGTCGACCTGGTAGATGATCGGAACTTTCGGGTCGCCAGGCCGGATGAAATAGGCGTGGAGGGAGTGGCACATCCGGTCAGTTACCGTGCGCTGGGCAGCGACAAGCGCTTGCGCAATCACCTGACCGCCGAACACGCGCTGGTTGGCACGCTCGTCCGGGCTCTGGCCGCGAAAGAGGTCGAGCTCCAGCCGCTCGATATCCAGCAATTCCAAGAGGTTTCCGACAGGATCAGACATCGCGCGCACTCCGTTTCGCATCGACCGGACCTATCAGAGACGCCTGCGCCTGCAAACCCGTCAATGCGGGCCGATGGCTGCACCCCTTTGACAATTCAGCCAATCCCGCGTTCACCTTGTTGGGAATAGTGATTTCGGGCCGAAATGCGCCCGTCCGCCTGCAGGATAATGTCTATATGAATTTCGTTTCCATTCTTGTCCGCGAAGTCAAATACTTCCTCTCAGTACGTGCCCTCACGAAATGGACCGGTGATATCAGCCCGGATTCGCAAAACCTTGTCCCCGATGACATCGAGGGCGTGGTCGACAGGCATGGGGCCAATGTCGCGTTCCGCTTCGAAGGGACGCTGACCACGTATGACGAGTTCGACGCGCGCGCCAACCGTATCGCCAACTGGGCGCTGGAGCAGGGGCTCAAGGCGGGAGACTGCGTTGCCCTGTTCATGGAAAACCGGCCCGACTATGTCGCGGTATGGTACGGCATGTCCAAGATCGGCGTCGTCACCGCGCTGATCAACTCGAATCTCGAGGGCGATTCGCTCGCGCACTGCATCAATATTTCCGGAGCAAAGCATGTCATCACCGGAACCGAGCAAGACAATGTGATCCGCGGTTCGCAGGGCCTGTTCACCGCCAGCCCACCGGTCTGGACACTTGGCGGGACCGAGGGGGCTGACCTTGAGGCCGCGATGGCGGGCGTCTCCGCCGCGCGGCCGTCCCGCGAACACCGCGCGGCGCTTTTTGGCCGCGACCTCTGCCTCTATGTCTATACATCCGGCACGACGGGCCTGCCGAAAGCCGCCAAGCTTACCTATGCCCGCACGCAAGGCATGATGCGCAGCTTCATTGCGCCCTGCAACATCACCGAGCGGGATCGCATCTATCTGACACTGCCGCTCTATCATGGCACGGGTGGCCTCTGCGGTGTTGGCCAGGCGGTGATGACCGGAGCGTCGATCATCCTTCGCCGCAAGTTTTCGGCGAGTGCCTTCTGGGACGAGGCAACCGACCAGGGCGCCACGTCCATCGTCTATATCGGCGAGTTGTGCCGCTACCTGCTGAACCAGTCGCCGCACCCGAAGGAGCGGGCGCACAAGATCCGCACCGGTTTCGGCAACGGCCTGCGACCGGAAGTCTGGGCGGAGTTTCTCGAACGCTTCAAGATCCCTCACCTTTGCGAATTCTATGGTTCGACCGAAGGCAATGTCAGCTTCCTCAACTTTGACGGCAAGGTCGGCGCAGTGGGCCGCATTCCGGGCTGGCTGGAGAAGCAGTTCGCGAATATTGCCTTTGTGAAGTTTGACATCGAGACAGAAGAGCCTGTGCGCAATGCTGAAGGCTTTTGCATCCGCACGGATGTCGATGAGGCTGGCGAGGCGCTCGGCCTCATCGGGGAAGATGTCCGCCACCGTTTCGAAGGCTATAATGACGAACAGGCCACCAAGAAGAAGATCCTCAAGGACGTGTTCGAGAAGGGCGACATGTGGTTCCGCACCGGCGACCTCATGCGCAAGGACAAGGATGGTTATATCTACTTTGTCGACCGGATCGGGGACACGTTCCGGTGGAAGGGCGAGAACGTTTCCACGAATGAGGTCGGTGAAGCGCTATCCAGCATTCCGGGCATCGCCACGGCCAATGTCTATGGGGTTCCGCTTCCGGGCTATGACGGCAAGGCGGGCATGGCGGCTGTGACGACGGATGACGACGTTGATTTTGAAGGGCTCTACAAGGCGCTGGACGAGAAGCTGCCGCCCTATGCCATCCCAATCTTCATCCGGATCCAGCGTGATGCCGAGACGACCGGCACGTTCAAGTATCGCAAGGTGGAGCTGGTCCAGGACGGCTTCAACGTGGATGACGTGACAGATCCGATCTGGATGTATCATCCTGAACGCAAGGAATATGTGCCGTTCACGCAAGATCGCTTTGACTCGCTCCGGTCCGGCGCCTTCAAGTTCTAGCGTCTAGCCTGAACGCGCCATCCGCTGTTCCAGGCGCGTTGAAAACCACGAGATGATCCGGCGCCAGATCTCGTCCTTCATCACGGCGCCTTCGACATCATGGTCGATGCTCGGATTGTCATTGATCTCAATGATCACGACGCCCTTGTCGGTTTCTTTCAGGTCCACGCCGTAAAGGCCGTCGCCGATCAGGCGCGCCGCACGCACAGCGACGTCGACAACATCCGGCGGGGCATCCTCGACCGGCATCGTCGTGAAGCCGCCTTCGGTTGTCTTGCCGCCGGGGGCGTGCTTGACGATCTGCCAGTGGCCACGGGCCATCCGGTACTGGCAGGCATAGAGCGGTTCGCCGTTCAGTACGCCGATACGCCAGTCGAACTTGGTCGGCATGAATTCCTGGGCAATCACCAGCGCGGTGTCGTTGAACATGCCTTTGACGGCCGTTTTCAGTTCCTCCAGCGTCGTCGCCTTGACCATATGGTTCCCGAACGACCCGTCCGGTGTCTTCAGGATGACGGGGGATCCAAGCACGGCAAACGCGGCGGCCAGGTCTGACTTCTCGTCAAGGATTTCGGTCCGGGGAATTGGCAGGCCCGCCTTCTCCAGGATTTCCTTCAGGTAGACTTTGTTGGTGCAGCGGATCATCGAATGCGTATCGTCGATAACCGGCATGCCTTCCTGCTCGGCTCGGCGCGCGAACCGATAAGTGAAATTGTCGATGGAGGTCGTCGCGCGAATGAACAGCGCGTCAAATTCGGCCAGGCTGGTCAGGTCCGACGGCTCGATCAGCTCGACTTCCACGCCCATCTTGGCGGCGACATCGGCGAGGCGCTTGATAGAGGCGGGCTTGGACGGCGCATGCTGTTCCTTCGGATCGACCAGAACGGCCAGCGACCACTTGGCCGGCGTGCGGGTTTTTGGCGCGCTGATCCGGCCGCTCGTATAGGTCGCCATCGCCTCGAGGAAAAAGGTGCGCCTTGCGTCCTTCAATTTGTGCGGTGACATCATGCGAACCCGAGCAATGCCGCTTGGTGCACTCTCGTCGAACTCGACTTCCAACGCAGGCGTCCGGAACCAGTCTGACACTTCCCTGGCAAGCTTTTCGTAACCGGGAACTTCCGATTTCGAGAAGGCCACAAACAGGCTGGAAATTTCAGGCGCGCCCTTGGCCCGGGCCTCGCGCACCCGCTCGCCCAGGTCGGGCAGGGCGTGGGCATAGAGTCCCTTGGCCGACAGTTCGACCATGGTCTGCACACTGGGACTGACGCGGTGCCCGCGGGCTTCGCCTAAGAGGGACGCATAATAACCTTCCGACTGGTAGGCGTATGACCGCGACAGGTTCAGGACATAGGGTCGGCGTCCGGCGAACAAAGCCGGTTTGGAGATGTAGTCACTGACCCGCAGAACCTTGTGAGGTGTTTCGGCTTGTGAAATATCGCTCGCTGATTCGACGAGGATCACCCAGTCGGTCATCGGCTCGAACTTTCGGAACTGCCCAGAGGCTTCTCCATCCGCACCGCGGTCTCTCCATTCGGGTAATAGCCAGGCACGCGCGCAATTACGCGATAACCGCTGCGCTCGTAAAGCAGAATAGCATTCTGGTTTGATTCGCGCGCTTCCAGACGCATGCGTTCGCATCCTTTTTGTTTGGCCGCAGCCTCGCCAGCCGCCAGGAGCTGCCGGGCAATACCCTTGCCCCGCAATTCCGGCGCGACAGACAGTGTGTACAGCCGTGCCGCCCGGCTGCCTCGTCGAAAAAGCAACACGGCTGCCCCCACGACGGTTCCGTCCAGAACCGCGACATGCGCGACCGTGTGTCCAATCAGAAGGCGTTTCCAGGTCCGTTTCGCGAAGCGGTCTTCGTCAGGAAAGGAGTCTTCAATGCCGACCAGCGCATCCAGATCAGCTGCCGAAGCCAGTCGAATTTGCACCGCGCCGGCATCGCTCATGCGCGCACCATGTCATCCCGGTGAATAATGGCGGGGCGGCCGCGATAGCCGAGGGCGGCTTCAACTTCGTCGCTTTGCAGGCCGAGTATGCGCAGGATGTCGGCTGAACCATAGGATGTCACGCCCTTGGCGATCGTCTTGCCGTCAGCCAACCTGACCGCCACTGCAGCTCCCCGCTCGAACACCCCGTCCACCCCCGTCACCCCCACGGCCAGCAGGCTCGCTCCCGCCTGCAGGGCCCGTGCAGCGCCCGCGTCCACGATCAGCGTGCCTTCGGGCTTCAAATGGCCCATCAACCAGGCTTCGCGTGCCGTGGCTGGTGTAATGTTGGCGACAATCAGCGTCGACAGCGCGCCGTTCTCGATGGCTCGGAGCGGCTGGTCCCGGTTGCCCCGCGTGATAATCGTCGAACACCCGGCAGCATGCGCTATCCTGGCCGCTGCCAGCTTGGTTACCATGCCGCCAGACCCCACACCAGACGCCACATTGGCGCCCGTTGCCATGGCATCGTGCTCGGCAGAAAGTTCTTTAAGAACAGGGATGTGTGTCGCGTTCGGGTCCGTATTCGGGTCTGCCGTGTACAATCCGTCAATGTCAGACAAGAGGACCAGCAGATCCGCGCCCATCATCTGCGCCACCCGCGCCGCCAGACGGTCATTGTCTCCATAACGGATTTCATCCGTCGCAACCGTGTCATTCTCATTGATCACCGGCACAATGCCCGCGTCGAGCAACGTATCCAGCGTTGCCCGAGCATTCAGCCAGCGCCGGCGTATTTCGGTGTCGCTCAATGTGAGCAGCGCCTGTCCGACGGTCACGCCATGCGGGGCGAAGGCCCCTGCAAGCGCAGCCATCAGGCGCGGCTGCCCGATCGCCGCCGCCGCCTGTTTCTGGTCCAATCGGGCAGGGGAGGGTGAACCGAGGTCAACCCGTCCCAGCGCCACTGCGCCAGACGACACAAGGATAACCTCCTTGCCCCGTGCGCGCAGATCAGCAATGTCGGTTGCCAGTCGCGCCAGCCAGTCGGTACGCGCAGCCCCGCGGTCGGCCATCAGTGCGGAGCCTGTCTTTACAACGATCCGCTTTGCATTCTGGAACACATCCCGTGTCATGTGCAAACACTCATCCGGTACTGGAAATTTGGCCAGCCCTGTGCTGTGTGGACTGCTAATCCCGATCCACTTTCGACAAGGCCGAACCGATGCCCCAATTCGACATGATTCTTCTCACGCCTGAGGCTGCTGCCGGAGCGGATATCCTTGAGCACACCGCTGGCAGCCCCGTGCGTGAAGGCGGCGGCGACGAGACCTATCGCTGCGGATCCTGCAAGACCAAGCTTCTTGTGAATGTCGACCATCACGACGCGCATGGCGTTGTGATCAAATGCGGCAAGTGCGGGCGCCTCAATACAGAGCCGCACCATCATCATCACTAGCGCGCGCCGCGCGGCGCTCAGGGGGACCATGACCCGTCCTCGTCCGCGCCATCTGCCTCAGCTTCAGCCTGCAGTCCCAGATGTTTTACAATCGCAAATAGCGCCTCTCGAACGCCGGTCCCGGTGACACCTGAGATAAGAAGCGGCTTGCCCTTATAGGCTTTCTTAAGCTGCTTGACCTGCTCGGCGACAAGTTCCGGGTTCAGCGCATCAATCTTGTTCAGGCCGACGATTTCGGGTCGCTCGGCCAGTTCCGGGCTGTAATCCTCCAGCTCCTTGCGGATCGTGCGATATGCCTCAGCCGGGTTGTCCTGGGTGCAGTCGATCAGATGCAGCAGCACCTTGCAGCGCTCGATATGCCCGAGAAAACGATGGCCGAGACCGGCGCCTTCGGCGGCGCCTTCGATCAGGCCCGGAATATCTGCCAGCACGAAACGCGTGTTCGGACCAAGGTCGACCACGCCCAGGCCAGGATCAAGCGTGGTGAAAGGATAGTCGGCGATCTTGGGATTTGCGGCCGTTACGGCGCTCAGGAAGGTCGATTTGCCGGCATTCGGCAGTCCGACAAGCCCGGCGTCTGCGATCAGTTTCAGGCGCAGCCACAACCAGCGCTCCTCGCCTTCTTCGCCGGCATTGGCCCGGCGCGGCGCCTGGTTTGTCGATGACTTGAAGCGAAGATTGCCCCAGCCGCCATTGCCGCCGGTGGCCAGCAGGACACGCTGTCCCACTTCCGTCAGGTCTGCAATCAGCGTTTCCTGGTCATCCTCGAAAATCTGGGTTCCGATCGGCAGTTTCAGCGTGACGTCATCACCCTTGGCGCCGGTGCGCTGCTTGCCCATGCCGTGACCGCCACGCTTGGCCTTGTGATGTTGCTGATAGCGATAGTCGATCAGCGTGTTGAGGCCGTCGACTGCCTCGGCCCACACATCACCTCCACGCCCCCCATCGCCCCCGTCAGGACCGCCATACTCGACATACTTCTCGCGCCGGAACGAGACGCACCCCGCTCCGCCGCCGCCGGATTTGATATAGACTTTGGCCTGATCAAGAAATTTCATCGGGTCCTCTTACGCGTTTCGCGCGATCCGCGCCATGTCGAAGTGATCAACCGCTTCGCCCCTGCCGAGGGAAAACAGTTTGCTGCGGCCGGCCCGCATGAAGCCGAGCTTTTGCAAGACCCGCCCTGATGCCGGATTGTCCGCAAAGTGGCCCGACAGAAAGGCAGTCTCGCCCCGCCGCTCCAGCCATGAGAGCAGGGCCGCTGCCGCTTCCGTGGTCAGGCCCTTGCCCCAAGCTGAGGGCGAGAGCCAGTAGCCGATCGTGAAAGGCAAGCCGGCCACCTTCCGGTTCGCCCCAATGACCCCGACAAGTTCGCCGTCCAGGATCATCGCCCTGACATGTTCACGGTCTGACGTTGCGGCGGCGCCATGACCGGCAATCCAGCCCAGTGTCTGGGCCTTGCACTGGCCAGGCGCCACGCTGGCAAGCATGCGGTAGACGCCGGGATTTTGCACCACCTGCGTGATCGGGCCGGCATCAATAGGCCCGACCGGCCTTAACAGCAGTCGCTGCGTCCTCATTTCGTCACTCATCTTCGCCTCCTCAGGGCAGGACAAGGGCAGGGGAGGGCAAAGAAAAAGGGGAAGCAGTGGCCTGCCTCCCCTTCGGAATGATCGACTTTCGCGATCCGGCCACGTTCCCGCGGCCGCGCTGTCAGCCGCTATTCTGCTGCGTTCGCGAGCGGTACAATATTTACGTACATGCGGCCGCCGGTCTTCTTGGCAAACTCGATCTTGCCTTCGGTCAGCGCAAACAGGGTGTGGTCGCGGCCCATGCCGACGCCCTTGCCCGGATATTTCTGCGTACCGCGCTGGCGCACGATGATATTACCCGGAACGACGTGCTCGCCGCCATACTTCTTGACGCCAAGGTATTTCGGGTTCGAATCGCGACCGTTACGTGACGAGCCGCCTGATTTTTTGTGAGCCATACTCTGCTCCTGTCCTGTCTGAAGGGGCTTATAGCGCCCTTATGCGTCCTTGGCGAATTCTTGAGCCTGTGCGACCCAGCCGTCTTTTTCAAAACGGCCAGTCAGGCTCAGCTGTTCTTCGAGTTCGGCAATCTGCGGCTCGGTGAGGGCAGCGATCTGCGCGAATGTCGTAATTCCGGCAGCGTTCAGCTTTTTCTCAAGCGCAGGGCCGACACCGGTCATCTTTTTCAGATTGTCGGCGGAAGTACCTTCTGCGGTCGGCGCGCCTGCTGCTGCAGGCTTCGGAGCCTCAGCGGCGGCCGTTTCAGCCTTTGGGGCTGCTTCTTTCTTGGCAGCAGGCTTTTTCGCAGGCTTGGCGCCGTCAGCATTGATCGACGTGATCGTCACGGTCGTCAGGTGCTGCTTGTGGCCGATTGTTCGGCGATAAGTCTGGCGCTGGCGCTTCTTGCGCGTGATCAGCTTGGGACCGCGCATGTGCTCTGCGATTTCGCCGGAAACAGTCGCGCCAGCCACGAGAGGCGCGCCAACCGTAACGGACTCACCGCTTCCGAGCATCAGGACGTTGTCGAACGTCACGTCTTTACCGGCTTCAGTATCCAGTTTCTCAATGACGATCGTGTCGCCCTCGGAAACTTTGTACTGCTTGCCACCTGTCTTGATGACCGCGAACATGGGTCTCATCCTTCCGGCATGAAATCAAAATGGAATACGCGCGAAACCGTTGCCGGTCCGCGCCTGAAGCGGGGGGTAAACACCAAACCGGACCTGCTGTCAAATGTCATCTTCAGGCGATTTCAGGTGGTTGAAATCTTCTTGCAGTCAGTATAGGTCACCTCCCTTCCCACCGGGGCGCGGAGAGGTGCTAGAGTGGTTGAATAGGTTAGTCTCGAAAACTAATGTGCTCGCAAGGGTACCCAGGGTTCGAATCCCTGTCTCTCCGCCAGCCAGTCTTTGTCCGACCCGGACACAGCATCTCATTGGCAATGTCCCAGGATTCGCACCTGGTGTTTCAACTTGAACGGCCTCAGTGCATGCCTACACTGGCGCGAGGCGATAGGGTCAAAACACTTGGGTAATCTATTGAGACAATTGCCGCAGATGCAAGCGCTCCTGGAAAAAGCGCACATCCGGGCGTTACTTCAGACTTACACACGCCCGGAGGTTACGCGGGCTCTTCGTTCTATGCTTGAAGCCCTGCGTGGCAGCGTGCGGTCGGGCGCCAGGACCAGCCTCCCTGATTTCGAGAGCGAAACCTTTGCCACCAGCCTTGCCAGTTCGATCGAAGCGCGGCGTCGGCCGAGTATGCGCTCGGTCATCAATGCGACGGGCATTATCATCCATACCAATCTCGGCCGGGCGCGTCTCGCGCCTGAAGCGATAGCCGCTATGCAGGAAGTTGGGGCAAACTATTCAAACCTTGAGGTCGACCTCAATACCGGAAAGCGAGGCTCCCGCTACGCCCATGTCGAAGATCTCATCTGCGACCTGACGGGTGCTGAAGCCGCCCTCGTCGTGAACAATTGCGCTGCGGCTGTTTTGCTCAGCCTGATGGCAACTGCGCAGGGTAAGAAAGTCATCGCGTCACGTGGTGAACTGATCGAAATTGGTGGTGCTTTTCGGCTGCCTGACGTCATCGAGCAAAGTGGTGCGATCCTCAAAGAAGTCGGCTCGACAAATAAAACCCGTGCCTCGGACTATGAGCGCGCCATAGACAGCGAGACGGCTGTCATCCTAAAAAGTCACACGAGTAATTTCCGCGTCGTCGGATTTACGTCAGCACCCAAGCGAGAAGATCTCGCCCTGCTTGCGCGCAATACAGACACCATCCTCATGGAAGACCTCGGCAGTGGCGTCCTGATCGACCTGTCCGCCTATGGTTTGCGCGATGAACCTGTCGTGTCTGACATCCTGAGGTCGGGGGTCGATCTTGTCATGTTTTCGGGAGACAAACTG
>TARA_R110000850_G_scaffold11991_6_pt1 | contig 12480 bp, 12 predicted proteins | sample TARA_R110000850 | Tara Oceans TARA_R110000850 (sample SAMEA4397586) | marine metagenome | biome: Polar Biome; feature: [SRF] surface water layer (ENVO:00010504); material: water (ENVO:00002006), including particulate matter (ENVO:01000060) such as... | depth 5 m | reverse complement strand
CCCAAATCCAAGAGCTGGCGTGAGTGCCATTCGAACGGCGCGGAGTTGTGCCACTTGAACGTATGGATATCGAACGTGCTACCTGGATTTCTTTTCAAGGCCTTGGCCGTGCGGAATGAACATACCGCCGCTGTGAGGTTATGGTGCCAGGGGCAGGCGTAGGTATTATATTCTTCGTCGTTGAAAGTAAAATTCGTCTGCAGGCGCAGGCCCGGTTTGGCCTTGAACAGAGATATCCTGTCGATCCTGCGCCGGGACGCGGGGACGTGCTCCTCGAACCGCCAACGCAGTCCGCCGTAAAAATCCAACTGGCGGTCTTTGGGAGGTGCCTCAATAGTGTCGCCGGGGCGGGCAAGCGCGTAATAGCCCGAGCGGTCCATATGCGCCTGATCCAGCGATACCGCGTTGGGATACCTGTCCAGATCTTCTGCATAAAGGTCAACGACATACGTAAGCATCGCATCCCGTCGCTCTTCGGTGTGAAAGCCCAGCATTTCGCCGATGCTGCGCGTTTCACAAAACGGGTAGAACAGATATTCAGCATTGTAGCAGAAATACAGCCACTGCCCGGGTGCGGCGTCAATCATCCGGTTGACGGCAGTCTCCAGCGCTAGGTCCCTGTCGGGGTCATAGTCAATGCGAATGACGGTCCCGGCCACATCGCGCGCCAGTTCAAAGCTGGGCGGCATCAACACGATCACCTGGGAAAACCTGTATTGCTGGTGATGCCTTACGGTGGTGTCGATCTCAACGTCATCTTCCACAAGGATCAGGGCGATCGGACCCTTTGCCAACGCGGCTTGCCCTTCGCTTAAAAAGTGATCAAGACTGCGATATTGCATGAAACCCCGACGTCAGTGGATACCCTTTCTAGATCGGCTAAATCGGGACGCATTGCAAGACAACGCTGGCGCTGTTAGACCGCGTTTTTGCACTTCGTATCAACGGACCTTATCATGACCGCGCCCAAAAAGCTGTTCATCAAGACCTATGGCTGCCAGATGAATGTTTACGATAGTGAACGCATGGCCGAAGCCTTGGGCGATACCTATGTCGAAACCAAGACGGCCGCTGACGCCGACATGATCTTGCTGAACACCTGCCACATCCGTGAAAAAGCGGCGGAAAAGATATATTCCGAACTCGGTCGCCTGAAACCACTGAAGACCCAGAACCCCGATCTGAAGATCGGTGTCGCAGGGTGCGTTGCCCAGGCTGAAGGGGCTGAAATTATGCGCCGACAGCCCGCCGTCGATCTGGTGGTGGGGCCGCAATCGTATCACCGTCTGCCTGCAATGGAGGCCCGGGTGCGTTCCGGAAAAACTGCGCTTGATACGGATTTCCCCGAAGAGGACAAGTTCGACAAGATGAAGGGCAGGGGCAAAGCCCGGCGCGCACCTTCCGCGTTTCTGACAGTGCAGGAAGGATGCGACAAATTCTGCGCCTTTTGCGTGGTGCCCTATACACGCGGTGCCGAAGTGTCGCGCCCGGCAAGCCGGGTCCTGAACGAAGCGCGCGAATTGGTCGAACGCGGGGTTCGCGAGGTGACATTGCTGGGCCAGAACGTGAATGCCTATCATGGAGCCGGCCCCCAAGGTGCCGATTACACGCTTGCGCGTCTTATTCGTGAACTCGCGAAAATCGACGGGCTGGAGCGTATTCGTTATACCACCAGCCACCCCAACGATATGGATGATGAACTGATCGCCGCCCATGGCGAGGTTGAAAAGCTGATGCCCTATCTTCACCTTCCTGTGCAGTCGGGGTCAGATCGTATCCTCAAGCGGATGAACCGCAGCCACACCGCCGAAAGCTATCTCAGGCTGATCGAACGTATCCGCGCCGCCCGTCCCGACATCGTCATGTCGGGCGATTTCATCGTTGGCTTTCCTGAGGAGACCGACGCCGATTTCGAGGCGACGATGGATCTGGTCCGGACAGTGAACTATGGCTATGCCTATTCATTCAAGTATTCGACCCGTCCCGGCACCCCGGCAGCAGAGCGACCCCAGGTGGATGCGGCGGTGGCCGATGCGCGCCTTCAACGTTTGCAAGGGCTTATCACCGATCAGCAACGGGCCATTCAAGACGCGATGGTGGGGCGAGACCTTTCGGTTCTGGTCGAAAAAACCGGGCGTGACGACGGGCAGATGGTGGGCAAATCCGAATATCTTCATTCCGTTCATATCGACAACGCCCGGGCCGCGATAGGTGAGGTCGTAAAGGTAAGAATCGTAGACGCAAAAACCAATTCATTGACCGCGCATCAACTTTGAGACGAAAAAGCCAAGACGTCGGCCCGGCTGATTGTCATGCAATTGGTCCACAATTGTCGCGTATTGGCCTAAGTGTTGCCATAATATAATAAATACCGCTGCATTCTTACTTCACAGAACCGTTAATACCTCTTAATCTCTCGATATTATTGCGGAAAGCTGCGGTGCTTCGGTGTCTTTGCGGTCTTTTCAGCGGGGGACATAAGAAAAAGGACGAAGGCTGTGTTAGACACATTTTCCAAAGGGCTTCGGCTGTTCGCTGGTACGATGATCGCCGCGACATTCGTATTCCAGGCATCGGTTGTCGATGCTCAAACCAGATCGCAAGGTGGGCGCGACAAGGGGCAGTATATCCCTACGATCTGGGTTGACCCGGATGGGTGTGAGCACTGGGTGATGGATGACGGCGCAGAAGGGTACATGACCCCTAACGTCAGCCGCCAGGGCATTCCGGTCTGCCGCCGGGGCAATGTCTGCGGCGTCATGAATACCGATCAGTTTTTTGCGACTGACAGCTACCGTATCAATCAGCAAGGCAAGGCGCGTCTGGCCGAGTTTTTTAAAACTACCGGCGCGGTTTCGTATATCATCAACGGCCATACCGATAGCCGCGCCTCTGACGAATACAACATGAGGCTGTCGTTGAACCGGGCGAATTCGGTTGCGGTCATTGCCAAGCAAACCGGGGCACGTATCGCGGATGTCCGGGGTTACGGCGAACGTCTACCGGCGGCACCGAACGGCACGGCGGCTGGCATGGCGAAGAATCGCCGTGTCGAAATTATCTGCATCCGCTAGGGGGATAAGAACGTGATAAAAACAAAAGTTATATTGGTCGTCGCCAGCGCCTTGGGCCTCGGGGCATGTGCGGATTTCGAAGGCCGCGGGTATCCCGCAGACAAAAGCATCGACCGCGGCATCGACACCAAACACCTTAGCCAATTGCAAGCTGGCATCTGGGTTGATCCCAACGGGTGCGATCACTGGATCATCGACGACGGTCTGGAGGGTTACCTCAGCCAGCGTCTGGATAAATATGGCAAGCCGGTCTGTTCGGGTGTGGCCCAGCCGACCTATACCGTGGGTGATTTCAAGGGCGGATCCCGGATCCCCGACCCCAACTGATCTTGCTGGGCGATCCCATCGTTCTCGGGCCGGGGCGTTTTGCGCCTCGGCCTTTTTTGTCTGATATCGAGGGTTCTCATTTGCTGCGAATGCCCCATATCGTTAAATGTACACTCTCGAATAGGAACAGGCTTTGAGCTCCAGTGAAATTATCCCGCCTTCAGGCACCACGTCACAACTATTGGAATACCCCGATAACAGGCTGTTGATCGACCTGTGCGGTGCCTACGATGCGCATCTTGCCGCCATTGAGAAAGCTTTTGGCGTACAGATTGTCAGGCGGGGCAATCAGCTTTCGGTGATGGGCGAAGACGACGCGATCGTACGAACCGCATCGGTTCTGGATACGCTTTATGCCCGCCTGGAAGGCGGCCGGGGCATAGAACCTGCCGATGTCGATAGTCTGCTGCGAATGGGCGATTCCGCTGTTGGAACAGGGGTGCGCGCAGGTGACCAGCTAGAAATGCCAATTCTGGGTGGCATCGAAATCCAGACCCGGAAAAAGCGCGTCGAACCGCGTACAGCGGCACAAAAAGCATATGTGCATTCGCTATTCGCCAATGAACTGGCCTTTGGTATCGGGCCGGCGGGGACCGGTAAAACCTATCTGGCCGTCGCAGTGGGCGTGTCGATGTTCATCGGCGGACATGTCGACAAGATTATCCTGTCGCGCCCCGCTGTCGAAGCAGGGGAGAAACTCGGTTATCTTCCAGGTGACATGAAGGACAAGGTCGATCCGTATATGCAGCCGCTATATGATGCGCTGAATGATTTTTTACCGGGCAAGCAACTTGCCAAACTGCTCGAGGATAAAAAAATCGAGATCGCCCCATTGGCCTTCATGCGGGGGCGTACCCTGTCGAATGCCTTCGTGGTACTGGACGAGGCGCAGAATGCCACCTCCATGCAGATGAAAATGTTCCTGACACGTCTGGGCGAAGGGTCACGTATGGTTATCACTGGTGACCGGACCCAGATCGACCTGCCGCGCGGTGTCGCCTCGGGGCTTCAAGACGCCGAACGGCTGCTCAAGTCCATCCCCAAAATCAGCTTCAACTACTTCACATCCAAGGACGTGGTGCGCCATCCTCTTGTTGCCGCGATCATCGAAGCATACGAAGCAGATACAGGTCACGCATGATCTCTGGTCCTTTCATTTTGCCTCGTAAACTCCGGGGGTCCGGGGGCTGGCCCCCGGTCTGCCAATGATGGATGATCTCCACATCGTCGAAGAAGACCGGCGCTGGTCCGCGCTTGATCTGGCTGCCTTGGGCCAGCGGGCCGTCACCGCGACCTTGCGGCATCTCGACGTCGATCCCTCCGCCGCCGAGGTGTCGATACTCGCGTGCAATGACGATCGCATTTCGGCACTGAACGCTGATTATCGTGGCAAGCCTGCGCCGACCAACGTGCTAAGCTGGCCGTCCCAGGAACGCGGGGCCCCGGACGACGGCGGTATTCCGCTTCCGGCAAAGCCGGATTTTGACGATGTTCTGGAATTGGGTGATATCGCTATCTCTTACGATACCTGTTCGACCGAAGCCCAAGCGATGGGCAAATCCATGGCCGATCATGTGACGCATCTGCTTGTGCACGGCGTTCTGCATCTGCTGGGGTACGACCATGAACGCGACGCGGATGCGGCGTTAATGGAGCAGATCGAAGTGGAAGTACTTGGCAAACTGGGGTTGGATGACCCATATAAGGAGAACGCGGGAACACTTCCTGCATCAACACATGAAGACAGGACCTGATGGGCGAGACAGACGGATCATCTGAGGCGGCGCACAGCGCGCAGCCCGAAGACACATTGATAGCGGTTGACACTGAAGATTTAGAGGACGCCCCAAAAACGGGGGGGTTCTTCTCACGGATGATGGGGGCCCTCAGCACATCTGATGCCCTCGACGAAGAAGAGACTACGGCCGCGCAGGCCGACAGGTTATCGGCGCGTGGCATGATGAACTTGCGTCGGATGAGGGTCGACGACGTCGCCGTTCCCAAGGCAGATATCACCGCGGTACCGATTACCACCAGTCTGGAAGAACTGGTAAGCGTTTTCAAGGAAAGCGGCCTGACACGCCTGCCGGTCTATGACGGCACGCTCGATACGCCGGTGGGCATGGCCCACCTCAAGGATCTGGCCTTGACCCATGGCTTCAATGGCAACACCGAAGACTTCGATCTGGCCGCGATGCTGCGCCCGCTCGTTTACGTGCCGCCGTCGATGACGATCGGGGTTCTGCTCACCAAGATGCAGGCAGAGCGGCGGCATATGGCACTGGTCATCGATGAATATGGTGGCGTTGACGGGCTGGTTACCATCGAAGATCTGATCGAACAGGTCATCGGGGAAATTGAGGACGAACACGACGTCGACGAAGGCAAATACTGGACCGTGGAGAAACCGGGCTGTTATCTCGCGCTTGCCAAGACCCCCCTCGATGATTTCGAATCCGAGATCGGCCACTCCCTTACCGACCATGACGACGTGGACGAAGAGGAAATCGACACCCTCGGGGGGCTGGTCTTCATGCTGTCGGGGCGCGTTCCCGCACGTGGTGAAGTCGTCGTGCACCCCGATGGGCCGGAGTTCGAGGTGATCGACGCTGACCCACGCCGGATCAAACGTCTGCGGGTACGGATGCCAGGCAAATCATGATGCCAACCGTAAGGCGTACGTGGCTGCGGTTTGCCGGTGCTCTTGGCGCGGGTGCCGTGGGGGCGTTTGGTCAAGCTCCTTATGATATGCCGGCTGTCATGTTCCTCAGCGTCGTGGCGCTGGTGTTTCTGTTTCGGTACAGCCCTCGACCCATGCAGGCTGCCGCCGTCGGCTGGGGCTTCGCAGCGGGTTACTTCATGCATGGTTGGACCTGGCTGCTCTCTCCGTTCATGGTCGATGCCGAACGCTACGCCTGGATGGCCCCTTTCGCCCTGGTTTTGCTATGCGGTGGGCTTGCCCTGTACTGGGGGCTGGCGTTCGGAATAGCGCGCTGGCTGTCGCCCCGATCCTGGCCGTTGATCATTTTGCTGCCGACCGCGGAATTGCTGCGCGGCTATCTCTTTACAGGTTTTCCATGGGGCATGTTCAGTCAGGGCCTGGTGAATCTCTGGCCCGGTCAGGGGCTGGCTGTAATCGGGCCGTATGGTATGACCCTGTTGTTTGTCGGCCTTGCCGTTGCCTGCGCGCGTCCAGCAAGTGGCTTGTTCGTGCGTCGCGCGGGGATGTACGCGCTGTGGGGTGTCGCAGCCGTGTTGCTGATCGTACCGTTCAGCCGGTCCGAGGCCGCCTTGACCGATTTCACCATTCGGATGGTGCAGCCTAATGCCGCACAAAAAGACAAGTGGGACCCCACGAAAATTCCCGAATTCTTTGATCGCCAGCTTGCCTTCACCAGCGCTCCGCCCGCGCCGGGCAGCCGGCAACCGGATCTGATCCTTTGGTCGGAAACCGCCATTGCCTGGCCGCTTGACCTGGCACAGGGCGCGCTTGACTACATCAGCGTTGCTGCTGAGGGCAAGCCTGTGGTGCTCGGGGTGCAGCGTCGCACCGAGACACAGTTCTATAACTCCGCGATCCTGCTTGGGGCTTCAGCGAACGTGACGCAGACCTATGACAAGCACCACCTAGTGCCATTTGGCGAATATGTTCCCTTTGCCGACGTGGTGAACCGTTGGGGCATTCGCGGTATCGCGTCACAGTTCAATTCCGGGTTTTCTGCCGGTCCCGGCGCAGAGCTGATGGATCTGGGGCCCTTGGGTCAGGCCCTGCCACTGATCTGCTACGAAGCGGTGTTCGCACGCGACGTCAACGCGGCCCCCGAGAGACCCGCGTTCTTGATGCAACTGACGAATGATGCGTGGTTCGGCAAGGGGCAGGGGCCGTTGCAACACCTTGCGCAGGCGCGGATGCGCGCAATCGAACAGGGCCTGCCGATGGCGCGTGTCGCCAATACCGGCGTGTCGGCGATGATTGACCCCTGGGGGCAGGTCACCGCAAGCCTTGCACTGAACCAAGCCGGTTTCCTTGATGCGCGCCTGCCTGCCCCCCGTGCGGCAACGATCTATAGCAAGTTGGGGGAGTGGCCATTTCTTGCGGTTTTATTCGCCGGGTTCGGGGTGCTGGTCATCAGTCGCTCCAGAAGGTCGGAGAAAGTTAGAGTTTGACCCGCCTGCTCGTCAAAGTTAAGCCCTATGTATCGGCCACAACGGCTTCCTGACGTGGCTACGAAACCTATTGGAGCACTAAATGTCCCGCATGAATTATACCTTCACCTCGGAATCCGTTTCCGAGGGCCACCCAGACAAGGTCTGCGACCGGATTTCTGATGCCGTTCTCGATGCCTTTCTGACTGAAGAACCCGAAGCGCGGGTCGCCGCGGAAACCTTTGCCACCACCAATCGCGTGGTCATCGGCGGCGAAGTCGGCCTGTCGGATAAAGACAAGCTGAGTGAATATATGGGCCGGATTGAAAGCATCGCCCGTGCTTGCATCAAAGACATCGGCTATGAGCAGGACGAGTTCCACCACGCCACATGCGAGATTACCAATCTGCTGCACCCGCAGTCCGCGCATATTGCGCAGGGTGTGGATGCGTCGGGCGACAAGGAAGAGGGTGCCGGCGATCAGGGCATCATGTTCGGATTTGCCACCACCGAAACACCCGAACTCATGCCCGCGCCGATCCATTATGCCCATGCGATCCTACGCCGACTGGCCCAAGCCCGCAAGGACGGCACTGAACCCACATTGCGCCCCGACGCGAAAAGCCAGCTTTCCGTGCGCTATGAGAACGGCAAACCGGTCGGTGTGTCTTCGATCGTGCTGTCGACGCAGCACGCGCATGAAAGCCAGACCAGCGCCGACATCCGCGATATCGTCGAACCCTATATCACCGAAGTCCTGCCCGAAGGCTGGATCACCGCCGACACCGAATGGTGGGTGAACCCGACCGGGACTTTCGTGATTGGCGGCCCTGACGGCGACGCCGGGCTCACCGGGCGCAAGATCATCGTCGATACCTATGGCGGCGCAGCCCCGCACGGGGGCGGCGCGTTCTCGGGTAAAGACCCGACAAAGGTCGATCGTTCGGCCGCCTACGTTGCCCGTTATCTGGCCAAGAATGTGGTCGCGGCGGGGCTGGCCGAGAAATGCACGATCCAGTTGAGCTATGCGATCGGCGTGTCCAAGCCGCTGTCGATCTATTGTGACACGTTCGGCGGCGACGCCGATGTTGCTGACGCGGCGATTGAAAAGGCAATCGGCCAGATTATCGACCTGACCCCGCGCGGTATCCGCGAGCATTTGCAACTGAACAAACCGATCTATGAACGCACAGCGGCCTATGGTCATTTTGGCCGCGCACCCGAAGCGGATGGCGGCTTCAGCTGGGAAAAGACCGATCTGGTCGATGCCCTCAAATCTGCGCTTTAAGCCGGACTGCATCACAGGGGGGGGCGACCTTTGCCAAGGCCGCCTCCGTTTTGGCCGCAGGGACTGATCGGCAGACCGTTGCGCCCACCCTTTGTGCAGGCTAAAGGCAGCGCCATGACACATTCAGAACGCCCCCGCCGAAATTTTTATGGACGCCTCAAAGGCAAATCCCTCAAGCAAAGCCAGAAGGGCTATATTGAGGAAGACCTTGATGCACTTTCACCAGGCCCTGTCGACTGGGACGCTAATCCATCTCGTGAACCGCTGGATTTGCAGGGCCTGTTCGCGGGCAAGCCGGTGTGGCTTGAAATCGGCTTTGGCGGCGGCGAACACATGGTACATCAAGCGGCCCGGAATCCCGACGTCGGGATCATCGGGTGCGAGCCTTACATCAACGGCGTTGCCATGCTGTTGGGCAAGATACGTCGCGCTGCCGTTGAAAATGTGGCGATCCACCCCGGCGATGCGCGTGATATCTTTGACGTGCTGCCTCAGGGGTCGATTGACCGCGCCTTCCTGCTTTATCCTGATCCTTGGCCAAAAACCCGACATCATCGTCGCCGTTTCGTGACCCCCGAACATCTGGAGCCCTTGGCGAAAGTCTTGAAACCCGGTGCCGCTTTCCGAGTGGCCACTGACATCGAAGACTACGTCCGTCAGACCCTTGAGCAAATCCCGCGCCATGGGTTCGAATGGCTGGCGGAACGTCCCGAGGACTGGAAAGAACCGTGGGACGACTGGATTTCGACACGCTACGAACAAAAGGCACTGCGCGAGGGACGTGTGCCGCATTATCTGACATTCAGGAAGCTATAACCGGTTCGCGGCTCTTTGCGGTTGCGTGGCGCAAGCCGCTGCCTCTGACTGGTCGTCGCCATAGCGTTGTCAGTTGTACGTGCGATCGCGCAGGCTGGCGTAGACGTGACGATGGACGGCACCTGCGTGCTGGTTTATGACAGCGTTCAAATTTTACCTTAGGGGTTTTTCATGTCCAGCCACGCCACACCCGTTCCGATGACGTCTTCTGCTTGCGGTCCGCTAACAGGCACAGCCGAGGTGCCGGGCGACAAGTCAATCTCGCATCGTTCGTTGATTCTGGGCGCCATGTGCGTCGGTGAGACAACGATCACCGGATTGCTTGAAGGTGATGATGTGCTGGATACCGCCAAAGCGATGCAGGCATTCGGTGCCGAGGTCAGTAATCACGGTGGTGGCAACTGGTCGGTACATGGGGTCGGTGTCGGCGGCTTTGCCGAACCCGACGGAGTGATCGACTGCGGAAATTCCGGCACAGGTGTGCGTCTGATCATGGGATCGATGGCGACCTGTCCGATCACCGCCACCTTTACCGGCGACGCGAGCTTGAACGGGCGGCCCATGGCACGGGTAACTGATCCTTTGGCGTTGTTCGGAGCGCAATCTGTTGGGCGCAAAGGCGGGCGTCTTCCGATGACGATCGTGGGCGCGGTTGACCCGGTGCCGGTGCGCTATGTCGTGCCCGTGCCCTCTGCACAGGTAAAGTCGGCGGTGCTGTTGGCCGGGCTTAACGTACCTGGTAAAACCGTGGTGATCGAGGCCGAAGCCACACGTGACCATACCGAACGGATGCTGGCGGGGTTTGGTGCCGAGATCACTGTCGAAGACACCGACGAGGGCCGGGTGATTACCTTGACCGGCCAGCCCGAATTGCGCGCCCAACACGTAGAGGTGCCGCGCGATCCTTCTTCGGCGGCGTTTCCGGTCTGTGCGGCGTTGATCGTGCCGGGGTCAGACGTTCTGGTGCCCGGTATCGGGCTGAATCCGACGCGGGCAGGGCTGTTTACCACCTTGCGCGAAATGGGGGCGGACCTGACCTATGAAAATGAACGGATTGAAGGCGGTGAACCCGTGGCGGATCTGCGGGCGAAATTCTCGCCTCGGATGAAAGGCATCGACGTGCCGCCGACGCGTGCCGCGTCTATGATCGACGAATATCCGGTCTTGTCCGTTGTCGCCGCCTTTGCCGAGGGGCAGACGATGATGCGGGGCGTGAAAGAGCTTCGTGTCAAGGAAAGCGACCGGATCGACGCCATGGCCAAGGGGTTGCGCGCCAACGGTATCGACGTTGACGAAGGCCCCGATTGGTGGGCCGTGCACGGGTTGGGACACGGCAACGTCCCGGGTGGCGCGACCTGCGCCAGCCAGCTTGATCACCGCATCGCCATGTCGTTCATGATCCTGGGCATGGCGTCGAACGCGCCTGTAGGTGTCGATGACGGATCACCGATCACCACGTCCTTCCCGATATTTGAGACGTTGATGAAGCAGCTTGGGGCCAAAGTCACAAAAGGAGTGCTGTGATGTTGGGTTTTACCGTAGCCATTGATGGCCCCGCTGCAGCCGGCAAAGGTACAGTCGGGCGCGCCGTCGCAGCGCATTTTGGTTTTGCGCATCTTGATACCGGCTTGTTATACCGCGCTGTCGGGGCAAAGGTGCTGAATGGCGTTACCGCCGAAGAAGCTGCCGAAACGCTGAAGGCGCGGGATCTGGAGAGTGACCAATTGCGTTCCAGTGCGGTTGCCGAGGCGGCAAGCCGGGCCGCAGCGATCCCCGCCGTACGCAGTGCACTGGTCGATTTCCAACGCAGCTTTGCAATGCGGGCCGGCGGTGCCGTGCTGGACGGTCGCGATATCGGTACGGTGATATGCCCCGATGCCCAGGTTAAGCTGTTTATCACGGCCACCCCCGAAGTACGTGCTGCCCGACGTTTTGCCGAGCTGAGCCGGGTGGATCCGACAGTCACCCTTGAAGGCGTACTGGCGGATGTTCAGGCCCGTGACGCACGCGATAGCAGCCGCGCGGAAGCCCCCCTGCGACCCGCCGAGGACGCGGAGCTTATGGATACGTCCACCATGGATATCGAGGCCGCCGTGGCCCGTGCGATTGCATTGGTGAACGCGCGTCGCGGGGAATAGGCAGCGGTTCTGGCGGAATGTGCCCTTGGGCTGTCCCGGCGTTTGGATTCACAAACGTGTTCATGATATCTGGTGGAAAAACTCTTTTGCATCGGGAACGTACAGTCCCCGCCCGGCGTTTGAGTCTGATGTGTGCGGGCCGTTCGGCGTGCACCATCAGTCTTAAATGGAAAGGAAATTTACCATGAAAACCGCGCAAGAGTATCTCGACGACGCGAATGCTGTGGTCCCGAAAATGGACGTTAAGGATGCGATAGCCAAACATGCGGAGGGTAACGGCATTTTCATCGATGTGCGCGATTCTGCGGCTATCGCCGAAACTGGTACTATCAAGGGCGCGCACCGGGTTCCTCGGGGCATGATCGAATTTCGGGCCGATCCCAAAGCCGAGGCTCTGTATGATCCCGTCTTCAAGAAGGATGCCGAAATCTATCTGATTTGTGGTGCAGGGGGCCAGGCTGCCCTGTCGGGCAAGACTCTGCACGACATGGGATATACCAATGTAACGAATATTGGTGGTTTCCCCGGCTGGAAAGACGCAGGCGGCCCGACCGAAGCCTAACCGTCCAACCACCCTCGCAGAGCCCGTCGGCAAGGCTTTGTGAGGGCCCGCGCGTCAGGCCAGCCCGGTGCACTCTGATAGCGGACTACACCGACAAGTCTGGTTGTGCTTGCGCTTGCCACCCATCTA
>TARA_R110000850_G_scaffold153763_1_pt1 | contig 12498 bp, 12 predicted proteins | sample TARA_R110000850 | Tara Oceans TARA_R110000850 (sample SAMEA4397586) | marine metagenome | biome: Polar Biome; feature: [SRF] surface water layer (ENVO:00010504); material: water (ENVO:00002006), including particulate matter (ENVO:01000060) such as... | depth 5 m | reverse complement strand
TAAACTGGCACCGCAACACCCGCCGCTACGGAACCGAAGTCGAACCGCCACTGGATCTCAATGTTGATGTCGTCGGGTTTTCGCGCGGTGCAGCCTCCGCCCGCATCTTCGCCAATTTGCTAGTCGCATTTCTTGATGGCAAGAATGACTTCGTATTGGATCATTCAAGCAGCCGGCGCTACGACTTCAGCCGTGGTGATCCAGCCTCCGCGAGGCACTACATTTCGGAGGCCTGTCGCAGCATCACGCTTCGCTTTCTCGGGCTCTGGGACACCGTCCCGCACTACGATCTGATAAAGCAGAACGACGATTTGCGCCAATTGGACCTAGCCATTGCAGAGCCGGAGCGGGGAAATGCGTTCAGGCAGGTCGCTCACGCCGTGGCTGTAAACGAAAATCGCAAGGACTTTCACGGCGTCTCAATCCACCCTCACGGCGAGAAAGGCAATTCTTCAAAGCGCATTGAGCAGGGTTTCATCGGCGCCCATTCAGATATTGGCGGTGGCTATGCCGAAGGTGATCTGTCCGATGTGGCGTTCATGTGGATGGTGCAGCAAGCAACGGCAGCGGGCGTGAAGATGAACGATGGAATTATTCTCGAACGAGATTGGGATGAAGTTAATACACCCGTCCTGCACGACAGCATCGGCGTGAGGCCGCCATGGTCTCCCGTCACATTTGCTCCGGGGCGCGATTTCAAATACACGCTCAGCGGAGCACCCAGCGTCGCGCAACAAGACTGGAGCGGTTATGGCTTGGACTTCGCCACAGCGGACCAGCAAGGATATTACGACCAGCGCTACGTGAAGAACGGAAGAAAGAGCCGGGACAATAGTGAGGAAAAGGATCGCACGTTGGTCGGAATTGTCGATGGCGCGAAGTACAGTCAATGGTTGAAGGATAACTATCAGCTTGATGTTGTCATCAACGACCGCGGACTGAAGGACGGGCTGCCTCCGCCCATACGACCATGATCAGGACGAGAGTTCTTGCAATGACGGCATTTTCTGTCACTGCTGTTTTGTGCAGTGGATGCAGTGATTTGATCTATGGCGTCGATGTCGTCAATTACGGTCGCAGCGGCGTTCTAATTTTGCAGGTAGGGGAAGAGAAAGCAGCTAGTCCGCACAGCTATTTTTCCAAAGTCGGCGTACCGTTTCCCGTTATCGCGGGCCGAGAACCCAGCATGCCCACTAAATACCGCGATCCGGCAGACAGCTTCGGCTATTTCGGAGGCCACCCAAACTCCCTTCCCAAGGAAGTCGAGGTGGTGTGGCAGCTGGCAGAGCTGAGTGAGTGCAGAAAGGACATCTTGATTACCTCTGAGAAATCCAAAACAGAGGTCAAATCTCTCGGCTACGACCCAGCCAATCACGTCGTTAAGGGTAGCTGTACCTGGCGTCCAATGCCCGACAAGATCTTCCGCAAGAAGCTGGACATGCGAGCGTTGCGCAAGACAGACGAATACAAGCGTGCGGGAGATTTCACTTGGGATGTGCTTTTCGCCCGCTACCGGCTCAACCTCACGCTGGTTTTTATTGAAGATCAGGTCACCATCAAGGCGGAAAATTACTCTAGCAATCCGTGGAAATAACGTCCGATCAAAGCCAAGATCGCCGGCATCGACGACAACAACCGCACCAGTCAGAATTAAAGGGGCCATGCTCGAACTATCTGTACATAACGGGGGCGAACCCGACGACGAACGTGGCAGTTTTAACGCAGGGACCTTTGACCAAGAAAATCTGGATATTGCCTTTGGCACGAGAACAGGCGCTCGAGTCGCTGTAATGGCGGAGTATTTCTATTCGTATATTGTCGGCCTCGACCAAGCCCAAATGAGCGGCTACGCCATAAACGACTACCTTGATATTGATATCGTCGGATTCAGTCGGGGAGCTTCCCAGGCAAGAATTTTTTGCCAATCTACTGGATGCGTTCCTCAATGGCGGCGACGATATTCTGATCCTCGACACAGTTGTTTTTTACGATACTCGTCACGGCGGAACGTTCGGGAACGAATACGCTGACTTTCAAAGAGAGCGTCCGCAGCGGGCCCGAGAGATCATTCAACGACTGTGCCTGAATCTCACCCTGCGGTTTCTAGGACTTTGGGACACTGTCACGCACATCGGCACCTCGCAAAAGAATGATTCGCGCGAATCCGACGGGAATACAGGCGGCACTTTTCAGGGAATTTCTGATCGGGTCAAGTACACGGTTCACGCGTTTTCCGTCAATGAACGGCCCGAAGCCTTTGGGGCCTGGTCGATCTATGATCGGCCCGAACAGCAGGATCAGGAGATTGCGCCAAAGTCCACGCGCCCACTCCCGGGGAGCACTGGATTCAAGATTGAAAAGGGCTTCCAGGGCGGACACGCCGATATCGGCGGAGGATTTGGGAACAGTGATCTCTCCGATGTCGCCTTTATGTGGATGATTGATCGTGCCAAGGACGCAGGGATTCCCACGGAGACCAATAGAGGAATCGATTTGCAATTCATTATTGATCAAGGCGGGAATGAAGTAACACAGCCGTTTGCCAACGACTTGGTTTACGAGGCTCCGCTCGGTTTTGACTTCATTTACAACCCGGGCAGACTGTTCAGATACCTTGATGCGGGAGAAGGAACCGACGTGTTGCAAGAAGATCTCAATGTTCCAGCAGGATCGCGGTTCCTCAGCTTCGAGCAATCCCTAAATTTCATCGAAACGAACATCTATGCTGACACTTCCGATGACGACGATGGCTTGCGGGTAATAGAGCCAAAAAATGCAACCGACCGTGCCGGTCGTTTCGGGCATTGCGCCGCCGACTAAAGCATATCTTTATCAAGCTTGGCTCAAAATCAACTACGATCTGGATATTGGTATTAGGGATGGGTCAAACAATCGCGGGGCAACCCCGTGAGGGTGATCAAAAAAAGCTCTCGCATTGCTAGGGATTTTGCTTGCAGCAGGAGCGCTTACCCGATGCTACGCGAAACAAGCGGGAAAATTTGACTATGGGATGAAAGCAATCAACTACGGTACTAGCGGGGTCATCATCCTGGAATTGACAAACATCAAAAAAGAGGTATTCGAGAAACATCCCAATCTGGGGGAGATCGTGTTGCCTGTGTACCCAAACTTACCGGCGATCCACGCGGAACAAAGGTTGGGAAAGTTTGGCGGATACCCAGACGGTCTTCCCCAGCGTGTTGAAGTTGTTTGGCAACTCGCAAATTTGTCTCCTTGCAACGTCGAGTATCGGTCAAGTAATTATCCTGCTCATGTGCGCAAAAGCGATTGCGTCTGGACTCCTATCCCCGGGCAGGTGTACCGCAAGACGATTGATCTTGTCGCGATACGACAGACGCCTGCGTACCAACGTGTTGGTGGGCCGGTCGAAGGTTCTCATTGGGTCGAAACCTATACGCTACGCCTGAATTTCAATTTCACTGACGAAAAGCTGAGTTTGGAGGTCACAAACGGTCAGACATTAGGGATGGGGCAGTAGCTTGCGTCAGAAAATTGATGCCCCGATTGATCCGCAGAACTATTCCTGATGCTAAGGGAGCAGGGCTGCAAAGAAGTCGCCGTACCGGTGAGCCATGAATCGAATTCCGCTTGGTCTGCAAGCTTTTCCAGCGTGTGCCTCTTCACCGGCGATGGTCGGGGGCGGTATTGGAAGTATCAGAATGATTTGCATCGTCCGTGTCAGCGCGACTGGACCGGATACGGCATGGACACCAAAAACCACAAAAAGGGGCTAGGCTCAATTAATTTGATGATCTGCGGCGATGCCTCGTCGAACACGCATGCATTTAGATGGCGTCCCCCTTCATCTTGTTCAGCGGGGTCACTATCGTGAGCCGTGCTTCTTCTGTGAGAAGGACATTTGCTGCTATCGCTGTTAGTTCCTTGGTGAACGGATGTGGAAACTTCAATTACGGGATTGATTTCGTCAATCACGGCCAGCACGGTGTAATCATTCTGAAAATGTCCTACTACGAAGCGTTTGAAGTGAAGTCCTATAAGACAACTAGCGCGGCAGGACTGGAAAGTACCCATGATCCAAGGATGCCTGGTTTAAAAGAAGTAAGAAGAGTTGCTCATCTCTATCCATCTATTCCTTCTCAGTTTCGAAATCCCGCGAATGCGTTCGGCCGATTTGATGGACACTCACATTCGCTGCCTGATCAGGTAGAGGTTGTGTGGCAATTAGCCGAGTTGAGTAGTTGCGAGACTTATCGCGCCGCGCATTCAGAGAAATCGGAAAAGTGGATGAGCGCTAACGGTTTTGATGTCGAATTTCATCGCATTGCTTTTGGTTGTACATGGCGCCCCGCGCGCGCCAGAATCTATCGTCAGAAAGTCGATATGGAAGCAATCAGGGCGAGCGATGCCTATAAGAAAGCCGGGAGAAATTTTCGACCAAATCTTACCTTCGAGTTTATTGAAGGCGAGCTGCGCGTAAAACCTGAAGCATTCAGAATCAATCGCTGGAGCTGATAAACGGATTGCGAAAGGCATGGAGTACATCCAACCCGGCAAGCCTCAGCAGAACGCCTATGTCGAGCGCTTTAATTGAACCGCCCGCTATGACTGGCTGGCCCAGTACCTATTCGAATCCATAGCGCAAGTGCAGGGAGCAGCGGCTCGCTGGCTCTGGACGTACAACAACGAACGACCGAACATGGCGCTCGGCGGTTTCACCCCAGCTCAAAAACTGGCCATGGCCGCATAGGTCCACTTTTCAAATCAACTGAAAATGGGGGGAGGGGGATTACCGTCAGATCCGCCGCATCAGATAGCACACAGCACGCGTTTGCCACGGTAGTCATCAAAAAAAGGAGCGGTCCAATACCTTTTGACATAACTACTGATACTGAGTGCGTATCGTTTGAATCGATTGATTCATTGGCGGCCCTTTTTTCTGTTTCGTGCTTGCCTCACAATGTTTTCATGCCATGCTGAGCCGATGGCGCAGGGGCCATAGAAATATTTGCACCACGCACATTTTCTGCGTCCGGCCGGTCTACTCAGCATTGAACCACTTGCTGCATGACATGACAGCGGTGTTCGCCCTCGTCTGCACTAATTACACTACTATGTTCTAAGAGAACCCGAATTGAGATTGGGGCAAATAGCGTTATGAAATCCAGCGACCTAGATCTGAATCTCCTGCCCTACTTCAATGAATTGATGCGTGAGCGAAAAGTCGCGAAGGTGTCAGAATCAATGGGGGTTTCGCAGCCTGCCGTAAGTAACGCGCTTAAGAGGTTGCGCCTTGCCTTCGGAGACGAACTTTTCCTGCGCACAACACATGGTATGGAGCCCACAACTCTCGCTCTGCAATTGGCAGAGCCCATCGCCTATGCGCTGGACACTATTAAGGCTGCGGCTAGTCAGCAGGTCACGTTTGATCCAAGTAGTGCAGAGCGTAACTTTCGCCTGGGTCTAAGTGATCTGGGTGAAGCTTTTTTTCTGCCGCCGCTACTTGAACGCCTGAGCGTGCAAGCACCTGGAGTTTCGATAACAACCGTGCGGAATAATTTGTCGACACTCAAGGACGACATGGAAAACGGTCGGGTTGAGGTATCCATTGGGCTTTCTCCGCAGTTGCAAGGTAGCTTTTTCCGGCAGAGGCTCTATAGAGAGCGCTACGTATGCGCTTTCCGAAAAGGACATCCACTCAACGAGAAAAAGATCTCGGTGGAAGATTTTTTATCCTTTGATCACGTTGTAGTATCTGCCGGAAATGATCACAGCGAGATAGATCGTCTTCTGGAGCGCAAGGGAATCAAACGAACGATCAGTGTGTCAGTGCCACATTTCGGTTCTGTCGGCCATCTCCTGCAAACGACGAATCTCATTGCCACTCTCCCCTCCCGAATGCACGACATTATTGCGCCTCCATTCAATCTGGCCTGCGCAGACCACCCGGTAGATCTATCAGAGGTTTCAGTTGGAATTTTTTGGCACGGATCATTGCATCGCGACCCAGCAAACCAGTGGTTCCGCAGGGTCATTTTCGAACTTTTCTCTGAAGTGCAATCTCCCAACACCTGATTGTCTTGCAACAGGCGGATCCTTTTGAAACTAGAACGATGGAACTCCTAATTCGAAATTTGGGCCGCTCATTCACTCTGGCACCCGGCGAAACAGTTCTGAATGTCATTCGATCAAGCGGCATTTCTTACAGTTGTGAAGACGGCCGCTGCGGCATGTGCCGGTGCAGACTTGTTCGCGGGAATGTCCTAGAGCACGTACAGCCGCCGCGCCAAACATTCGGCTGCCCTGAGAGATATGTGCTCGCCTGTCAGACCTCTCTATTGGACGATTGCACTATAGAAGTCCCAGACCTGAGAGAAACAGTTATCCATCCTCCTACCCGGTTTCGTGGCCGCGTCCTGGGAGTCGAGTCACTTTCGGATAATGTGCGCCTACTGCGCATCGGACTAGACCGGCCGTTTCAGTACTCACCTGGCCAGTGCGCGGAACTCGAGTTGTCGCGAGGCCTTTCTCGCCTCTACTCAATGGCGGGCCTTTCCGGTGACGATGAGCTTCGATTTCATGTGCGCATGCACCCACACGGCCGGGCTTCTCACATGATCGACAAGCAACTCAAGGCAGGAGATATAGTGAGAATCCGTGGGCCTTACGGAACTTCATTTTTACGCCAGCGCCATACCAAGCCCATTATGATCTTGTCTGCCGGTACAGGCTTGGCGCCGCTTCTTTCGATTCTGCGGGCAATGGCAGAATCAAGAATGTTGAATCCCGCACATATCTACACGGGATTCATGACGCGGGAGGAAGCCTACGGGATATCCACACTGCACGAGTATATAGAGAAAATTCCCTCGGTTCGGGGTAAGTTCGTACTTATTGGTGCGGGGAAAATAGAGCGAGGACTTCGTCGTGGCTTACTGACTGAAGCAATCGACGCAGACTTTGACGACCTCTCTGACTTTCGAGTGCACGCCTTTGGGTCGCCGTTTGCAATTGATGCAGTAGTCCAACTACTTCGGCGCAAAGGTGTTCCCGAAGATCACCTGCATGTAGATGCGTTTCATTCACTTTGGAATTGAGAAGACCGGTCGGCCCGCGAGCCCTTCGGCTTGGCAATCTTCCAAATCGACCACCAAGCGAAGGGTCTGGCTCAGGACGCCGTTATCCACATTCCAGCATGACCAGCTAGGCCTGCACCGCCTCTAAAGCGAGGCCCGACCTAAACTCTCGCGTGGCTCGCTTGCATTCTTCAGCTGCTGACGATACATCAGGGATGGCATCGCAATATGCGTCTAGCGCACGGTCTGCTAATGGCTCCCATTTTGCAATGGTTTCGAGCATCCACTCACTGTTGCCAGGCACATCAGCAGCAGTTCGGACAAGCGCTGATGCCCAACGACGATGCCGCACCGTGTCGGTCCACTGAGAGTCCGTCAACATGCCAAGCAGTGTGTCGTTATTCCGTCGTCCAGCTTCACCGAGCCGCCGCATGACAGCTTCTTCTATTGCAGGCTTGGCAACCAGATTCAGCGCCACAAAAGCCTCTGCCCAGTCATAAGTGATGAGCACTTTTTCCATCAACTCTCGGAAGCCCTGCCATGCAGCATCATCCTCCCAGTACGCACGCTCAGCCTTGCCGAATCCGAGATCAGGAAACGTGTTTGACAGCTCCTTTGCTCGGTATGCAGCGTGACTGAGCCATCGGAACGCATCAGCACCCTGAAAAGCGGCGCAGAGAGAAATAGGGCTCGCGGGCGCAATCTGAGCGATATAGGCTGAGGCCATTTGCACCGTGTGATACAGATAGCGCAAGGGAGTATGGAGTCGAACTAGGGAGCCGGCCCACTGCGGACTGAGGACGGTGTCGTGTTCTCGTTCATTGAACTGATTGAAAAGACCATGGACGTAGCCTTCCTGGCCGTCCTGCAACATGACGTAGGTTCGGTAGATCAGCTCGTCTGGGTCTCGGAAAGCATTCCAGTCTTCGTGCTTGAGAGGACTTGCGTCACGGTACTTTCGATACCAGCGATTCATCGGAAGGTTGGGATCCAGTTCATACGGATCCGAATCGGGGCGCGTATTGTAATGAAGATTGAGTGATACGATTTCGTACTCACTTGGCTTGCGCCGACGCGCGGCGAGGTGGCTCCAAGTCTTCAGCGGCTTCAGCACTTCGGCTTGATTCACAAAGGTCTCCTTTTTTGTAGTCAGCAGCGAAATCCTGCTTTGTCAAAATGTTTTTTCGAAGAAAAAGCGGACTTGTTCGTCACTGAATTCGATGCGCCCGGCAAATGAACTAAGCTCTACTTCCAATTCATTCATGCGAAACGGTTGGCCGATCATTTCTTCAATAGTGTCGCGCCGTATCAACATTTCGCCATCGGTGGAAATTCTGAGGTAGGCAATTTTGTCTTCCACCGTAATGATGCGATCTGGATTATCGATTTCAGCTGCTTCTGCGACTGCCCTGGCGAGCGCTCCCTGGCGCAGGATTGGCCCCACGCGATTATTCAGGTGCGCTGACGACATACTGCCTTTTTCTTTACTCATGAAGATTACTGTGCCCTTAAATTATGGGTGAGCGTATACCGGCTTTATTCCTTCAACTTCTACAAGCACATCTCCGTTTTCAACCTTGATTGGATAACGGGCGAGACAGGTATCAGCCGGATTCATGCCCTTCCCGGAGCACGCATCGAACGTCCACTGATGCGCTCTGCAAGTGATGACTTTGCCATCGAATTTTCCTTCGACAAGCGGAATGTCCTGATGTGGGCAGGTCCCTTGATATGCACAAGGTTCCTGGCCTTCAGGCCAAACGACCAGAACCTCCTCACCATCGACGTCGAAGGCTTCCATTTCTCCTTCCCATAACTCGTCGACATCACACACTTTCTTATAAGCCATTTGAACCTCAAACAGTTGTACGAACTGCGGAAGGCGAACCCTCCCAATAGATCTCCACACACTCCATGGGGCGAAGTCCTGAATCTGCGACTTTTGTCGCACGCGCCAACGGTTCCTCCGCCCCTTGGCGCCGGACCCTCAATACGCCGGGCCGCGGCTTTACGCGGCGCCCTACAGAGTGCACGGCGGCGGCGGCGGCCAGATCGTCGATGCTGCTTTCGTCATCGATTGAGACCAACTGGAGAACAAAGTCCTCCTGAAAATTTGAAACTAGTGGGAACATAGCCACGCTGGCGTCTCCTTGTTTGCGGTTGTTATGAGCAGAGTCCTAGCTCGCCTTCTTGATTCTCATTGCTCGGGCTTCCTCCACCCAGGCATAGTTGGTTGCGTCTGCCCCCATCTCGCCTGGAGAAAGCCCCATATACTTTAGGGCTCCCCCTAAATCTGGCGGTTGTATTTGCCCGGCAAGGAATCGATCTACGAGCGAAAGATGGCCTTTGTAACGCTCCGGCTCTTGCTCAAAACACCACTTACAGCCTTCGGAGCAGAAGTGGTAATCCCTTCCCTCGAAAGTAAGTGGATAGTCTCGGACCTTCCAGGCTGGACCCGGCGTGTAGTTGATCGGAAGCTGGCACATGTTGCATACAACGGGCAGCGTAACGGGCAATGACTGGTCTTCTCTATCTTCGAGGAGATTTTCCGTAAGCTGGTCCCAGCAATGACCCCAGGTGTCATTCCAGCCCGGATATTTTTCTTCTAGCCATTCACGCTCGGCTGGGGACACTCCTGCCGCGGGATTCCAGAAGACAGTCGGACGCCAGAACCATACGCCCATATGCATTCCATGATGTTGTTCGCTAATTTCTTCGAGAAATGCATCCCAGAACCAGGGCTTTTCGAGACCAAGTTCGAGCAAAGATCGTTCGAATTGGGCGACGATCCACTCTTCCATGAATTCCTTAAAAGACTGCTTTCGGTGCTCAAGAGGCGTGTAGTAATCCATCATCGGACCTGTAAGCACTGAGAACAATTTCCACGAGCGCCAAATGGAAATATCCACCAGCTTCTGCGCCTCAGCCTTCTTGCCGTTGTTAACAAGAATCTGAACGAGAGGTCCGCCAATTTGTGCGTGACGTGACTCATCGGTCTGAATGCTTGAGATCAAACTGGAGAACGTCCAATCACCTGCTTCTGCGGCGTCTGCCGCAACGCCGAGAAACTGCATGTTGGTGAAACCGCTTTCAAATGCGAACGTCAGCGTAAGTGCGACGCCTACTGCTCCGCGCGTCACCATAATGTCATCGAAGAAGTGCCTGGCAGCGATCATGGCCCATTCGTTTGTATCGTAGGCCTTAAAGGCCCAATCGAACTGGCGATCCTTTGAAACGTACTGATGTGGAAAGAACAGTTGGAGCTGGGCGTGACGGATCTCGTCCATCATTCCCATCGTGGCCATGTTGCGCATGCCAGGCGCACGACCGAAACGAACCATTCTGGCTTCTGCGCTGGAGGCGGAGTACTCCCCACGAGCAATTGAGCCGAAGTGGGCCTTAAGGACTGACAACCAACCAGGTGCTGCGTTCTCATACATTTTGCTGCGTTCAAGTGCCGCTTTCACCGAATAGACACCTGAATCCTTGTCACGCTGCACGCGGACGTACTCAGGATAAGTGGTCTTGTATGGCTCGTCATAAACTTCGAAAGCTTCTACATCGAGGCCAAAAGTAGAACTCATTTCCTCTGGAAACATCTCCGATTCCAGAACGTACTTTGGCGTCCAGTTTGTGGTCCGCGCTATGTCATACCAATCGAGTCGACCCAAATTTGCCATGTCATGCTCCTCCAGTTTTGATGTGACGAAGACTCATTCCTTCTTCGCCTAGTTGACTAATTTTCTCTGCGGAAATCTCTTGCGTGAACAAGGTCAACCCGCAATGCATTGATTGCCGCGCAGTGTGATGATCTATCTTTACCTAGTTATCGCGGGCAACCCATATGCTCGTCGATATGTTTTCCATTCGCGGCCTGAATGTGGACTCGAGAGGGCTGATAGGCATCGCATTGATAAGGCATTCCCACAATTGACAGCATGATCTCCGCTGCGCTGAACTGAGTCGGTATGTGCCTGATTTATATCGCGTCATAAGCATTCGCGGGGCGAATTTGCATGGCGACAACTGAGGTCTTCTAATGTTCCGACTGTCAACAGGCGTTTCACAAGACGATTGGAAATGCAGCCTGAAGCCAGATCGAATCGCCTTTTGGGCCATTCCGGACATGAACTTCATGCTGCCATTTGAGTGCGGCAGCGACGGCAGGCGAGAACCAGTAAACCGCTTGAGGCCCGGCAGACAGCTTTCTCAGGCGGAACCCTGTAGGTACTTTCTGGTCATCGATCTCATCATCATTGAATTGCTGGACGTAGAGCCCGTTAATTCCTAGCTGCCACTGTGGATGCGATGGAAACGGGCGATAGCCAGCGCTATAGGTTAGTCCAAACAGGTCGCCAGAACGGTAATCGGTTTCGCTGTTTCGAAAATTAAAGGACACATTCGCATCTAAGGTCACTTCCCATTGTGGTGTTGGCAACCATGTGACAGCCATTGACTGAGAGACAGTCGCGTAGTTTTGGGAACTGTGAGCCAGATCCGCAGGATCGTAATTTCCCAACGGCAGCCAGACGTATGTCGCAGTTTGCAGATGCCAGTCGCCAATATTAATGCCCAAGTGTATTGGATCAATTTCGATCAGCGTTGGACCGTAATCACTATCTTTTTGCCCGGCGGCCTCAATGGTGGCATAAGTAGATTCGAAAATTACGCTACTCGAAATGCTGATGCCTTTGTATGTGCCCCACGTGTGCAGAACCCTCAACGCCTGCAGATGAATATCAGCCTTGAAGTTCGGGATCAGTTCCTTTCCCTGATCGTCGAGAAAGCGATCGGCCCTGTAATTGACGGCATAAGCGTTAAACAGGGTCATTCCAACGGGTGGAAGCATGCCTGCTGCAATGGTTTGAACGCCGATACCATAGTTGCCGAAGCCTCCATTCTCAGAACCCAGAGACTGCGACGTCACAAGCAAACTGATCACCGCCAGCATGTATCTCGCACTTTTTCGGAAGCTGTGTATTGCGCGGTCAAAAGATGTTACTCGGCTTTGCATTTATCTACTCTCGTTCGTTATTTCTTAATGACGCCGTTTCGCTAGGAGGATCGGGGTATTGCCCCTCCGCAGGATCAGACTAAGTACTGCGTAACTGTGTATTCGCCTGCCTGGCTCGTTGGTCGGTCGAAGTGGAATCAAGTTCAATACTCGTAGTGTTAGGCGCCGTTGTCCATGAGGCAGTAGATATGTCGTTCATTGCTGCCCTGAATGTTTCTATTCCATAACTGTGCGCTCCAGGACATCGTGTCAACGACGACCTTGGCAAACTTGGAGAAGACTCTCAGATCCATGGATGGGCAGCGACCCCAATCATCAGCATTGATGTGGCAATGTGTTACAGATCAGACGCTCTTCTTTTTGGATGCGCAGGGTAGTCCGTTCTCACGCTGATCCGAGCTTCATCAGTGCGCCCTGGGTCAAGAACTC
>TARA_R110000850_G_scaffold67172_2_pt1 | contig 12565 bp, 11 predicted proteins | sample TARA_R110000850 | Tara Oceans TARA_R110000850 (sample SAMEA4397586) | marine metagenome | biome: Polar Biome; feature: [SRF] surface water layer (ENVO:00010504); material: water (ENVO:00002006), including particulate matter (ENVO:01000060) such as... | depth 5 m | reverse complement strand
GAAAGGCCTCATCATGAACAGACGACTTTGCCTCATCACGGGCGCTTCAGCAGGGATCGGCGCCGAGTTCGCCCGTCAGTATGCGGCGCTTGGCTGGGATCTAGCCCTGACCGCGCGCCGGACCGAACGTCTTGAGGCCCTGGCAACTGAGCTTGAGGCCGCCCATGGCATTGCAGTTATTCCCATTGCGCAGGATCTCGCCCGCGCCAACGCCGTTGACAAGATCCTGGCCACTCTGGCGGACAGGGGCCGGCATGCCGACGCACTGGTCAACAATGCCGGATACGGCTTGCCGGGCACGTTCTTCAACACGGCCTGGAAAGACCAGGCGGCGTTCGTGCGTGTCCTGTATACTGCGCCGATCGAACTGGCTCACAAGGTGCTGCCGGGCATGGCCGAGCGGCGCTATGGCCGCATTATCAATGTGGCCTCGCTGGCAGGCTATGCTGCGGGCAGCGCGGGACACACGCTCTATGCGAGCGTCAAGGCAGGGCTCATCAAGTTTTCTGAAAGCCTGAATGCGGAATGCGCTGCGACCGGGCAGGATGATATCCATTGTACCGCGCTTTGCCCCGGCTTCACGTGGAGCGAATTCCACGACGTCAACGGCACACGGGAGGATACCAACAAGATGCCGCAATGGATGTGGATGCAGGCTGCACCGGTTGTGAAAGCCGGTATCGACGCGGTCAACAAGGGCCAGCCAGTCGTTGTGCCGGGCGGTGCCAACAAGATGATTGCCAGCCTGACGCGCATACTGCCAGAGCCCCTCGGCCGGGCCATGGTTCGGGCCCAGTCGAAACGCTATCGACGGATGGATGCCTGACCCGACCTGCGTTGTTGCACCGCACAATCTTTCCATGACTCTTCGGCACTGCGCACTATACTAAGCCAAACGACCAGAGATCGCGGAGGAAATTATGGACGGCGCTGCAGGCGAAACACTCGACACATCCCCAGTCCTGACAGGGCTTGTATCCACATTGGCCGACGCCGTTTCGGCGCTGGAAACCTATGTTGAGGCCGCCATTCGCGTTGCAGGCACGCGGCTGATGACACCAGACGGACGTCCTGACCGCAAGGCGCTGGAGCGCGAACAGCACGTCGCGCACGGCCTGTCCTGGATCGCAACCTATCTCGAGGCCCTGCGACAGTCAGCCGAATGGGCCGCACGCCTCGAAGCAGAAGGCAAGTTCGGCGAGATCGAAGCCCTGCTCTCTCAGATCCTGTTCAGCGAGTATTTCGCCCAGCTTGTCGGCGGCGTGCCGATGAACCAGGGCGAAACCATCCGTCCGCATGAACTGGGCCTTTTGGCCGAAACCGATGCGCTCTTCGCGCATCCGGCAGTCAACCGCCTGATCACCGAAGGCAAGACGCCTGCCTCGATGGCTGCCGCCGCCCGTATGCTGCCCGACTCATTGTCACGCAACACGGTCGAGGAAACCGGACTCGACGAGACCATGAGCATGGTGCGCGAGCAGTTCGCGAAATTCTCCAGCGACAGGATCAAACCGCACGCCCATGGCTGGCACATGCGAAATGACTACATCCCGATGGATGTTGTCAGCGAAATGGCCGAGCTTGGCGTGTTCGGACTGACCATTCCGGAAGATTTCGGCGGCTTCGGCATGGGCAAGATTGCCATGTGCGTTGTCTCCGAGGAATTGTCGCGCGGCTATATCGGCACGGGCTCGCTCGGCACGCGCAGCGAGATCGCCGCCGAGCTCATCCTGATTGGTGGCACCGACGAACAGAAGCAGAAATGGCTGCCCCTGATTGCCAGTGGTGAAATCCTGCCGACAGCCGTGTTCACAGAGCCGAACACCGGCTCCGACCTCGGCAGCCTGCGCACCCGGGCGGTGAAAACCGAAGACGGCAGCGAATACGCCATTACCGGCAACAAGACATGGATTACCCATCCCGTCCGCGCCGACGTGATGACTGTGCTTGCTCGTACCGATCCGGCCACGAACAATTTCTCCGGCCTCTCGATGTTCCTCGCGGAAAAGCCGCGCGGCGATGATGCCAACCCCTTCCCGGCGCAAGGCATGACAGGCGGCGAGATCGAGGTCATCGGCTATCGCGGCATGAAGGAATACGAGATCGGCTTTGATGATTTCCGCGTGAAATCCGAAAACCTGCTCGGCGGCGTTGAAGGCCAGGGCTTCAAGCAGCTAATGGCCACCTTTGAAAGCGCCCGCATCCAGACCGCCGCCCGCGGCATCGGTGTGGCGCAGAACGCGTTCGAGATCGGCCTGCAATATGCGCTGGACCGCAACCAGTTCGGCCACCCGATCTTCAGCTTCCCGCGCGTGTCGAACAAGCTTGTGATGATGGCCGCCGAACTGATCGCCGTGCGCCAGCTGACCTATTTCTCGGCCCGCCAGAAGGATGCCGACAAACGGTGTGACCTTGAAGCCGGCATGGCCAAGCTGCTCGCCGCACGCGTCGCCTGGGCCGCAGCCGACAATGCCCTGCAGATCCATGGCGGCAACGGCTTCGCCGTCGAATACCCGATCAGCCGCCTGCTGGCCGATGCCCGCATCCTCAATATCTTCGAGGGCGCTGGCGAAGTGCAAGCCATGGTCATCGCCCGCCGCCTGCTCGAAGGCGGGAATTAGGTCGCTACGGCACCCCTTCGGTCTCGACGACCATGCCGCTATGGTCACTGAGGCGGGGTGAGCCCGACCTGCCCTCCCATGCTGCTGCGATACGCGTCGCTCCCGCCCACGCCAAAGGGAGGGCTATGTGATCGATAGGAGGGTATTCCAAGCTCGTATTGTGCTGGCGATCTGGCCCGGTGGCGCAGAACGCCGACACCTCGGCCAAGCCTTCCAGCAGCATTTTGATCCCCTTGCGCGTACCATAATAGCCTCCTGTCCCCATATCGGTATTGAAGTCGCCCGCAACGCAAAGTGCGGCCTCCGGCAGGCGAGCCCGGATCGCTTTCCATTCCTCGATCTGCTGTGGCACCACGCGGTAGAACTCTGACCAACCCGACGCCCCGGGACTCTCGCCAAGCCGCCCCATGTCCCCGTTCCATGGCAGGACCGTTCCGTAAACGATGAGTGGGCCCGGAGGCGCTGCGATCAGCGCGGCGACCGTGCGCTCCCTGTCTCCGCCAGTCACTATAACACGCTCAAGGATAGGGAATCGGCTCCAGATGGATACCCATCGGCTACCTTCCTTGACCCTGTTACCGTAGAAAGGCCTCTGCGCACTATGAACGGGCTCAAACCCTTCACCCGGATGCAAGTCGTCATGCGTCTCAGTCAGCACCCAGATGTCAGCAGGGTGATCACGCATGATTTGCCCGCGGCGCCTGTTTGTAGCCGACCTGTCAGCATATTCGACATTCCAAGTACCAATCCGCACAGCAATACGCCCTACCATGTGCCGACCGGTGCCTCCTGCCTAGCGGATCATGCCGCCGAGCGGCTCGATATCTGCAGGCTCATGCTGGATAATGACCTTGGCGCCGAGGCGTTCGGCGCGTGCTTCGAACGCCTCCATTGAGGCGAGCGTTTGAGGCTCATCAAAATTGAAGCGCGGCACGCGTTTCAGTTCCCGGCTTTCAGCGCGGTGGTAGAGATCACCCGTCAACAGGACCGGGCCGGTTTCCGGCATCATCAGCTGCAGCGATGAATGGCCCGGCGTGTGGCCCGGCGTCTGGAAGATCACCACCGAGCCATCGCCAAACACGTCATGCTCGTCTTCGATCACCCGCTGTTCCATCGGGCTGAACATCGCGAACGTGGGCGCCAGGTCTGCCGAAACCGGCGCAGAGCCGTCCGGCGGGAACATCGCGTCCTTTTCCTTCTGGTTCACCAGCCAGGTCGCGCCCTGCACCTGGTCGATCTGCCCGATATGGTCGAAATGGCTGTGCGAGATCGCAACATAGTCGATTTCCGACGGCGCGATGCCGAGGTCGGCGATCTGGTCGGTGACGGACTTTTCCAGCGATACGGTGAACACGCCCTGGGTGTTCTCGCCATTGCCGACCAGCATGCCCGGCAGGCCGATATCCCATAGCAAAAGGCCCCTGGGATGATGAACAAGGAAACAGGTGTCGGTGAGCGTGTCGGCCTGGCCCGCATAATCCCCGGCTGAGGAGAATATATCGAGGTCGGAAACCCTGATCGTTCCGCAGTCGAGCACGGCGACATGCAGCGGTTTTTCGGCCTCTGCGGTTTCCGCTTCGGTCTCGGTCGCAGGTGCAGCGTCCGGCGCGGGCGCATCGGTCGCTGGCGTACAGGCCGCCATAAGCGCAGCCGTCGAAGCCGCAATCATCAGATATGTCAGGCGCATGGTCTTCCCCCTGGATTATGGTCTCTGGGGCAAGCCTAGTCTGAATCTCCGTCCAGCGATAGCGCCTGTCCTTCCGGGCCGATGACGCGATAGAAGCAGCTGCCGCGACCCGTATGGCAGGCTCCGCCTGTCTGGCTCACCCGCAGCAGCACGGCGTCCTGGTCGCAATCCACGCGCACTTCGACGACATCCTGCGTATGGCCGGACGTTTCACCCTTGACCCACAATTCGCCGCGCGAGCGCGACCAGTAGGTCGCCCGGCCCGTCGCCAGCGTCGCGCCGAGCGCCTCGGCATTCATCCAGGCCAGCATCAGCACCTCGCCGCTCGCCGCATCCTGCGCGATGGCTGCAACCAGTCCGTCTGCATTGAATTTCGGACGCAGTTCCAGCGTTTCGTCCTGGGCTGCGCCCGTCAGTGGAGGAGAATAGTCTGTCATGGCTCCCTCCATAATGCACGCCCGCCGGGCACGCCAGCGGAACCGCAATGCCATTGGCGCGCCTGATCCGGCTGACATTTCGCGTGAAACGGGTCTAGACTGCCGGAAACAATATGGAGGAGGCGCCGCATGGCTGCATATACGCAAATTCTGGAGACGCAGCAGGACGGGGTTTTGACCCTGACCCTCAACCGGCCCGAGCGCCTAAACGCCTGGACTCCAGTGATGCAGGCGGAACTGGAAGCGGCCATCCGCGCAGCAGGCGACAAGGCGGACGTGCGCTGCATCGTCATAACAGGCGCCGGCCGTGGTTTTTGCGCCGGAGCTGACATGAACCATCTCCAGGACATCCAGGGCGACACGGATGCTGGCACGAAATCGGCAACGGCTGGCGTCGAGCGCCCTACCCCCGCAGGCCTGGAGAAAATTTACGATGGCCGGTTCGGCTATCTCTATGCGTGCCCAAAACCCATCATCGCCGCAATCAACGGCCCGTGCGCCGGCATTGGCCTGATTTTCGCGCTTTTCACCGACCTGCGTTTCACCACGGATGATGCAAAGTTCACGACCGCCTTTGCCCAGCGCGGTCTGGTTGCCGAACACGGCATTGGCTGGCTGCTGCCCCGGCTTGTCGGCGAGGCGAATGCCCTGGACCTCTTGTTCACGGCCCGTGTGTTCAAGGGCAACGAAGCTGCAGACCTGGGCCTCGTCAACAAGTCACTGCCTGCCGCTGAGCTGATGCCTCACGTGCAGGAACTGGCAACCTTCCTGGCGACACAGGTTTCACCGCGTTCTGTCGCCGTCATGAAACGGCAGGTCCGCGCGGCCTATTTCCAGTCCTATACTGAAAGCCTGGCTGAGGCAGATGCCGAAATGGCAGCCAGCTTCACGACATTCGACTTCAGGGAAGGCGTTGCAAGTTTCGTCGAGCGCCGCGCGCCGGCCTTCCAGGGCAAGTAGACAGAACAGGCAGAACCGATGACACGCCGCATTGATATCGTAGAAGTTGGCCCGCGCGACGGATTGCAGAACGATCCGGCCAGCCTGACGGTCGACCAGAAGCTGGAATTCATCTTCCGCCTGGAGGATGCCGGGGTGCGGCGGATGGAATCCGGCAGCTTCGTCAACCCGAAGGCCGTGCCGAAAATGGCTGATTCCGCTGCGGTGTTTGCGGGGCTCGACCGGTCGCGGCCGACGCGGCATATCGCGCTGGCCCTCAACGAAAAGGGCGTGCGCCGGGCGATTGATGCCGACGCGGACGAGATCAATTTCGTGCTCGTTGCAGGCGAGGGTTTCGGCAGGCGCAATCAGGGCATGAGCCCGCAGGACAGCGCCGACATGCTGGCGCATTGTGCGCCGCTCGTTCTGGAAGCGGGCCTCCCGCTTTCGGCGACGATCTCCGTCGCATTCGGCGATCCCTATGACGGTGACGTGGATATTGCCATCATCGGCAACCTTGCCGCGCAGGCCCAGCGGGCGGGCGTCAATGAACTCGCGCTTGGTGACACGATTGGCGTGGCAACGCCCTGGGACGTGCGCGCGCGCATCGAGCGGGTCCGCATGGAAGCGCCCGATGTGTTCCTGCGCATGCATTTCCACGATACGCGGGGCGCAGCCCTTGCCAATGTCGCCGCCGCCATAGAGGCAGGTGTCGATGTCATCGACGCGAGCTGCGGCGGCATTGGTGGCTGTCCGTTTGCGCCAGCAGCCACGGGCAATGTGGCGACGGAAGACGTGGTCTACATGCTGGAGCGGGCCGGTTTCGACACGGGCCTTGATCTCGGCAAGCTCATTGAAACGGCGCACTGGCTGGAGAAAGTCCTCCAGCATCCGGTCTCGTCATCCCTCAGCCGGGCTGGTGGGTTCCCTCCGGCGAAAGTGCCTGCCTAGGCACCACCGAGGCGCGCCGCTTCCTCGTCCGACAGTTCGGAGTTGTCATAGACGTTCTGAACATCATCAAGCTCATCCAGCACATCGAGCAGCTTCATCAGCGTGTCGGCGCAATCGCCATCAACCGGGATGTTATTCTGCGGCTTCCAGATCAGCTTGGTGGACTTGGCTTCCACATCGGCGCCGAAATGCTCGGCCAGCGCATCGGCCACCGATTGCAGGTCTTCGCGCGCGGTATAGATCCAGTGGCTTTCCTCATCGGATTCCACGTCCTGGGCGCCTGCGAGAATGGCCGCTTCCATGACCTCGTCTTCCGTGCCGACGCTGAGCGCATATTCGATCTCGCCGACCTGGTCGAAACTGAACGAGACAGAGCCCGTTTCGCCCAAATTGCCTCCATTCTTGGAGAAAGCCGTCCGCACATCGGTCGCCGTGCGGTTCTTGTTGTCGGTCGAGGCCTCGACAATGATGCCAACGCCGCCGGGGCCGAAGCCTTCATAGCGGATATCGACATAGTCTTCGCCGCTGCCACCCTGGCCCTTGTCGATGGCGCGCTGGATATTGTCCTTCGGTACCGACTGGCCCTTGGCGTTCTGGATGGCGAGACGCAGGCGTGGGTTCCCGTCCGGGTCAGGGCCGCCCATCTTGGACGCGATGGTGATCTCTTTTGACAGGCGCGCGAACCGAACGGCGCGCTTCTTGTCCTGCGCACCTTTGCGGTGCTGGATATTTGCCCATTTACTATGGCCGGCCATGAAAACCTCTTTTGGGGGTCAAAAACGTGAAGCGTGCGCTTTAGCGCAGGATGGCCGGACTTCCAAGCACCCCGGCGGCAGGCCTTGCCGAACCATGGTAAATCCTCAAGATCGGGAAAAACACTTGGGAGGAGACGACAATGCGCGCCTGCGCGATTTCACTGACTGCTATTTTCCTGTCCGCCTGCGCCGGCCAGGCGCCTGTTTCAGACTCTGCGGCTTCCGCAGCGACCCCTGCCGCAATGGTTCCGCCTCCGCCCGCCGCAGGCGTGGCGACCGACGCAACACGCGCTGCGAACGCTGCACTGGCTGCCCGCCTGCCGCTGGACGAGCAGAGCGATGTGGAAGACGCGGGCCGGGGCCGGATCGGCTTTATCGATGCGCCCGCCATTCTCAACGCAGATGGCGGCGTCGTCTGGTCGATCCCGCAATTCGATTTCCTGAAGGGGGAGGCGCCCGATACGGTGAACCCTTCGCTCTGGCGCCAGTCACGGCTTGCCGCCGAGCATGGCCTGTTCGAGGTCGCCCCCGGCATCTGGCAGGTGCGCGGTTATGATCTCTCTGTGATGAGCGTCATCGAGGGCAAGACCGGCTGGATCATCGTTGATCCCCTGACCAGTGTCGAGACGGCCAGCGCGTCACTGAAACTGGTCAATGACACGCTGGGCGAGCGCCCCGTCACGGGGCTTCTCTACACCCACAGCCATGCCGACCATTTTGGCGGGGCTCGCGGCGTCATCACCGAGGAGGATGCCGCCGCCCGCAAGGTGCCGATCCTTGCGCCCGTGGGCTTCCTCGAACATGCCGTCAGTGAGAACCTGATCGCCGGCAACCAGATGAGCCGCCGGTCGACGTTCATGTTCGGCAACACGATAGCGCGCGGCCCGGCCGCACATGTCGGATCCGGCCTTGGCCCCGGCCTGCCCCAGGGCACGATCAGCCTGATCGCGCCAACCGAGGAGATTTCAGGGCGCGGCACCCAGCGCGTCGTCGATGGCGTCACCATCGAGTTCATTGATGCCGCCGGAACAGAGGCACCTGCCGAATTCATGTTTTACCTGCCCGAACGCCGGGCGCTCTGCACGGCAGAAGTCGTCACTGCGACCTTTCACAACCTGCTCACCCCGCGCGGCGCCAAGGTGCGCGATGCGCTCGGCTGGACAAGGGCCATTGACCATGTGCTGGAAACCTATGGCGACAGGTCCGATGTCGTTTTCGCCTCGCACCACTGGCCGACCTGGGGACAGGAGAATGTCGAGAGCCTGCTGACCCAGCAGCGCGACATCTATCGTTATGTCCACGACCAGACCCTGCGCAATGCCAATGCCGGGGCCACCATGTTCGAAGCGGCAGAAGCGGTTGAGGAACCGGCCTTCGAGAGCGAAGCCGATGCCTTCAATACGCGCGGCTATTACGGCACGCTCAATCACAATGCCAAAGCGGTCTACCAGTATTATTTCGGCTGGTGGGGCGGGGTTCCGGCAGGCTATAACGCCTTGCCGCACGCCGTAACGGCGGTCCGCTATGTCGACGCGATGGGCGGGGCTGACGCCACGCTGGCGCTCGGGGCCGAGGCATTCGAGGCGGGCGATTTCCGCTGGGCGGCGGAGGTGTTCAACCATGTGGTCTTCGCCGACCCGGACAATGAAGCGGCCCGCAACTGGCTCGCCGCCACCTATGAACAGCTCGGCTTCCAGGCCGAGAGCGGCGCCTGGCGCAGCTATTATCTCGTCGGCGCCAGCGAGCTGCGCAACGGCATCCCGAGCCTCGGAAACCCGCAGCTCGGCAATCCGGAATTCCTGCGCGCGGTGAGCTCGATCGACCTCATGGATTCCCTGGCCGCCCGCTTCAATCCGGCCAAGATGACGGGCGAACCCTTTGCGGTGAACCTCGTCTTTCCTGACCGCGACGAGACTGTGACACTGCATGTGGGCAAGTCTGTCCTCGTGCCGCGCAAGGGGAGCAGCGCCGAGGCCGCCGTCACGCTGACGCTGCACCGCTCCGTGTTTGACCTCGTCCTGCTCGGCCGGACCACGCTGCCGGAACAGCTGCAGTCGGGCGCAGCCAGTGTGAGTGGCAACCCGGCAATGCTCGCCGCCTTGTTCGGTACCCTCGACCGGCCCGACTTCTGGTTCCCGGTCGTGACACCCTGACTGGCATAACAGCACCTTTCGCCCTGAACATATGAAAAGCCGCGCATCACGCGAGGGGAGGAGACACGGATGACACACACGAAAAGCCGCTGGGAGATCACCACCGGCCGGTCCCTGCTCGGCCTGTATTTTCTGGCGCCGGGGATCATGAAATTCCTGGCGCCCGACATGCATATCGCCCTGATGGAACATCACGGCGTTGCGTTTGCGTCGCCTCTCATGTGGTTCGCCGCGCTGGTGAATATTGCTGGCGGGCTGGCCCTGATCACCGGGCGGCACGTTCGGCGCGTCGCATTCGGCTTCGTGATCTACATTCTTTTTGTGAATGGGCTGCTGCATGATTTCTGGAATTTCGGCGGCACTGAAGGCGCCCATGAATTGCAGAATTTCATCAAGAATCTCGGCATCCTGGCCGGCCTGCTCGTACTGGCCGGCGCAAGCAGGTCGCGCGCCGTGTTCGCGGCGAACTGGTGGAAATCGGATCGCGCCGTTTAGACCGGCACCTGCTCGCTTAGCCGTCCACCCATGCGGATGGGTTCGATGCGGGTCGCGAGGCCGGTCTTGTCATCCGTTTCGATATAGGTGCCGCAGAGAGTGCCGTCGCCGAGGGCGGGCTGATAGCGTTCGCCGGGCAGCTGGGTGATGAAACGGTTCAATGAGTTCTGCTTCTGCATGCCGATGACGCTGTCATAGTCGCCGCACATGCCGGCATCGGTCTGGTAGGCGGTTCCGTTCTCCAGGATCATCGTGTCGGCGGTTGGCACATGGGTATGGCTGCCGACGACAAGGCTGGCGCGCCCGTCGCAATGATGGCCCATGGCCATCTTCTCGCTGGTGGCCTCGCAATGCATGTCGACAATGAGGGCATCGGCGACCGTGCCGAGCGGCATGGAATCGAGCGCGGCATCCACGGCAGAGAACGGATCCGACAGGCTTTGCCGCATGAAGACATTGCCCTGCACCTGAACGACGCCGACGCGGCGCCCGTCCGGCAGGGCATAGAGGTGTGCGCCCTTGCCCGGCGCATTGGCCGCCGGGGGATAGTTCAGGGGCCGCAGCAGGCGCGGTTCGCGCTGGATGAAGGTCAGTGTCTCGCGCTGGTCCCAGGCATGGTCGCCCAGCGTCAGGCAATCTGCACCAGCACCGAAGAACTCATTCGCGATGGCTTCGGTCAGGCCAAAGCCGCCCGCCGAATTCTCGGCATTCACGATAACGAAATCGAGCCGCAGGCGGGCTTTCAGGCCCGGCAGGTATTCCAGGACGGCAGCCCTGCCTGGCTTGCCGACGACATCTCCGAAGAATGCGAGTTTCATGACCACCAGCCTATGCCCTGCCCGGCGCACAAAGAAAAGCGCGCGTCTCCAGCAGGAAACGCGCGCCGATCATCGGGCCCGAGGCGGACCTATTCGTTCTTGGCGGTGAAACCGAGCGCGGTCTTGGTCAGGGCCGACGGATCTTCCATCTCGACAAACTCGGCGACCCGCAGCGGCTTTGCAGGCGCCAGCGTGATCGTCAGTGTCTTGGGATCGGTCAGGAAGCTGGACAATGCCGTCGCAGCCTCACCAGCCAGTTCCGGATCGATGCCAGCACCTGCCGCCATCATCGGCGCCATGGCCATCATGCCGGCCGTCTGGCTGCGAAGCTGTTGCGGATCCTGGCCGGACTGGGCCGCGTAGGCGTTGAAGGCGCGATCGACGAAACCGTTATCGTCGAACGACATCCGGAAATTGTGAATCAGCATCTTTTGCAGGGCTTCCTGCATCTGGGCGCCCGGATCGGCCGGACCATCATCTGCCACGGGTGTGGCCTGCGCAGCTGCGAAGGCGCTGGCACCTTCATACTTGCCGGAAAAGTCGACGCGGAAACCGTCTTCAAGCTTCCAGAAATTCTTGCCCTCGGCGATCGTGACCATGTCCTTGTCAGGATCATAGCTCTGTTCACCCTGGCCGCTCAGTTCCAGCTTTTCGTAGCCCAGAAGGGCCAGCTGTGACCCCAGCTTCTCGCCAAGTTCGCCTTCGACCGTGCCCAGCGTCATCTTGAACGGATCTGTCACCACTTTCACTGCGCGACCCTTTTTGTCGCGGGAGACCCTGGAATTGAGTTTGGGCATGTCGAACGCCGCGCCGGACACGTCGATATTGAGATCATTGATCTCGATGGAATCATATCCCGGATTGGCAGGGTCATTCTGCAGCATTTCGAACAGGCCCGCCGCAGATCCGTTGCCGGAATCCTCGCTCATTTCAGCAAACATGCCGAAATTGACGCCGCGGATATCGACATTGCCGAGACGTGCCTTGACGTCCGTGTCATCCATTGGGTCCGTCATGTCGAAAGTGAGCCCCTTCAGGGCCATCTGCGCCATCTTCTCGTCCTTCAGGCCAAGGACGCTGATAGAGGAAATCAGAAACGCGCCCTTCTGGCCGTCCTGCTCGTCGATCTGGAAATTCATGTCCTTCATCGACCAGAGATCAAATGCGAGCGCCTTGCCCTCAGGCATGTCCATCGCTTCGCCCTTGCCGAACAGGCTGGCAATCCAGGCAGCGGTTTCCGGTGACGGGTTGACCAGTTCCATGGACTTGATCTCACTCGTCCCCTGGCTCTCTTCGGGATTCTTAGGAACGAAGCTGACATCCGACAGGACAACACGCGAGAAGTTCGGTTTGCCGTCGATCATGCCGAGGCCCTCGAATTCCATCGTGGCGGCCTTGAGATCTGCGCCCTTCAGGTGAAGCTCGCCATCATCATCGTCCAGGCTCATGCCCTCAACGCTGTCGTCTTCCGAGGCGAGCAGGGTGACGTCCTTGAAGACGGCCTTGGCGCCCTTCACATCACTTGATTCAAAACTGACGCGGCCCGAGCCTGACTGGGTCAGGGAAAACGCACTCAGAACGTCGCTGGCGGAGGCTGCATCTCCTTTGCGGAGTTTGACCCCCGGCAATTTGCCTTGTGACTGTTCAGTCACAGCCTGGCCTGCACCATTCTCGTCCTTGTTTTTGTCACCGCATGCCGTAAGCAAAGC
>TARA_R110000850_G_scaffold86204_3_pt1 | contig 12569 bp, 14 predicted proteins | sample TARA_R110000850 | Tara Oceans TARA_R110000850 (sample SAMEA4397586) | marine metagenome | biome: Polar Biome; feature: [SRF] surface water layer (ENVO:00010504); material: water (ENVO:00002006), including particulate matter (ENVO:01000060) such as... | depth 5 m | reverse complement strand
CGTGAAACGCGCCCTCATGGAGAAATACGGTAAATGAAGCTCGCAGCATTGGTGTTTGCCGCCTCGGCCCTGGCTTTCGGACAGATCGCGCAAGCGGATACGTCAACGGCAGTTGAGGCCGAAGCGGCTGTAACGGTTGATGCAGCAGAGGCAGATACGGAAAATTGGCGGCGGGTCGATGCAGAGCGCCTGTTCATTTTCCAGACCAACAAGGGGCGCATCCTGATCGAGGCGTTCCCCGAAGTTGCCCCAAAGCATTACGCACAATTTGCCGCGCTTATCCGGTCCGGCGACATGGACGGCACCAGTTTTCACCGTGTGATCAACGGGTTTATGGCACAGGGCGGCGACATCTACGCGCTCAAGGGCCGCGAATCCGGCCTGCCGGATATTCCCGGCGAGTTCACGTTCCGCCGAAATCCGGCAGAGATGCCGCTTGATGCCGGCATCGGCCCGGTGGATTCGGCGAAAAACGGTTATGTGAACGGCTTCCCGATGGCCACTCAGGCCTCGTTTTTTGCCGAAATGTCGGTCGATGGACTGGTTGAGAGCTGGATCCCGCATTGCCGCGGCGTTGTCTCGACCGCACGCACAGCAGACCCGAATTCAGCCAATTCGCAATTCTTCCTGATGCGCGACACGTCACCCCATCTCGACAAGGAATACACCGCCTGGGGCCGTGTGGTCGAAGGCGAAGATGTGGTTCTGGCACTGAAGGCCGGATCGGAAGCCCTAAACGGCGAGGTCGCGCTACCTGACATCCTGATGTCGGCAAAGGTGGCCGCTGACCTGCCAGAGGGTGAACGCCCGAACGTCTGGGTCACGCGGACTGACGGACCTGTCTTCACGGCGCAGCTTGCCGATGTCGGCGAAGACGTCGGCGTCTGCGACCTGCCATCGGTGCCATCTGTCGTCGAGAACTAGACGCACGGCGCCTCAAGCGGGCAGACATTCCTCAATGCCCATGAACCTTGCCGCATTCGATTTCGACCTGCCGGAAAACCTGATCGCCCTGCGACCGGCAGACCCGCAGGATTCTGCCCGGCTGCTGGTCGTGCACGGCGACGGGCGGCTGGAAGACGCCGTAGTGCGCGACCTGCCACGCTATCTGTCCGCCGGTGATGTGCTCGTGTTTAACGACACGCGTGTGCTGCCGGCCGCGCTCAAGGGCATTCGGCCTGGGCGCGGCGAGACGGGGACTGATGTCGCCTGCGACGTGAACCTGGTCGAACGCATTGATAGCAATACATGGCGCGCATTGGCCCGGCCCGGCAAGCGCCTGAAGCCGGGCGATACGATCCGGTTCGCTGACGGCTTCCACGCCCTGCTGACCCAGCGCATCGATGGCGGCGAGATAGAACTTTCGTTCTCCCTGTCCGGCGCGGCGCTGGAACAGGCGCTCGACGCGCACGGCGCCATGCCGCTGCCGCCTTACATCGCCCGCCGCCGCCCGGCTGACGCGCGTGACCGGGATACGTACCAGACCAGCTTTGCGGGCGAAGATGCCGCCTCGGTTGCGGCGCCGACGGCGGGGCTGCATTTCACGCCGCGCCTCTTGTCGGAACTGGATGCTGCCGGTCTGCGCCGCGAGACTGTTCGCCTCCATGTTGGCCTCGGAACTTTCAAACCGCTGGAAGCGGCACAGCTGGAGGCTAACCGTCTTCACGCCGAATGGCGCCGCCTGACGCCCGAAACCGCCGGCCGGCTCAACGCTGCGCGCGCCGCAGGCCACCGCTGCGTCCCCGTCGGTACCACAGCCATGCGCACGCTTGAAAGCTGCACCACCCCCGCCGGCACACTCGTTCCGGCCACCGGCCCTACCGATATCTTCCTCAAGCCCGGCGACGCGGTGCGGACAACGGACGCGCTGGTAACAAATTTCCACCTGCCCGCGTCCAGCCTGTTCATGCTGGTTTGCGCGCTGATGGGAACAGATGTGATGCAGGCGGCTTATGCGCACGCGATCGCATCGGACTATCGCTTCTATTCCTATGGAGATGCGTGCCTGCTGCTGCCCTAGGTGGCCGACTGCGCGGCTGGCCCGCGCAACTCGTCCATCGTGCGGATCGCCTTGGCGGCCGTGATGCGCGCCAGGTGGCGGCCTTTCTCATCACGCCAGTCGGCCTCGACCAGCCCGGTCGTCTTGCCCCGGCTCACCAGCCGTCCTTCAATCGTGATCAGGCCGTGGGGTACGGGCCGCAGGATGCGCGTCTGCAGTTCCATCGTTGTGAACCACTCGCCGTCCTCCAGCGCGCTGGCCATGGTCATCGACACGATATGGTCCGACAGGCCTGCAACCCAGCCGCCAAACACGCGGCCTTCATTGATGTCGCGCGACCCGTCATTCGGCCATTCATAACGCGTATGCCCATAGGAGACCTCCTTCAGCCACAGGTCCGGCCGGATGCCGAGATTCCTGATCCCGGCGGGAAAGTCCCATGTGCCATTTTTCAGGCGGTTGAAGAATTCGGTCTGCTGGGCAGATAGTTCAGTGCGGCTCATGCGAGGCGGGCTCCATTGGGGACGGGAAAGTCGGGTGAGAACATGACGATCTCATTGTCGGCATCCGGAAATCCAAGTGTCAGGACTTCCGACATGAACTTGCCGATCTGGCGAGGCGGAAAGTTCACCACGGCGGCAACCTGCTTCCCGATAATGGCTTCCGGCGCATAGTGCGCCGTCACCTGGGCAGAGCTCTTCTTCGCGCCTACGCCCGGTCCGAAATCGATGACAAGGCGCAAGGCGGGCTTGCGCGCGCCTTCGAGGGGCGCAGCCTCGATGATCGTCCCGATACGGATGTCAACGTCGCGAAACCTCGCGAACTCAATCTGCGCTGCAGCCGGAGAGTCCGGTTCGTCAGTCAAGTGCATTGCGGGTTCAGCACGTCGCGCCGCCATCGACGACCATCATCTGGCCAGTCATGTAGGAACCTGCTTTGGAAGCGAGGTAACAGGCTGCGCCGGCAATCTCTTCCGGCTCGCCAATCCGCGCCATGGGCGTGCCGGACAGGGCGCGCTTGAGGTTCTGCGGGTCTTCCCACAGGGCGCGGGCAAAGTCGGTGCGGATCAGGCCGGGCGCGATGCAGTTCACGCGGATATTGTCCTTGCCGTATTCGGTGGCCAGGTTGCGGGCGAGCTGGAAGTCCGCGGCCTTGGAGATGTTATAGGCGCCAATGATCGGCGAACCGCGCAGGCCGCCAATCGACGAGACGAGGATGATCGCGCCATCCTTGCGTTCCCGCATCTGCGGCATGCACATCTGGATCAGCCAATGATTCGATATGATGTTGTTCTGCAGCACTTTCTCGAACTGCTCGTCGGTAATGCCTTCCATCGGCCCGTAATACGGGTTGGCGGCTGCATTGCAGACGACGACATCAACTTTGCCGAACGCCTTGTTCGTGGCGTCGACCATGGCCTGCAGCTCGTCCTTGGACGAGATGTTCGCGGGCACGGCAATCGCGGTGCCGTCGCCATGCTTGTCATTGATGCCGGCCGCCACTTCCTGGCACGGGCCTGGCTTGCGCGACGAGATGGTCACCTTGGCGCCCTGATCGGCCATGGCTTCGGCAATCGCCCGGCCAATGCCGCGCGACGATCCTGTGATGATGGCTGATTTTCCCGATAGATCAAACAGGCTCATGGCGCCGCTCCCTGATGTTTTGCTTTGAAAGCGAGCGTAAGGCCTGCCATGCGCAGCGGCTAGGGGTCACCTAGCGAAAACTCGCGAACAGACAGGCGTGGCCAACTGGCGGCGCGTCGGCTCAGACCGCCAGATTCCACTCATTGACCAGAATTTCCGCCAGGCGCTCGGTGCGTTTGCGCACCACTTCCGGCGTCCAGGCATCCTGGTCGATCAGGTCGCGGGTCAGCGCGAAATCGGCGCCGCCGCCTCCGTTGAAGTACACCTCTTTCTTGGCGCGATAGTCGTGCCGGTCGGCCTTCTGGTTCACCTTGTGGGTCAAAAGCACGAAATTGCCGAGCGTGTCGCATTGTTCGCGGCGTTTGGCTGGGTCCGGCCAGGTTATCATCCAGTGGCTGTCTTCCTGCACACTGCGCGGCAGCACGTGCTCGACAGTCGCATCGGATTCCGGGGGGATGGTGAAACCGTCGTCCAGCGCTGCATTCAGGCGCAACGCCATGGCCCGGCGCTGGCCGAAGGTCGCAAAGCGGCCCAGCAGGCGTTCGTGCACCTTGCGGGCCTCATCCTTCGAGACGGAAAACGGCCCGTTCTTGCCCAGCAGTGTGCGCTCATTCGTAACCGCGTCGCTGACCTTGCTGAAACGCTTGTTACGCTGGTCCTTGTCGTGAAGGATCAGCTGAATCACATAGCCGAGCCGTTCCAGGCCCGTGAAGAATTGCGGCGCAATCGGTGAATCGATCCCGAGCTCGACCAGGAATTTGAGGGCAGGGGCGCGCCAGCTCTGCTGCTCAAGCGCACGCAGCTGGTTCAGTTTGTCAGATACAAGCGCCGCGTTCGGGCCGTCATTCACCTTTGCCGTCGTGATCTGGCGATAGGCGGCCACATAGTTGGGCAGCAAGTCATCAAGGAATTTGCGTGGATCGATTTTCGACAGGACGGCCTTCTGGAAGCCGGCAACAAGGTCACCCTTGGGTGACCTGTCGTGGATGGCGCGAATCTGCCGAAGCAGGTCGTCAAAGGCCCCGCCGCCCAGAACCGCTTCATGCTCGGCCCAGCGTTCGGCATAGGCGTTCGCCTCCTTGACGGAGAATTTGGCCTTCTGGAACAGTTCGGTCTTGATGATGTCGTGTGCGTCGGGTTCCTTGCCGCGCGTATTGAGAACCCGGAACACCTTGAACCCCTGATCCTTGTCGTTCACCACCACCCTCACCAGCGCGCAGCCAGCCACGACCGTATCGGTCAGCGCGCGCCGCCGCTCGTCGGTCATCTTTTTCAATTCCTTGAGTATGGCCGTCGCGTTTCCAACCATGCGTTGCTGGCTGTCACTTTCGCCCGGCTCGTTCTGAAGGGATTTCGTGGCACCAAGCCGCTGGATGGTGTCGCGGAAGAACGCGCCGTCCATATAGTTCAGCGTCAGTCGCCAATTGGCCGCCTCGCCCAGCATGGGGCGGGCTTCGTCAGCGATCATGGCGTGCAGTGAGGCAGCGCGCTCCGCGTCCGTTTCCAGGTCGCGCAGAACCGCCAGCAGGATGGTCAGCGTGGTCAGCCGCTGCTGCCCGTCGACGATTTCCACCATGCCGGTTTCCGAGCCGTTCACGAGAACGATCGCGCCAATGAAGTGCGGGATGCTGCTGTCGGTTGCTTCGGCAAGGTCGCCGAGCAAGTCGAGCGCTTCACGCTCTCCCCACGAATAACTACGCTGGTAAGGCGGCATGCACAGGCGTTCTCCCTGTCCAAATATACCGCTAAGCGAGCTCTCCTGAGCTCGTACGCCTAGGCTCATCACAATTCCCCTGTACAGCCCACTTCACTAGCCCTTGCCAAAGACCATCACAACGCGGGATGAACGGTTGGCGATGCGTTTGGGCAAAAGTGTGACGGGAGAGTAACGGTATGCGTCTGGTGAGGTTCCAATTGGGTGAAGAGGTGCAGTTTGGCGACTTGAAAGCGGACTCCGTTGTGCCGCTTGCAGGTAACACGTTTGATGCTGCGCTGAAGGCGGCGCCATCCGGTGACCCGATCCCGCTGGAGGACGTTACGCTGCTGGCGCCGGTGCCGAAACCAGGCAAGATTCTTGGCATAGGTGTCAACTACGCGGCGCATGCCGCAGAGAGTGTCAGCTTCATCGACACGAAGAAACCCGAGGTCCAGAAATGGTTCAACAAGCAGGTGACGGCGGTCAATGGTCCCTATGCCGATGTGCACCTGCCGAAAGTGTCAGAGCAGCTCGACTATGAAGGCGAACTGGTGGTGATCATCGGCAAGCGGGGGCGCCATGTCCCGCCCGAGCGTGCCTTCGAGATCGTCGCCGGCCTCACGGTGGGCTGCGACTATTCGGTGCGTGACTGGCAGCGCGCCAGCCAGACCATGATCATGGGCAAGGGGTTCGACACGCATGCCGTGTTCGGTCCGGCCATCGTCACGCTGGACGAGATTGGCGACCTGCCATCCGTCGAACTGCGCACCTTCGTCAATGGCGAACCGCGCCAGGTGGGTTATGTGCGCGACCAGATTCATGACATCGCCGCACAGATCGCTCACCTCACGGCCGCGTTCACCCTCGAGCCGGGCGATGTCATCTTTACGGGTACGCCGGCCGGGGTCGGCGCCGGTCATACGCCGCCCAAATGGTTGCAGGCGGGTGATCGCGTACGCGTCGAAATCGACGGGCTGGGTTTCATCGAAAACGAAATCGTAAGGGAACCGGGTGAGACCATCATCGCCTAGTCCGGAGTTTCCACACATGCGCATCGTGTACTTGCTGGCCGGTCTTGTGATTGCGGCCTGCGGCGGCCCTGCCGCGCCGCTGCCTCCGCCTGAACCCACACCCCGCAACATCGCCAGCACCGACTTCGCCCTGCTGCCCTGCGCCCCTGTCACCACCCCGAACCCTTGCGTGCTCGTGATGGCGGGCGGAAAGCGTGTCCTTTTTGGCACACCTGCCGGTGTCGTGCAGGGCATGAGCTCCGAGCATCTGCGGAATCTCGATGCCGTCATGCTGTTTTCGCTGCGCGGCGAAGACCTTGAGGGCCTCGACGATGTGCGCAATGCCAGCTGGCGGGCAGGGCATGAATCGCCCCTTCGCGTGTCCGGCCCGGCAGGGACGAGCGAGGTCCTTTCGGCCATCAACAAGGCCTATGAAGTGTCCGACGCCTTCACCTTTGTCGAGCAGTCTCCGCCGGGCGGATTCAACGCCGCTATGCTCCAGCCGCTACCGGGTGAAAAAGACACGAAGGCCCGCGTGTTCAACACCGGAGACCTGATCGTGACCCACCTCGTCAATGACAAGGACCGCGTCGGTTACTGGATTGATTACAATGGGATTCGCCTCGTGCTTGAGCCATGTGGCATGACCCAGGCCTCGCAGTTTGCCGAGGAGAGGCGCCTTGCCGTCGGCTGTCCGGGCGCTGATCTGACCTGGCCGGTTTCGGACCTGGTTTTTGTCGATCAGGGCAAGCGGAAAAAGGGCGGCAAAGCCCAGTAAGATGACAGGGCGCCGACGGCTGCGGGGCCGCATTCGCCACCGTTCAGGTCAGTGGGATAGGCATAAACGTGGTGCAGGCTGACAGCTCGGGTGCCGGCGCCCTAAACCTTTGTCTAGTGCAGTCAGACGTGCCATGACTGTGACATAAAAAAGTCTGTGACCAAGGAGCAGCGCTGGACGCCGTCGGGATTGTCGGAGATGCCAAATCAGGCCATTTCCACGCAATTCGTTAACCAATGAGGCTTATTTGTTAAGGTTGATGGAATGAATTGGGTGCTGAACGTATGACATTTGTCCTGTTCCTGCTGTATATCGCAATAGGCAGCGGCGTCGGCTATGGCGTGAATGCCTATGCCGGTGTGAGCCTGCCCCTGTCGATCGCCAGCGGCGCAATCACCTCGGTGATTCTCGCCCAGATCCATGTCCTGATCGCCAGCACCAGCTCCAGCCGCCGACTCGACGAGCGCATGGATCAGGTTGAACGCAGGAACCGCGACACGGCCGAACGTGTCGATGTCATCGACGCGCGCACCGATGCCGTCGAAGCGACCGTCAAGCATGAGCTGACCGAGCGCCGCGATGCGCTGGTAACAGAGATGAAACAGCTCGAAGGACTGATCGACCGCCTGTCGCGCAGCTTCGAATCGAAACTGGCCGAACCCTCGATCGTGTCCGCTGTCGCGCCACAGGAAGATGCCATTCTGCGCGATGTTAAGGACGCCCTGAAGGATGGCCGGGTTGACCTGCACCTCCAGCCCATCGTTTCGCTGCCACAGCGCCGCGTGTCGTTTTACGAAGGCTTCACGCGTCTTCGCCGGCCCGATGGGTCGCTCATCCTGCCGGCAGAGTTCCTTGATGCCGGGCGCCGCGCCAACCTGATGGGAATCATCGACAATTTCACGCTGTTCCGCTGCGTGCAGATCGTCCGCCGCCTTGCCGAGCGCGACCGCCGCGTTGGCGTGTTCTGCAATATCTCGGCGTCGTCGCTGGAAGATACGACCTTCTTCCCGATGTTCCTTCAGTTTATGACCGAGAATCGTGACCTGTCCGGCGCTGTCATCTTTGAAATCCGCGCAGATCGCTTTGAAACGCGCTCGCGGACGATGCGGGACAATATGGACCGCCTCACGGCGCTCGGCTTCCGCTTCTCGATCGATCATGCTTCTGACCTCTCGCTGGACCTGCCGCGCCTTCAGGCAGCTGGCGTGCGCTTCGTGAAAATGAATGGCACGACGCTGATCGACCAGTTGCGCGACCCGCATGGCGCGCGTCCCGTTTCGTCCATCAACCGGCGTGTCGGCGGCGAAGAAGTCAGCGCTGTCTTCTCCCGGTATGGCGTGACGATGATCGCCGAAAAGATCGAGGATGAGGCCAGCGTGGTTGAGATCCTCGAATACGATATTCCATACGGCCAGGGCCACATCTTCGGTGCGCCACGCCCGATCAAGGCCTCGCTAATGGAAGAGACCGCGCCGCCACTGGCCCTGATGGAACGCCTGTCCAGCTTCGGCTGAAACAGCAGGCATCTTTTTGCCCCAATCGTCATGCCTACTGAACCTGTCCAAAAGTGACAGGAGCGGCCCCATGCGCATGATTACATTGACCTTTTTGGCGCTTTGCTCAGCGCTTGCAGCAGACGCCCGGACTCCGCCCGATGTGATGACCGTCAGCGCCATACTCCCTGGCTCGCAGGAATTCGAAGCGCCACCAGCCCTTGAGGCCATCGAGGACCATTCGGTCGTCCTGCTGGACCTGACACTTTCGGTTGAGGCCTACCCCTCATTTGAAAATGACGACGGCACATATTCCGGGCTGGAAGGCGATTGTGATTTCGGCCTCATGGAAGGCGTCCGGATGATGTCGATCCCCACCGGTTCGAATCATCTCCTGATGTACGTTCGCCCGGGTGACCCGGCCCGCTTTGCTGCCAATGGCGTGACCTGCGAATACATGCACAGTCTTCAGCTTGGCGAGAATATCGGCCAGGTCGTCACCGTGCGCGGCTGTTACCTGGCTAACGCCCACGCCATTCCGACGGCCCGGCTGTTGATGCTGAATCCCCTGCCTGCGAGCGCATGCGGCCTGACGCAATAGGCCCGGTTCCGATTGACCCCCGCTGCGGCGCAGCCTAGGTCGCGGCGCATGAGCAAAATTCAATTCCCTGCAGGCCTGTCGGCCATTAGTGGACAATACGACTCCATCCTCTGCGATGTGTGGGGCGTGATCCACAATGGCCGGGCGGCCTTCACTGAAGCCTGCGCCTCGCTGGTCGCGTTCCGCCAGCAAGGCGGGCGGGTTTGCCTGATTACCAATGCGCCCGTCCCCAAGGCCCAGGTCATCCGGTATTTCGAGCCGCTGGGTGTGCCCCCTGAGGCCTTTGACGATTGCGTCTCCTCCGGCGATGCGACCCGCGCCGAACTGATGCTGCGCCGCGACCAGACGGTCTGGCGGCTCGGATCAGACGAGGGATTCGAGCATGACAGGTATCTGTATGATGGCCTCGACCTGAAATTTGAGGACAGCGCCCGGGCGGACCTGTTGCTGTGCATCGGCCTGCGCGACCAGGTGAATGACCGCCCGCACGATTACCGCGCCGAGCTGCAGCAGGGCATCGACCAGAACCTGCCCATGATCTGCGCCAATCCCGACAAGCAGGTGCGGGTTGGCGGGAAACTTTACTGGTGTGCCGGTGCCCTGGCGGAAATTTACGAGGAGCTTGGCGGCAAGGTGATCTATCCCGGCAAGCCCCATGCGGCGATTTACAGGCTGGCCGTCGAGCGCCTTGGCGAGCACGGCACGAACCCATCCCGCATCCTGTGCATTGGCGACAGTCCTGCGACCGACGTGCGCGGCGCGCGGTTACAGGGCTTTGACAGCCTCTACGTCGGCACTGGCCTGAAGGAGCACGGCGCTGATTTCGAGCGCGAAGTCATAGACTTGCTCGCCGATTATGACGAACAGGCCACCTATGCCATGTCCGGTCTAAGATGGTGACGGGGGCGTTGTGCCCGTGTATCGAGCTTTTCAGACCAATATCGGAGACCCGAAAAGAATGAGCGAGTTCAACGGCTTTAAGTATGAAGACCTGGAGATCGGCATGGCACACGAAACCGTGCACACGATCACGGAAAAGGATATCCAGCTATTTGCTGAAGTGTCGGGTGACTACAATCCCCTGCACATGGATGATGAATTCGCCGCCAAGACGGTTTTCGGACGCCGCATCGCCCATGGGGCGCTGACCGCCAGCTATATCTCCGGCATTCTTGGCAACAACCTGCCCGGACCCGGCGCGATTTTCATCGGCCTGTCCATGCGGTTCAAGCGTCCGGTTCATATCGGCGATACGGTCACTGTCCGCGCTGAAGTGTCCGAGAAGCAGGATCGCGGCAATCGCGTGACGCTGAAGGTTGACTGCACGGTGGACGGCAAGCGCGTGATTACGGGTGAAGCCGAAGTGGTTGCGCCGCGCCGGGAGGCCTGATGGCCGTTTTCGCCGACTATCGCGGTCTGCCGCAAAGTGCCCGGGGGGCGTCAGTCGCCCTCGGCAACTTTGACGGGTTGCATGTGGGCCACCGGGCGGTGATCGATGCGGCCCGCAAGGCCGGTCAGGGGACGTTCGCGGTCGCGACGTTCGAGCCGCCGCCGCGCGCCTACTTCAGGCCGAACGACCCACCATTCCGCATCTTCCGGCCTGAGCGGCGCAATGCCTGCATCCTGGCCGAGGGTGCCAGCACGGTTTTCGAGCTGCCGTTCAATGGCGAGATGGCGGCGATGACCGACGAGGCCTTCGTGCGGACAGTGCTGGTTGAAGGGCTGGGCGTGTCACACGTTTCGGTCGGGTTCGACTTCCGCTTCGGTCGCGGGCGCATGGGCCACGCGGCACGCTTGTCCAGCCTCGGGCGGGCGCTCGGTTTTGGCGTCACGATTGTCGAGGAAGTGCTGGAATATGGCGCCAAGGCATCGTCAACGGCGATTCGGCAGGCGCTCATGGCAGGTGAGCCGGAAGTGGCGGCCGGCATTCTGGGTGAGTGGTGGATTGTGGACGGTCCGGTCGAGCCCGGCGAGAAGAACGGGCGCAAGTTCGGCTTCCCGACGGCGAATGTGCATCTCAACGACCTGATTCACCCCCGGCATGGAGTCTACGCCGTGCGCGCGCGCACGCGCGCGGAATCGGTTTGGTATGATGGCGTCGCCAATTTCGGACGCACGCCCACGACCGGCCTGCGTGATCCGCTGCTGGAGACATTCATTTTTGACTTCGACAAGGATATTTACGGCCAATGGCTCGAAGTGCAGCTGATTGCCTACCTTCGGCCGGAGCTGAAGTTTGACGGCGTCGATGCGATGATCGCGCAGATGCACAAGGATACCGCTGAAGCACGCATCCGACTGAAAGACGCTGCAGTCCCGCCCAATTAGGGCCCGATTTACCCGGAAAGCTGATACTTTCAGAAGGAACGCTTCAAGGGTTCCAACGTTGGGAGTTCCATGCAGAAATTTCTTGCGCCTCTCGCCATGTGTCTTGCGATGCCGCTTGCCGCCGTCGCCCAGTCGCCGGGTGCCAGATCGCCCGACATGACGATTGGATCGGTCAGCGTCGGCGACCTGCATATGATACTGGACGGCATGGGTGCCACCCTGACACTGACGGGCGAGAGTGACCTCAAGGCCCCCTACGTTTTTGCCATCAGCAAGGACGGCATGTCATTCGGCATATTCACCGCCTGCGCCAATCCTGACGGGACCGATTGCCGTGGGGTGGAATTCCTCGCCGTTTTTGATTCGGAGCAGTCGGCGGCCGATATCAGCACGATCGACCAGTCCTACGCGGCGGTGTCGGTTTTCAAGACCGATGAAAACACCGTCCATGTCTCGCGCTATGTCATCCTGGACCATGGTGTGTCCTGGGCAAATCTTCTGGAGAATGCCGAAGTGTTCGAAGTGCTCAGCGCAAAAATCTCTACGCAGGTCAACGGGCACGTCACCGCGCAGGTCACCCTGGATGGCGTCAGATAGTGACAGGGCTTGTCCCGCCTGCTAGGCGGAAAACATGGCACGGATAGGCTGCATTCGAATTAGACGCCCGGCGGCGCTCTGACCCGGTTTGACGGGGCGGACGAAGCCGGGAATTCATGCTGCAGAAAATATCCAGAAACCCGTGGCAATCCCGCGGGAAAACCGTATCAAACCCAAAGATACCTCAAGAAGCCATACATATCAGATGACCGATTCCCTGACTGACCGCGATTATCGTGACACGCTGTTCCTGCCGACAACCGATTTCCCGATGCGCGGCGGCCTGCCGCAGCGCGAGCCGGAATGGATCAAACGCTGGGACGAGATGAAGCTCTATGGCCAGCTGCGGGCCGACGCCAAGGCGCGCGGGGCGAAGCAATGGATCCTGCATGACGGCCCGCCCTATGCGAACGGCCACATCCAT
>TARA_R110000850_G_scaffold218821_1_pt1 | contig 12637 bp, 10 predicted proteins | sample TARA_R110000850 | Tara Oceans TARA_R110000850 (sample SAMEA4397586) | marine metagenome | biome: Polar Biome; feature: [SRF] surface water layer (ENVO:00010504); material: water (ENVO:00002006), including particulate matter (ENVO:01000060) such as... | depth 5 m | reverse complement strand
CTCCTTTACCTCCACGATTGGTGATTCTATATTCGTCGAGACTAGAGCGCTTACCGTAACCTTTTTCGGAAACTACGAGCAACGTTGCATTTTCTTCAGATGCACATACCATGCCAATTACATAATCGTTATCATCATTTAACTTGATAGCCTTTACCCCTGTAGCTGTACGCCCCATAGGTCTCACAGCTGTTTCGTTGAAGTGAATTGCTCTTCCGGATTTAGCAGCAATCACAATCTGCTGATTGCCATTCGTCATCTCTACCTTCACCAATTGATCATCTTCACGTATGTTCAATGCAATGATACCATTGGTTCTTGGACGGCTATATTGTTCTAGCGTAGTCTTCTTGATGATACCACGCTTGGTCACCATCACTAGGAAGTGGTTGTTCAGATAATCCTGATTATTCAAATCTGCTACCTGAATGATAGAACGTATCTTATCATCCTGCTCGATACTAATCAAGTTCTGAATTGGTCTTCCTTTAGAAGTCTTTGATCCTTCAGGAATAGCGTAGGTTTTTAACCAAAACAATTTCGCTTTATCTGTAAAGATCAATAGGTAATTATGCGTAGATGCAGTAAATAAATACTCCGTGAAATCATCTTGCTTGGTACTTACACCACGCGATCCAACTCCTCCTCTACCTTGTGTTCTATATTCTGAAAGCGCAGTACGCTTCACATATCCTTCATGAGAAACAGTGATAATCACTTCCTCATTTGGAATCATATCTTCATAGCTGAAATCTTCCGCATTATGCTCTATCTCAGTTCTTCTATCATCAGCATAGCGAGTTTTCATTTCTGCAAGCTCCTCTTTGATGATCTCCATTCTCCTATCTTCGCTGGCAAGAATTTCTTTGAGTTCTCCGATCAGAGCCATGATATCGTCATACTCTTTAATGATCTTGTCGCGCTCCATTCCAGTCAATCGCTGTAGTCTCATATCGAGGATAGCTCTTGCTTGAATTTCACTCAATTCAAATCTCTCCATCAAGCTATTTCTAGCTGTCTCAGGATCTGCAGAATTTCTGATCAATGAAATCACTTCGTCCAAATGATCTAATGCGATCAAATAACCTTGGAGTATGTGTGCTCTTTTCTCTGCTTCTCTTAACTCATATTCAGTTCTACGAATCACTACCTCATGGCGGTGATTGACAAAGTGAACAATCATATCCTTCAAGTTCAGCGTATAAGGTCTGCCTTTTACCAAGGCAACATTATTCACTGAGAATGAAGTTTGTAACTGGGTATGCTTATAAAGGTTATTAAGTACAACACTTGATATAGCGTCGCGCTTCAATTCATAAACAATTCGCATTCCTGAGCGATCAGACTCATCACGAATTGCAGAAATCCCTTCGATTTTCTTCTCATTGATTAGCGCAGCAGTTTTCTCTACCATGCTAGCCTTATTCACCATGTATGGAATCTCGGTGATGATAATCATCTCCTTGCTTCCACCATCTTTGATTTCCACATTGGCTTTGCCACGCATCACTACTCTTCCACGACCAGTTTCAAACGCAGCTTTCACTCCATTGTATCCGTAGATAATTCCTCCAGTAGGGAAATCAGGAGCAACTATATGCACCATCAATTCTTCGATGGTAATATCATTGTTGTCGATGTAGGCTGCAATCCCGTCAATTACTTCTCCAAGATTGTGAGGTGCCATATTTGTCGCCATACCTACAGCTATACCTGATGCACCATTCAAAAGAAGTGCAGGAATTTTTGCTGGCAGTACAACTGGCTCCTTTAGGGAGTCATCAAAGTTGAATTGGAAATCTACTGTCTCCTTGTTGATATCCACCAAAAGCTCCTCGGCAATACGCTTCAGTCTAGCTTCGGTATAACGCATCGCTGCAGGATTATCTCCATCGACAGAACCAAAGTTACCCTGACCATCCACCAAAGGATATCTCAGAGACCAAGGCTGTGCCATACGAACCATCGTTTCGTAAACAGCAGAGTCACCATGTGGGTGATACTTACCGAGTACCTCACCGACAATTCTGGCCGATTTCTTATGGGGCTTGTTATGCAATACTCCCAGTTCCTGCATCCCAAAAAGGATTCTACGGTGTACTGGTTTTAGTCCGTCACGGACATCAGGAAGCGCTCTTGAAACAATAACCGACATCGAATAATCGATGTAGGCACCACGCATTTCCTCTTCAATGTTAATGGGTATGATGTTCTCGTTTTCTCCTTGAGCCATATAATGCTATTCACGGGGTCGATTAAGGCTGCAAGATAGTAAAAACAGACTGGTTTTGAAAAGAGATTACAAAGACCAAACAGGATAATCAGGACTTTAGTACCACTGTCCGACTTTCCTATTCTGAAAATTGAAAATTCCGCTACCTCGAACCTCGATTCCATTGTGCATATGCTTCATCACAACTCCACAGCCTCCAATTTTGCAACGCTTAGTTCCAGGAAATGTAACTGCCACCCCAACTTGCATTGCATATACTTTTTGATCAAGGTCTTGAACCTCCGAAAAATCAGATGCCGCATAGGTGAATTTGCGGAAATCTGCTCCTCCTTTTATAAAGACTTTGGTGTAGTCAGAGAAATCACGTTCGATTCTAAGTCCAAGTCCATAGTAATTCTTGTCAGATACGGCCAGTCTTGGCACATAAGGATTAGGACCATCGTCTAATGCTGCATCATAAGCGTTCTTCAGCTTCAGCTTTCCAAATTCTGCTTCAAAAACAAAACTCCAAGGATAATTCTGTCTAGCTCTCTGCTTAAGTTCCGACATCATGTAAAGATTGGAAGAAGAGTAATTTCTATACCTCCAATTCAAAAAAGCCCTTCTTCTATTGGCATCATAAAGCACAAGCCCCACAGTACCGTAGAGTTTGTTCACTTGGTAAGTGGCACCTTCAAAATCAAACTGATAATCTCCGCCTTGCATCGGAGCCAGGTTTCCCCATTCCTGACCAAAACCTCCACCAATAGTCAAAAGATTGAAAAGGTTAATTCTCATTCCACCGTTCCAGTTTGGAAATACCCAATCTCCACCTGTCATATCAAGCGGTTTTTCTTCAGAAATATCCAAAGGATCCCCTTCTAAATTTTGATAGCGAGAAAAAGGGTAAAGGGCTGGTGTTTCTGAATAAAAGCTAGTACCAAATTGCTGGTAGGCACCACCTCCAGAAAGCTCTACACTGAACATTTCCAACACGTTCCTAGCAATATTGCCAAGGCCAGACTCACTTTTAGGATTTTTGGCTTTCTGGGATATCCCAAAAATATTATCATCCTGTGCAAACACAGCTGTGAGAACAAAACAAAGGATAATGGAAAGGGGTAGCTTTTTGAAATTCATACTTTTATAAACGAAGGCTTGATACTCTTGGTGTGAAATTAAAAAAAAATGCCTCCCAATTGGGAGGCATCTTCATAATAACTTGAATTAAATCCTAATTTCCGTCTTTAGGCTCAGGAGTATCTTCTTTCTCAGCTTCTTGCTTAGCTTTCATTTCAGCAATCATACTGTCTAGTTTCTCTTTTACAGCTGGATCTTCTTTTGTAGCTGCCAATACTTTATTGTAAGTACCAGCTCCTAAGATTTCGTCATCCATGATCAAGCCTGTCTTATATTCTTTCAAAACACCCTGAAGAGAACCTTGAAATTCCTTTACTTCCTCAAAAGCAGCTTTTTCTTCGTCTGTTACTTTAGCTTCAGTCATTTTAGCTTCGTCACCCCAAGCAGCCTTGATTTCATTATATCTACCACCACCTTGGAAAATCTCGTTTTCCAAAATCATAGCTTTCAATTCTTCTGTTTTTGTATTTACATAATTGTCAAATGTCACCTCTACATTTGCATATTTAGTCAAATCTTCATCTGTGACTTTCTCCTCATCTTGTGCGTAAGCAGCAAGTCCTAGGAACGCGAATAGTGCTCCAAACAACAATACTTTTTTCATAAACTATCTGATTTTAATTTCTTTATAATTCTCAATAAAAAACTCTGAAGCCAAAAATTCAAATAATGAGGGCTCTTTTTAAGGTTTTTTATGATAAATGGTCAGGGGGAAGGTCAAACCAAGCGAATTGCTTTAAGCTGGCTGATAGTCTGAACGGGATCAGAGGAATTGAATACAAAACTTCCTGCTACAAATACATCAGCTCCTGCGGTAAGCAGTTTGGGAGCATTTTGAAGATTCACTCCCCCATCAATTTCAATCTTTGTCTTAGCTCCTTTGGCAAGAATCAAATCCTTCAATCTCGATACTTTCGAATAGGTATTTTCAATAAATTTCTGTCCGCCAAACCCAGGGTTTACGGACATGACAATTACTTGATCAATATCCTGAATTACGTCCGAGAGTAATTCCACGGGCGTATGAGGATTGATGGCTACACCAGCTTTTCCTCCAAGATTATGAATAGCTTGTAGCGTGCGATGAAGATGATTACATGCCTCATAATGTACTGATATCACTTCTGCGCCTGCATTTCTAAAAGCTTCCAAGTAATTGTCAGGGTTCACAATCATCAAATGTACATCCAGAGGCTTTTTGGCATGACGATGAATTGCCTCCGTCACTGGGATACCAAATGAAATATTCGGAACAAAGACGCCATCCATTATATCCACGTGGATGTAATCAGCCTCGGAAGAATTCAGCATTTCTACTTCTCTTTGAAGATTTGCAAAATCAGCAGCTAGAATGGATGGGGCTATTAAAGTAGACATGCGTATGTTTTTGTTTCTGTAAAAAAGGTAAAATAATGGGCTGTGCCCAAATTCTTACTGTCTTATTAATTTGCTTCGCTTGATCAAAGTGGAGTCATACATCTGAATCACATATATTCCTGACTTGACGCCCTGCAAAAGAATCCTGAAAGGATCTTGGACAGTTTCTCTTTTAAGACTTTCACTTTGTAAAGTTCGACCGTTAAGATCAATAAGCGAAAATTCTGCACTTATACTAGTACCAAAGTGGATATTCAACTCATCACCTAGAATCGGGTTGGGATAGACTTTCCAGGATACTGCTTCTTCATTATCATCCACAGCAAGTATTTCTCCATAAAGTGCCGCTAGGAAATTTGGAATACCAAAGCCTAATATATTATCTGGCTCGTCAGCTTGTGTTCCACTATTCAATAAACTTTGTATTAATTCATCCTTTGTCCACTCAGGTTTAGCTTCCCAAAGTCCTGCCGCCAAAGCAGAAATCTGTGGAGCAGGAAAGGATGTTCCGTTCGAAAACCCTACATCACCATTTGATCTGATCAATGCTGTACCATCTCCAAAAGCTGCCAAGTCAGGCTTGATTCTTCCATCTCCGGTCGGTCCGCGAGAACTGAAACTAGAAACATTCAGCTCTTTATTAACAGATCCAATCGCTAGAATCCCTTTGGCGTCTGAAGGTGAATTTAATGTCGATTGGGATGGACCACTGTTTCCTGCACTGTTTACTATAAGTATTCCTTTGCTCGCTGCGATACTGGCTCCTCTCGCGATGATAGTAGTCTCTCCGTTCAAATCTGCTACCGTGTAGTTCATCGCAGGATCATCGAAGTCCCAATACCCAACAGAACTACTGATTATATCTGTACCCAAGCTATCTGCATATTCTGCCGCACGAACCCAGTTGTATTCTTCCACCCAATACTCCGTAGCAATCTCCTCTGTCATCGCAAGTATGTAAGTTGCATCAGGCGCTCCAGCAACCATTTTCCCTGCTTCTTTGGAAGCTATGAGAGAAAGTACATTTGTGCCATGCTGATTGTCGGAATACACATTCTGATTCCATGGTCTTACAAAATCTCTCGTTGCGATGATCTGTCCATTTGTTTGCAAATGAACCAAAGGACTAGCAGTATTGGCACCCGGAAATCCTGCGTCAAAAACTGCGATGGTTACACCTTTGCCGGTATACCCTTCCTCATGCATTTTATCTATCCCAAGCAGTGAATTTTGGAAGTCATATGTTTCTTCATTTGTTGCCAAAACACGTGCGCTTTCGCTAGTTGGCATACGGAGTTTACTCTTACCAGAAATATTACTATTTGCTTCAATTTTAGCATTTGGGTTGGGTACAAAACCTCTACCCACCAACTCTACTCTATCCACAAACGGCAAGGCTTCTATTTCTGCTACTCCGGCTTCATCTGTTACGAGCAGAGTAGCATTAAACCACTTGCTGGAGTAGAGGATATAAGTTGACTTCTCGTAGACTGCATCCACATATTTCTGCGAAACCGGAAGATCCAAACTATCAGGAGCCACAGCTTCTCTACTTCTACGATTCAATGCTTTTTGACTTAGAAATTCCGATGGTTGGGAAAGGGAAAGACTTTCCTGAGGCTTAAACTTGTAGAACACAGCATAACGATCTTGCGCAGCTGCATTCCAAGAAAATGCTATTCCAATCAAGAAACAGGTTAAAAATTTAATCCTTCCCATTTTCGATCAATTTCATATGAACTTTAAAGCCTGAATCTATCAGCATATCTCCCAAACAATCATTTCTAGAGCAGTAAGTCAATACTTCATCATACTTTTCCGCTAATCCTACACCTTTCTCATACACTTCATAACGGATATCTCTATACGTCACCAGGTCATCACTCTCCTCCTGATTCACCCGAATAGAATTACCGGAACTGATAAGTTCAAATTCATCTTCTGCTTCATTTCTGTATACATTTCCGTTCCAGACTGATCCATTTTTCGGTGGAAATACCAAGTTAACCAATGGTTGATTTTCTATAGTCCTCACCAGTCCACGATCCCGCTGAATCAGTGTGTATTCCAAAACATTACTCCATTCTGTATTAGTAGAAGACTTAGAACGTTGCACTATGTACACTACTTCGCCTTCCTCGTTTGTATAAAAACTCCTGACCCGATCTTTATAAAAAAATTGAATTTGTTCTGAATCATTTTCACCAAAATAAGTAGTCTGATCTACCTCATAGACCCAAAACAAGCCAATTTCCAAAGGCTGGAAATCATAGCCTTGATCCACTTGCCCTTCTTCTATTTCCCGATCACAAGCGGTGAAAAATGTAAGTACTACTAATACAAGTATGGATAGGAGTTTATTCATAGTGCCTTTGAATGACTAAAAATACTAGGATTTTCTCAATTATCAGGTAAGGACGAATTGATACAGTTTCGAAATACTTTTTTCTAGCCAATCATCCTGTTTATCTTAGCCGATTCAAAATTTGAACCATGGCTTTAAGCACTTTTGTAAAAATAAGCGGTATTACCAATCTTTCTGATGCTAGGTATTGTGCCGGAATGTATGTGGATTTACTGGGCTTTTCCCTAGAAAGAGAATCTGATATATTCATCACCCCTGCTCAGTTTAATGAAATTACAGGATGGGTTTCAGGCCTTGAATTTGTCGGCGAATTCGTCACCTACAAATTACCTGAAGTTCAGGAAACACTGGTGAATTACCCAAGCGTAAAATGGATCGAACACGATAGAATCGAACCTCTTGTAGAGTTAGAAGGCAAAGGATACGGATTGATCTATAAAATGGATTTGCAAGAAGTCAGACACATAGAACAAGAAGTGGCTGAGAAACTCAATGAATCCGGAATCATTTTTCACATCACCTCAGATCACGAAGAACTGGACGAAGAGGACTTAAATGCGATCAAGCTAATCAGCGGACATTGCAGAGTTGTATTGGGAGTAGGAATAACTGCTCAGAATGTAAAGGAGTTAATTGATGAGCTAAACCTTTATGGCATATCTCTTACCGGCGGAAATGAAATCAAACCTGGCCTGAAAGACTTTGATGAACTTGCGGATATTTTGGAAGCACTGGAGATTGAGGATTAATTTCTCATTAGTATATAAAGTAAAAAGGCTGTTGGAATTGATCCAATAGCCTTTTTTGATATCGTTTTACTTTAACAACTATTCTTGATCGAACAAATCCGAAGATTCATAAGGGCTATTATCGCCTATGAATAATGCACCATCTATAAACCTGTGATTAACTCCAATATCACGTAACTCCATCATATCGTGATCATCAAGATTGACTTCAGCAGCTGCCAAGTTGCCGATAATTCGCTCTTGGTTTACTGACTTTGGAATCACTGCTATATCTCTGGCTATTGACCAAGCAATAAGAATCTGGCCCACACCAACTTTATGCTTATTTGCTATTTCTTTAACGACTGGATCTACCAATAACTTCGGGTCGTTTTCATGTCTTTCAGCCCTAGAATCAGGAGAACCTAAAGGTGAATATGCAGTCATCAATATTCCATGCTCAGCACAAAACTCAACCAAGCCTCTTTGAGGAAGATAAGGTTGCATTTCTACTTGATTCATTTCCGGCTTTTGACCACCCACCTCAAACAATTCATTGAGCTTGTTTTGGTTGAAATTCGAAACACCAATATGCTTTACAAGCCCCTTTTCTTTTAACTCTTGCATGCCTTTCCAAGTCTCAGAAATAGACACTTCATCATACGTATAAAAGTCCTCTCTGCTGTTTGGAAATCCAACTTCTGCCTTAAAGGCTATCGGCCAGTGAATCAAATACAAATCCACATAATCCAATTTTAGATCAGAAAGTGTTTTTCCCAAAGCTGGAAGTACCTGATCTTTTTTATGCGAATTATTCCAAAGCTTGGAAGTCACAAAAAGCTCTTCCCGCTTCACTAGTCCTTCGGAAATTGCTTTTGCAATTCCTTCTCCCACTTCATTTTCATTCTGATAGACTGCCGCACAATCTATATGTCGATAGCCAGCCTCAATAGCCCAGTAAACGGCCTGACTAACTTCTCCAGTCTTACTTTTCCAAGTCCCTAATCCTACAATCGGAAGTTTATCTCCGTTTTTAAAGCTTAAATATTTCATATGTTTAAAATTTGTTTTTTAAAGGCCATCTCGATAACCATCGCGAGGAATCTCGCATGCTAAATAATAATTCCCGTGTATGAGTCCTGAGTCATGCCTGTCTGCCTCAGGCAGGCTCGATTTCATGTTTTTAAAAATTTAGATTTTTGGTATGAGTTTAATATAAAGCAAATAACCCTGTTCTTAGTTCACTCTATTCTCCAAATATTTCTTAAATCTATTCATCACCCAAAGGTGAATTTTAGCCTGGGTATTTATATAGATAAGCCAAGGTAATCTTGGCACAAACTCATGGATGGCTGAAATAATATATCTATTGTCCAATACTCCACGAAACTCCAACCAACCATGATCAAATCTCTGCACAAGCCAGCCTCCGGATATGTAAAACAACTGACGATTTACCTCACTTCTATCAGGGATGAGCGTCAGCTGTAGCATTGGCTTTTTGCTCCAAAGCAGATAAAAAACAATTTCTCCACTCTCCAGCATTTCTCCATTGATCCAAAACTTGAAAAAAGTAGGAAGCCAGATGTTGTATCGATGTGCAACCCAAGTCGCAGAGTCTCCATGAGGATTTGGCATACGCTGAATACTGCGAACCGTATTCTTGACTTTTCCCAAAGGATAAAAACTTGGATTTTTTAGTTCGATATCTGAATCAAGTGCTGCTCTTACTGACTCCTCATAGGATAGATAATCAATATGCTTTTCCTTGAACTTCAATTCCTCTGACACCGTCAAAGTATGCTTTAAACTTTCCACTAGTGGAGAAACCAATTGAGGTGGAGATTCACCAAAAAAACCAACCCAAAGTTTGGAAAGCCCTAAAGAGAAGACTGGAACAGAGAAAACCAGACGCTTCTTACCCAGCTGAACGGCTGTCAATTCAAGCATTTTTCGATAGGAAATCACTTCTGGATTTCCTATTTCAATTGCCTTCCCAAATACATTTTCATTCCCAACACAGGTATCAATAATGTCCAAGGTATCCCGAAGTGAGATAGGCTGAGTCAAAGACTCTGTCCACTCAGGACACATTAGAACAGGTAGATTAGTCACCAGATTCTTGATCATGTCAAAAGAAGAACCTCCAGGCCCGACGATGATCGATGCTCGAATAGCAGTTAGTTTGGCAGATCTAGAGCCTAGCGTTTGCTCCACTTCTAGACGGCTTTTGAGATGTCTAGAAAGACTTTCACCAGTTTCCTTCGGCAAAAGTCCACCCAGATAAATAATCTGCCTTACTTTATTAATATGAGCAGCACGACTAAAATTATCCGCTAAAAGTAAATCAGTATCCTCAAAACTGCCTTGATTCAAACGAGTAGACGAATTCATAGAATGCACCAAATAGATTGCTACATCCACTCCTTTCAAAACCTCAACCGTACTGGATATTGAATACAGTTCTACCTGTTTCCAAGTCACTTCCGGATATGGATTATCCTTGACCTTGCTTCTACTTAAGGCAACGATATTGTATTTGTGGCGAAAATGATGAATGAACCAACGGCCCACATATCCTCCCGCACCAGCAATAGCGACAGTTGGTTTAGACACAGAAATAGGTTGATCAGTTAATTCCATAAGTAATAATAGCTTAACTAACCAACCTATTAATTGGGGTTCATGTTTAGGATAACCTTAGTTTTCTTCAGCTTTTACCAAAGCTTCTGTAGTAGTAAAATACTTCACAATCATATTTGGAATCTCCCAAGAGGGCATATTCTTTTTGGTGAAATACTCTAAATACTTCTCCGTAACCTGTGCAAAGTGAGCTTCATGGCCATTGTGATAGGTTGCCGGGATAATCACTTTGTATTTTCCAGTACTGATTTTCTCTAAATCCAAACCTGGAAAACGACCTTGAAGTTTCTCCTTCACAAGGCTATTCAATGCTTCGTCCTGTCCATCCAAAAGCTCTACATATAAAGTAGCTACATATTTCTCTGCAGCACCCTGCTGAATAATCAGATTCGCCTTTGTACCACGCATCATGCTATAATGTGTATCCGCAGCTCCTTCAGGTGCCTGATAATTCCAGATCACACTTACTTTGGAATGAACTCCTTTCAGGGTATAATTCATCTCACCGTTACTGTTGACGCTGAGCTTATTATTTGAGACATTTTTCAGTAAGAAATCAGAAAATTCAGCCTCGCCAGTTACGAGCTTAAATTGATCCAAATCCAGATCTGTAGACCAAAGGCTTGCCGTCTGCATCTGCACATCAGCTGTGTCTAGTGTGACACCTGGAAAAGCCTCCCACTGGATCAAATCCACCAAGTGAGTAGTCACATCCACGATACCTGTTCCTTCTATATCCGTATCAAAAAACCAATCTGGTCTGATCAATGGGTTACCGGAAACATACTTGAAGAAGTGGTGCACAGACTCTTTAGTAATCGCAGGATTTTCAAGGGTTCCTTTTTCCAATTCTCCGAAAACGGCAGGAACCATAGAAAGCTCCTTCTGCAATATCGTACTGATCTCAAAACGCTCAGTCATGATATCGTAAAGCAGCAGATCCTTTTTGCCAGCTTCCTCAAAAGTCTTTACCAACTTCTGAAACCCACTTTTATTAATCACCAAAGGCTTATCAGCATAGACGTTGATTCCATTAGAAATAGCGGCAGAGATATAATCAATCTTTCGATCATTTTTACCTGCTACCATCATGACATTTCCAGGCTTGGTAGAGATCATTTTCTCCAAATAATCATCACCAGTGCTTACCTGTAAATTCCAGGCAGTAGGCTCTTCTTCACGATTATTGTAGCCAGCAAGGCGATTCATATAGTCTTTCAATTCCGCTCCTTCCGGAGCAAAAACGTAGACAGTAGAATCTACCTGTGGATACATGGATTTGTGAATCAGGCCTGCGTGAAAATGCCCCGGATCCAGGGACATAATCGTGATCTCAGAAGTTGATTCAGTTGCTTGACTCACGCTTTCTTTATTTTCGCAGGAAAGTAATATTCCTGCTGCAATAGCTAATAGAGCAGTATTTTTCAAAATAATTTATAATTAAACTTTCACATAATTAGTACCATAAGGTGCTCTCTGTGGTCTTTCCAACATTGAGTTTGCTTCGGCATCGTTAATGAATTTCTCCGCTTTAGCATCCCATTCTAGCTTTCTACCCAACTTCATAGAGATATGAGTAAGCAAACAAACGGAGCAAGAGCGATGACCAATTTCTACTGGAGAAAGCAATTCATTATTACCCTGAATAGCTCCCAGCCAGTTACCATGATGCTCATCACTTCTGATCAACTGAATTTCGTCAGGGCCAATCACCGATTTCAAGATCTTAGGATCAGAAGCGTCTAAGGCTTTGGCGCTATTGCCTTGGGCTACTGGATCAGAAGAAGAAGCAACATAGCTACCACGAGACACCCAAATCCATCCTTCTGTACCTTCATAGCGGATACCATTTGGATATCCTCCTCCAGTGTACATCATTACACCATTATCATATTCAGCTTTGGCGTAAAAATCGCCATGAACATCCCAAAGTCCTGATTGTGGAAACTCAGCTACGGCTTGAATATATCGAGGACCAGTCAATTCTGTATCCATTCCCCAAGCTGCAGAATCGTAATGATGCTGACCCCAGCCAGTGATCATCCCTGCGCCGAACTGCTCTCTTCTCAACCAACCTGGTCTGCCATAGCCAGTAGCTGGATGAACACCTATTTCCGTGTAAGGCACTTCTAGAGTTGACCCTAACCACATATCATAATTCAAATTTGAAGG
>TARA_R110000850_G_scaffold38800_27_pt1 | contig 12643 bp, 12 predicted proteins | sample TARA_R110000850 | Tara Oceans TARA_R110000850 (sample SAMEA4397586) | marine metagenome | biome: Polar Biome; feature: [SRF] surface water layer (ENVO:00010504); material: water (ENVO:00002006), including particulate matter (ENVO:01000060) such as... | depth 5 m | reverse complement strand
CCAAAAGGCGGGGCGAGTGAAGTTGGAATTATTGGAAGGTTGCGCGAGGCGGGAGCATAATACCTGACTGCAATTGAGTAGGATCAGGCATGCCTTGCAGATAGTCTCGGGAGACCTGACCCGCGCCCCTACGACCCGCATCTACCAGCTCATCCGACATCTTGTCGCGAATGCCATCACCAACCTTACAAAGCTCAGGTACAAAGAAGCAGCCAACATCAGCGACATTCGCCACAAGCTCTTTACCGCCCTGCGAACTACGAATGGCCTGCTGTTTGTGCTGAAGGATAGTGCCTTCCATCTGGTACACTGCCTGCTGGATCAAGTTCGCTCGTTCATAGAGCGATTGATAGGCTGCAAGACCGCTTTGCAATTGCGTTTGTACGGTGACAAGCTTCTCCTGATAGGTAAATTCCAGTTCCTTGAGGTCTGTCTGGAAAGCAAGTTCGGCAACACGTTCGCCTTCGGCGCGTGCCTCGGCGATTTGTTTTTCGGCTTCAGCCTTGTCCATCAGTGTTTCCTGAATAACCGTGACTTCATATTGTGCTATTGCCTTACCCACTAAGACAGTGGGTTTCCAATCATAGGGTGCAACGATCTGCGCGGTGCCTAGGCAAGCTACGATCACAAATCCAGGCGCACTAAGTGTCAGTAGCGTCCGCATCCAGCCCCGAGGCTGGAAGACCGGCTGCATGGGTTGAATTTGTGGACGCGTTGCAGGCGGGCTAAAATTGCCAGACCGCGCCATCGGTTCAATTTTTTTGGTTTGGTTTTGCATGTGACATCTCCTCTTTAACCATCAGGGGATGTCTCACGTTGCCGTAGGAATTTTCTGTCCAATGCACTAGTAAGATGCGATCCATTGGCTGTGAGTGTGTTTGACGTGAGTGGTGAGTGGAGCGTAAAAGACGATATAGGAAAATCGGATATTTGATATGAAAGCTTCGCTGTGACTGGAACCAAGGAGGAAGAATTAGATAAGATCGCTGTGGCCCAAGGATTGACTGAACGATCAATCGATGAAGGTCGGACTTTAAAAAAAGGTGATGATTCTGTAATTCGTGCTCGTGAAGCATTCTCACGAGAGAAGGCCAAACTTCATAAGAACAATATGTTCTTGCTTCATCATTCACTGGCCAAGTCTGGTGTAGTTAATCATAGTTATTTAGAAAAAGCTTTGTCTTCGATTCTAGAGAGAGCCAGCATTTTTGAGTTCCAAAATGCGCACCCTAATTTTTGCCTCTCGCTCAAGCAAATTTCTGATCTGATGCAGGAGTTTGAAGGCTTCCGAGATTTGTTTAAAACTAAATTGGATTCTTCGAATGCTAAGGAGAATAGAGAGGTTTACACATTATGTGAGAAGTATTTTCAGCGATGTGCGAGTGAAATTATTGATCAATCTGAATTTCAGCCAATAGTTTTTCAGCTACTTAAGTCCTGTTTGAAATCACTAGCTCAAGGAAACGAAATTGTTGGCGCTCGTGAGCATCACTTTGAAACTGCTCTGACCTCCAGTGTACCAGATAGTCTCCTCGCCAGGATGCGAAGCAAAAAGCGAATGCTTTCCGCAGAAGCAATAACGGCTGAAATTAAACAAATTCTTGACATAAAAGTTGAAAAAACAGATACTTATGAAAACAATCCCCAACCAGATGAAGCTGGGATGGAAGATGATAAAGGTGACATTGACGATCCTTTGTCTGCGTTAGCCAAGAGCATTAGCACAGACACTAACGTTCAAGCAGAGTTTGAACGACAGGCTCGTATGCTTATTTCCAAAGCACAGTTCCTCGAGAATGAAGCGAACCCACCGCCCATACCTGAACGGAAATATCATCCACGCAAAGACAACATCGTAGAGTTTTTGCAAGAGGTTTGGGGAGAGTGGAATGATCGCGATCTCCTTTCGCGTCGTGTATTACAAATCCATGATCGTCGTGCTCATGGCGCACTGATAAATTATTTGCGTACAGATACATTGCCCGAAGGTTTGAATGTCTGGACGACGAAAGATGAAACTGATCGTTGGCTTGAACACGGCCTTTTTACTGCTGATGAAGTCACACGCGCCTCCGGCGCCCTCCAAACTCGAAGACATTCATAAACCACAAAGTATTAATGGTTCATGTTTGGTTAATATAAAATGAGTCATTTTCTGACTGACAGTTGAGGTTTGGCAAATTTGCAGAACCGCTGTGAGTACGGAGAAGACTAATGGGCGCACCTCATAATTCCAGTGTCCTGACAAATTCTCAATTGAGCGAGAATTATCGGTACTACGATAGGCAGCTGTTTAGCTGGATCAACATGGTCAATAGCGGAAATTTTTACGCTGGTTACTGATCTGCGAGCGGGCAGGTGATCCTGCCCGCCTCATACAATGGAGGTTCCGATGGACAGACCACTTACATCGGCTAGGTCCGAAGTCGGACTAGCTATCGCAAGAAGATTAGAAAACCCGACTTTCATATTCATTGACGCTGGAAAGGAGCACACAGATGAACCCGATCACGATAAATAACGAAGTTACCACCGCCGAACGTGGGCAAATCCTTGCCGCCTTTTTAGCGCGCAAAGATGAACTCGATTACGGCATGCCCCTAATGTGTCGATTGATTCAGCAAAAAGTCGGTGCAGCTGGGGACAGGGTGCGATTGATTGACGGAAGGCGGATCAATACCGATAACATCACGCCCCGCGATCTTCAAAACTTTAAGGATGGACGCAAAACCACCTTGGATAAACTCTATGTCCTGGTCGCTTATTTGACACTTATTGACGAGGAACGACCTAACAAAAAGGCTGCATAAGGTTCCAACATGCACTAGCCCCGCTTCGAATTTCGAGCGGGGCTTTTATTTTGTCTGGCATCCGTGATTATGAGATTGCCTGTCTCCCATTTCGCAATATTCATCTGTTCCTTCCTGCCACTCGTTTCTGTCTCTAGCTGACCGCTTCTGAGAACCCCTTCGGGTTTGCAACAAGCTGCCCGCACCATCTGCTTGCGCAGACCGGGTTGCATGTTGGCAAATCAAAAGACGGCACAGGCTCATCGACTCCTCATCGGCTGGAAGGTCCAGCCGAACATCAAAACTGAAAAGGAGACGATCGTGTCTAACACCAATGAAAATATACAAAACAAAAACCGCCCTACACACGTTGTGAAAAGCCGCGTTGGTTATGGAGAAAATGTCCGCTTTGAAAGATTGGGCGTTGCCTTCACCCGTCCAACCGAAGGTCTCTATGTCAAGCTGACTGGGAAACAGGTTATCAGTGGCGGTTTCTATCTCTTCCCAATTGAAGAAAAATCCGAAGGTCAAAATGCTGGAGCTGCTCAATGAGCGGCTCCACGCCTTTAACGCCCGATCAAAAACACTAAGCTTTTGAGAGGTAGCTTGCACTTTACCTGATAATGTTCACTGATATGTGACATTATCTATTGCATTTGTTTATCTATATGTGACATACTATGTCTATTAAGTTCACTCATAGGTGACATTATTGACATGGAAAACGCAAGAAAACAGCTTGAAAGACGACTTTCGCCGCTTCGTAAAATGGAAAGCGAACTCGCTACACCGCCACGCGGATGGATAAAAGCCATCCGCGAAGCCTTGAACATGAGCGCTGTGCAATTAGCAAAGCGCCTTGGCGTCGTTCGCTCGCGCATAAACGCATTGGAAAAATCTGAGGTGACAGGCAACGTCACCATAAAGACAATGCGAGAAGCCGCCGAAGCAATGAATTGCAGGTTTGTCTATGCGATTGTGCCTGTCAAACCGATGGATGAAATCTTGCGTGACCGTGCAAAAATTGTCGCCAAGGAACGTCTGCAATTCATCGACCATACCATGCGCCTTGAAGATCAGACGATGGATGAGGGCGACCGCGAGCAACAAGCGGACCGCATCATCGATGAGATTATCGAAAAAGAGGCACGGCGTTTGTGGACCGAACTATGAGCGATCCGCTATTTGATGGAGACGATGACGCAGCCACACCGCTCGACCCCGACGAGCGGGAGGGATTGATTCCCAACTACATCACCCTGCGCCGTGAACTCAATGAAGCCGAGGCAATCAATATTGCCGAGGCCGAGCGTTGGGCTTTTGCGCGAAAACGTGATGTTCTGAATGAGGGTACGTTAAGGGTGCTTCACAGACAAATGTTTGGGAAAGTGTGGAAGTGGGCAGGAGAGGTTCGCCAGACCGAACGCAATATCGGAATTGATCCGGTACGCATTGGCGTTGAGCTGAAAACCTTACTTGATGATGTAAAATATTGGATTGCGAACGAGACCTACCCAGTAGATGAAATCGCGGTGCGTTATCATCATCGGCTAGTCGCAATCCATCCTTTCCCCAATGGCAATGGACGACATGCACGTCTTGCCGCCGACATTCTGATAAAGCAGCTTGGTGGTGATCGCTTCACCTGGGGCAGGAAAAAAATGGTCGAGCCAAGCGCCACTCGAAAGGCATATGTTGCGGCGCTACAAAAGGCAGATGCTCATGACATATCCGATTTGCTCGAATTTGCGCGAAGCTGATTATGGGTCTTTCTGGATACGTTTGTGGATATAGTAGATAGAGCCAGCTCTGGTTTGATGGTGTAATATAATTCCGAAAATGTCCGGTGATTTATCTAAATGAATGAATGCAAGGTGTGTTTTGTATTACAAAACTACCTTGGCAAAGGAGACGCTGCGCTCTCCCGTTGCATCCCTCTCGCCGTTGGCGCGGGGCTAGGCACCCAAGGATCTGAAATATCAGATGTTGGAGCCATCCCACGCCAATTAGACCGTATCGCCGGTCAACCACTCGCAAGGAGACTTCGCTCTCCCTGCACCCATCGATCCTTTCAGGAAGATCAGGGGGCTATCGCGCCGCCCTTGAAACCCACTCGCATCTTGTGAAAGCTGCACCATCATCAGGGGAGCGTTCCTGTCTCCCCTAAAACCCCAAGTGGACTTGTACCGGTTTCGTGCCGGTGACAGAACTCTATTAAGCCACCTTTGCTTCGAACGCCAGTGGGCTGATGCCACCCAGATATGAGTGACGGCGACGGCTATTATAAAAGCCGTTGATATATTGGAAGATGGCAGTCTCGGTTTCACGCCGTGTTTGCCATTTCTTCCGCCAGATCAGTTCGGCTTTCAGTGATTTAAAGAACGTTTCAACCGAAGCATTATCATAACAATTACCCTTGCCACTCATCGATGGCCGCAGGCCGTAGGCCTGCAACTTCTTTTGATAATCATAGGAACAATATTGGCTGCCACGGTCTGAGTGGAAGATACAGCCTTCAGCGGGTTGCCGCAGGTTTACTGCCATATCCAGTGCACGGATCGCCAGATCTTTCTTCATCCGGTCGCTGACTGCCCAGCCAATCACACGGCGGCTGTGGAGATCAAGAATGACAGCGAGGTAGAGCCATCCCTCAGCGGTCCAAACATAGCTGATGTCACCCGCCCATTTGCGGTTAGGCATATCGGCAGCAAAGTTGCCATCCAGCAGGTTGGGCGCAATGCCAAGGCTGTGATTACTGTTCGTGGTAACCTTATGCCTGCGGGTGCGAACTGGCCTGATCCCGTTTATCCGCATCAATCTGCCAACGCGGCGCTCACCAACATCAAGACCCGCCTCTTTAAGTTCCATTGTCATCCTCGCTCTGCCGTAGCTGCCAAGGCTAAGCTTATACTGGTCCTTAATGTGCGCCAGCACTTTCACATCAACGCGTGACCGCTGACTCATCGGTCGTGTGCGCCAGGAACGATAGCCACGAGGGCTGACCAGCAGCATCCGGCACAGCATCTCCACTGGCCAAACATGACGCCAGCTATGCACAAACGCAAACCTCATGGCCGCCCGCTCGCGAAGAACTGCGTGGCCTTTTTTAGAATCTCCCTCTCCTCCTTGAGGATACGGTTCTCAAGGCGTAGACGTTCATTCTCGCGGGCTAAATCAGCCTGCGGTGCTGCCGTCAGATCAATGGGCCGATACTGCGACACCCACTTACCCAGTGTCGATAATCCAACACCTAAATCAGCAGCAACACGTCGCCGTGACAATCCGCTTGTCAGTGCAATCCGAACCGCCTCTTGCTTGAAATCTTCTGTATGCTTCTTCATTTTACCAGTCTCCTTGTGCGAGTGTTATACGCTCAAGTCACCGGCGCAAAACCGGTACAAGTCCAATGTGCCTAACGAAAAAGATTACTTGATCCCAAGGCAGTCACAAGGACACTTGCTAAATCCTCTGACACGGAAGCGCGAACCAAACCTTTGTAATCCGGCTCTATTGCATCGTCGGTCCGCCCCAAAACCTCATAGTCAGCACTGAGGATGTTTGTATGATCACCGTCTGATGATAACCGCAACGGTGTACCGGCAACTGGTGCATCGTCATCGAACCAATTTACCGCAATCTCTTCGTGGCGCTTTTCCCACTTTCTATTCCTTCCAACGTGAAAACCATCCAGAAAAGCAATCCACATGTCATGTGTTTGCGTTGTAGGCCAATTTGCTTGTTGTGACAGTGCGCTGACCTCAAGGCTCTTTAACCAGAGGCGTAGCTCTCCAAGGCTGGCGAATGTTCCATTTCCATCATCCACAGCTTTAATTGCTGCCTGCCGCGACGCAAAACCCGACTTCATCAGGATTGCAGCTGACCTATTCAATGTTCCTGTTTCTACTGCCGCGACTGCATAGCCTAGCTCAAAATCTGACATTGAAAAAATTTCACCTACCGTATCGTCATGCGCCAATCCGCGTACTCGCACAGCTTCCATTGCCCACGGCAGCTTATAAATCAGGGCATTCTCAATGAATTTTAATGATACAGATTCATCGTCTTGTGCAAACCCAACAATAGTTTCCCCACTCAACCACGCTTTCAGAAGAGTTAACCAATCAGCAGGAAAATCATCTGGGATAAATGGATCAATTTCAAAGACAATTTCAGCAAAAGCAGCTATTGCCTCAATCGCTATATCGTTTTCATCATTCAAAATTGCGCTATTTGCTTTGACAAGCAGGTCATTCAACGCATCTGCCTTCTCATCGAGAATATTTCCCGTCCGCAATCCGACGCCCGCAAAAAAGTAAGCCCGTCGTTGCAAAGTGTTCGTGTTCGACCAAAGGGCTTTTATCCTCCCAGATAATGTGGCTTTGAGTGCCTTATCAACGTTATTGCCCGTTTGCTTTTCAATCCGCCTGTTCCACAATGACGATTGGAGCACTTCATCAAGTTTTGCCTCGATGTCTTCGTCGGCAATATCCTCATCACCGAGCATAGCAAAAACTGCAGTGTCGAGGAGGGAGATGTAGCCATTCCATCTTCGTTGTTCGTCAGCACTTTCTTCGTCGTCTTCGTTAGGCAATACAGGAAACTCCCAGTTCGCCATATTTGCAACATACTCAACGAGCTGATTCAAATTTTTAATTCTGTGCTTCTTCATCATTCGTGCAAGCAAATATCGAACAAGCTGGAGCAGCCCACTTTCCATTTCCTTGCCACCATCATCAGCAATCAGCGCCTCCCAGTTGAGCCTTCGATCCCGAACCTTATCAAACATCGGGAGGAGAACGAGACCTTCTACGTCGACAAAGGCGCGTCCTGCACGGCCCACTACATTTCTAAACTCTGATGATTTTATGATTTCTCCATTTCTATGCAAACCATGAAATATCAATGTCGTGGCTGATAGATTCAGACCTTGTGCCAATGTCGGTGACGATATTGTGATTTTAAGAATACCATCTCGCAACAGACGCTCAATTTCTCTCCGAAATGGTGTAGGCAAAGCCCCGTGATGAACAGCGATACCCAATTTTAGACAGACCAGTATTGCGTGATCTTCGGGAAACCACTCTTGCCCAATAGTTAGAGCAGAATCCAACACGCCCGGGTCAGCTTCTAAAACAGAACGCAGGGCTCCACGCTCATGTAAATCTACTATGTCTTTAGCGAACGGCTCTACCGATTTACGCAAAGGGCAGAAAATGAGAACCGATTGACCGTCATCGACCAATCTCCAAGCTAGCGCGAGACAAAGTTCTTTCTGGTTTTTGGGGAACAGTGTCCGCCGTTTTCCAATCGGAGGTAGAAATGGAACAATATAGCGAGGAACAAAGGGTCGTTCCTCTCCCACCGAAAATTGAAGTTGAGCGCTGTCCCCGCGCCATGCGACTTCTCCAAAGCGAAGTTTGGTTGGCCGCCAATCTTTTTGAACTAACCCTTCGTCACTGTCGTTCGTCAACCAACCAACAAAATCTTCAAGTTTATCGCCATCGGGAAGTATCGCAGAAAGGCATACGATTCTTCGTTCACTGGCATCAGCGCGCCTGAGAAGTTTTTGAATCTGGACTTCATATCTTACTTCGCGTTCGGTTAGCCCGATCATGTGGCCTTCATCGAGGATGACAAGCCCTACATCATCTAACAGAGATGGGTCATTCCGAAGCGCAAAATCAAGTTTTTCTGGCGTTGCTACGATGATATCGCTTTCCCGCAGAAAATCGCTATCAATACCACCAGAGCCTATGCTGCCATACAAGCTGGAAACGCTTTTTCCTAGCGGGGAGAAAGTGCGCTCCAAACCAACTTCTGTTTGTGCGGAAAGCGCCCTTAGCGGCGTAATGAATACCACCCTCTTGCCGATTGCAAGGCAGGCTAGAATGCAAAGCTCTGCTATTCTGGTTTTTCCAGCACTTGTTGGCAATGAAACTACCATATTGTCTGCGAGGTCTAAAGCACGGGATGATGCATCAATTTGTGACGGCCATAATTCTATCTCAGCTTTGGATCGGCATAAAAGCGACGAAATAAAAAGCTCTCGTAAGCTCTCCCAATTATTCTCTATTACGCTTGGCAAGTGAGGTGGCAGCTTAGAATGAAAGCTGGATTCCCACAAATCTCCGATTAGAAATATCGCAATCCTATGACACCACCATTGTGGGACGAGGCTTAATTCCGAACTTCCGTCCATTCCAATTCGGAGGCGGGACTGTGCTTCCTCTACAAGGCTTTTGTCACCACGCTCAAATGCCATCAAGGCGAAGGCGAGGGCCGACATAAAATTGTCGGTTAGCGCGTCATCTACAATGTCGATAAGCGATTCGTCATCTGTTTCGCCGCCTTCACTTCGAGTTTCCGCCATGACAGCGAGTTTAACTAGTATGGTTTGATCTGTGCCATCACCGGATTCCTTATGTGACCTAATTAGGTCGTCTAAACCATCCAGTTCGCGCACCATCAGGAAACACAGGCATTTTTCAGATTGTGTTAGATTGGCATCGGCAAGCCGAGAAGTTATCAGAGAATAAGCGCGCGCCGAATATCGTGCGAGGTGATAAGCGGCAGCAGCTATGAACCGATGAAAATCGCTGGTTTCACTAGCCGCTCCATTCGCGACTACTGACGAAAGTGCGTCCGCCGAATTTTCAAATGCAATCCTAGCTATTTCGGGATTTCCTTGCTGTTCAATAATATCCAGCCCATCGCTCAACAAAGCATATCCGTATGACAATAAATCGTAGCTCAATAGATTAGAAAATACCGGCGCATTTTCAGGAAGCTCTCCATCGCGCCAGATCATCGACCTTGCCGAGCCTCTGGAAAGTAAGCGATCACGAAATCCTGGCTGTGTGAATTCAGTAACGCGCTGTTCGATGCTTTCAAGCGTTGCCATCAGCGACTACCTTTTCGAAAACGTCCGCGATGAATTTTTGATGATCTTCAATCCACAATCCGACAGACCATTGGTAAACCTTGCCCTTGTAATTCTTCAAATCTTTGAAAAGAAATTTTTCAGGACAATTCCCTGAAAAGGTGAATATCATGTGAGAAACGTCCTTAAGTTTGATGCCATGAACATATTGGGCTTGGTCAATTAGGTCTGATAAATCTTCTCGGCCTTCTTCGGCGAGACGGTCAGATAGAAAAGCCAACGCATGAGGTGTAGGTCGACTATTGTCAGCCAAAAGTGCCGTTCTTGCGTCATTAACAGTTGCCTTTGACAGGCTTTGTCTACTTTTGGACTCTCCTTTAAGAAATTCGATATTATCGTCGTCATCGACATGAATTGCTAGAAGATCATCTCCGCGCATTGGCATTTCTCGATGGTCTTTCCATCGCAGCTTTTTAACTGTCTGGTCCCAAATTGTTTGTTCTTGGACATAAGATATGGCCAGAATCTCGCCAAGATCACCCGATCTTATGCGCTTTGTTTGAGGAAGTTTATTTTTTACAAAGTCGGCAGCAGCCTGCTTGCCAAGATTGCCCAATATTTTTGACACTCGATCTTCGGAAGCATAGTGAGACGGAACGATGCCAGCTAAAGCTTTGACACCAATGGCAAGCCGCCCAGCATCAGTTCTTAACAATGTCAAATCTCGGTTTTTCTGATTATTTTCAGTTTCATCACACCAACTATTAAATTTTGACATCTTGCCCCGCCAATGTTTTCTATAATTTTATTTTGTACCATGCATTCGGAGATTTTATTAGAGGCTATTTGAGTAATACAGCGACTAGTAAGGTTATTCGCTTGGCATCTGAGCCGCGCTCAATGGCTTCGCCACTGAGCCGCGATGCTCGCGTCACGTCCCATTGGGGTGACGATCCCTGATGCAAGTCTTCGGGCTTTGTACACCGCGTACTTCGATAAAAATAGTCGATCTCCCGAGGCTCGACGGACCGCCTCCACCCGCCGCCGACTTTTTCCGGCCGTTTCAACACCCATCCCCACCGGATGACAGGGTTGTATGAGCAACCATTGCCAATTTAGAAGTTGGACAGAATCCTGACTGCGGGTGTTAAAAATCGCTATCGCTCCGGTCCTTGTGGGGCACTTGATTTACTCGTTCGGGACGCTCTCAAACTTTCCAAATCAGTTTGAAGCCGTGAGCGAACTCTCAGTGATTTCTCCAAAAGCTTGGCACTGTGTAACGCCAATTGTCGTTTCTCGCCCATCTGCCGAAAAATCATAGCGTCTCGCTGTTTCTGATCACGCTTTGCAGCATCAAAGGCTTCCAACTCGTTTTGCCTTTTAACCTTGCTGTACGCTCCAGTTATACGGTCAAAAAGACCTCGTAGACCCTTATTGAAGCGCTCCTGACGGGCTTGCGTTTCCTTGAATGATTGTTTTTCCTGTCTCGCAACCAGAGCCTTGCGTTCTTTCATGTGGCTATCGGTCAATTTCCACAGCAGTTTCTCATGCTGTTTGCCCAGTGACGTATGTTTGTCGGTCTGCCTTTGTTCAAGTTTCTCAAGTGCAGGCATTACAGTCCTGACAATTTGAGCTTGGGCATCGGCAATCGAAGGCAAAGTCCCGTGATCACCAAGTCGTGCCCGCACTTCCTTGGTCTTGACACCAACCCATTTGGCGAGGGCATAGACTTCGCCTTTTATATCTGTCGCTACAAATCCACGCCTGTCACCTTGAGCAAGCACCAACCCATGTTTCTGGAGTGAGTTTGTAAGCGATTTCAGATTGTCCGATTGCTTCCAGCATGACTGGAATATTGCCTTCATTTCTCGGGGATTTTCTCCGATACGTTTGGCTTGTTGCCATTCGGCCAGCGTGAAATTCTTTGGGTCACGGAATAGGGGTTGGAGAAAGCCCTTGGGCATGTCCCAACCATGTTCGAGATAGAGCTCTTTTGATAACTCCATCAGTTTTCGTTTTGGAAACGATAATGTGATGGCCTTCATCGCCTCGGCATCGATACGGCTCCAAACAACATGGCAGTGGCGACGGTTTTCTTTTTCATGAAAAACTACGGCTTTGGGTTGGCCTTCCAGCCCAAGCTTTGCTTCGACGCGCGAAATCGTATCCAGAAAGACTGCCGTTGAAACGGATTCCTTGGAAGGCGGGTTGAGGCTTAGAGAATAGAGAAATTTCTGGCACTTTGTTCCTCTGGATATTGCTTCGGCCTCCTTAAGCGCACCAGCAAGATCATTGCTCGCAAATCCAGATATTTCATGCAGGGTAACATGCTCATTTTCCGAACTCATCAAATGACGAGCCAAATTCTGTCCGTTTCCTCTCTCATTGCCCACAAATATCATGGCTCAATATCCTGTAAGCCCAGAGCTTTGATGAGCGTCAGGCGGATATAAGCTATATCATAAGCCGCCTTCAGGATTGCCGCTTCCGAATCTTCTTGAAGGCCAAGCGTCCCGCTATGAGCAGCTTTCGCTAGCTGATTTAGATTATTGGAAAGCTGGGAGCGACCCAGTGCGCCTAATACGCGCCCAAGCGCTTCTTCGTCTTTTACAGGCCGTTTGCCTTTGGTCCGATGAGGTGGAGCGATATCGCCGACGCATCGCGAACGGACATAGGCACTTAAAGTCAAATCGCCTGCCTTGCTCTCAAGTTCGGCACGCTCTTCATCGGTAAACCGCACAGATAATGGCTTCGGGTATTCCTTTTGTGCCCTTGCAGGAGGGCGGTTTGCAGCCTTTGAAAAGGGTTCTCTGACCGACTCCTTCATGGGGCCGGTCCGTCAATTCCTTTCAGGTCAGTATGTTTGAGATGGTCATTCCACTCTGATAGAGTGTCAAACAGCGCGTTCGAAGCTTCTCCTTCTAGGCGCACCACCATTTTTCGAAATGAGCGCCACGGGTGCCGCGCCGGCTCA
>TARA_R110000850_G_scaffold20536_1_pt1 | contig 12649 bp, 8 predicted proteins | sample TARA_R110000850 | Tara Oceans TARA_R110000850 (sample SAMEA4397586) | marine metagenome | biome: Polar Biome; feature: [SRF] surface water layer (ENVO:00010504); material: water (ENVO:00002006), including particulate matter (ENVO:01000060) such as... | depth 5 m | reverse complement strand
CCTTACTAAAATTTTAAGGTGTTGCACTCAGTTTCTGCGGCCAAGTTGTAAAAAAGTTTTATTTAGTAATGCTATACAGTTCTTCTATATAGCCTTCGCGAACCCAACACTTAGACCTGTAAATTTCTTTAAACGACCCAATATCTCGAGTAAAATTTCTAACGGTTCTTGGATAAAAGCATTCGTGGTTGATTGATAAAAATAAATTATTACTAGTGCGCTTCACCTGGCGAAGAAACTCATAGACTAGATTATCAGCAATCTCTGGGAGGCTATCTTGATTTAGCACTAAACTATAATTATTATTTGATTGCTTTACACAATCCCAGTATGGCAATAACTGAACTGTTGTATTGTTCGACTGCTTCTCACCATATAAAGAAACTTTATCTTCCCCGACAGCATGCAACAAATAATGGCCCGCAAGCAAGCAAGTGATAGGTAAGTCTAAAATCGTATAATGGCCAATTCCAAGTCGCTGAGCATACATAGCTGTTAGTCCTAAACCACCACCAATTTCACATACTGAATCACCTTTCTTAGTGAGTCGTGAAGCGCGCATGGCACTATAAAGCGAATTTATATGCCGGTAATGAAAACACCCATCGCCAGCTTTTATTCCATCAGTGTGAATAATGCCTAATGGTGCTGAGATATTAATTTCTAGTTCTTGCTCAATTAGTTTTACTATTTCAGAAGGCTCGACAAATAAATTTTCACCCCATGGCCCGTGCTCAGGGTTTTCCATTCTAAGCACTCCAAGCGACTCTGCCAAACAAACTAATTTATCTAAATATGAGAGTGCAACCTGCTTACGATCAAGATTTTTATTATAACCATCTACACACGTCGTAATACCACCAAACCAAACATACGAACTCCCAAAACTCATGAGAAATTCTGAAAGTGCTACTGGATCTTTTTTATCAATACTTTCCATCAAGTCAGGTAGCTCTTTACGTAACAATCCTGTCCACAAATCTTCTCCATCTCTTTTTATAGGTGATTCTTTTTCATCAGAAAGAGCTTTGTGGTACGCAGTAATCAGCCTATCTGCGATTTCTACTCTATTGTCTTTCGCTGTTGCAGGTATACTCGTTAATTCAATATTCGGAAGAGGAGAATTTGCCGGGTGTGCCAACAACCTTTCAGTCAGCATATCTTCTGATGAACTTGCTAGGCCTGGGCTGCGACTAGCTTCGATAACTTTATGTAACCTGTTAATTTCAATCTCAGACAATAGCCCTTTTTCACGTAACTCCATTAACAATGCATACTTTTCTCTAACAGCAGGAATTTTTAATAACATATTTTTGATGGCTTTATTCATTTAGGTCTCCGAGAAAATTTTTAAATAAATCTAATTTTTTTCGCCATATTATAAGATCAGCAGTACTGCTTACATAATTTTTATTGCAATATCCGTTTATAAACTTATTTTATTAATGGTCTTTATCTATAGCCGTAGCTTCATTTAAACAAAACACTGCATTAAAAAAAGTTGCTATAACATATGATAATAACTTAACAATGAACATGGATTTCAGCTATTAGCGCAGCTGAAAAATATAGTCGATTTATTACTTCGCTTGAACAAGTTTCTGTAGCCAATTTTTAACATGGAACTGCTTAGATGCCCTGCAGGTTGCACACTTTTCAATTGTAAATCAAATCAACTACTTCATGCTCATCTTACAATTAGCAAGAGAAAATCTTAATGAGGAAAATTTAGCGACACTTAAAGTACATCATAAGTAAAAAAAAAGAGATTAACATACATTACTTTGAGTTAATTCCTTGGGTATTTATAAACACAGCTGAAACCCTCAATGTAGTTTCACATCAGTAAGCACGAATATTTCAACGATTACTTACATAATCAAGATAGAGGGTACTTTAAGACTCAATTGAGCTAGTAAGCCGATGATCTAGTGACTTATTCAGTCCCAAAAGGTTTGCCGTGAATCTCGATAATCCTAGTGCATGATTCAGCAAACCTTCAGGTATAAAAAGTAGAGCCGATGTTGCACATGCAACTGGCCTAACTAGACTCCTACTCGTTGCACACTTCTATTTGATAGAGGTGTGTAAACGACAGTTGCAGTACACTCTGATATCTGGTGGCGTACCTCAAACCTGACTGTCTATGAAAAAGATCTGCTTTTTTTCTAAAGCTACCGTTTATCATATAATGAGTTTTTCAACGAGAACTTATATTATCTTTTTGTTCAGTCGCTTCATTACCTCTCAGTGATTGCGCTGTAGTGTGATATATAGCAATATCAGCTTTGTTGTACTCATTGACGGCAAAATTAGGTATTGGAATCATGATACTCGACAGTTTCAATGATGCTGTCGCTTGTGGTGGTTTGTGCCTTTCCTACACCTATTAAAATCTCAGCTAACTCTTCTGCCTGATCTTCAAAGAAGGTGAGCTGTGAATTTGGCAGCTCTATTTCATCACCATGTGAATAGTTTTTAATCATACGGATAGATTCTAAAACAGCCTGTTTTAAGCTTTTGCCTTCATCTGAGAACGGAATAATAATACCGTTTTTACCTGAAATAATATCTTCTACTACGCCACCCGCATCAGTCGAGATCACCCATACGTTTCTTGCAAGCGCTTCTCTAACCGTTAAACCAAAGCTTTCTTTACACTGTGTTGGGAACAATAACACATCAATGCTCGCAAAGAAGCGGTCGATTGTTTCTTTGGTATAAGCAGGAACAATTTCAACACTATCTATATTATTAAAAGCACTTGGATCATATGAGGTACAACCAAGGTTGAGCGCATTATCAACAACAATGAGATGAGCCTCGCCACTTTTAAGTTCAGAAAAGACCTTTTTGATAAGGTGCACACCCTTGATTTCTGTATTGCCACCTACATAACCAAATCGTACAGGCCCGTCGTGACGGATTTTTATTGCACTGCTAGGCTTACGGACACCGTTTTTATTCACTATCACCTTTTTCTCTGAATAACCATTGGCAATAAAGAAATCACCAAAAAACCGACTAGGCGCTAGCAACGCGGAGGCACCGATTAGAGCGGCATCCATCTTGGTTAAGCGTTCATTATTCAAACTTGCGTTATTAACACAGCGCGCACAAACATCTCTATCAATAACGTATTGGCCGCAAAACTTACCATATCTATCAATCATGAATTGGCGACCACACACCCACCACGCATCGTGCAGGGTAATGACGTACTTAATATTTTTTTCTTTGCAAAGCTCGATAATCGTCAAGCCAATACCTTGAATACTGTGCAGGTGCACAATATCTGGTTCAACTAGGTTTAATACATCATTGAGCGCTTTAGCAACTTTGGGATTTTCGAATTGTGCTTTTTCATCCAAGCCGTCGGGCAGCCCCATACCAAATACGTTCACCCCGTCTGCTTCATAACGCCTAACTTGATAGGCTTCTGCCACACTTGTAGGAACCGCAGTAAACATGTGGATATCAAAATCCACGCGCTTATTTAACAAAACATTAAGCTCTTCGGCCACAATTGTGGCACCACCAAACGAACGCGGCTTATAGAAACAGTTAATTGAAAGCACTTTAAACTTATTAGATTGAACATGAATTTCTTTCTGTTTCGCAAAATCGCATAATACAGGCTGAAGTTGTTTCGTGGCGATATTTTCACGAGAGTAGGCTTTTAATATGGATTCATGCGCCTTCAGCGCCATTGATTGACGTAACTCAGTGCTATTTATTAGTTGCAAAAAAGCCTGTGTCCACTCTTCATTTGTCTCACAAAGAAAACCGTTAACTCCATCGGTAATGGCGCTTTTGAAGGCTGCTCTTGGCGAGCACACCGAAGGCACTCGTACAGCGGAAGCCTCTAAAAACTTGATGTTGCTCTTAGAGTCGTTGAACATGTAATCTTCTAATGGAGCAATACTGATATCACATTCGGCCAAACTCTCTAAATACTCTTCATAAGAACAGACAGGTATGCGTTCAATACGTGACTCGTACTGATCAAATTCGTTTGGCAAGTCTAACAAGCCGATCAAGCGAAAATGCACATTACTATGTGTAGCCAGCGTTTCGAGTAACGCTGGTACTGCCTCCTTGAAATCGACGTTATGAGTGTTAGTGCCAGAGCCGTAAACAATACGAATAACACTGTCTTCAACGGCCGTTTTGCGCTTTTGGTTTACCTTTTCAGCTACGGCCATCGTTTGAGCATCAAGAGCATTTTCAACCACTTGAACTTGGCTCATGCCCGATTCCTGCATTGCCTTTGCAAGGCCAGTGGTAGAGGCGATCCCTTTATCGCAGCTAAGCATTGCTTTCAAATACAGATCAGCGCCCTGTACTAATTCATTTAAAGTACCTTTATCAAATTCTGCGAGCGACTTACTATTTAAAAGAACATTTCGATCAAATACGAGGTCATCAACTTCCCAATAGGTTGGTATATTGAGGCGCTTTGCTTCTTGAATAATACTTAACATATTCGAAAACGCAGGTACACGATAAAAAATGACCAGCGAATGAGTCTGCAGTGCTTTGAGCGCTTTAACAGAATCAGTCCAATTTACAACGTTACACTCCACACCTAAATATTCAAACATTTTTTGCTTTTGAGTGACACGGTACTTCTTACACTGAGGAATGCTGAACTCAGCCACAATTAGCACTCGGGGGGCCAAATATTCTGGTGCATTTTGACCTATTGTTGCTAAATATACGGGATCAGTTACCTGTGGCAGGCCTACGCTAGCAGAAGACTCAACAAGCCGAAATCCTCTTTTAATCCCTGCAAAACCTTCATGACGATAGATAGTTACGACTTTACTTAAGGTGCTTCTTATTCCCCCTCCGCGCTGCAAAGCTGGTTTGATTAAACTAACCGCACGGCGGAACTGAGTAAGAGTTTCCTTACTTTCCCGCAGCGGCTTGGTAACCTTCCAGCTTTTGGAGTTAAGAACTTCAGATAACTGGCGCTCCTTTTCGGCAAGGTGCTGGATGCGCTCCAGCAGCGAAACATCTCCCGCTCCGATTTTTGCACTGAGCAGTTCTAATTCTCTATCTCTTTCCGCTAACTGCGATTGAGCAGCTTCAACCTGATGATTAAGCCCTTTTATTAAATCATCACGCTGTTTAATTCTAACCAGTGGGTGAATACTGTTTTCATTAGTCTCTTTTTGCGCAGGAGCTTGCATATAGCGCCCCTGGTATTCCTCATGTCCAGAAACAACCAGCTCTTCTTTACCGGCTATGTATCTTCGCCCCAATCTATTTTTACTAGGCGTCTCTTTACGAATCACACACAGTGAGTTAACGAATTCAACAGAATGAATTTCCTCGATGAGGCCTAAACTGAACGATACATTATATTTATTATTAAACTCCTCAATTGCAGAAATGATATTTTTATTAAGCCCCCAATGCTCATAGTTTATGACATCTACGAGCTGTTTAAAAAAACTTATTGATGACATTAAATCATGAAGACCACCACCAAATTCTTCCCAGTAGCTACAATGCAAATCTTCTACGACGAAAACACCACCGTCTTTTAGGTAAGGTAAATATTTAGCAAAGGATATTATTATATCCTCCGAAGTATGAGAACCATCATCAATAATAATATCGAATTGATTCACAACACTTCTAATTTCTTTTTCTACTTCTTCCGAATTAGCATCCCCAACTACAATTCTAATTTTTTCAGAATCAAATTTTAAGTTTCTACATTTTTCATTTATATCGCAGCCAACCAGAATTTCAGATTGATAAAAATATTTATTCCATATCTCTAATGATCCTCCGTTTTGAATTCCAATTTCAAGTAATTTAATTTTTTCATCTCTGTAAGGCGAGAAAATCCTATCATATTCACTAAGGTAAATATTCCATTTATCTGATACTTTGCCTTCATGATCCTGGTATAACTCTAGCAATTTTTTCATAATTTTATATTCAAAGTTACGTTATTAAATTTAAGACCAACTAGCCCCCAGCGAACTGTACTGGAAGAAACATTAAGTATTACAGCTTCATGTAACCAATGATGTTGAACATTATTATGAGAGTCCCCCTCAGCAAATGAGGCCATCACAGCATACTGCCCGTTAGGCAACATAGGGAGAACAAAAGAAAACTCTGCTTCTAGTATTCTTCCTTGGCTTACCGCGCGTCTTTCAAGCGCAGTAAATGGAAGTGTATTTTCACCAAAAAGTTCTTGGCCAAGCCTATCTTTTACCAAGAATCCGACAATTGGTTTGTCAATATCTTTATGTGCTTGAACATTGATTCTTATTGAAACTCGGTCGCCTCCACTAAATACTGGGTTAGTGGTTCCTTTATTATCCAGCAACTCAACATCGACGATGGTGGCTTCTCCAGTCGTCCAGCCGTTGGCCTCATTTAGATTACTCTTAACTCTATAAGAGCTACTATATATTTCTTCTTTGCTTTCGTGCTGCTCCGCAATCTTGAATGGCAATATATCTTCTGAAAACTCTTGATCTAAGCTTGATAGATGAGCTTCTTCGCCATAAATCTCTTGCAAACTATATTGTAAATAAGCTTCTGAAACCTCTTTTGCGGTGCCCTTCTTACGCACCTCCCCATTACCTAACCATATTGCGCTTTTACAAAGGTTTTGGATTGCTGACGCATCATGACTAACGAAAAGTAAGGTACCTTGTTCCTGGAAAGATCGAATAAAACGCATACACTTCTGCGTAAAGACAGCATCTCCTACTGATAGTGCCTCATCTACTACCAATATGTCAGCGTCTACATGTGCAATAACAGCAAAAGCCAGCCTCACCATCATACCACTGGAATATATTTTTACAGGTTGATCAATAAAGTCGCCAATCTCTGCAAATTTTTCGATGCTACTAAATCGATCAGTTACTTGAGATTCAGAAAGTCCGTATAGTGAGGCGTTTAGATAAACATTTTCTCGCCCAGTAAACTCGGGATTAAAACCTGAGCCAAGCTCCAAAAGAGCGGCTACTTTACCATTGGTTTCAACCTTCCCCACCGTTGGCGTCAATGTTCCACATATAATTTGAAGCAGAGTAGACTTGCCACTACCATTTCGGCCAATGATCCCTACTGTATCTCCACGTTTAACCTCTAGCGATACATTCTGTAGCGCCCAGAATTCCTTAAAAAATTGAGACTGATGCTTGCCTAGCACGCGCTGAACATTAGGAACGAGCATCTGCTTTAGCCTATCTCGAGGCTGATCAAATATCTCAAAACGCTTGCTAAGGCCTTCAACCTTAATTGCAGTATCAGAGCACATCCGCAAACCCCTTTCTGGTCTTCTGAAACCATGCAAATCCCACAAAAAGTACGGCCGATGCACAGAGCATATAGACTAATATTCCTGTAAAGTCGGGCATCTTGTGCCAAATCAATACGTCACGGGCCTGTTCTATAATGAAGGTTAAAGGATTTGCCATGAACAAAGGTTGATAGGTTTCAGGAAGGCGCTCTATCGGAAAAAAAATGGGTGAAAGAAATAATAGCACTGTGGCTAGGATGCCCATCGTTTGACCAATATCTCTTAAGAACACGCCTAATGATGCCAACATATAACTCACTCCCAGCGATAAGATAATTAGTGGGAGAAGCACAAGGGGTAAAAATAACACCTGCCAACCTGGTACTCCAACGAATAAAAGATAGGCGATAAGCCAGACACCTATGCTGATAGCAGCGTGAAACATTGCGCTGAGCACTGCTGATATTGGAAGTATTTCTAGTGGAAAGATGACTTTTTTCACATAATTTACATTACTTAATATTAATGCGGGTGAGCGAGTTAGGACTTCCGCAAATAACGCATGCACAATCAAGCCAATGAACAACACCACTGCAAAAAAACCTTTTCCTTCAGACTGTCCTTCCATTGCCACTCCCCACTTTGCCTGGAAGACTACGGAGAAAACAAAGGTGAATACCGCCAACATCAGCAGCGGGTTCAAAAAGGACCATCCCAAACCGATAGCCGAACCACGATAGCGACCTACCACCTCGCGTCGAGTGATCTGAAGGATTAGATTACGGTGTTGTATGCATGTTCTAACTAAGGCCACAGGCGACAAAGGTTGTGATGCATGTGGATTCATTCAAAAACCTCTGCGTTCTTGAATGCTGGGGCAGCACTGTCTTTACCAGAGAGTTGTGGTTCTAGCTTTGCAGGCCACTGAATGCCGATATCCGGGTCATTCCAAATAATGGCGCGTTCACTTTCTGGTGCGTATAAGTTAGTGGTTTTATAAAGAAATTCCGCCGTGTCGCTTAGCGTTATAAAACCATGTGCAAAACCTTCCGGTACCCAAAGCTGATGCTTATTATCAGCAGAGAGGAGCGCCCCGACCCACTTGCCAAAGGTCGGTGAGTTGCGGCGGATATCTACCGCCACATCGAACACTTCCCCTTGAACCACTCTGACCAGCTTACCTTGCGCATGGGGCGGCATTTGATAGTGCAGGCCACGCAACACCCCTTTGGCGGATTTGGAGTGGTTGTCTTGAACAAAGGCCACTTCGCGCCCTACCGCTTCATTAAACTGGTTTTGATTGAAGCTTTCAAAAAAGAAGCCCCGCTCATCACCGAAGACTCGGGGCTCGAAAAGAATGACGTCTGAAATCTCAAGCGGTGTTGCCTTCATTAGCTCAAATTTCCTTTCAAAATTTGTTTCAGATACTGGCCGTAGCCGGTTTTAGCCAACGCATCGGCCTCAGCTTCCAGCGCTTCATCACTGATCCAACCGTTACGCCAAGCGATCTCTTCTAGGCAAGCTACCTTTAACCCCTGACGGTGTTCTATCGTCTGCACATACTGGCTGGCTTCCAGTAGGCTGTCGTGAGTCCCTGTATCCAGCCAGGCAAAACCACGGCCTAGCCTTTCTACATTAAGGTCACCACGCTCAAGGTAGGCGTTATTGACACTGGTAATTTCCAGTTCGCCACGTTCAGAAGGCTCGACCTGCTTGGCAATTTCAACCACATCATTGTCGTAGAAATAGAGCCCGGTCACGGCATAAGCCGACTTGGGTTGTTTCGGCTTCTCTTCGATGGAAATAGCTTTACCATCGGCATCGAACTCAACAACCCCAAAGCGCTCTGGATCTTTTACCAGATAACCGAATACTGTTGCTCCGCTGGCTTGAGCAGAAGCTCGCTTCAACTGATCGGAAAAGTGCTGACCGTGGAAAATATTATCCCCTAACACGAGGCAGACTGGATCATCACCAATGAACTCTTCACCAATGATGAAGGCCTGTGCCAGGCCATCCGGGCTTGGCTGAACTTTGTACTCAAAACGCACACCAAACGGCTCACCGCTGCCCAGCAAATTCTGATATTGCGGCAAGTCTTCAGGCGTCGAGATGATAAGAATATCGCGGATGCCCGCCAGCATGAGTACCGAGACGGGGTAATAAATCATCGGTTTGTCGTATATCGGCAATAACTGTTTGGATACACCGCGTGTTATTGGATGAAGGCGCGTGCCCGAGCCACCTGCGAGAATAATTCCTTTACGTGCCATTTGGCCCCCTAATTGCTTTAAGCGGTTCTATCCATCAGAACCAAAAGATTAAAATTGATGTAGTATTGTGAGCCTTTAATAATCTAGGGTTCCAAGTACTCTGCTAGTGTCAATTCAAGCTGTGATTGCCAGTCTGGCAACTTAACTTGTAGGGTCTTTTCGAGTTTACTGAGATCCAGCCGGGAATTCAGTGGTCTAGTCGCTGGGGTTGGGTAATCCGTTGTTGGTATCCCCGCTAATTGTGCTTGGTCTATCGCAAGCGCCTCACCCCGCGCTTTTGCCCTCTGAAAAATCGCCTCGGCAAATCCGTGCCAACTGGTTTCGCCACGCGGGGCCAGGTGATAAAGGCCTGAAGGAATTTCACGGCTCAAGCCCATGGCGGTCACTTGGGCAATAAGGCGCGCCGGAGTTGGTGCGCCAATTTGGTCCGCTACAATGCTAAGCGCTTCCCGCTCACGTCCTAGGCGTAGCATCGTTTTCATGAAGTTGTTGCCGCGGGCGCTATAGACCCAACTCGTTCGGAAAATCCAATGCTGGCAACCGCTCGCCATAATTGCTTGGTCGCCTTCGAGCTTGGTTTGCCCATAAACACTTAATGGCTCATTGGCACTCGTTTCGCTCCATGCGTCAGTCCCGCTGCCTGGGTACACATAGTCGCTGGAGAAATGCACCAAGCCAGCACGCTGTTCGGCGCAGTAGGCTGCTAGCTGAGCGGGCAACTCGGCATTTAAACGCCTTGCTCGATCAGCCTCGTCTTCTGCTTTGTCAACCGCTGTATAAGCAGCCGCATTGACGATCAGGTCGGGTTTGCGTTCCTTCAGCCAGCTTTCCACGGCCGCTTGGTCTGCTAGATCCAGTTGCTGGCTGGTGGGGGCTTCTATCTCACCATGCAGGCATAACTGACGCTGCAATTCAAAGCCCACCTGACCACTGGCACCCGTTAATAGGATGCGTTTGGTGCTTGTCATGCCCCTGCTCCTAGACGTTGGCCTTGGTAGCTACCATCCTGCACACGCTTCCACCACTTCTCGTTTGCCAGGTACCACTGCACCGTTTTGCGCAACCCGGTTTCGAAGGTTTCTTCGGGGCGCCACCCTAGTTCGCGCTCGATCTTACCCGCATCAATCGCATAGCGAAGGTCATGCCCTGGGCGATCCTTTACGAAAGTGATCAGGTCGCGGTAATGGCCTTCGTCAAGTGGCCGCTGTTCCTGAAGAAGGTCGCATATCGTTTCGACCACTTCCAGGTTGGTTTTTTCATTATGCCCGCCAATATTATACGTTTCGCCAATCACCCCTTCGGTGGCGGCCTTGATTAAGGCGCGGGCGTGGTCTTCTACATACAGCCAATCGCGAATCTGCTGCCCATCGCCATAAACCGGCAGCGGCTTGCCAGCCAAACCATTCAGCAATACCAGCGGAATGAGTTTTTCTGGGAAGTGATACGGGCCGTAGTTGTTAGAGCAATTCGTCACTAACGTTGGCAAGCCGAAAGTTCTCTGCCAAGCACGAACGAGATGGTCTGAGCTGGCTTTGCTTGCCGAATAGGGTGAGCTCGGCGCGTAAGGGGTCGTTTCGGTAAATAGCCCTTCAGGGCCGTCAAGGTCACCATAGACCTCATCAGTCGAAATATGGTGAAACCGAAAGCCTGCGGCTTTGCTGGGGTTGGTTTCCTGAAGGTTCTTCCAGTAGTGCCGGGCAATTTCCAACAAGACCGAGGTGCCAACGATGTTGGTCTGAATAAAGTCCGCTGGCCCGTCGATGGAACGGTCCACATGACTTTCTGCCGCCAGGTGCATCACGATATCGGGCTGATGCTTTTCAAACACCTGCTTCATTGCGCCTGCATCACCAATATCGTGCTGCTCAAATGTATAGCGTGGGTCTTCAGCTACATCGGCCAACGATTCAAGGTTTCCGGCATAGGTCAACTTATCGACATTGACGACGCGGTGATCGCTATTGGCAATCAGTTCACGCACGACTGCTGAACCTATAAATCCGGCACCGCCTGTGACGAGGAATGTCATTGGCATCATCATTTCCTTCTACTGATTTTTTAGTTACTTATGCGTTCATTGCTAGTTAACAAAGAAAAGAACGATTATTAATACTTCAACAGCCGAGTGTTGACGTTAGAAAGTTTTTCAGCGCTTTGGTGGGGATTAACACACTACTGCTGGCTAGGGCGGCTGGGCTAGCAGGATCATACGAAGGGCAAAAGTGGCCGCAATCTCTGGCACTTTTCATCTTGAAAACCTTTCAGGCACGCTACCGCCCAGGGATTGTTCCGGACGTTTCCCTTGCCCTAGTCTTATTTAGCATTTGCCCTACTGGCGACCGTGTTCGGCGCCCTGGCACTACGATTTTAATATAAGGCGAATTAGCCCCATAGTTGCTGATACGCGTTGGTTAGCGCACACCAAAACAAGTGGCAGCATGAATCATTATAACGACCTTACCCCCGCAAAATGCTGCCAATGGTACCTTATCCTGAGTCAGCGGGGCGAGTCTTTCTGCCCCTCTAGCTAGTCGAACAGCAAGGTTAAGCTGCCCTCCACCCGCTCCAATTCAGCGCAAACGGCGTAGCAAGCTCAAAGCCCGAGGAGCGCCCATTTTGAATTTTCGGAAGCTGTAAAAGATAAAGCCGCCGAAGATATGATCTTCAGCGGCTTTCTGGAGCGCCAATCTAGCTCGTTACATCGTGCGCTGCTTATTTATAAACCGGCAAACGCGCACAAACCTCAGCGACTTTATCCAGCACCTTCGCTTCGATAGCGCTGGTGTCTTCGCCTTTGGCCAGCACGTCGAGAATGTCGCAGATCCAGCCAGCCAGCTGAGTACACTCTTCTTCACCGAAGCCGCGCGTGGTCACTGCTGGGGTGCCAATACGCAGGCCAGAGGTGACGAACGGGCTTTGCGGGTCGTTCGGCACGGCGTTCTTGTTCACGGTGATGTGGGCACGGCCCAGCGCCGCATCGGCGTCTTTACCGGTCACGCCCTGCTTGATCAGCGAGAGCAAGAAGAGGTGGTCTTCGGTGCCGCCAGAGACGATGTCGTAGCCGCGGTCGATAAACACCTTGGCCATGGCCTGGGCA
>TARA_R110000850_G_scaffold77971_3_pt1 | contig 12660 bp, 7 predicted proteins | sample TARA_R110000850 | Tara Oceans TARA_R110000850 (sample SAMEA4397586) | marine metagenome | biome: Polar Biome; feature: [SRF] surface water layer (ENVO:00010504); material: water (ENVO:00002006), including particulate matter (ENVO:01000060) such as... | depth 5 m | reverse complement strand
CGATTCCGCCCGGCGACCCGACCGTCCAGGCGCTGGTCGACCTGCTGTTTGCCAATCCCTTTCCACCCGGTCTCGACGTCGACGAGATTGCCCGGCTGTTCCGTCTGGCCGGCTATACCGTACCGCCCCAATATGGTGGCGGCACCGGCGGCACGCCGACTCCCAGCCCGACGCCTACACCCACGCCAACCCCGCCGCCGGTGCTGGCCGCATCGGACGGAGTCAGGCCCGATGGCAGCCGCGATGACAGCATCATTGCCTTTGCAAAAATCACCGAAAACGGCCTGGACCAGGATGTCACCCTGATATTCGAGAACGACCAGTTTGTCGGCTATCGCATGCAGAGCGGATTCGAAATCCGGTTCGCGGATCGCGATGAGGTCGAGAAGGGCGGCGATCAGGGCATAATCGGCTGGTCACGCCTGGCAGGCGGCACAAAGGTTCTGGGCGCTCCCCGCGGCGCGAACAGCGGCGACCATTTTGTCTATGGCCTTCCGCTGGCCAATCGGCCGGCATCGGGCATTGCAACCTATGAACTGATCGGCCTCACCAGCCCGACCATCCGCGACGACAGCCTCGCTCCGGGCAGTTTCGATGGATCGATGGCGGTCTCCTTTGGCGCGAGCGACATTTTTATGGGTCTCGACGCCAAAGTCCTGTTTTCCAGCGACATATATGATGTCCTGACCGATGGCGGCCTGACCGCGCCCAGCGTCCGGGTCTTCCCCGATGGCCGCTTTGGCGGCACCGTCGATCTCCCAGACGGCGTCGGGATTGCCTGCAACCAGGGCGATTGCCGGTTTGTGTTCAACGGCTTCCTGGCCGGTGACGGGGCGAGCCATGCTGGCCTTGCCTATACGATCCGCGATGATCGCGGCAATGACGTCAGCAAATGGATCGACGGCAGCGCCGCATTCCGCAAGGCCGGTGCCGCCGGCGGCAATCCTCCGCCAGCCAGCGGAACCGTTCGCCAAAACCAATATGTCGTCTATGCGGCCGGCAACAATATCGGCATCGATTCCCGGAATCCGGCACCCGATCGCGATCCACCGCTTCCGCTCAACGTGACCTATGCCGCCAGCGGTGCGCCGATCAGCTATGAGTGGACCGCGTCGGAATCACCGAATATCGGCACAGCCAGGGAATTCGAATCGGGTTCGGTCGGCGAGATCATTGGCTGGACCCGCTGGGCCGACGGTACCACGGGCGGCGCCTTTTACAGCAATCCGGAAAAGACGTTTGCCGCCAATCAGGGCTGGCATATCCTGGCGGGATCGCCTGCTACCAATATTCCCGCTTCGGGTTCGGTCAGCTATGAACTGGTCGGAGCAACCGCGCCGACGATCCGCGATGGCTCGCTGGCGCCCGGCAGTTTCAGTGGCAATCTGGCCGTCGCCTTTGGTGCGACGCCGATGGCTGGCTTTGATTTTGCGGTCGCTATCGGCGGTTCGAATTACAGCTTTGGCACCGCCGGGGGCGCATCTGATCCCGGCAACGGCGGACGCCCGATCGAGACAACGGGAGAATTTGCCTTTACCTTTTTCGGCAATGGCCTGCCGGTCACCGGCAGCGGGCCGGTCTGCGCAGGCGCGGCAGCGTGCAGCGCAAGCTTGCGCGGTTTCCTGGCGGGTGACGCTGCCAGCCATGTCGGGATCAGCTATACTTTCGGCAGCGGCACTTTCGACCAGCGGGTGGACGGGGTCGCGGCGTTCGGCATGGAGGGTTTTGCCGCGACGGCGGCCAGCGGCTCGCTGGCCGGCTGGTCCCGCTGGACCGGCGACAAGGGTGCCAGCATATCGGCAATCGGTTTCGAGGCCGCGCCGGTGCGCCCGATCAGCGGCGGCGAGTCGATCGCGACGATCAGGGAGCGGCTCGGACGAGATTTCTCCTTCCGATAGCAGGGTTGCCGCGAGCAGCTAGAGGCGATTTGCCCGGGCCAGCGCCCCGAAATGATGGGCGCTTGGCCTGGGTGTCCGCTGGAATGTTTTTCGGTCGACGGCAGCCAGGCCGAATTTTATGTCATAGCCTGCCGTCCATTCGAAATTGTCGAGCAGCGACCAGTAGAGATAGCTGTGCACCGGGATGCCTTCGTCCAGACAGGTGCGGACGCCGTCCAGCGCGTCGTCGATAAAGGCGATCCGGCGCCGGTCGTCCTTCACCGCCACGCCATTCTCGGTGATATAGATCGGCTTGCCGATCGCGCGATGCGCCCAGCGGACCACATTGGCCAGCGCCTGCGGATAATATTCATAGCCCGGCTGGGTCAGTTCGGCATCGGCGGAAGGGGCAACCATGCCCTTTTCGTCGAAGACCATGCGGGTATAGACCTGCGCACCGAAAAAGTCGGCGTGGCTGCGGGCCACATCAATCCAGTCGCCATAGAGGCGCTGCTGATAATGCGCGACGAGCGACGGTGCCCCCGCCGACTGGATATCCTGCGTGGTCAGGGTGAGGCCGACGGGCAGGCCAGGCCGGACGGCCTTGATTTCATCATAAGCCAGGCGATGGGCTTGCTGCAGGATCGGCGTCGAGACTGCGGGATCGGAAAAGGCCAGGCGCGAAAAGCGCGGCGATGCCGTGGCGGCAATCGCGGCCTGATGGGCGGCCTGCATCGCCGCAGCCGCTTCGGCCGACCGCGGGTAGAGGCCGACCAGCAGTCCGATATTGGCTTCGTTGAAGGTGGTCACCAGATGCATCAGCCCGCCGAGCCGCTCGGCCACGATGCGGCAGAAACGGGCAAAGAGCTGCGGCGCATCCGCCATCTCGAAACCGCCGCGGGCGGCGAACCAGAGCGGCGTGGTAAAATGGTTCAGCGTCACGATCGGTCGCAGCCCGCGCGCGCGGCAGGTTTCGAGCACCCGCTTGTAGTGATCGAGAACGGCGCTGGAGAAATGGCCTTCGCTGGGCTCGATCCGCGCCCATTCCACGCCCAGCCGGTAACAGTTCAGCCCGAGCTGCTGCGCGAGTGCGAAATCCTCGTCGTAGCGGTGATAGCTGTCGCAGGCGTCTCCGGACCGGTCCCTGAACAGGGTGGGTTCGATGTTTTCAGCCAGCCAGGCGTCGCTGTTGACATTATTGCCCTCGCTCTGGTGGGCAGAGATCGCGGTGCCCCACAGGAAGTCCGCAGGCGCGGGACGGCGCACTGCCACCGAGGCACCATTGGCCATCAACAGGGGTGCCGCTGCCGCACCCGCCGCCGCCTGCATCAACTGGCGCCGTCCTATCTCGCGATTCTCGAAAGCCAAAGCCGGTTCCTTCATGCTTCAATGTCCCGCCTGTAGGTTTCGGGGAGAAACAATATCCCGACCACCGCGGTGACGCCGGCGATGATGATCGCATACCACAGCCCCTGATAGATATTGCCGGTCGCCGCGACCATCGCGAAGGCGACCGTCGGCATGAAGCCGCCAACCCAGCCGTTGCCGATATGATAGGGCAGCGACAGCGAGCTGTAGCGGATGCGGGCGGGAAACAGCTCGACCAGCAGCGCCGCCAGCGGGCCATAGACCATCGTGCCCAGCGTCCCGAGGGCGCACAGGATCAGCAGCACCCGCACCTTGTCGATCCCCGCCGGGTCGGCGGTGGTCGGATAGCCAGCGGTCTCCAGCTCCTGTTCCACGTCGGCGCCGAACGCGGCGATGGTGGCCGTCGTCGCCTCTGCCGTGAGCCCGGCCGGATCGGGAGCGACGATCGTGCGGTCCCCGATCCGGACCGATGCGATGGTTCCCTCCGGTGCCTCGATATTGTCGTAGTTGACCCCGCTTTTGGCGAGATAGGATTTGACGATATCGCAGCTGGTCTCGTCAAAGCTGTTGCTGCCGATCGGATCGAACTGGAAGGAGCATTCGCTGCCATGGGCGACGACCGTGACCGGTGCGCGTTCGATCGCGGCGGCCATTTCCGGGTTCGCCGCGCCGACCAGCGCGTTGTAGAGCGGGAAATAGGCGAAGACGGCGATCACGCAGGCGGACATCATGATCGGCTTGCGGCCGATCCTGTCGCTGAGCCAGCCCCAGAAGACATAAAGCGGTATCGTGATGGTCAGCGCCGTTGCGACCAGAAAATTGGCGGTGGCGCCGTCGACCTTTGCGATTTTTTCAAGGAAGAACAAAGGGTAGAGATGCCCGGAAAAGCCGATCACCGCCTGCCCGGCGACCGCCCCGAACAAAGCGATCAACACGATCTTCAGGTTCCGCCACTGGCCAAAGGCTTCGGTGAGCGGCGCTTTCGAGGTCGCACCATGCGCTTTCATCCGCTGGAACACCGGGCTTTCGTTGAGTTGCAGGCGGATCCACAGCGCCACCAGCAGCAGGACGATGGAGAAGAGAAAGGGCAGGCGCCAGCCCCAGGCGAGAAAGGCTTCCGCTTCCAGGCTGGTGCGCAACCCGACGACGAACATGGATGCCAGGATCAGGCCCAGCATGGCGGTCGTCTGGATGAAGCCGGTGTAAAAGCCGCGCTTTCCGTCCGGCGCATGTTCCGCGATATAGACGGCGGCACCGCCATATTCGCCGCCGATCGCCAGACCCTGCAGCAGCCGCAGCGCCATCAGGATGATCGGTGCGGCGATACCGATCTGGTCATAGGAGGGCAGCAGACCGACCGCGAAGGTCGACAGGCCCATGATTGCCATGGTCACGAGAAAGGTCTTCTTGCGCCCGACGATATCACCGACGCGGCCGAACACGAGCGCGCCAAATGGCCGCACCGCAAAGCCCGCGGCAAAGGCCATCAGGGCCAGAATGAAGCCGGTGGTTTCGTTGACGCCGGAAAAAAACTTGGCCGAAATGACGCTGGCGAGCAGGCCGTAGAGGTAGAAGTCATACCATTCGAACACGGTTCCCAGCGACGAGGCGGTGACAACCAGCTTCTCGTTCTGCTTCTTGCCCTCCGGCACGGCGTCCGTCTTGCTAGCCAATATCCTTCTCCCTTTTGCCCCCGATGGCAGCGGTCGGCCTCCGCTTCTCTATTAGTAACTCACTAGTGAGTGAATATCATGGCCGCGCCGCGGCCCTGGCCGAAGCCGTTCCCCTAGCTCATTCTCTGTCGCGGATCCGCTGCTCGCAGATTTCCTTGAAACCGGCTGCCATGAACCGCGCCATTCGCTGCTTGACCGCCGAATAGTCCTCAGAATGACACAGGCCGTCCGACAATTTGTCGATCCGGCCGGTCCGCGCGAGCGTCAGCATCAGCGCGCCGGTGACGAAATGATAGCCCCAGAAAATATCTTCCTCGGCCGCGTCGGGCAGCGCCTTCTTCAGGATGTCGATCAGCCGCAGCACCACCGGGTCGAAATATTTGTCCATATATTCCGCGCCGTCCGGACTGTTGGAGGCCTGTGCGCCGAAGGCACCGTAATTCTTCCAGCCCTCGCCGCCCTCGATATAGAGATCGAGGTCAGTGTCGAGAAAGGCGTGCAGCGCCCCCTCGACCGTCGGGCTGTCGCCAGCGACCTTGTCATAATCGTCGAGCGCCTTCATCCGCTTTTCGATGGTCACCACCGCGCGGCGCGCAAAGACGGCGTCGAACAGGGTCTGCTTGTCATCGAAATAATAGTTGAGCAACGTGTGGTGGACCCCGACCTGCTTGGCGACATCCTTCAGGGTCACGCCGTAAAAGCCGTGTTTCGAGAACAGAAGTTCGGCGATATCGAGAATCTGCTCCATCATCTCGGCGCGTTGCTCGGCCTTCGACGATTTCTTCACGGCAGTTTTTGCTTTCGACGCCAAATTCAATTCCTTTGTACATGCCGGCAAACGGCCACAAGTTTGACTGCCCTACACTTATCCGTATTCGGCTCGCAATTGTATTTTGTCGATCTTGCCCGTGGCAGCGAGCGGCATCCGGTCGAGACGGATGATCGCGTCGGGGATCCACCAGGATGCCACCCCTTCGCGCAGCGGCGCCAGCAGCGCCTCGTCGTCAATCGCTTCGTCGCAGGTTTCCACCAGCAGGATCGGCCGTTCCCCCCATTTCGGATCGGTCCGGCCAATCACCGCTGCCAGCGATACCTGGGGCAGCGCGCCGACCAGCGATTCCATTTCCGCGGGATTGATCCATTCGCCTCCGGATTTGATCAGATCCTTGGCGCGGCCCGTGATCCTGAGATTTCCCTCGCCGTCAATGCGGGCGAGATCGCCGGTATCAAACCAGCCCTCGCAGTCGGTTGCCGGCTGGGCCTCGCCGAAATAGCGCTCGACCACGCTTGGTCCGCGCACCCGCAAATGTCCCTCCGGTCCGCGCTGCTCGGGGAGCGGCCGGCCGTCGCTATCGGTCAGCAGCAGATCGATCCCGATGGCCGGCCGGCCGGAAACACCCGGCGCCCGGGCTCGATCACCGGGAAGCGCAGCCGTACCGAGCGGCGACAGTTCGGTCATCCCCCAGCTCGTCTGCACCTCGGCGCCCAGACGCTGCTCGATCCGTTCCATCAGCGCCGGCGGCATCGACGCACCGCCGACAAGAATGCGCTCGAGCGATGGCAGATCGCCACCTTGCCGCTCGAGATACTCGACGAGGCCCAGCCATACTGTTGGCACGCCTACGCCCAGGGTAACGCCTTCGGACCGGATCAGCCCGGCCAGATGCGCACCCTCGCTGTGGCGACCGGGCAGGACCAGCTTGCCGCCAACCGCCGGTACGGTGAAGGGCAGGCCCCAGGCATTGGCATGGAACATCGGCACAACGGCCAGCACCGCGTCATCCGCCCGTACCCCCATGACATCCGCGCTCAGCTGACGCATGGTATGCAGATAGCAGCCGCGATGCGTATAGGTCACACCCTTGGGCGCGCCGGTGGTTCCGGAGGTAAAGCAAAGCCCCGACGGGCTGCGTTCGTCAAACCGTCCCCATTCGAAATCCGGTGATTCTCCCGCCATCGCGGCTTGCAGGGAGCCAATATTGAAAGCGTCCTCCCCTGCCTCGATCGCCGCTCCGCCATCATCGAGCAACAGGATATGCTCTATCGCTCCGCCGTCCATCGAAGCTGCCCGTGCCAGCGGCAGGAGGTCGGGGCTGGCGAGCAGGACCCGCGCTTCGGACTGCGCCAGCATGGAGCCGAGATTTCTGGCTGTCAGACGCGGATTGAGCGTATGACACACCGCACCCATGCCGATGATCCCGTACCAGCTTTCAAAATGACCCTGGCTGTTCCAGGCGAGGGTCGCGACCCGGTCACCCTGGCCTATGCCGAGCCGGTGCAGGACGGCGGAGACGGCCCGCGCCCGGTCATAGAGCGCATCATAGCGGAGCCGTTCGACCGTTCCGTCCGCCGCAGCCGACACCACCTCGCCGCGGGGGTGCCATTTTGCAGCATGGGAAAGAAACTTGTCGAGCGTCAGTGCATAGTCCTGCATTGAACCGTCGATCATTGGCAGCCCTCGACCTTGGGAGGCAGGGGTGGCGATATGACACCGACGTTCCAGTTCCAGGGGATATCGCCAGCCGCACGGCGACGGCATATGACGGCTTCGTGCAGCGCCGCAGTTCCAGCGAAAAGCTTGTGGCCGACGCGCGGCTCTGCGCCAAAATGCATGAAGGCCTTGTCTTCTGAATAAGGCAGCCAGTCGGGCTGGTTCTTCGCCCGCGGATGCCCGCTGCCGGCAAAGCTCGCCCAATAGTCGCCCATCGCATCGATCATCCTGCGCTCCGCCAGCTTGTCCGGAATTTTCGGCCATAGCGGCGGCGTCTTGCCCGCCGTGTCGAACACAAAGGGAAGTTCGGCGGCATGAAACGCATGCAGCTTCCACTGCTCGGTCGCCGGATAGCCATGATCAAAGAGATAGAGATAGGCTGGTTGGCCAAGCGCAGCCTGATTCGAGACCAGGCGCTCCGACGTCCAGCCGTACATTGCATCGCGCGTTGCGGCGAGCATGCTCTCGTCGATATTCCTGGCCGGATAGCGAGCAAGAAAGGCGTCGGCAAATTCTCCGTAATTTGCCCGAATCGCAGCTTCATAGGCTGCCGTGTCGGCCGGTGCCTTGGGAAGGAGGAACCGCAGCGACCGGATTTCTCCGGCATTGAAGCCTGCCAGAATGGGCACCGGTGCCTGTTCGTTGCGGTCGAAAATCTCGACCAGCTGACGGGGGACAATCTTTCCGTCGATGACGGGGAAGGGAAAGTAGCCGTTCGCGGGTGCCTTGTTTACGATCTCTTCCGCCGTCATCGCCCGTAGTGCCTTGAGGTCGGGTGCCCCCAGCTTGGTCGCCAGATCAGTTCCCTGGTCCTCGGCAGATACCATGCCATTGCGTTTCTCGCGCAGCGCCGGGGCCGAAACCATGTAGCCGCTCTGGGCAATTGCCTTGTGGAACAGCCCGCGCGCGTCCGGTGCCGCCATCAGATACATGACGCTCAGCGCCCCCGCCGATTCCCCGGCGATCGTCACGTTGCCGGCGTCGCCGCCGAAGGCGCCAATGTTGCGCTTCACCCACTCGAGTGCTGCAATCTGGTCGAGCAGGCCGTAGTTGCCCGACAGACCGTCCGGCGATTCGGCACTCAGCGCCGGATACGCGAAATAACCGAGCGCTCCCAGCCGGTAATTGACCGAAACAACAACCATGCCTCGATCCGCCAGCGCGCTTCCGTCATAGAGCGGGTCGCCCCCCGATCCGCTGGTGAGTGCGCCGCCATGGATCCACACGAACACCGGCAGATTCTTTGCGCCTTCCGGTGCCCAGATATTCAGCGACAGGCAGTCCTCGCTCATCGCCGGCAGATCCCAGCCGTAAATGCTGGGCGCGTTCCGCTTCGGCTGCATGCAGGCAGGGCCGAATTGGGTTGCGTCCCGCACGTCCTGCCAGCGAGCCAGCGGCTGCGGCGGTGCCCAGCGCAACGGGCCGACCGGCGGCGCGGCATAGGGGATGCCCTTGAACACGCGCATCCCCCTGACCGTCCGCCCCTCCACGGTACCCGCCGGCGCCTCGACCATAGGGCCGGTCGAGGCGACAGACGGTGTCGGGCACAGGGCCGTTGCGACCAGAGCGAGCGGCAAAAGCCTGCGGATCATCGAAAAGTTCATTGCCTGTTATCCGTTCAGAAGCGATAGTTCGCGCGAATGCCGGCCGTGCGAGGCCGCAGTCGGGCATAGCGACCATCGAGAAAGGCTTCGGGATGGATATAGGTGACCGACGAATCATCGAAGATATTCTCGACATAGGCGGTCAGATCGAGCGGCCCCAGCTTGACCCCTGCAAACAGATTCACGTTGGTCCACGCCTCCGTGAAATCATAGGTCGGGCTTACCGAGGTGGGATCACCCGGCACATTGGGGAACTGGTTCGGGAATGAGCCGACGTGCGACGCATTGAGGGCGGCGAATGCGGTGTTGCCGCCGCCGACCGCAAAGTCATACCGCAAGGTGCCAGAACCCTGAAACCGCGGCGAGGCCAGCCGGACACCCGGCACGGCGCCCGAAATTGCCGCTTCGATGGCCGAAAGCTTGGTGACCTTGGCCCGGTTGAACGATCCGTTCACCGCCAGGCTGAGGCCTTCGAGCGGCCTCGCCAGGAACTCGAATTCAAGACCGTAGCTCTCTGCGCCACCGATGTTGGTCGCGAACTGGATCGAATCCGAAACGCGGTTCGCCTGAACCTGGATGTCTTTCCAGTCTATGTAATAAGCCGCAAGATTGGCGGTCAGATCGCCGCCCAGCCAGCTGCCTTTCAGGCCAATCTCATAATTGGTGACGCTGTCGGATTTGGCGCCGTCGGGAATGACGATGTCGTTGGGCGCCGTCGCGGGTGGAGCCAGACCGGCGCGGGTATTGACGACCGGGGTACGGAAACCGGTTGAGACGGTCACATAGGTGGTCAGATCGCTATTCGGCTTCCACGACGCGCTTGCCTTCCAGGACAGGCGATCGTCCGACACCTTGAGTCCCTCGGCATAATTGACCGGCGTGACGGTTATCGGCGGGAAAAAGAAGCCGCAGGCGGGAAAGAGTTCCCGGCAATAGGCCGCTGTCAGATAGTTGCTGCTATAGCCGCCGCCGCGGGTAAAGCTCTGCACCTTGGTGTTGCCGTAGCGCAGTCCGCCGGTGATCCAGAAACTGTCGCTGAACCGGTAGGTCAGTTCCCCGAAACCAGCAATCTCGGTCTGGTCGGTATAGGCCTGGAAGCGCTGGTAATATTCGTCCGGGAGACCGGTCAGACCATTGGCAGCCAGATATTCCTGAGTCGAGCGATAGGCGAAATCAACCGTCCGGCGCTTGTCATAATAGAAGAAGCCGGCGACCCATTCAAACGGCCCCGCTCCGCTCGACACCAGTCGTGTTTCCTGCACGAACAGGTCGTCGTAGCCGTAGGCATCCAGCGCGAAGGGAAAGGCCTGGCCATAGGTGCCGGCGAGATCGACATAAAAGGATGCGTCGTAGTTCGACAATGTCGTCGAACTGATCAGCTCGGCAAAGTCGAATTCGTAGTTGATCGTCGCATTATAGTTGGTCAGTTCGCCCTGAAACAGGTCCGGCCGGTCGGAACGGCGCACGAACTTGCCGAGCTGCGGATTGGTCAGACCGGAATCCGCCGGCTGGCTGTTCTCGTAGGAAACCAGCAGCTTCACCTTCATCCGGTCGCTAGGCTGCAACAGCAGGGTCGCGCGGCCGCCATAGGCCTCCAGGCTGTTGGAATCATTAATGCCGGTGCCGATATTGTCGACCCAGCCGTCCTCGTTGCGATAATAGCCGGTGACGCGAAGGCCCGCCTCGTCCGTCATCAGCGGTATGTTGATCATGGCATTGTAGCGCTGGCGTATCGAACTGGAGCCGGTCAGGCCAAAGTCGACGCTGGCAGAAGCCTCGAATTCATCGAGATCGGGACTGCGGGTGATGATGCGCATCGCGCCGGCCAGCGAGTTCGAACCAAATAACGTGCCCTGCGGCCCGCGCAGAAACTCGACCCGCTCGACATCGTAGAGATTGGGATCGAGGATCGTCGAGTTGCCGTTGGCCGAAATCGGCAGCTCGTCGACATAGATGGCAACCGCGCTCTGCAGTCCGGCGCTATAGCCGTTGGTATTGATGCCGCGGGCGGTGAAGTTGTTGAAATTCTGTGTCGGGCGATTGACGACGATACCCGGCGTATTCTGGGCGATGCCTTCAAACCCGACGATGCCGAGATCATCCAGCTCTTCCTGGTTGAAAGCCGTGACGCTGAGCGGGACATCCTGCAGCCGCTCGGCGCGACGGGTCGCGGTGACCACGATTTCCCGGTCGCTGCGCTGTTGATTTTTTGCTGTGCTGTCGGCGGGTGCTTCGGCCGACTGGGCCAATGCGGGCTGCGCGAACAAGGCGACTGCCGACGCAGACGCGAAATATATAGCTTTCATTTGAACCTCTCCTCCAAGCCGGTGCTCTTCGTCACCAACTGAGGCTGCGTTTACGCCACGGAATATCGAAATGTCAATACTCACTATCACGTGTGTGAATATCTTTTTGGCGGTCGGTACCCTTCTGGCAAAATGCTCGCGGCGCAGTGCTTCTCCGCTCCCGACGGCAAGCGCCGCCGGCTTTTGTCAGGGGCGCGGCCTGGTAGCAGCGCGATGCTTGTCGTGGCTGTCCGAGGGCGCCGTCGAGGGATGCTCTGCCTTGTTGCGCCGAGCGAGCTCGGCGATAATGTCGGCGTGGCGCTTGCGCGTCAGATGATATCCGAGCAGGAACAGGGGCGCCAAGGCCGCGAAGGCCGCGGGCAGCGGACCCGCTACAAGTCCCAGTTTCTCCAGCACTTCGGCCGGAATGACCAGCGTTGATTCGCCTGAGGCAATGTCGCTGGGGAAATGGATGAGATCGAGCGCAACCCCCGCGATGAGGCCACCAAGAGCGGCAGAGCCCTTGTAGGCAAGGGTGAGGCCCGAGAAGAACAGGCCCTCCCGTCTCACGCCGAAAAGATATTCATGCTCGTCAGCCGTGTCGGCCAGCATCGACTGGAACCCCACGCCACCGACCATGATCGCCGTGCCGACGAGCAGGCCGTTGATGACGAGCATGATCGCAGCGATGTCGGGCGTAATGGTGAACGGACCATAGAGATAGAGAAGGGGTGGCCACATCTGCAGCAGGGCTATGGCCAGAAATGCACCGATCGAAAGCGTCCGCTTTTCGATATGGCGCAACGCGATGGAACTGATCGGAGCGCCGAGCAGCGGTCCGAAGGTCGCACTGAGCACGACCCACTGGATCGCGAACGTATCCAGTTTCCAGAAATAGCGGGCGGCGTGCAGCGCCAGCGAGGTCCATGTCGTGTAGGCCAGAAATAGATCAGCACGGTGCCGAAGAGCAGCAGGAAGGAACGGTTGCGTCCGAGTTCCATCAGCTCCTGCATGAAACCGGTGAAGAAACGGGTCTCATCCCTTTTTGCGATATGCAGCCGCGGCAACGCCCGGCGCACGGCAGCGATAGCGATCAGGCCGGCGGCCATCATGATCGCCGCGGAAGCCCATGCATAAGGCATGTATTGATGGCGATCCAGCAGGCCGGACGGGCCCGCCATGAAGATGCCGAGACCCAGGACGACGCCGCACAGGACGCCCGCGCTGGAAAAGGACAGCCGGTAGGAAACGATGCTGGCCCGCTCGCGATAGTCATCGGTCACCTCTGCGCCCACCGCGGTGAACGGCAGCACGAAGAAGGACAAGGCCACCCGCAGGACGATGAGGCAGACCGTGACATAC
>TARA_R110000850_G_scaffold73095_2_pt1 | contig 12660 bp, 16 predicted proteins | sample TARA_R110000850 | Tara Oceans TARA_R110000850 (sample SAMEA4397586) | marine metagenome | biome: Polar Biome; feature: [SRF] surface water layer (ENVO:00010504); material: water (ENVO:00002006), including particulate matter (ENVO:01000060) such as... | depth 5 m | reverse complement strand
CCCTCTGATCTAGGTTGGATATGGTCAGCGGTAGTCGCTCGACGAGAGCACCATCCTGCACATTTACCGCAGCCTGGACACTCGCAGCGGTATCCAGAGCGAGCCAGTACTGCAGGTCTTAGCCTGCGGTGCTTTGCTGTCAGGGGTCTCGTCACTGCTCGACCTCGAGCGGTAGCTCTACCTCGACCCAGGTGGTCAGTCCTCGAGTGCCTCTTACGTATTGTGTGTTCGCGTGTCTGCATCTCGAGCAGCGGCATGGATCGCGTCTCAGCTGGTATCGGTGTCGAGTGCCATGCATAGGTGTCGTTAGTTGGTGAGCAGGCATAGGGTCAGTGTCCTCTCAGGTAATGCTCGAGCAGAGCTGTCATGGTCGAGAGGACTCTCCCGCAGTATCTGCAGGACAGGTCGCAGGTGGTCTCTTCTTCGTCGATCATATTCTGATGATCTTTCTACGATCAGGGATATGAGGTCCTGTCGAGCGGATCGAGGGACAGCGAGTCGAGCGATCTCCTCTGATCCGTTTCCATCCGAACAGAGGCACACCTGGAGCGAGCTCTCCCACCTGGTCGAGCGTCAGGACGACAGAGCAGAATCGACACTTACTTCGGTCTCCTGGTCGGGCGTTACGGTTGACAGAGCGAGCTCCTACCGGGTCAGTCATTTGATTGTCCTTCTCCGCATCTCTCGACGGTATTCGTTATGAGCGTCTTTACAGACCGAGCAGCGACAGCGTCCCGCTGCGTAACTAGCTCGAGAGTGATCGTCGACTGAGCGGACGAAACGATCGTCAGGGAGTCGACGAGCAGCCAGGACAGCAGCTCTCCGAGTAGTCCAGCAGATATCGCAGGAGCAGCTCGAGGAGTGCTGTCGAGGCATCTCTATCGACCTCGCATCGCGCGCAATACCTGCGAGATCACTATCTGGTCTGCAGAGTCAGCAGCTCGACGAGCAGCTCCGAACTGTCGCAGCAGCAGAGTCCTCTCGAGGGCTCGACCTACGATAAACGCGATTACAGCGACGAGGACGACGAGAACGAAGATCATTGCGCTCTCGAGTCTCGGAGAGTCCAGTCTGGCACGATCATCGTCGACCCTGATGGGAACTCGACGAGTGTCCTGCGACGACCGAGCAGCTCGACGATACGCACACTGTCTATCGTTGTCCCTGAGTCGAGGAAAGCCGGACCTCTGACAGGTCGCTCTGGCACATCTTGACGAGCCATCAGAGAGCATCGCTGTCTACCGGTCGAGGCATACCTCGAGGAGGAGTCGGATCGTCCTCGACATAGTCGATCGACTCGATCTCTGAGCGTGTCAACCGGACGAGCTCCTCGTCAGACAGTTGCCTAAGTTCTGCGAATGTCATATCTCTCTCGTTTCTCTCGTTGGATGTTTCCGAGATCGACTATAGAGCAACGTAGTCACGCTGTCGAGGGATCGAACGTCAGTCCTGAGCCGGCTCGACTTTCTTGGACAATTGTTCGACGCTGTCCTGAGACCAGACGAGGGTCCTCGTCATCAGAGCGACGATGATCGACGAGACTCCGAGTATCGCGCCCTGCTGCTCGGTCGACAGCTCGAGGCCGAACGAGACGAACAGGACGAGGAGCGACTGAATCGCTCCGATCAGTAATGCTGGTTCTTTGTTCATGGTTGCTTCTTTCTGAGATCTCGGAGCTCCTCCTGGAGCTGCTCGAGGTTGTTGATAAGACGATCGTGCTCTGAGTCTCTGTCTCTGTCTCGAGCCCGATACAGATACGTGATCGCTCCAGTGAGCGCGACGAACACGGCCCCAGTAGTCAGAGGAGCCTCCCAGAGACCAGGGTCAGAGGGACTCTGAGCAATCGACTGTAAGAAATAGACCATAGATCAGTGAGACCGAGCGAGCAGAGGGACAGCGGACAGGACACAGATGATCGACCAGGCTCCTACCGCTGCGAGCAGAGCAGCGTCGCCAGAGCGGACGAGGTCGAGAGCGTAGCCAGAGCCCCTGATAAGAGCGAGAGAGAGCAGAGCAGCCTCTGAGAGCGTCGAGCAGGACCTGCGATCAGAGACAGCAGCAGCTAGCCACATCAGCCCGGTGAGAAAGGCTAGCAGAGCGTAGACCTGCTTATCGGGCCACGTAGGAGAGGAACCTGCGAGCGTCCCCCAGGAGATACCGAACAGGCAGACAGCAACGACGAGTCGCGCTGCGATTCTCAGAGACACCGATCGAGCCTCGAGCGAGCCGATCATGTCCAGACAGCCTGCAGGTCGATCACTACATGAGCCGCGGCAGATGACTCGACATATATCGAGCCGTGATCTACTCCTACGATCGCGCCAGAGTTCTCAGGGGGACCTCCTCGATAGTTCAGGGTCGAGGTCTCTGGTCGAGGTCCTCTGCGATAAGCGCTGAGATAGCCAGGACCATCAGCGTCGACGACAGCGATCGAGATCGCGACAGCTCGAGCAGCAGACCACTCTGGAGGCAGACCGAAACGCTGCGATACACCTGCGACGAGTCGACCTGCAGGACCGAAATATCGAGTGTCACTCATACGGGTCTCGGTGGTCTGCATATTGTCTCCGATATCTGGGGGTCGGTTATTGGATAGATGTCGGATGTCATCAGCGAGAACGTCCCAGGGAAAGTGAGGGCCAACGTCATAGTGAGTCGTCTTACCGAAAGCGTCGCGTATCGTCGAGTGATCGCAGTAGCCCCTCGTCCTCGAGTAGACCTCTGCAGCAGTGAGCCGCTCTACCGGTATCCCGTACCGCTCTCGAGTGTCGAGGAGGAAAGCTGCGACAGTAGTGATCGCTGCTCGAGTCGAGCCTGCGAGCCACTCGAGACGGCTCTGGCCAGCTTTGCCAGGAATACAGATATGCAGCCCTTCTCTGTTACTACCAGGAGCAGAGTACGCGACTCGATCGTCAGCGACGCAGGGAATAACTCTCAGACCTGTATCAGCTACCGCGTGATAGCTCGAGCCGTATCTACCACCGGACGAGGTAGGTCGATCCCCAGGCTGTTGCATATATCGAGCGAGACCCTCTGCAGCACCTTCTCCCTCTGGTCCCTCTGACGTGTGGAGAACTACCCAGAGAGGAGGCAGAGGCCGGGTCGAGCCGTAGCGGTCAGGGTGGACCTCGACGCGATCAGCATAAGTGGCGATCATTGCAACCTATACGCGGAGAGGTTCACAGTAACGTCAGAGCTTCCTCCAGAGTTCTGATACACCAGCACGCTAACAACGTTACCGGAAGTCAAATATCCCGTTCCTGAGATCGCGAGGTTAGGAGTGCTCGACGCGGTGAGTCTGTCGTCCTCGACGTAAGTTGTTCCAGCTGCTCTAATCTGTGAAATGATCCGTTTATTGCTTGCCATCGTTCCACCGGACCAGTCGATCTGGACTGCCATCAGATACACGCCTGTCGTAGGTACTTCGATACCGGTCGATACAGACCAACCATCAGGATCGTAATTCGCTGTCAAACTGGTAATAGAGGTGTTTGAGTTATTCGATACTGTCTGAGACGAGCGCGTCACACTTGCAAACCTCCCAACGTTGAGAGCATCAGCGACCGAGTTGCCCCATGCCTCCGTTATCAGTGTTCCTGCTGTGACGCTTGCGATAGTCATCTGTGAGTCTTTCTAGCTAGGTGGTAACTGAGCCCCAGGGACTCCGGTAACTGTTCGAGTATCGACTCTGATATCTGTCTCCCATAGCAGCGACGCACCGGACACGCGAGGAGAGACGCGATGCACGATCGAGGCAACCAGACCAGTGAGCTCAGGTCGAGGAGAGTCTCCGAGAGGAGCGCGGACTACTGCTCGATCAGTCGGCTCGAGCGAGACGACAGCGAGAAACGACTGCAGGGACCGGGCCCAGGTGTCGACTGTGACAGCCTCGAGGCGTAGAGTCGCGAGAGCTCGACGAATAGAGATGTATTGAGCGAATAGCAGGAGCTGAGCATCAGACGAGTTCAGGTAGTCAGAGCGGACGTAGGAACGTGGCCCATATCGCAGGATCGAATACTCCTGTCGATACTGCTGAGGGGTGCCACCATCACTCGAGAGGGTGACCACGTTACTGATGTCTATGTCCTGCGACTGAGAGCGGAACGTCTCAGGCCTGAACGCGACGTTTTGCTCTAATCCTGCAGCACCTGAGTCGACAGTCGAGTCCTCGTTATCCAGATAGATCGCGGGTATCCGGTAACCTCCTGAGGCAAACCAGGACGTTAGAACGAGAGGCCATACGATCGCGTCAGCGTTGCCTACGTTGGAGATATATTCGCTACCTGTCAGCGATGCTCGACCATCCCTGAGGGATCTGAATTGAGAGTCTGACGAGTCAGCAGTCAGATAGAGCTCTGCGAGCCGATTATCTGCCAGGTCGGTCTCCTGCAGAGGGTAGCTAGTCGCAGGAGCTGCGATCATCTGCTGAGCCTCGAGGAGATACCCATAAGGCCAATTAGCAGCAGCGAGGAGACGCTCAGCTCGAGCAGAGGCTCCCTCTCCAGAGCCAACAGGAGCAGCCAGAGGGATATCGTCGATCTGAGACAGGTCTCTGACAGTCTCGTTTAACATCACCTCGACGTATCGGTCTGCTGCGTTACTCGTCGCGATCATCGGGGCCCAGGACTCGACGATCCCGGTCCACTGAGGGAGCCAGGTAACGGTGCCATAATCGGAGTCGACGATCCCTGTCGCAGAGGTCAGACCGGCTCGCAGGATCGTTCCAGGTGCGAGATATTGCGCGTGATCAGAGGTCCAGGGACTCATAGCCCCATCGTTATTGTCGAGGGTCAGCGAAACATATCCGACTCGAGGCCGACCGAATATCTCGTCTGAGCCTCGCATCCATTCCATGCCTCTGACCCTGTCTGTCAGAGGTTCCCATGCAACAGCGCCCCAGTAGGACTCGTTCCAGTTGCTGATCCCCCAGACACCGGACTCAGGACTGGTAAGCAGGATCTCGACGACGAGATGCCAGTCTCCCTGGCCGGTAGGAGTTCCTGCAGACTGAGGAGGGTCGAGGAGAAACTCTGCGAGAGTGCTCACAGCGGACCCTGAGTTCTCGCGTACTGTCGACGCGCCTGGGTCACGTTCACAGGGTTAACTCCCACAGGGAGATTTTGGATGATCGTAGTCGAGGAGGACCTGGAGCTCCTCGAGGCCGGTAGCCCGGTCGAGCCGACACCGATCGACGCGGACAGCTGCGGAGCGATCCCCTGAGCGAACCTCTCGAGCTGCGGCATGGTCTGCTTCATACCGTTGAGCAGACCGTCGATCAGGAGACGACCGTTACCCTCGAGGACTACCTTGTCGTAGCTCGGAGGTCCTTTCAGGTTCTTGATCTTGCCAGCGATCCCTCCGGCCCAGGAGAACATCCCAACCGCTGCGTCCTTCATGCCTCGCAACAGTCCTCCTAGCAGGTCCCTGCCAGCGTTATAGAGCAAAGATCCGAGAGAGCCGATCGCTGAGACGATCAGACCAGGGAGCAACTTGAGGTAAGCGATATATCCCTGAACAGCCTTCACGATCACGCTGAGGAGACCAGAGAAAGCGCTCGAGACTAGTTTCTTGACTGCTTTCCATCCGAGACCGAATATCGCTCCGAACATGGCCAGAGCATTCGAGAGGGTCCCCTTCATAGCCTCCCAGACAGCGTCGAGGACTGCAGAGATCCCAGACCAGACCCTCGACCAGTCCCCAGAGAGGACTCCCATGACGATATCTATGATCCCCTGTATCGCCTGCATCGCGTTAGCGACGCCCTTCCTGATCGACTCGAAAGCAAACAGAGCGACGCTGAGTATCTCGTCTCCGAACATCTGCCAGATCTTGGTTACAAGCTCGACGACACTTCTGATGATCTCTCCGATCTGAATCATCGTCGGCTCGACAGCAGCCTTAATCTGAGGCCAATTCTGCTTAAATGTCGCGACAGCTCTCTTCACTGCAGGGATAAGAGACTGCGTTATGAATCCGACCACCTTCTGCACTATGGGAACGAGACCCTTAGCCAGACCCTCTTTAGCGTCAGCGATCGACGCAGACAGCTCGTTCTGCTGCTTGACAGCGTCCATCGTTCCATCGGACCAGGCAGCCTGAGCGTCGCCTGACTTCTCGAGGACGAGCTGCTGAGTCGCGAGAGCCTTGTCCTGAGCAGTGACAGCGTCGCGTCCATCTTTATTCGCGAGCGTGAGAGCTTTCTGATCGACCTCTGCTTGAGAGATCGAGATACCGAGAGCTTTCAGCCCGTCCCTTTCTCCGAGCATCGCTTTCGTCAGGATCTCCGAGACCTGCTCTGCGTCGTATTGTCCCTGAGACCAGGCAGACAGAGCTCCAGACAGCTCTGTCGTCTCCATAGCCATCTCTGCAGCAGCTTCTCGAGTGAAACCGAGAGGGACGAGCAGGTCGCCCATAGACGCAGCGAGACCGATCACTGTCTCGTCAGAGAGACCGAGCGACTCGTTTACTCCATCAGCCCAATCAGCGATTGTCCCTGCGGACTCTCCGAACACTGTCTGAGACTTAGCGAGAGCGATCTCGCTCGACTGTCCGAGACTGAAGAGCTCTTTACCAAAATTGACGAGAGCAGGGATCGCCTGGGCTCCCATCGTGGTCAGAGCAGCGCCGGCTCCGACAGCGAAACCTGAGACCTTGCTACCGACTCCCTTCAGCTCTCCCTCGACCCTCCCGGTAGCTTTCTCGAGCCCCTTAGTGTCGCCTGTGAACTTGACCTCGATAGTAGGAGTGCGTGCCATCAGTCGATCTTTCTGGTTATCTCAGTGAGAGCTGCGAGATATCGCTGCTCGACCTCGTCGCGACGATCGTCGAGAGCGTCATATAGGAAAGGCTGCGGAGCGATATTACGTTTCCGCCAACCGAAATGAATTGGGCCTGCCCAGGGAACTCGAGCGCCACCGGCTCGGACTATCCCTGTCTTATTCGACGCACCTGCTCGAGCGGAGCCTTTCAGCTTTCCGGTCAGACCTTTAGGAGCCAGAGCTCGAGCAGTGACGACGACATCGTCAGCGATCGCTCGGTTAGCAGCTTTGAGCTCTGCGACCAGCTCAGGCTCGATCTGTTTGATCTGTCGCAGGACCTTACCGAGCCCCTCGACTCTGACTGCTGGACTATTCGCCATTGGCTCGAGCCTTTCTCGTCTGCTCTACGATCGCTTTCCAGAGCTCGAGGTCGAGATCGAGGAGCTCTGAGGGTGGTATCCCTGTCGCTACCGCTACCGCTGCGATTAGTTCTGCGGTAGCGGAGTGAGAGGGGAGTCTTGGCTCTCCGGTACATCAGCGAGGTCGATAAACGAGTCGAAGTCGAGTTCTCGATCGACGACTCCTCCTCGACGCAGAGCAGACCACGAAAGAAATAGGACATGCTCGACAGTGACATTGTCCTCTGAGAGAGACGCAGCAGATATCGAATACTGTCGCTCGAGGCGTACCAGGTCGCCAGCGGTAGGAGAGATCTTATGCTCGACGCTGTCGACGAGTACCGAGATCTCCACTACGAGGTGACCTGAGTCGGTCGATCAGTCAGAGGGAACGTCTGCGAGTCGGTGCCGACCTCGTTCACGGTGCCACCGATACCGACTCCGGTCACTACTGCGGTACCGGTCCACTCTGGGTTAGTAGCTGATGCCACTCCAGGCCGGAACGTTCCAGCGACAGCGAGCGTCCCTGTCGTGTCAGCGATAGCAGTCCAGAACAACTGAGTGACAGCTGTCGCGTCGACATCAGAGAGATACTCGATCTCGACCTCATATTGGTCGTTTCCTGCTGCGAAAGACTTTCGGACTCCGAAAGTCGCAGGGATCTCGATCTGATCTCGAGTCGCTGAGAACTTGAACGCGGTCACCTGGTCGGAGACATCGACGCCACCGATCGAAAGATTACCGGTGAGGATAAGGGGAGCAAAGGCCATTTTGATCTCGTTTCGTGTGAGTGTTCAGGAGGGAGTAAGGATCATTATCTCGACGTTTACCTGAGCGGAGTTCGCTTCAGTCGCGCCGACGGTAATCGGATATAGGTCTGTCGTATCGACGACCTTCAGAGAGGAGTACGTGGTCCCTGTCGTTGCACCTTTCAGCGCTGCGACGACCTGGACGACGAGCTCGAGGAGCTCGGTCTCGCTGTCGAGAGCGACGACTGAGCGAGTGACACAGTAGACAGGAAGATCGAGCCGCCAATAGTAGGCAGTGATCGAGTGCTGGATGCGATCAGGGAGCCCTACGACGACAGACGGTAACTGAGCGGAGCCAGGGAGATAGTCGTAGCTCTGAGCGACTGCTGAGAGCAGCGTAGAGAGCTCGGCTCGGACTTCCTGGATCGACGACATTACGCGAGCCCTGCTCTCGGCATCAGCAGAGCGTCGACGTCGAGGTCTGCAGCAGTGATCGAGACAGCGATGTCTCCTCCGAACGCGTCGCGCCCTTCAGGAGTATCTCGACGTTTCCAGAGTCGAGCAGAGACGAGCGTAATAGCCAGGTCCTGATCTGCTGTCGTTGGATCGTCGAGGTAATAGTCCCTTGAGAGCTTCGCTGTCGCTGCTGCGATCGTCGAGGTCAGGAGTGTCAGCTCCGTACCGGTAGGGACAGCGAACCGTCCCCAGGTAGCGACAGCAGCAGCGTCGACAGCCATCAGCGACGCTGCTCGATCTTCCAGTCGCGTAAACGAGCATGGTAAGCAGCCTTGTTCTCGCCACCTTCCCAGACCGGACGTTCTCCGGTCTGGGTAGGGGTCGAGGGGTGAGCCAGCATCGCTTCGAGGACAGCCTTAGGAGCAGTGAGATCGTATTCGATACCGAGCTCCTCGAGCTGCTCTGCTAGTTCAGCTTTGGTAGCCATCAGGGAGTCGCGTTCACGATCTGGACGAGGCCGGATGCGTCAGCAGCTCCGAAAGCTGCTTCTTGATACATCGCGACGTCTCGACCGAGTTTCGCCGGTACATCAGCAGTCATAGTTCCGACAGGACCGAGAGCGGTCACGAACGCTTCAGCGACTCCGATCACTCCAGAGATACCGTCACCGAGCTCCGGCTCGACGTACCACGGGATCTGGACTACTGAGCCGGTCGTACCGGTCGCTGAGAACGTACCGTTGGAGTTCATTGGGTTGATACCTGGGTAGAGCGGACGACCGTCGAGGTCCTTAGCTGATCCGAGAGCGGCCCAGAGATCGACAGAGATCGCCATCTGGTCAGCAGGTCGACGCAGGGAGGTCGATCGCATGAACTCGGCAGACGCAGAGATGACGAGCTCGTCGAAAGCGCCTGCGGTCGTGTACTCGAGCGCCGTGTTGCCAGACACTCCCACAGCAGCAGCAGCGTTCAGCGAATACAGAGCAGCCTGGTTCACTGACTGAGCGAGCTCGCGAGTGTAGAGACGCATCAGCTCGGTCAGATAGTCAGGCTCTGCTCGCCGGATCAACTGAATTGAGACATCGTTGCCACCTGCATAAGTCGCGATATCCCACTGCTCAGTGCCGATCACAGGAGTAGTCGAGGAGACCTCAGTCTTTTGAGTCGCCTGGACAGCAGCGCTCGGTCGAGTAGTAACGACAGGCTGCGAGATCGACATACCAGAGGTCGGAAGAGGACGCGATCGCCATGCGTTAACGGTAGGTGTGTAGGTGCGACCCAGGTCGATCACTTCGTTAATCCACTGCTCCTGGATCATTCCAGCAGCGTCGCTCGTCAGAATGTCAGCGAGGGCTCGCTGATAGTGGACGAGCTCGTCGCCACGGATCTCTCCGAAAGCAGCAGCTCGAGCGAACTGACCGAGCGACTCGAAACGAGGAGCAGGGGTCGAGCGCTGAGCGACTCGAGCGGAGGGAGAGGGTCGAGCAGAGCGCTGCTCGACGACAGCAGGAGCGTCGACGACAGCAACGTCCTCGAGGACCTCGAGGTCGGAATTATCAGTAGGGATCAGGTCAGGCATAGCGGTCTCACTTTCAGGAGGTTGTTCAGGAGAAGGGATAGAGCGGACAGAGAGAACAGGAGCGTCGAGAGCAGGCTCCATGACGAAAGCGACTCGACGCAGCATCGCAGCGGAGCGGATCACTGTCTCAGCTCCAGGAGGGACAGGGAGGTCGAGGAAGTCGACCGAGACAGAGCGGAGGATACGCTCCTCGATATCTGCGAGAGTGTCAGAGCCTGCAGTACTGCGAGACATTCTGATCGTACCGTAGAGGCCATCAGCTCGATCTTCTGTCGAGGTCAGCAGACCTACGACAGGACCATCATGCTCGCGCTCGACGAGGACCCGGTCGAGCTCGACCTGCAGACCTCCTCTGACGAAAGTCTCGACGTACTGGGTGCGACCTGCTCGGTCTGCGACAGGCTTAGGAGTATCCCAGGGAACGAGCCGGACTGTCACTGTCCTACCGTCGTCTGAGACCTCTGAGACGAGGTCGGTCGCGACTGCTCGCTGAAATGAGTCTGGAGTCATCTGACAGTCTCCTGAGTAGTGGTAGGGGAGAGTAGAGCGTAGGTGTCGAGGAGATCAGTAGGGTCGAGGTAAATCGTCGGATCACCTGTCATAGCCCTGAAAGCGGACTCCCAGCGAGACATCCAAGTCGGCTTCAGTGACAGAGCGATCCATCGCCGCATCTCGTCAGCAACATTCGTATATGTCAGAGAGCCGTTAGTCGGAGCGTTAACGAGAGAGCCCGGCATATTGAGGAGACGAGCAACCTCTGCAGCACAGTAATCGAGGACCGAGAGCGTCGCAGTGAGCTCTCCTGTCGACGCAGGGATCTCGAGAGAGATCGTAGGGTCCATGACAGCAGGTCGTCTCTCCTGTCGAGCCGCTATCCACTCGTTAACGATCTCCTGAGCTCGAGTCGAGCCAGAGGGGAGAGTCTGGTTACCGAGAGTGTGCGAGGACTTCAGGATCGAGGAAGGGTTGCCACCCTGAGCGAAATAGTCGATTAGGTAGCGGTATGCATAGCCATACATCGACAGAGCCTGATCGCAGCGAGTCAGAGGAGACTCTCCGAGAGGACCTCGACGCGGATCATTGAGCAGAGGGATCGACAGAATCAGATCATCGTCGACAGGGATACCGTCGATCGTCCATCCTGTCTGGTTAGTCCAGGAGACGCGGAGCGGATCGACGACCTCTGCAGAGACTGTCAGAGGAGCAGGCCGGTCGAGCAGGAGAGTCGCGTAACCATGCCAGAACATCGCGAGGGTTCCAGCATGAATGAACGAGCGGTAATCGGTGTCAGGATCAGGACGCTCGAGGAGATCTCTGCTGCGACGATCAGGAGTCGACCGAGACCGAGCAGGCATAGCTGCGACAGTGTCAGCGTGCAACGTAGACGCTCCTACAGTGATAGGGAGATCGTCGACCTTTACAGCGAGACCGTCGACTCTCGCTGCTGCGACATAACCGATCACCTCCGAGACGAGCGAAACGTCAGCGCGCACGAACCTATCGAGGTCAGGAGCGGAGCGTCTGAGGAAGGCCATCAGTGAGAGAGGATAGAACTACCAGATACCACTCGACGCGGAATCTCCGAACGTAGCCCTGTGAGCTCCGACAGCGTTACTCGCTGCGACGAGGGGAGACAGCTCGACTGGAGACCTACGACGATCCCAGGCCCAGGAATCACCGAGAGGTCGAGAGATAGCTGCTCGAGCAGCAGCGTCGAGGACCGGCTGCGAGTCATGCTCGAGCTCTCCTGCGACGATCGCGTCATACATAGACCCGCAGTGAGAGACGAGCATCGCAGCAGTGACCTCCTCGACAGGGAATCCCTTGAGCGCGAGAGCGTCGATCAAAGCGCCGGCTCCGGCTCGTCGATCAGCGAGCAGTCGAGCAGGACCGAGACGACCGACGAGCTGGGCGATCTCTGCTGCTGCTACAGACGAGACGCTCGGGATCGAGTGAGTAACGACAGCGAGCCGACCTGACGAGGTCGAGGAGCCTGCGACAGCGACATTCGTCGAGGTTCGATCTGCTGAGACATCAAACGAGACGACGAGGTTATTAGGAGCGAGGTCGAGGGGAGACTGAGAGGTCGAGCAGGCAGACCAGGAGCCGTCAGGGAGTTTCGCAGAGAGCTCTGCTGAGGGTCGACGACAGAGATATGAGCGGTCGAATACTTCAGGGGTCAGAGTCGCTCGTCGTGTCCTCAGTCGCTCGAGGTCGACAGTGTGACCGAGAGCAGGCATCACTCGAGACCAGGTCGACGGATCGTCTCGGTCGTCCTCGTCTGTCGCAGACCACTCGAAATATGCGATTTTCGTCGTAGGGTCAGACAGCGACGCGAGACCGAGCTCCTGATAATGCAAGAGCAGACCGTCTGAGCCGTCCCCTACCGTCGAGACGATCCACACCTGCGGATCTGGTCGAGTGATCGTCGTAGGCTCGAGAGCAGTTACGACAGTGAGATCGTCGTGAGAGAATGCCTCGTCGAGACAGGCCAGGTCGAGCGTCAGACCGTGGCCAGCTTCGTCAGTGTTCGCGACTGTCGTTATCTGCGAGCCGTTAGACCATCTGATCGACTCCGAGCCGTTAGATCGCCGGACCTTAAACGAGCCGTTTAGTTCAGGCCGTCGAGCGAGTCTTTTGTCTGCGAGCTCGTCGATCAGTCGACGCTTAGACATCTGTCGATCCTGGGCAGTGTAAACGACATCCACGTCAGGTCGTCTG
>TARA_R110000850_G_scaffold22489_30_pt1 | contig 12666 bp, 10 predicted proteins | sample TARA_R110000850 | Tara Oceans TARA_R110000850 (sample SAMEA4397586) | marine metagenome | biome: Polar Biome; feature: [SRF] surface water layer (ENVO:00010504); material: water (ENVO:00002006), including particulate matter (ENVO:01000060) such as... | depth 5 m | reverse complement strand
GAAATGTCTCCCGCCGCAAACCGGCCACATCTGCCGCAATAAGCTGGTAAGCATGGCGGCGGTCGATCGCCCGCACCAATATTTTTAATCGGGGAAAGTGCTTTTGCGCGGTGGTTACGATGCGCATGGCCCGGTCGGGCTCATCCACGGCGACAATCAAGACCGCGGCTTCGTCGCCACCCGCGGCACGCAGTAAGTCAGATCGGGAGGCATCGCCGTAGTAAACCTTATTGCCAAAGCGGCGCACCAACTCGACCTGGCCGGGGCTATGATCGAGAATCGTCAACCGATACCCCTGTGCGCTCAGTAAGCGCCCTACTATTTGGCCAAAGCGGCCGTAACCGGCGATGATAACGTGATCGGTGGGGGCGATATCGGTATCCGCGGCAGGCTCTGGCTTGTTTTGCCCGGCACGGCTAAAAAACCATTCGTAAGCGGCCAGTAACAGAGGCGAGATAAGCATGGATAAAGCCACAATAACGGTTACCGTCTGGCCAACCTCTGGGGTAAAAACATTCATACCGCCGGCGGCCGAGACAATGACAAAGGCAAACTCACCGCCCTGAGCCAGAGCCAGCGAAAACAATAAGCCGCGTTTGACCCCCATTTTGAAAATCAATGCCAGCAGCATTAGCACGGCCGCTTTTAGAGCGATAAGGCCGATAACCGCCAGCGCAATCAGCAGTGGTTTATCGAGCAAGACATCAAAATTGACGCTGGCGCCAACGGTAATAAAAAACAACCCCAACAACAGCCCTTTAAACGGCTCGATATCCACTTCAATTTCATGGCGATACTCACAATCGGCTAACACCACACCCGCCACAAATGCGCCCAACGCCGGCGACAGCCCCACCCCTTGCATCAACACCGTAATAGCCACCACGATAAATAACGCAAAGGCGGTAAAAATCTCGCGGCTATCGGTTTGCGCCAGCCAGCGAAACACCGGTGCGGCTAAAAAACGCCCGGCTAATATAACAGCGGCAATGGTGGCGACACTGACCATAACCCGCAGCGGCGCCGATAAGCGGGCAATAAAATTCGCGTCCGGGGTCATCGCTTCGGGGCTGCCACTGGCACTGCTCAACAGCGGCAAAAGCGCCAGGATTGGGATAATGGCCACATCCTGAAACAGCAAGACTGAAAAACTATTGGAGCCGGCCGGCGTTTTTAACAGGCCCCGCTCGGTCATCGACTGCAACACAATGGCCGTGGATGACAGCGCGAGCGCCAAACCAATCGCCAGCGCGCTCTTCCAGCTAAGGTCACTGACCACAACGGTAATGACCGTCAGCAATGCCGCCGTCAGGGTAACCTGCAGGCCACCCAAGCCCAAAATGGGCCGGCGCAGCGCCCACAAGCGCGCAGGCTGTAGCTCAAGGCCGATTAAAAACAGCATCATAACCACACCGAACTCGGCCACATGCATCACGTCGGTCTGATCGCCCACCAAGCTAAGCGCATAGGGGCCGATGAGCACACCGGCAATCAAATACCCCAGCACCGAGCCCAGCCCTAACCGCTTAGCCAAAGGCACGGCAATAATAGCCGCACATAAATAAATCAGCGCATTGTGTAACATAAAGCTCTCTCTTGTGGTCGCTGTTATCGTCGCCCCTGTAACGTCGCCCCTTCTTGCGGCAGGGGCGTCGTCTTGTGGGCCAGCTGCTATGCTATATAGCAGGCTGTTAACACTATTTTAATCAAGGCCATTAATAGTAGCGCTCATCACCCTATTTATATAGCGGTCATCAGGAGGCAAAGCGACATGATCACCATCCAGTCCGTTCAAGTCACCCCGGTTGCGGCACCACCTACTGGCTTTGGTGGCGACGCCCGCAATATCGCCCAGGGTGGCCCGACGTATGCCAATGTTTATTTACAAATTACCACCAGCGACAGCCGTTTAAGCGGCAGCAGCATTATCTTTACCAATGGTTATGGCTTAAAAGAAATGTGTCAGCTCACCGAGCAGTTTGCCACGCGTTTTTTGCTTGCCAGCGACTCCCCTATCAGAGTCGACACCTTACACGAGGGCACTAATTTCGGCCGTTTGTGCCAAAGGATGCTGCAAGATTCTGACTACTGCTGGCTCGGAGCCGTCGGTATGTCACGCATGGCCATAGGCGCCATTATTAACGGCTTGTGGGATCTGCTGGCAAAGCATCAACAAAAGCCCGCGTGGCATGTACTGGCCCAGATGCAACCCGAACAACTGATTGCCTGTGTCGACTTTGAGCATATTAGCGATGCTTTAACCCCTGCCGATGCCCTGACACTGCTGCAAAACGCGCAACACGGCTTGGCCCAGCGGATTGAACGGGTATACCAGCGCGGCTTACTCGCCTATAACACCGCCGGCTGGAGCGGCATCAGTATCGAACAGCTGCAAGCTCAAACCCGCCTAATGATCGACCGGCGCTGGCCACAAATAAAAATAAAGGTAGGGGCTAGCTTTGCCCAACGCCGCCTGCAATTAACCGAGCAAAATCAAACACCAAACCGCGGCCAGCTTGACCAGCTTGCAAAAGAGGCGGCCGATGACGATGTGATCCGCTTGCGCGCCGTATTTGAAACCATCGAGCACTATGATCGCCGTCATCAGCCGTTGCAAATTGCTGTGGACAGCAATCAGGTATTTGATGTGCGCTCGGCCGTGGTTTTTATTGGCCACCTCGGCAAAGAGCTATACAAGCTTAACCCCGACTATAAAATAGTTTGGTTTGAAGAGCCCACAACACCACACAGCGCCATGGCCCACTTGGCGATACAACACTCGCTACAACTGGCTTTTACCGATTACGAGCCACCGCTGGAGGTGCCTTTATCTACCGGAGAACAAGGCGCATCACCGGTGGTATTTAAAGATTTACTGTTTGCCAACCTCGGGCGCTTTGAGCACGAATTAACCTGTTCCATCGAGGTCATTCAGATGGATTACTCGCGCGTTGCCGGCATCGCCGATAACCTGGCGATTTTACTATTGGCGCAACATGCTCGGCAGCAGGGCCGCGATGTTCGCATTTGCCCGCACACCGGGGGCATTGGCTTATGCGAGGGCATGCGGAATGTCCAGGCGCTGCAGCACGCGCTATTCGGTCACACCAACATTAAGGGTACACCGGATATTTTAGAGTTTGTGGAAGAACCAGAGCGCAGCGTCCATGAGGGCGTTTTTAGTAACCCGGCCATCGTGGTTGACGGACACTACCAAATGAACTCCACCCCAGGGGTCGGTGTCGACTACAGCGACGCAGGCTTAGCACGCTACCGGCTACCCGATGGCTCGGCCTGGACCGAAAACGACAAGTTTCACGCTCTGGCCAAGCGCTTTGTGGGCGAGCACTAACACCGCAAAGCGCATCGCTGTTTACCGATACCAGCCTGCCCCGCAAGGGGCTTATCGCCCCTCGCCACCATCCGCTTCCTCCGCAGGATCATCGTCTGACGATGGTTGCTGCGCGCCTCGCTTGGCAGTGGGTGAACGATCGTGCTTTTTACCCGACCCAGAATCAGCCGCGTCGCCTGACGGTTCATCGTTATCGGCATTGGCTTGCAGAGCATCATCGGCATCGGTTATACGCTCGACCATTAACCGCGCAGGTGGCGCACTGCCGTCTTTGTCCTCGCCAAAATACAAGGTCTGATGCGGGAAAGGTATTTCAATATTATGCTCGTCAAAGGCGTATTTCATCCGGCGGTTAAACTCGCGCCCCACCTTCCACTGTTGAATAGGCAGCGTTTTAATACGCGCTTTGATGACAATCGCGCTGTCGGCAAACGCATCAACCCCAAGCACCTCAAGGGGCTCAAGAATTAACTCTTTAAAGTCGTCGTCTTTTTCCAGCTCTGCACTAATGCTTTTTAGTACATCAATGACTTCATCGGGGCTCTCGCGATAGGCGATACCCACGTTAAACATATAGTAGCTAAAGTGTTTGGTGTAGTTCTCTACCACCGTGATCTCACTAAAGGGCACTGTATACACCCGGCCGTCTAAGTCACGCAGCTGTACTTTACGCAGGGTAATCTTCTCGACCAAGCCGGTTTTTCCGCCCACGGCGGCGACATCACCCACCTGTATTAAATCCTCGACAATAATAATAAAGCCGTTTAACACGTCTTTAATCAGTGCCTGAGCGCCAAACCCAATCGCCACACCCACAACACCGGCACCCGCCAGCAGCGGAGTTACATCGATCCCGAGCTCCGCAATAACGGTGATGCCAAAAATGACCAATACCACACCATAAAGAACATTGCGTGCAATTGGCACCAAGGTGTTAATGCGTGAACTGCCACGTTTTTCCAGGCGGTAAAAATAATGCTCTAGAGCGGCAGAGATTACCTCAAACAAGATGACCGCAAAAATGAGGGCAATTAAAAAGCTGAATAAACTCTCGAACCAGGAAGCCACCGTCTGGCTAATGGTGAGTTTGGTAGAACCGTCTCCACCAACCGCCATTACCGCTAGGCCAGCGAAGATAAATATAAATAAAAACGCAAGGATGTTGATTAGTCGGTGATAAAAACTTAAGCGCTTATGGTTAAACCGAAATCGCTTACGCGCGGCGTGGAGCTTTCTGAATAGTTTTTTAACCGCCCAAAGAACAAAAAAGAATACGACAATAGCCACCAGCACAATCAGCCCAATAGCCACCCAGCGATCTGATGCGCTCGACTCAAAGCCGAGACGGTCTAACAAGCCCTCAACACCACTTTCCCAACTCTGGGTTACCTCGTCGACATTGATAACATGATCGACGTCAACGGCCTGCGAGCGCGACCCTTCGCTGCCGGCATCGCACTCTTGCCCCTCACAAGCTGCGGACGATGAGTTTTCACTGCCCTGCTGTGATGACGATGAGTCACTGCCAATATCAAGGCCTAGACCGGGCATTGCCGATATCGGCGAAGCAACAATGAACATCATCAATAGGGCAAACACCGGGCGCCATAGGGTGCGACAAGCAAAGGTCATAACAAATCTCACTGTGGTTTAAATCAAACGCTGATAAGCTTCACGCTAACTGTATAGGTATTCGGGGGCCGAGAGTTTTGGGGGTAAGCATAAAAAAGCGGTGGCGCACTTAACGTACGCCACCGCTTTTGGTATCGCGTGATACTGCCTAAGCAATATCGGCAATGGCTAGCTTAACAGTTTTCGCCCGACACTTCTTCACAGGCATCTTCCACGCCATCACTGACTTTATCGCCGGCATCTTCCATTGCATCTTTGGTATCTTCTGCAGCGTTGTCCAGACTTTCGCCCAGTTGCTCAGCACCACCATCATTGGTGTCGCACGCCATCAGTGGGGCCGTAATCATCATAAGTAACAGTAAACGTTTAATCGCGTTCATTTTTTGCTCCTTGGTATTGGCTGTTTTCTTAGTCGCACCTGTCGTATGGCTTGCTTGCGTAACTTCAAACCCTACTCGAACGTTGCGTACTTTAACCTATGCGTGAACCATGCCAACTTAGTAAATGGCCACAATAGGCGTGTTGCAAAGGCTCGGCAGGATACATCTTTAGATTTTCTTGCAACTTTTACACGCCAGATCCAGCAACTTACAAATATACGTTAATTATTCCGGCGTCATATTGTTTTTAGCATAAACACTGCCAATAGCCAGTAATTTCTTGGCGAGCTAGCCCAGCACTCGCTCTAAATCGGCCAAAGACAGCGGTTTTAACAAACCGGACTCGATGCCACTCTGCTTGGCACGAGCCTCATCGAGTGGGTCGCCACTGGCAAGCACCAGCCGGGCATTGGGCTGCAACATACGGCAGCGTTGCGCCAACTGGTAGCCGTCCACATCCGGTAAATTAGCGTCCAGCAAAATTATCTTAGGCGTCTCTTCCAGTAACAACGACAAGGCCTCAGCGCCATCCTTTGCCCCCACTACCCGCCACTGCAGCAGCTCGAGCAAACCGCGGGTCGCCAGCAAGGCATCCGGGTTATCTTCAACCAGCATAATAACCGGCCGCTCAGCGCCGCTATCACCTGCGCCTGAGGGCGCAGTGCTTAGCGCGGCGGTAACCTCTAAGTGGCGCAATAGCAGCGTATACAATTGAGCCTGATCCACCGGCTTGCTTAGATACGCATTAAAGCCCGAGGCCAAACAGGCATCCATATCGCCCTTCATATGGGCGGCGGTAAGAGCCACCAGCGGTGTGGTATGGTCCTGTTGCCGCAGGGTCTGGGCCGCTTCGTGCCCCCCCATAACCGGCATATGAATATCCATAAGCACCAAATCATAGGGTTCGCCCTTTTGCTGTTGCTCTTGGATACGCTCTATCGCCTCTGCCCCGTTTTGCGCGTAGCTAACCTCGGCACCGGTTATTTTGACAAAGTGACCAATCAGCAACCGAATATCCCGCAGGTCGTCAACCACCAGCACTCGACCCGCCAATTGGGGGATCTCGCTTAACGGTTCGCGCTCCACGTCAACTTCCAACGAAAAGGTTTCGCGCACCTCTAACGGCACTGCGCCGACATTAATATAAAAGCTGAAAGTGCTGCCCTCGCCCGGAGTGCTGCTCACCTCAATCGCGCCGCCCAGGCGCTCAACCAGTTGCCGGCTAATAGCCAGCCCCAGGCCGGTACCGGCTTGCGATTGCGCATAGGAATCTTTGGCCTGAACAAACGGCTGAAATATCTCGGCCTGAGACGCCAGGGTAATACCCACACCAGAGTCTACTACCCAAAAGTGCAGTTGCTCCGCGCCTGCCTCGCCACCCATTTCTACCCGCACAGTAATACTGCCGGCTTCGGTAAACTTAATGGCATTGCCAATTAAATTCAGCAGCACCTGACGCAGGCGAGTGGGGTCTGTAACGATTTGAGTCGGTAATGGCGAGGGCGTCTCCATCAACAGCTCTAAGTTTTTATCCACGGCCGCGCCGCGCATCAAAAAATAGATATCCGTTAAAAATGATGACAAATACACCTGCTGCGGCTCTAACTCTAGCTTGCCTGCCTCAATTTTGGATAGATCCAGAATATCGTTCAAAAGGCCCAGCAAGTGCTTACCATTGCGGTGCACGACACGTAAATGCCCGGAGGATTCAGCGTCTTTACTGTTGGTCAGTAATAACTCGGTAAAACCCAAAATCGCCGATAAAGGTGTGCGCAGCTCGTGGCTTAAGTGCGCAAGGAATTCGCTTTTCGAGCGATTCTCCGACTCGGCTTTTAAACGCTCAACCCGCTCACGCTCCATCTCGCGGCGCGCCAAGGCGTAGCGAATAGCACGGGCAAGCTGCTCGGAGGTAAGACTGGCCTTAACCAGATAATCCACCGCACCGGCTTGCAAGGCCTGCATATCCACCTCGCCCTGATGCATCCCGGTGAGTAGGATAATAGGCCCGCTAAACCCCAGCGACTGCGCCTCAGCCAGCAACTCGATACCGTCGCGGGCACCGAGTTTATAATCCATCAGGCACAAATCGTGTTGATTGCGGCTGAGCTGCTCGCGCCCAGCGTCGTAACTCGGGGCCCAATCCAGCTGATAAGGCCCGGTGGTTATCTCATCCAACAAATCCTGGGCGAGCAGAAAGTCATCTTCATCGTCATCGACGATTAATAGCTTTACATCTTGCATAAGCGATTAAGGTAACTCGACAAATTCGACCCAGTATTTACCCAAAGTTCGCATCAAATCGACCAGCGCCTCAAATGTCACAGGTTTAGATATATAGGATGCGGCACCTAAGTCGTAGCCTTTAATCATGTCCTCTTCGGCTTTCGAGGTGGTTAAAATCACCACCGGGATACGACGCAGTGCAGGGTCAGATTTAAGCTCGGCGAGCGCCTCACGCCCGTCCTTTTTGGGCATATTTAAATCGAGTAATATCAAGCCGGGCAACGGGTACGTGCTGCGATCGGCGTATTGCCCCTCGCCTTTAAGGTACTCAATCAGTTCAACGCCGTCCTCAGCAAAGTGCAGCTCATTGAGGACCCGACTCTCCACTAACGCTTCTTCTGCCAACAGCCTATCGTCGGCGTCATCATCCGCCATCAGAATAATCAAAGGCTTCTTTTCTACATTCATGGAAGGTTATTCCTCTATGGTTGCCAACTCAAATTGAGTTTTCGGCAAGGTAATAATAAATTGTGTACCTACACCCACTTCACTTTCGGCAATGATCGAACCGCCATGGCGCTCGACGATTTTTCGACACAGGGCTAAACCGATACCGGTACCGGCGTATTCATCGCGTCCGTGTAAGCGCTGGAACAGGTTGAACACCCGATCGTTGTACTGGGTATCAAAACCAATGCCGTTATCACTAAACACCAGGCGCAACCAATCACGCGGCTCGGCGCCCTCATCATCGAGGGCATCTTCGTCAGCAACATCTTCGCAGTGAATACGAACCACAGGGGCGACACCTTCGCGACGAAACTTAAGGCTGTTGCCGATCAGGTTCATAAACACCTGACTTATTTGCGATTGATCGGCGTCAATCTCGGGCAGCTCGCCAAACTCGACACTCGCCCCGGTATCCTCAATCGCGTATTCAAGGTCTTCTAGCACGCTATCCATCACCGAGTTTAAGGCGACAAGCTCAAACGGTTTTTGCTGGGTCGTCACCCGGGAAAAGCTAAGCAAATCGTCAATAAGGTGCGACATACGCTCCGATGCGGCGTGCATGCGGCGAATATAGTCGGCGCCACTATCACCCAGTTCGGTACTGTATTTTTTTAGCAGGCGATCACCAAAAGCGCGAATTTTACGCAACGGCTCCTGTAGGTCGTGCGAGGCGACAAAGGCGAACTCTTCCAGCTCGCGGTTACTGCGCTGCAGCTCATCCGAGTACTGCTGCAACACGAGGGTACGCTCTTCTACTTTGTCTTCCAACTCGCTGTTGGCTTTTTCGATCTGGGCGTACAAGGAGTTTAGCCTCCGGGAGCTGCGATACACCGCCACAAAAATAACCAGTGACAACACAAGCCCCAGGATATTAGTGGCAAACAAAGACTGTAAAATAAACTGTCGGTCTTGCCGCGCGACGTGACGATTTTTATACAACATCATCATTTCGTCGGCTTCCATGTCGTCCATCAGCTCACTGAGCTGTCGCATTAAGCTCACGCCGACATCCGAGCGCACTCGGTTCATCGCCTGCTGACGCTCACCGGCATGCACTAACGAGACCGTTTCTTGCATCTCATCGATTTTTTGATTCGTTAATTCAAATACGTTTTTAAAACGCGTCAACTGTACCGGGAGCTCGGTGGTGGCGCCGGACAAAGACGCCAACAATTGGTCGACCTGCGCCAAAGCCTTGTGGTACGGCTCGAGGTACTGGCCATCGTTAGTGAGCAAATAGCCTCGTTGGCCGCTCTCGGCGTTAACTAACTCGGTTTTTAATTCTTTAATAAGCGCCAACACCTCCAGGGTATTGGTAATGCTTTGGTTGTTTTCGTGCATCACCCCGATAGAGCGGTATGCAGTGCTCATACTAACGACAAAAAACACCACCAGTGCCAGCAGTACCAGTAACCAAGGCCGGCCTGGCATTCTGGTGTTTTTATCAAGCAGGCTAATCAATTGCGCTCTCCTTGACTGCCTGAGTCAGAACGCGGCTCAACTGACAGATGATCGCGTAGTTCTGTAAGTACGGTGTCGCAGCGGCGACACTCCTGCAGTATTCGTTCAAAGATGGCGCTGGCCTTTTCGACATCGCCGGTACGCTCAAGGGTTAATTTACCCAGCTCGGCATTGACCGAGATATTATTGAGTGGGTTTCGCACATCATGGAGCAAGCGCTGTGTGTCACTACTCATAAAGAACCTTAAAACTAGTAATTACTGCAAATTTTTAATCGCTCTAACAACCGTCAGACAATTAACACGACGTGTACTGATTACTGCTCCGAGTAACTGTTTAACCGGTTGTACAGGGTTTTTAGACTTACCCCCAACATCTCGGCGGCTTTTTTCTTATCGCCATCCAGGTGCTCCAGAGTCGACTCTATCAGCTCGCGCTCGACATCCTCTACCGTTTTACCCACGGTAATACCGGCACCTTTATTGTCTCCCACTTTAGAAAACGGCGACGACAAGTCATCTGGCAACACCAAAAGCTGTGTATCGGGGTCGGCCATAATAAATGCCCGGTGAATCGCATGGCGCAACTCGCGCACATTGCCCGGCCAATCGTAAGCCTGTAGCCGCGCCAAATCCTTGGCATCCAGTTTAATACTCGCTTTGTATTGGCGGTTAAACGCCTGTAAAAAATACTCGATCAGCAGAGGGATATCTTCCACTCGCTGACGCAGCGGTGGTATATGAATCGGAAACACCGCCAGCCGAAAATACAAATCTTCGCGCAAACAGCCTTGCTCAGCTATTTCAACCTCGGTTCGGTTAGTCGCGGATACCACCCGACAGTCAATATCAACCGCACTGGTCGCGCCCAGTCGCGTTACTTTATGGGTTTCCAGCACACGCAGTAAGTTGGGCTGCTGGTCGATAGGCATTTCGGTAATTTCGTCCAAAAACAACGTGCCCTCGTGAGCCAACTCAAACACACCGGCCTTGCGGTGCGTTGCCCCGGTAAAGGCGCCTTTCTCGTGGCCAAATAACTCACTGCTAATCAGGTCACGGGCAAACGCGCCACAGTTGGCAGGAACAAAACTGCCCTTGGGCTTACTCGCGGTATGAATCGCGGATGCCACCACCTCTTTACCCACACCGCTCTCGCCCATCAGCAATACGTTCGCCTTGGTTTGCGACACTCGCTCGATCATCTGATAGAGCTTTTGCATCGGTGCCGACTCGCCCACCAGATGGCCAAAGTACAGGGCTGTATCCGCCTCACCCACATCATCGTCATCTTCAAACAGCGACTGTAACTGCGCCAAATCGATTGGTTTGATTAGATACGAAATATTCGGCCCATATAGATCTTTAACAATGGATTTTACGGACGGGTGACCGGTTACCAGGGTAACGCGAGTTTGCTCGCGGTTTTTGATCGAATCCAGCACGTGCAGGCCACTTCCGTCGGGCATAATAAGGTCAAGAATGACATGGTCAAAGGATCTTCCGGCCGCTTTAGCTTGCGCATCGGCAACGGTGCTTGCCGCTACCACGGTATGCTGAAGTAATTCCAGCAACTCAGTGGTTGCCTCTAAAAACCCTAAATCATCATCAACCAATAAAATTTGCGCCACTGAGTCTTCCTCGGTTCCGTTAATACAACACTGTCTCGATATGGTTTCGGACGACAATGCTACACCGTTTTGCAAAATATGCGCAGTGGTTTCGCCCACTGGCCAGTAGTATTTTTTCTGTTCTATCTAAGGCGCCAGCAATACCCGCGCTTTAGCGTGGATGACCAGCCCTAACACTGATGGCACAAACCTTGCTTGACCACAATTACCAAATAGGGGCAGTAGCGTTACCGCCCACCACGTATGCAGTCTAAGAGAGGTAATGTTATGACTCACTCACCCAACGGCCCCGCCAGCCACAAAACACTAACCTATTTAGCCGGGCTAGGCAGTGCAGATTCTTTAGGCGCCGATCAACTATCGCGCCACAACTCTCATCAGCAAGGTCTGGCAACAACGCCCCGCAACCTACTAGATCGCCTACGGCTTGTCGGTCAAAACCTCTTCCGCGGCCAACCCCGCGCCTAGAGGCCACTGTCAGGAAGGGAGCGGTCGAACCATCAAATGCAGTAGCCCGCCCACCTTCCTCACTCCCTCAGTAGCCGCCACACTGACGCTATAAAGGCAACTAGTGGTATGGCTTCGCAGAGACCAATCAGAGGCATTCACGCAGAACGGCAATCCCTTTTGGGCATCGCCGCCAGCCAGATGAACGAGCTCGTTTGCCGAAACATCCGAGCTTCAACCGGCTTTGACGAACAAACCTTACCCAATCCAGTAAAAACACCCTCACTTTAATTCCCGCTATAAAAACAGGCTCCAGGGTGTTAAACCGCTGTAACGCAGCAATTTGCGTGGAACATTATGTGTCGGGGCAATACGTTCAACCAAAAAACCAGCGACCAATGCGCTGGCTACCGCTCCCCAAAACAACGCCCGGCGGTCAACCTCACCGTACTCCGTCACCAACATATCATTGAGGGCTTTCCTGCGAGCGCTCAGTTTCAGGCTTTTTTGCTGCACTTTTTTCGCTAAACTCATTACGCACCCCTTGAATAAACGTTTTTAGCTGTTGCCTAGACTCCGGTAAGGTCAGCCGTCTGCGGTAACGCTTTACGCTAAACCACATAGCAACCAGCAGTAGCACCTGCATGACAAACAGCACCAAAAAGCCAATAACGGGGATACCGCTGGCACTGTAGCCAACCCACGCCACCAAGGCCGAAAGACTCAGCCAGGTTAACAATATAGCGGGAAGCAGCAGCAACCAGCTGCCAACAAGTGCGGGAATGCTCTTAAGTGCCAAAGCTAATTCTAACCCCAGCAACTCTGAGTAACTTTTGAGATACCCCATCACACCATCGCCTATAGCAACGGCATTGTGAAACTCTTCGGCGAGGCGGCTGGTAACAACATCTTCTGAAGCTTGCTCTCCAGCAGTTTGCTCTACCCGCTCTTCAGAATCGATTGAGCGGGGCTTACTGGCCCCGCTCTCATCTTTTCTCTGCTCGGTCATTGTTGCCCGCGCTACCTAGATGACT
>TARA_R110000850_G_scaffold83276_4_pt1 | contig 12737 bp, 13 predicted proteins | sample TARA_R110000850 | Tara Oceans TARA_R110000850 (sample SAMEA4397586) | marine metagenome | biome: Polar Biome; feature: [SRF] surface water layer (ENVO:00010504); material: water (ENVO:00002006), including particulate matter (ENVO:01000060) such as... | depth 5 m | reverse complement strand
TTTACTTCCTGTGTTTTCATGGTGTGAAATGCTTTAAACCCTACTGTTCTAGTGGGTTAATGGCTTAAAAAATTGACTTAGTGTGTGTGGGGCTAGAGGTAATGGTTTTAAAGCATACTTTAAACCAGAATTTACACCCCGTACCCTAAAAAATACTTCTATCAAAAAATCATAGAAAAAGTCACACTATACCCTAATTACCAGAACACCTAAACTTAGTGGCAACCACTATTAGCTGATAACGAATAAATCCTTAATTTTAGAACAGAAACGAATACCACTCTATGAACTGGAAGAAAGTAATTGAAAATGCCTTAGAAATGCTTGAGAAGGGCAATAATGGAATAGTACTAATGGATATGTACAGCAACGTGCTAACCGCAGAAGAAGCTGCCTTCAATAAAGTATCAGTGACACCTTACAATGCTAAAAAGTTTGTAGAGGAATTATTCTCTCAAGCAGGACTAGATTTAAAAGACAAGGATTTAAGAATGAAGTTACTGAAGCTTATCCTTATCATGGAAGAAGCAGATGCTAATAAGAGTAGGAAGAAGAAGCTTGATGAAGTTTTAGAAGGGTATGATGTGGATTTTGGGAAGGTAATATAGTTGCAATTCAATAATAAAGCATGAGATTATTTGACAAGCCTTCGAAATTTAATAGAAATGATTATAGAAGTATAAACTATTCTGGCAACTGGTCAAGACAATTCATCAATGAATATTATGATAGTTTAGATGAAATAGGATTAATTGAAACATTAGATAGATTGAATAACCATAAAGAAGAACACCTGCCAAAATCTCTCTACAAGTTCTGCTCTCCCAATTCATTCAATTTATCCAACATACATAACAATACAATTTATCTATCTGAACCTAAGAGCTTTAATGACCCATTCGACTGCACTTTAAATAGTGATTATGAAATATTTCAAGAAAAGTATATAATAAAAAGACTTAAAGAAGATGATTTAATAGATGACCATGACTCAGAAAGGAAAATATCATTACGTGAATATGAGTCGTTGTTATTGGCTATTTCTAGTAAAACACTAAATTTTGACACAGTTTTTACTTCAATTAAACTTACAAAACCAACAAAACTATATTTAATACTAAATAGAATTCAAGTTGATGCAACCAATGCTTATAAAGCAGCACTTAAATATTTAAGCTCTATAGAAATTGGTATATCTAGTTTCTCTTCATTTAAAAATGAAGATGAACTATTGGAAAACACAACAATGTGGTCACATTATGCTGACCACCATAGAGGTTTTTGCATTGAGTATGAATTAGATTTTGATATTTTAAAATATAAAAATGAAACTAAATGCTCACTTTACCCTATAACATACACTAAAAAAATTCCTATCATCCCAGCTACTGAGTTATTAATACTAGATTACAATCAGCCAAAAATAAACAATAAGATAAGTAAAGCTATACTTAGAACTTTCACAACAAAATCACCATTCTGGCGCTATGAAAAAGAATGGAGAATTATTCTTGATTTAAATGAATCATACTTTCAAATCAACAGGACAATCCCATTTTTAAAAATAAAAAAAATATATTTAGGATGTAGAATTGACCATGGAATAAAGAAAAGCATAGTAAACATTGCAGACACAAAGAATATTGAAGTAATTGAAACTACAAAAGGAAACAATAGTTTTAAACTTCAAACTAATCATTCCAATATTGATTCTGTAACTATTGAGGAAAACGATATAATATATAGAAATATAACAAATATAAAAAACGAAAACCTTAGCAAACAAAGAATGTTTGACTTTTTTTATTGACGGACATACAGCATTATTTATTAAATTTCCTAAAAGCAGCTATAAACTGATACAACAAATAAGCATAGAATATCTTGAACAGAAAGTCAAACCCTTTAGTAATCGGATGAAATCTAGCTTGCATGTTCTCGCTATTAAATGGCTTGTATGATTGTTCTACATCTGACAAGAAGGTGAAAGGCTTAATGAAGTAGGAATAGTTGTGTGAAAGGAAGTCAAAACCAGCTTCATACTCCATTCCAGTCTGAAATGATAAATCAGCATTAATGATTCCAAACATTATTACTATCATTAAAAGCATCCAAAACAAAGCCTTCTGTGGCATTGTACCGTGTACGTTTGACCAAAAGTTTAGATTTATAATAATTTTATCAATAAAAGTAAGAGAATCGTCATTTTGTTCTTTAACAAGCTCAAGTTCATAAGACTTATAAAGTCTTGAAGAATAAGTATTATCTTGAGCTTTTAAGAGTAGGGCTAATTCCCTGACAAAATCTATCTTATCTTCAATTGAAGATTCAGAAGCAGAAATAACCTCTGTTTTAAGGTATTTAAAATTAAAAATCTCTAACCCTTTTAATGTGCTGTGATGAAATGTTAAATCTTTAACTTGATGCATAAATGATGGACTCATATTAACTTTATTCAAAGAAGATTTATTTAAAATCAACTTACTCTCACCTACTAGTTCAAATAAATCAAAATCAATAGTATCTATGCCTATAAATGAATCAAAACTCAATTCATTTGCAGAACTATTTGAAACTAAAATCTTTCTATTAAGCCCCTTTTCAAGCACTAAAGAAGTAATATTACAATTATCAATAAAAATATTTTTAGAATCACATATCCTAATTTTTTTTATCAAAAACTTATTGCTAGTAACATTCCCTTTTATAACTATACGTTCGAATTCGTTTCCATTGAGAAACAATTCACTTAAATGTAGCACATCGCTAGTTAATGAATTAACAATAAACAAATAAGTACCAACACACTCAATAACACTAAGTAAATCTATATTAGAACCATAAACATTCAATTCATCAACCTTTACCTTAAACAATTTAAGCAATGAAATTGTCGACATATTCAAAGTAAGATGCACCACCCCTTGCACACCTTCATTTGCATCAAAAATTTCAAATTTAATATTATTAACATTAAATGTATCTAACTCACAATTACCAGCACATGCTACAGAAACAGATGAATCATTTACATTATTTAGTTGCATTTGGAAATTATTACTAGCAACAAAATACAAAGTAGAATTACTTATTGTAAAGAATGTGACTAATCCACTTAAAAAATCACATTTTGAAAATGTAATATTGGCATTATCAAAATCACCTATTGTTTCAGATTCAAATGTACAATCTATAAACTCAATTATTTTTGAACCTACAAAATCTTGAGGAAATTCAAAATCTTCACCAAATGAAATTTTATGAAAAATAAAGTTAAATTTTTTTGAGTCAATATTTTTAAAGATATCCTTATTTCCTACTAAATCAGTATATGCTCCTATGAAGTGAAAAGAAACAGGATTATCAAACCTATCATTAATTACATCAAAAAACTCATTTGTTTTAATATTGTTATTCATAATATTATTCCCCTTTCTTAAAATCAATAAGATACCCTTTAGCGTTTGAACTTAACTAAAGATACCCATTCCAATCAATATCCTCCACCTCTCACCTACTTTTCTTACTTCACATCTAAACCAAAGGAATCAATTTTTGAATTTAGTCTGTAATAGCAAAATTGGTAGCACACCTGCTTTGCCGAAAATCTCAATAGGTTAATTCTAGGCTTCACTGTCTTTAGTCCCTGTAATAAGTGTGCAAAGATTTACTATGCTTTTACCTTCTCCTTTAATAAATCAATGTATTCCTTCAGCTCCTTAATCCTTTCTTCATGTGAGGCTATCAATTTCTCTTTTACTTCTAACAGCTTATTATCTTCTGAAGATGGTACTCCATCACCATAAGGAAAAGGTTCACGCAACTGCTTTCTCCTAAAACATTCATCTATGAATTCTTCCCACAGCTCATGATTTTTGGCACTCGCTTTACTTTGCTCTTCAGTCAGTTCTTCATAACCGTTCAATTGCGCTATAAATAATTGTTCATCAGCACTCACTGGCTCTTCACCTTTTAAAATGAAGCTTGAGCTAATTGATTCACACTTTGTGTATAATATCTGTGTATTAAATGTACCTCTGGCTTTCCAATTAGCCAATCTTGAAGGACTAATTTCTAAAAACCTAGCAAAATCAGCATCAACATTAAACATTAACTCTTCTTGTATTCTATTTAAAATCAGTGTCTTATTCATTTTTGTGATTAATTTTAAATGATTTTACATATTTGATTTGCATTGTGATATTATTTGTGCTTAAATTTACATCATAATTAAAGCAATTCAAAACCTAAACAAAGAGAGCAAACCCATAAAAGCACAAATAATGAAATTTCCCACCTATAACATATATGAACTCTCTCAAATCCTTCTCAGGGATGTGAGAATCGAGCGTGCAAAAGTTGTGGTACATAAAAAAAGAGAGAAAGCGAGCAATAAGGCCATATTATGGGCAAATACTAAAGATTGGAGTAAGTGTACTGAAGAAGAAAAGTGGGAAATATTAATGAATCTAGCTTATAAACTAGGGCTTCCTTATGGATTGACAATTGAAGACATTGATGGCAATGGCAAGCATGAAGCCGTATGGAGTTACGAGGAACATTTAGCGGACTACTACGAAAGTATAAATGAAGCGGTTGCAACTTTATCCTATTCTGAATCACAACCAAACCAAGTATTAATCACAGCTAGCTATGTAGCTATTATTGCTGCTATCATCACTGCAATACACAAACGCAACCTACATAGGCTGTCAGTACCTTACCCTCATTTCGATATAGTACCCTTGAATGAACCCTCATTCACTGTTCAGAATATTCTGGCTGTGTTTGAGGGTTTTTCTTTGTCCATTTTTTCAAGACCACCTCCTTCCAATGTACTACACAACAGGTTATACGATTTTGGAAAATTGTATAACTATCAATATCACATCTAAACTTAAATTATTAGACAATGAAAATATCAGAAAAATACATTTCCAAAATAAGCCTTCCTAACAGAGTAAAAGCATTCTGGGACAAATTAGATGAACTCTATAGTTCTGACTATCTTATTGACAACTGGGAGAGTGAAGCTTTTGGTAGTGAAGTTTATGAACTTCTTAAAGAAGTGCATCCTAGTTTAGGATGCCTAACTAGACTACAGCAAATCGCTGAAAAAGTTGATTTGGTCATATTTACCACCTGCACTGATTCAGATGCTATTGACGCATTAAAAGCTCTAAGGGAACACAGAAGACCTACATGGTTTGGTATTTATCCACTAATAAACTTAGATGAACAGCTAAATGACTATGGATTTAGCGATATCTGGTTAATTCATATCGAGGAAAAGAAGGCTTTAGAAAGCTTATTAAAAAACTCAGAGTATAGTTTTCTTGCTCGTGCTTTTTCTTGGAAGGATAGAAGTCCTGTATCTCTAAGTTATTCAGGCAATACTAAGAAATGGGAAGCACCCATAAAACTATAAATGCAAAATCCACTGGTAAGCCTCTAATCTTCTGAAGTATCTACTCGCTGATAAAGCAAAAACACACTGGCTACACTGAGAATAGGAGCTTACCAAATAAATTAACCTGTTAACTGCCTACAGGCTAAAGAAGGCACACTTCAAATAATCTACACGCCGAAGGGTATAAACTTATAGTAACATGGAAAATATTAATGAATTAATAGAAAAAACTTTAGGCGGTAAGCTATCAACAGAAGTAAATGCTGCATACTTGGTGAATGAAACGAAGGTTTGGAAACAGGATAGCACAAACCACCTCTATCCTTTTTCTAAAGGTGAATTATGGGAACACATAAGCCGACAAGGTGAGATTCTTATTCTTCAAGACCTTAAAGACGCTAGCTTTTGGCCTAAAGTAAATGAGTTTGTGCAAGCTAAGGACAAAAAAGGGCTAAGTGATTACTTGATTGAGAATCAGAAACCAAGCGATAGAATACAAGCAGCTAAGAAAGACGTAGTGGATGCTAAAAAAAATGCACCACTTAACAAAAAAGGTGGAAAGTCGGCACCTTCATACTCAATGGAAACTAAGCGGACTATTCATTTTCTATTTGAGAATGAAGGGTGGAATAAATCGAAGATTGCAGAGGAACTAGGAGTAACACCACCTACTGTAACAAGTGCCATTGAAAAGATTAATGCTGAAGTCGAAAAAGAGAAAGCTAAAGTGAAAGAAGCCTAAAGTAAATTTAAGTGCCAGCCTAGCATTTGGTACTACCTTTACCAATCAAAAAAAGCTACTCACAATGGGTAGCTTTTACTTTTTCTATCGAGTACTTTTACCTTGACGTTTCAGGCTAGATTTTGCCAAATTCAAGCAGAATATTGAAGATATTGAAATTTAAAATACACAATCCTATACACCATTAAATTAAAAACCTCTAAAAACACGCTCTAAATCGCTCTAATCAACGATTTTAAGTATAGGAGTAATTTCCTCGGGAAATGTGCTTTTTTTGTGTCTTAGAAAATTTGCCCATGCAACTCTTTTTTCAAGAAAACATCACCCCTCCTCTAATCACACTTGAGCCTGATGAATCCAAGCATCTCTGCAGAGTGCTTCGCAAAAAACAAGGCGATCAGGTACATGTCACTAATGGAGAAGGGACTCTTTTCGAATGCGTGATCCTGGAAGCAAATCCAAAAAAGACCAGCCTGAAAGTTCTCCATACAAAAGAAGTAGCGGAAGATAATTTTCACATTCATCTGGCAATTGCTCCTACCAAAAGTCCTGATCGGATGGAATGGATGGTAGAAAAGATTACTGAGATCGGCTTTCATGAACTCACACTTTTGGAAACCATGAATTCTGAAAGAAGCTACCTCAAGACTGATCGATTGGAGAAAAAGATTATTTCAGCCTGCAAGCAAAGTTTAAAGTATAGAATACCTCAACTTCATGCTATTTCAAAGCTGGATGAAATTCTCGAGTCTGATAAATTTGAAGAGTATCAGAAATTCATCGCTTACGTAGATGACCATCATGATCATCACTTGTTTGACAGTGCAAAGATCAATGGTAACTATCTGATTTTAGTAGGCCCAGAGGGTGATTTTGATCCGGTAGAAATTGAAAAGGCATTTGCAGCTGGCTTCAAACCTGTATCCCTTGGCAAAGCTAGACTACGTACAGAAACAGCAGGATTAGCAGTAGTTCAAATGCTACAAACACTAAATCGTTAAAATATTCGTTTTTTTCTTCAGGAGTTAAACTACTTGTTGAAGAAACTATTGCATTTTCATTAATTTAGAGTCAAAGACAATTTTTACCGTGCCATACAAAGAGCGAGAAATAGAAAAGAAATATCATTCCATTGGAGAAGTAGCACTGATGTTCAAAGTTGCGCCTTCGTTGATTCGATATTGGGAAGGGGAGTTTGATATTATTCGTCCGAAGAAGGACCGAAAAGGTAATCGACGCTACACCAAGATTGATATTCAGAAGATCAAATACATCTACCACCTAGTGAAGGAAAAAGGATATACTCTTCAAGGTGCCCAAGATGTGATCAAAGCTGGCAAAGAACAGGGGGTTGATAAAGTACAGGCGGTTCAAAAACTTCAAGAAATCAAGGACTTTTTAATTAATATCCGGGACGAATTCAATGCTAAATCAGGCTCATGAAGATTTACGGTATTTTCTAGCATTATCACTAGCTCCTAAAATAGGGCCTGGAGTATTTAAAGCTATTATAGCCTACTCCGGCTCAGCAACCCATTTTTTCAAACTCCCAAAAGGCAAAGTTGCCAAAACCCCAAAAGTTGGAGAGAAGCTTTTAGCACTTCGAAATCAAGAGAATGAATTGCTCCGCAAAGCAGATGAGCTTATCAACGAATGTGAGAAAAAGCACTTCAACATCCTCACTCCCCTTCATCCTGATTTTCCTCAGCGTTTCAAAATGCAGGAAGATAGTCCTGTGGTAATTTTTGCTCAGGGAATTACCAATTTGAATTTTGACCGCACCGTAGGAATCGTAGGAACCCGAAGTGCCACGACTTATGGTAAATCAGCCACCCGAAAGATTATTGAAGATCTATCTATTTATCAACCCGCAATTATTTCCGGTTTGGCCTACGGAATAGATATAGAAGCGCATCGGACAGCGCTAGCTTTAGGTTTGCCGACTATCGCAGTACTGGGCTCTCCCATCGGTCGTATTTATCCAGCAGTTCATAAGAAAACAGCAGAGGCAATTATGGAAACTGGCACTGTGATCAGCGAATATTCACCTGGAAGCACGATGGTTCCAGGTAATTTCCCAGCAAGAAATCGAATTATTGCAAGTCTTTCGGATGCATTAATAGTAGTAGAAGCCGCCGAGAAAGGAGGCGCCTTAATCACAGCAGAGATTGCCTATAGCTACGACAAAGATGTCTTTGCTGTGCCTGGAAACCTGCAATCTCAATATAGCGAGGGCTGCAATTTGCTTATCAAGAAAATGAAAGCAAATATTTATACTGGTCCAAATGACGTAGCTGAAGCACTTTTGTGGAGCAAGCCAGGCGAGGTAAAATCACAAAAACCTCAGCTTGATTTAACCAACCGTGACGAAGAAGAACAGGTAATTTTGAAGCTTTTGCAGGAAAAAGGTGAATTGGAAATTGATTCACTGAGTCTCACGACAGAAATACCACTTGGCTTACTTTCTTCTAAACTTCTATCCTTAGAATTTGAAGGAATTGTTAAGTCCTTACCGGGGAAAAAATATAGGCTACTGGTTTAGCTTGTTAAGCTGATTTTAAGGATTAAAAACAAACCCAGCTAGTTTCATCGCCTCATCAAATTCTGGTTTGTTAAGCTTAAGATCAAATCCATTTTCCTCCAATGTCTGGATCATCACTTCAGTCGCCATATTACCCACCAACTCATCATCAGCCATCGGGCATCCTCCAAAACCTTTTAGCGCTCCATCGAAACGTCTACAACCAGCTTTGGCTCCTGCTCTTACTTTTACGCCAATATCCTCAGGCCTACTATGCAGATGTGCTCCAAATTCTATATGTGGAAAAGCAGATATCTGAAGGCTTAGCAAACTTGTAATCAACTGTGTATCTGCTACTCCGATCGTATCTGATATAGAGATTATTTTAACGCCCAACTGATCCAACTTCTCCACAAATCCTGCAACCAGTTCTGGTGAATAGCGATCACCGTATGGATTCCCAAAGCCCATACTAAGATAAGTGACTAAAGTTTTACCTTTTACTTCACAAAGATTCTGAATCTCCTCTACCGTAACCAACGCTTGTTTAATACTTGCATTTGTATTTCTTTTTTGAAAAGTCTCAGAAACAGAAAGTGGAAAACCCAAGTAATCAATCTCCGGAAAATCCATCGCATCTTCTGCCCCGCGGACATTAGCTACAATCGCCAATAATTTACTCTTAGCATTATGCAAATCCAGCAAGCTCAACACTTCTGCTGTATCGCGCATCTGTGGGATAGCTTTCGGACTCACAAAACTGCCAAAATCGATTGTATCAAAACCGACTTCCAATAATTGATTGATATAAGCAGCTTTGATCGCTGTATCAATAAATCCCGGAATTCCCTGCATCGCATCGCGCGGACATTCTATCAATTTAATCATGTCCCAAGTTACCAAAGATCATTTACTACCAAACAATATTTCGTAGGAAGTATAATTCTTACAGATAACCGACTTCGTAATAAGTGTAGTAAAACGGTTTTTGACATCTGTTAAAATGCACAGATTATGGAGAAATTGGGTAAAAAATATCATAAACTGGGGAAAACCAACATCCCTCCTAACCTATCTAAAAAAGCCAATAATATCGAATAAAGGTAATAAAAGTCCTTTTTTAGCTACTCCTACGACTTACCGAAAGATTGGAAACAGTATTGCAACGGTATGAATAGATTCAACCATCAAAACCTTAAAATTTTACAACCAAACCAATCTTGAAAATGAAAACTAAAGCAATTTTAACTATCGGAGCAGCAGTAGTAGCATTGTATTCTTGTGATACAAAAAATTACACAGAAGCAGACCGAGTGCAGGTAACTGAGAATTTGGAAAATTATGTGGACAGTGTAGAAAATGCTGTCAAAATGGTACCTGTTCATAACTGGTCGGTGATCGACGAAAGATATGACAGCCTAGATTCAAGAGCTGATAAAGTTTACAAGGACTTAGACATTGAGGATGATAATCTTGAAATGATCGAAGAGCGTTACGAAGTTGCAGTAAAAAATGGTAAGGCAGAAGCTGAAAACTTCGAAAGAACTGCCGATATGCACATGAAAAATGTGGAAACTTGGTGGGACAAAACTTCAGCTGAAATAGAAAAAGGCGCTAAAAACACAGCTGATGATATCGAAGCTGCCACTCAGGAAAGTATGGATTGGCTAGAGAAAAACTTTGATAAGCTAGACGACAATTCTAAAAAGAAATATGAAGAAATCACATTGAAACTTCGTAAAGATTAAGAAATAATCTAAAAGCAAAAGCCTTCTGAATTCATTTCAGAAGGCTTTTTTTGTCTAATATCACAAATCTAAAATATTTCTTTGGCAATTTTATACGTAGTATCTGCCTTACTCATGGTATAAAAATGCAAGGATGGCGCCTTCTTTTTCACCAATTCCTTACACTGCTGAATAGACCATTCTATCCCTACTTCTTTGACTTCTGCATTCGTTTTACATTTCTCCAATTCATCCATCAGCGGATCTGGCAAGTCCAAGAAGAAAGTTCTAGGAAGCATGGTAATCTGTCCAAGGGTAGTAATTGGCTTTATTCCAGGAATGATCGGCACAGTAATGCCAGCTGCGCGAACTTGATCTACGAATTCGAAGTATTTTTTATTGTCAAAAAACATCTGAGTCACGATGTATTCAGCTCCTTTATCAACTTTTTCTTTCAGATACTTCAGATCAAACTTCATCGAAGGAGCTTCAAAATGCTTCTCAGGATATCCTGCCACTCCTACACAAAAATCAGTTTGGAAACCAATTTCAGTCTCCTCATGTAAATAGCGTCCTTGGTTCATTTTTGAGATTTGCTCCACCAATTCACTGGCGTAGCCATGACCCTCAGTTTCAGGGATAAATTTCCCCTCAGTCTTAGGTGCATCACCGCGAAGTGCCAACACATTTTCTACACCGATAAAGTTTAGATCTATCAGTGCATTTTCTGTCTCTTCTTTAGTAAATCCTCCACAAAGAATATGAGGGACTGCATCCACATGAAAGCGATTCATGATCGCCGCACAGATCCCTACTGTTCCTGGTCGTTTTTTGGTACTGATTTTCTCCAGCAATCCATTTGGGTGCTTCTTATAGATATACTCTTCTCTATGATAAGTTACATCGATAAAGGGTGGCTTAAAATCCATCAAAGGCGCAATACCTTCCAGTAATTCCTTCAAGCTTTGACCTTTCAGCGGAGGAAGTATTTCAAAGGAAAACAGCGTGTTATTGCCGTTTTCTAAGTGCTCGGTTATTTTCATCTGCTAATGATTGTTTTTTTATGGCCAGATAGCCTGTCCCGGACTCCTTTCGGGAGAATCTCGCTAGGTAAATAAGCATATCGCTGTGTTTGGGTTTTCGTCACGCTCGATTTCATGTGGTTGGTTCTACTAAGGTTAAATTAGGTTGATAAGCGAGGTTTGGAGAAAGTAAGCGCTCCGCATCTTTAAGTGAAACTCCTTTTCGCTCCGCATAGCTGGCTACTTGATCCTCACCTATTTTTCCAAGACCAAAATATTTACTCTCTGGATTGCCAAAGAAATACCCGGAAACCGAAGAAGTCGGATACATCGCATAGCTTGATGTCAATTCGATTCCGATCTCATTCTCCATATCCAGAAGCTGTGAAATAGTTATCTTCTCTGAGTGCTCTGGGCAGGCTGGATAACCAGGCGCAGGCCTGATACCAGGATATTCTTCCCGAATCAAGGAGTCATTTTCAAGATTCTCATCCTTAGAATAACCCCAATATTCTTTTCTTACTTGCTCGTGAATGTATTCAGCTGCAGCCTCTGCAAGCCTATCTGCAATAGATTTGAACATGATGTCATTGTAATCATCTCCATCCTTTTGAAACTCAGCAAGCTTGGTTTCCATACCAATACCCGAAGTCACCGCAAAGCATCCTAAATAATCTGTTTGCGAAGGATGTAGATAGTCAGCCAATGAACGATTAGGCACACCTTTACCTTTTTTACCTTGCTGACGCAAAAAGTGAAAAGATGCTAATTGCTTACCATCCACATCAAATACAGCGGCATCATCATCGGCCCGCTGAACTGGATAAAGACCAAATACCGCATTGGCAGAAAACCACTTCTCAGCAATCGCCTTATCAAGCATTTCATTCGCTTCATCGTAGACTTTCTTAGCTTCCACTCCCACTACAGGATCTGAGAAAATCTTTGGAAATTTCCCACTTAGCATCCAAGTACTGAAGAACGGAGTCCAATCAATATACTTCCGTACAATATTCAAGTCCAGATCTTTAAGGACTGTTCTGCCAAGCTTCTTAGGAACTACAGGCACATATGAGGCCCAATCAATCTCCACTGGATTGGCTTTGGCTTGCTCATAAGTCACCAATTGCTTCAGTGATTGTTTTGCCTCATGCTCTATACGAAGCTGCTTATAGATTTCTTTGTATTTCAGTCTATATGCTTCTTTTGTTTCCTCAGAAATAGCTTCTCCAGCGATAGGAACAGACTTACTCGCATCCATTACATGGATTACTGTTCCGCTATATACTGGATCTATTTTTACTGCGGTGTGAAT
>TARA_R110000850_G_scaffold96896_8_pt1 | contig 12743 bp, 19 predicted proteins | sample TARA_R110000850 | Tara Oceans TARA_R110000850 (sample SAMEA4397586) | marine metagenome | biome: Polar Biome; feature: [SRF] surface water layer (ENVO:00010504); material: water (ENVO:00002006), including particulate matter (ENVO:01000060) such as... | depth 5 m | reverse complement strand
GCGCTCCTACGGCCAGCGCGACCCGCTGAACGAGTTCAAGGAAGAGGCATTCAACCTGTTCTATGCCCTTCTGAACGAACTACGCGCGACTGTGACCAGGTCACTGATGCATATTCGTGTGCAGCCGCCTGAACAGCGCCGCCCGGCCCCGCCGCCGCCCCTTCCGCCGATGCGTGAAATGCACCTCGACCCCGATACTGGCGTCAACGAGATGTCGCCCGGCGAACCGGCAGGCAATACGGGCCCGGGCCCGGCGCTTCACCAGGCTGAGGATGACTGGTCGAACACGCCGCGCAATTCGGCCTGTCCATGCGGCTCCGGCAAGAAGTACAAGCATTGCCACGGCGCCCTGACGCCGCAGCGCGCCTGATCTTTCAGGCCGCTTCGGCGGGCGCTGGTCCCACATAGGCAGATTGCGGGCGGATGAGACGCCCCGTGAGGCGCTGCTCGCGGGCATGGGCCAGCCAGCCGGCCGTGCGGCCTGTTGCAAACACGGCGGTGAAGGCATCTGGCGGAAAGCCCAGCGCTTCGAGCAGGAGCGCGGTGTAGAATTCCACATTCACGTCCAGCGGCCGGTCCGGCTTGTGCGCCTGCAGTATCCTCAGTGCCGCCGCTTCCACGGCTTCGGCGAGCATCAGCCGTCCCGGCAGGACGTTCGAGCCTTCCGACATGCGCCTCACGGCCGCCTTCAGCGCATCGGCGCGAGGATCGCGGACCTTGTAGATACGGTGGCCAAAGCCCATCAGGCGGTCGCCGCGTGCCAGCGCTGCCTCGATCCAGGCTCCGGCATTGTCCGGCCGGCCGATGCCATCGAGCATGGCGATGATCGGACCCGGCGCGCCGCCATGCAGCGGACCCTTCAGCGCCGCAAGCCCGGCAAGGACGGACGAGGTGAGGCCTGACCATGTCGAGGCCACCACGCGCGCCGCAAAAGTGGACGCGTTCAGGCCATGATCGGCCACCGTGACGAGATAAGTGTCGAGCGCACCTGCCGCTTCGGGTGACGGCGTCTTGCCAGTCAGCATGTGCAGCATGTCGGCGGCATGGCCCTGTCCGGGCGTTGGCGGCAGGGGGCTCAGTCCCCGGCGGCGGCGCAGGATCGCGGGCAGGAGAACGGCTGGCGCGGCCAGCAGGCCCAGCGCCGTTTCGATATCCTCGCCATCCCCGATCCGCGCGATCAGTGCACGCATGCCGTCCATGGGCGGCAGGGCCAGGATGCCATCGTCAATGTATGGGCCAAGCGCGAAGGCCTCTTCGCGTGCCCGGCCCAGCCGGGCGGCGAAGGCTCCTGAGTCCGGCAGGTCGTCGAACAGGCCGGTGAAGAGCAGCCGGGCAACCTCTTCGAACGGCATGTGGCCGGCGATCTGGTCCAGCGCGTAACCCCTGATGACCAGGACGCCGTTGGCGCCATCGACTGATGACAGGCGCGTTTCGGCGGCGACGACATTTTCCAAACCCATGCTCATGGTCAGATCTCCTCTTGTTTCCGGGTGGGAGATCGGCGCATATGGATGCATCGTCAATCTTGATCAATATAATCAATATAAGGCCAAAGCCATGGCATGGATCAGTTCCGGCGAGGCGGTACGCATGCTCGGCGTGCAGCCGCAGACGCTTTACGCCTATGTCAGCCGCGGGCGGCTGGAGGCACGGCCGGACCCGGACGATCCGCGCCGCTCGCTTTACAGCGCGGAGGATGTCGAACGGCTGGTCACGAGGAAATCGGGCCCTAAACGCGCCGCCGAGATTGCCCGTGCCTCGATCGCCTGGGGCGAACCAGTGCTGAGCTCTGCCCTGACCGTGATTGCGGATGGACGCCTCTGCTATCGCGGCGTGGATGCCATCACACTGTCAGATACGGCAACGCTGGAAGAGGCCGCCGCCCTGTTCTGGGCTGCGCCCTATGCGCCGCGCGCGACGATCGCCCCTGCCGCCGATGGACCGCTCAAGGCGCGCCTGTTCCTGGCGCTGGCCGCCCGGGCGGGAACCGATCCGCATGCCCGCGGCCGGGCGCCTGGCGTGCTGGCAGTGGATGCGGCAACCGTGCTGGAAACACTGGTCGACGCGGCAACGGGCGAGACCGGTACCGGCCCGATCCACGAACGGCTGGGCAAGGCATGGGGGCTGGACAGCGATGGCGCAGACCTGATCAGGCGCGCGCTGGTGCTGCTGATGGACCATGAACTCAATGCGTCGACCTTCTCTGCACGGGTCGCCGCCTCGACCGGCGCATCGCTGGCTGCCTGCGCGCTGGCAGGGCTGTCGACCCTGTCCGGGCCGCTGCATGGCGGGGCGGCGGCCGGTGTGCTGGCCTTCCTTGACGAGGCGAGGTCGCGAGGCGCTGAAGGGGCGGTCAGGGCACGCCTCGACGAGGGCCGCGCCCCGCCCGGATTTGGCCACCCGCTCTATCCGCGCGGCGACCCGCGCGCGAAGGAACTGCTGTCACGCTTCCAGCCGACCGGCACGATTTCGGCGGTCGAGGCCGCAGCGGCGCAAGAGGCCGGGCAGGTCGCGAATGTCGACTATGCCATCGCCGCCATGATGCAGCGCTTTGCCCTGCCGGCGGATGTCGCGTTCACACTATTCGCCATCGGGCGCTGCATAGGCTGGCTCGGCCATGCGATGGAGCAGATCGAGACCGGTACGCTGATCCGGCCCCGTGCACGTTATGGCGGACCCATGCCGGACACAGCCCGCACTGCGTGAGACCGCACGGGCAGGCGGAACCGGCCAGACGCTGCAGCGTAGGGTTAAGACATCCATCGGAGGCCGCTGGTCATGGGCAAAATCATCACGTCGATTCTGGCACTGGTCTGTCTCGTCTTCCTGGTGACGCTTGGCTTCTTCTATATCCAGGAAGGCTCGTTCGAGGCAGCAGGCGCGCGCATGGATGGCGTGCTGACCGACCTGCCGGAAGATACCGCTCGCGCCGCCAGCGATACGGCCGATTCAGCCAGTGAGGTGATCGAAGACATTGCTGACGGCCCGGATGACGAAAATCGCTGATGGCTTCGCCGAAAGGATTGTGAAGGCATGGCCAGGCGCGGCTCGCAAACGCGCTGGCCAATTATTCCGCAGCCCCTTGTTGCGCACAAACGCGCTGAAACGATTCACGAAACAGGGCAGGCTGGCGAGCCCGGATCATGGGCCGGTTCAGGCGTAGGACAGCACTTCATATTCGACATTGTCATAATCGTGGAAATAGAACCGGCTGCCGGGATCATAGGTCTGGTGCGAGTGCGTGACGAAGCCGGCATCCAGCACACGGCGTTCGGCGGCGGCGAGATCGTCGACGATCACGCCGACATGGTTGAGGCCGCCTTGCGTATTGTAGGAGACCTGTTCGGGCTGATCCGTCTCACCGGGAGAGTAGAGTGCGATATAGGCGGAGTCTGTGCCGACATGGGCGGTTGTTCCATTCGCCTTGGACGGGCCTTTCCAGCGGACGTGCCAGCCGAAGATGCGTTCCAGCATGTCTGATGTTCGATCAATGTCGCTGACAGTGATGTTGATGTGTTCAAGGGTTCCAGTAGTCATGTGCCTAGTCCTGTCTGCGGCAGGCATACGGGCCTGCCAGTGGTGAGGGCCTTATCTTGTAATTCCTCAACCTAACTTGAGATCAAGCTATTTTTTTGCTATACGCCGACCCATGAAGACAACCGATCTCATTGCCATCGGACAGCTTTCGGCGCGCACCGGCGTGTCGGTCTCCGCCATCCGCTTTTACGAGGACAAGGGCCTGATCCGCGCGATGCGGAACGCCGGCGGCCAGCGCCGCTTCCTGCGGTCGGATGTACGGCGCCTGTCCTTCGTGATGATTGCGCAGCAGCTGGGGTTCTCGATTTCGGAGATTGTCGACCTCTTGTCCGGCCTGCCGCAGGAGCGTACGCCGACCAAGGCGGACTGGTCGAAAATCAGCGCCCAGTTCCGCAAGCGCCTGGACCAGCAGATCGAGACGCTGGAACTGACCCGCGACCGGCTGGATGTCTGCATCGGCTGCGGGTGCCTGTCTCTGTCAAATTGCGCGCTCTACAATCCGGACGACCGCGCGGCGCGCCTCGGCCCGGGCCCACGCTACCTGATGGAACGCAACGGCGCAGCGAAAGCGGCAGAAGCCTAGCCCCGCCCCTTGCGCTTGTTGCAGACCGCGTGGGCGAGCTGGAGGTTTGACTCATTATCAGGCCCGCCGCGCGCGAGGGCATGGATATGGTCAAAGGTCGGGCGTTGTTTCTTCCACACCGTGGCATGGCCGACGGAGAAGCGGGTTGACGGCATGGGCTTGCCGCAGAGGGCGCACTTGCCCCCCTGCGCCTGCCATAGGCGCTGGAAAAGCTTCGTCGTCGGGGGCGCGAACTCCTGGCTCACAGGCCCTCCGGCACGGCCCAGCCGCGGCGGGCACAGGCGGCCAGCACCGTGTTGCGCAGCAGGCAGGCAATGGTCATCGGGCCAACACCGCCGGGGACGGGCGTGATGTGGCCGGCAACAGTTTCGCAATCGGCAAAGTCTGCATCGCCAACGAGGCGCGTCTTGCCCTCACCCTTTTCCGGCGCGGGAATGCGGTTGATACCGACATCCACGATCGTGGCACCGGGCCTGACCCATTCAGCCTTGACCATGTTCGGCCGGCCGACGGCGGGAACGAGAATGTCGGCGGTGCGGCAGATGGCGGGCAGGTCAGCCGTGCGGCTGTGGGCAATGGTGACCGTGCAGTTCTCGGCAAGGAAAAGCAGCGCGGCGGGCTTGCCCACAAGGATCGAGCGCCCGATCACGACGACATGCTTGCCCGAAAGGTCCTCGCCGAGCGCGCTCTTGGCGAGGATGACGCAGCCGCTTGGCGTGCATGGGCGCAGGCCCGGCTTGCCGAGGGTGAGGCGCCCGGCGGACACTTCCGTCAGGCCGTCAACATCCTTGCCGGGGTCGATACACTCAATGGCGCTGTGCTCGTCGAGGCCCTTGGGCAAAGGCAGCTGCAGCAGGATACCGTCAATCGCGGCATCGGCATTCAGACGGGCAATCAGGCCTTCGACCTCAGCCTGTGTCGCGGAGGCGGGCAACTGGTGGTGAACCGAGACCATGCCGGCCTCTTCGGTGAGACGCACCTTGGAGCGGACATAGACCTGGCTGGCTGGATCCTCGCCGACGAGGACAACCGCAAGGGCTGGCTGGCCGGGCAGCTGTGACACTGCAGCCGCCACCCTCTCGCGCACACTGGCCGCAACTGCGGTGCCATCGATCCGTTTTGCACTCATTCCCGCATCATCCCTGCCAGCGCGTCCGCCAGGTCTGGCGGCCCGTCAATCTCGAGGCCTTTTAACCTGTTCTTGCCGCCCGTCACCACCCTGACGGCAGACTTCGGCAGGCCAAGCTGTTTCGCGATGAGCTTTTCCACGGCGGCATTGGCCTTGCCATCTTCAGGCACGGCGCGGACGCGTACTTTGAGGTAGTGCCGCCCGGCGCCATCCGTTTCAGGGCCTTCGATGCGGTCGGCTGATGCGTTTGGCTGCACGCGAACTGTGAGCCGGTGCATGCGCTAGAAGGGCGCAACCGTGTAGCCGTAGCGCACGATCAGGCGCTGCAGGAAGAAGATGATCAGAAGCACGGCCATGGGCGTAAGATCCAGCCCGCCGAGCGGCGGGATGATCCGGCGGATCGGCGCGTAGACCGGCTCTGTAATCCGCTCGAGCCCGCCCCAGATGCTGCGCACGGTGGGATTTGTGATGGACAGGACGTTGAAGGCCACCAGCCAGGACATCACCGCCTGGATGATAATGATCCATGTGGCGATGTTCAGGAGGAACAGGATGACGTCCAGGATCGCGCGCATTGAAAATACTCCGGAAACAGCGTGAGTTCAGAGTGTCACTTAGGGTGTGTTGGCGCCCCAGTGCAAGGTCGGCGCTGCCGGTTTACCCTGCGACATGGTTTGCAAGGGCCGCAGGCGGGATAAGCTCCGGGGATCGGAATCAGGGGATGAGCGGCCATGACGGAGTTGGAAAAGCCCCTGCGTCCCTTGACCGGTCTGCAGCAGGCCATGATCGCCCTTGCCATGACGGCGATGGGCGCGGGCATGACCATCAATTTCGTCGTGGTGGCGCCGCTCGCCCGCAAGGCAGGGCTCACCGAAATCGAAGTTGCCGGCATCCTGACACTGTCGACCGTGATCTACACGATCATGATCCCGGTCTGGGGCCGGATTGCCGACCGGGTGGGCCGAAAGCGCGTGATGGTGTTCTCGCTGTTCGCCATGGGCCTGACCAATATGGCCTTCCTGTTTGCGCTGAGTGCCGCACTGGCTGGCGTGGTCACCGGCCTGACAACCTTCCTGCTGCTGGTCTTTACCCGGCTCTGGTTCGGCCTCCTGTCACCTGGCCTGCAACCGGCCTCCATGGCCGCAATGACGGACGCCACAACCCCGCTGACCCGCGCCGGCGGCCTCGGCATGCTGGGCGCAGCGATGAGCGTCGGGTCCATTCTCGGCCCGGCCGGGGCCGCCGTGCTGGCACCGTTCGGCGCCCTGGTGCCGCTCTGGGGTTCGATCGTCCTCAACCTGATCGTCGGGGTCATCCTCGGCGTCGTCCTGCCCCGCAGCCGCGACAGGGTGCGCGAGAGCCGCCGCCCCTCGCCGCTGGCCTTCACGGACGCGCGCGTGCGCCCGCACCTGCTGTTCCTGCTGATTTATTTCATCGCCATCGGCATGATCCAGCAGACGCTGGGCTGGTTCATCGAAGACCGCTACGCTTTCGTCGACACCGCCAGACGGACCGCAGGCGAATTGGCAGTCCTTTACACGGGCATCATTTTTTCATGCCTCGCCTTTTCCATGATCATCGTCCAGTTCGGCTATATCCAGCCGCGCAAGCCGGACCCGCGCCGGATCCTGCCGATCGGGCTCACCCTGGTGACCATTGGCTATATCTGCGCTGACGCGTTCCACCCGTTCTGGGCGATGTGCCTGAGCTTCCTTGTCGTCGGTGTCGGCGCAGCCCTCGCCGTGCCGGCAGCCAATGCGCTCGGCAGCCTGTCGGTATCGCGCGAGGAACAGGGGTCGGCCGCCGCCCTTCTGGCCGCGGCCCCGCCCGCAGGTTTCATCTTCGGCCCGCTGATCGGCGCGACGCTGTATTCCGCCATGCCGAGCCTGCCGCTTGTCGCCTCAGCAGTCATTATCGGCATACTGGCCATCTACGCCTTCACGGTGACGGCCCGCAACCCGCTCAGCCCATGATGAAGGCATTCAGCTTGTTGCCATCCGGATCGCGGAAATAGGCAGCGTAGAAGCCGTCGTCACCGCGCGGGCCGGGCGCGCCTTCATCCGTACCGCCATTGGCCAGGGCAATTTCATGGAGGCGGTGGACCTGGTCCTTGTCCTTCGCCTGCAGGGCCACCATCGTGCCATTGCCCACGCTGGCCGGTTTGCCGTCGAAAGGCAGCGTGGCCGCAACGCCTGCCGCGCCGCCGGGCGTGCCCCAGGCGATGAATGTCTCAAACTCCATCATCCGCCCGGTGCCCATCTCCTTAGCGATGGCGTCATAGAAATTCGCCGCGCGGGCGAGGTCAGAAGTCCCAAAAGTCACATATCCGATCATGTCGTCCTCCCAGTTGCCAGACACCGGAACATTACATGAACATTTGTCGATTGCAAGACACCTCCCTTCCCTGCCTGGCCCGGGACCGGAACTTCTCCCGGGCATGGGACTTGTTTCGGGGAGGCTGCAGATACAAAGGAACCCTCCCATGTCCAACCGTTTGGCAATCACACTTCTCATCTATGGCATGGTCCAGGCCGTGCTGTTCGGTGCCGGGGCGCTTGCCGTACTGGCAACGCCGCTGAAGGATCAGGCCGCCATCCTGCTGCCGCTTGTCGTCGTTGTCAGTGCCGGACTCGCCATTCCGTTCGCGTGGAAGATCGCGCCGCGCATGCGCGCCGCCCACCAGCGCCGCATGGCACGCCGGAACGACCTCAACCATGCCTGACCTGAAGACGCCGCCCGGCGACCCTGGAAATTACATCGCGGAAATACCGCCATCGACCTTCAGTTCGATGCCGGTCACCAGCTTGCTCTCGTCCGAGGCGAGATAGAGCACCGCATAGGCGATATCGTCCGGCTCACCCACCTTGCCGAGGGGAATCTGGCGGCCAAGCTTGGCGAGTGCCTCTTCCTCGCCGAACATTTCCTTGGTGCGGTCAAGGATTGGCGTGTTGATGAAGACAGGGTGGACCGAGTTGCAGCGAATCTGGCCGCCTTTCGCACAATGCAGCGCGATGGATTTCGAGATGTGCCGCACGGCCGCCTTGGCCGTGTTGTAGGACACGTAATTGGCGCTCGCGATGATGCCGGCGATAGACGAGATATTGATGATCGAGCCGAGGCCATGGGCGCGCATCAGCGGGATCGCATACTTGCAGCCGAGGAAGATGGAATCGACATCCACCGTCTGGACCTTCTTGAACATATCGTAATTCTCGTCCTCGACCGAGCCGAGCGATCCGATGCCTGCATTGTTGACCAGCACGTTGAGACCACCCATCGCGTCATGCGCGGCGGTGAGCACTTCCTGCCAGCGTGCTTCATCGGTGACATCATGCTGGAACGCAAAGGCCGTGCCCTCGCCGTGGGCTGCGTTGATTTCGGCGGCCACCTTTTCTGCGCCTGCGCCATTCACATCCGTCAGTGTGACCCTGGCACCTTCTTTGGCGAGCATCTTGCCGATGGCCTCGCCGAGGCCCTGCGCGCCGCCGGTGATGAATGCCATTTTTCCCTGAACCCTGCCCATGCCTGTTTTCTCCTGATTTTCTGTGCGGCCTCCTCCCTAGCAGGCGAACGTGATGGCGGCCAATCGCATTCTTTTTGAAATCCGCCCGGAATCCGCTTGATGCGGGCGCCATTCGGAGTGATCCTTCGGGCATGGCACAGGGCGCTGATCCTGACCGGGCAGAAGCCCGCTTCCACCTGTTCGATACGGCCATCGGCCCGTGCGGCCTGGCATGGAGCGCTGCGGGTCTTGTCCAGGTGCAGCTGCCCGAGGCGAGCGAGGCGGCAACCGAATCCCGCCTCGGCCGGATTGCTGCGGCATCCTGGAGCGATGCCCTGCCGCCGGACATTTCCGATTGCGAAGCGCGCATGCGGGCCTATTTCGACGGCGTGGAAACCGATTTTTCCGACATCACGCTCGACCTGAGCCGGGCAAATGAATTTACGAAGCGCGTCTATGCGGAACTTCGCAAAGTGGGCTGGGGCCAGACCACTTCCTATGGTGCGCTGGCGAAAAAGCTGGGCGAGCCCGGCGCCGCGCGGGCGGTTGGCGCGGCCATGGGAAAGAACCCCTGGCCACTGATCGTGCCGTGCCACCGCGTGCTGGCGGCGTCCGGAAAGATCGGCGGATTCTCAGCCTATGGCGGACGGGCGACCAAGCGGCACATGCTGCAGCTGGAACGGGCCGATGCCGATGGTGCCGCGCCCATGCTGCCGGGCCTGTTTGACTGAGCTCACGCCTTGTCGCGCTGTTCCTTCCGCTGCGCTTCCCAGCGGCGGCGCAGCGTGGCGACACGATCCGGGAAACGACCGAGCGTTTCGGCCCTGCGCACCCTGTCTGTCCGGAAGTGGCGGAAATCCTGGCGCAGTTCGCACCAGGCGCCGATGAGACGCACCTCGTCCCAATAGGCCAGCAGGAATGGCCAGATGATGCGCCGCGTCACGTTACCCGCCTCATCAGCGTAATCGATGGCAATTTTCGTCTGCCCACGGATCGCGCTGCGAACCAGCGCGACATCGAACCTGTCTTTCGGGCGATGGCGGTAACTGACAGGCACAAGGCCGGAATCGACGATCACCGGCTGCAATTCGCGTGGCACGGCGACGGTCAGCTTGGCGATCAGGTCGCGCGCGCCCCGGGCAAGGGCATCGTCACCCCGCGCGGCCACCCATTGCGCGCCGAGCACGGCCGCCTCCAGTTCGTCTGCTGTCAGCATCAGCGGCGGCATGTCATAGCCATCCTCCAGAACGTAGCCTGTTCCCGCCTCGCCACGGATCGGCACGCGCTGTGCGATCAGCTCTGCCATGTCACGGTAGAGCGTGCGCAGGGAGACTTCCAGTTCTTCGGCCAATGCCTGCCCGGTGACCGGCGCACGGTGGCGGCGCAGGACCTGGATGATCTGGAACAGGCGTTCGGTGCGTCTCATTTTTCTGATCCTGCTGCCATGCTGCTGACACCACGCTGTCAGCAGCCGTACCTTATCAGGTCCCTATTGCAACCCTGATACGGAGACAGAGTATGATCACGCTTTACGGATGGGGGCCCTTGTTCGACTGTCCCTCGCCCAGCCCCTATGTGATGAAGACCGACATCCAGCTGCAGATGCTGGGGCTTGAGTATAACCGCGCCATCGCCGACCTCGACGCGGTGCCCAAGGGCAAGGCACCCTATGTCATTGATGGCGGCGTGCTGATTGAGGACAGTAACTTCATCCGGGCGCATTTCGAGAAGAAACTCAGGCGGAACCTGGCGGCCGGCCTCAGCGATGAAGACAGTGTGACAAGCTGGGCGCTGGAACGCATGGCCGAGGATCACCTCACCACGATCATGATGATGGAACGCTGGCTGAAGGACGGTAATTTCTTCAAGGGGCCCGCCCTGTTCTTCAGCAACGTGCCGGACGCGGCGCGCGAAGGCGTGATGCAGGAGGTCCGCGCAGGTATCGCCGCCAGCGAGCAGGCCCGTGGCATGGGCCGGCATTCCGACGCCGAGCGCATGCAACTTGCCGAATGGGACCTGCAGGCGATCGCCATCCAGCTCGCAGGGCAGGACTATTTGTTCGGCGATACGCCGACCGTCGCTGATGCCGCCGTGTCCGCCGTGCTGATCAGCTGCGCCACCGAGTATTTTGACACGCCGCTTAGCGCCCTGGTGCGCGGGCATACTAATCTCGTGGGCTATATGGACCGCATGAAGGCCCGCTTTTTTGCAAAGAACCTGTGGCCCGTGTCCGAAATGGCCTGATACATCCGGCGCGGCGCAGTTTCCGATTGTGTCGCGCCGGATCAAATGTAGCCTGCGTGTTCGATGGAATGCGCAGGCTGCTGCGCATCGGGGCAAAGGGGCGCAGCGCGTTGAAATACCTGCAATTCATGACGCGAACAGACGGGCCGCGAATCGCTTATCTCGCCCGGGCATTCGGCGCGGCGCTGCTGGGCACAATCCTGATTGCGACGCTGGTCAGCCTGATCCTGCCGCGCGACACGTCGCAAGGGACCGCAGACGACGCGGCAACCCCTTCACTCACCGGCCTGCTCGTGATCTGGCCAATCGTGTCGACCGTCGTGATCTGGGCCGTCCTGGCGGGGGTGAAGCGCATGACGCCTACCTACTGGCACGCGGCCGGGGCGTCGGCGCTGGTCTTCTTCGCCCTGTTCACATTCGGCGCGGGCGTGCAGACCGGCCTGATCTTTGTCTGGCCCTATTTCCTGTATTCACTGACATTTCTGGCCTGGCAGCTGAAATCGGATATGGACGCATTCATCATGACCGGGCTGCTGCAGTCGGCGGTGATGTCCCTGCCCGCGCTGATCATCAGTTCGCAGGGCTGATCCCGGCGGAATCGATCAAATTTGCAACAGCGTGTTCAGCCAGCATATACCGTGCGCGTGGTAGGCATTCTGGATGCTCCGAAAGCTTATCGCCTCACTGATCACGATCTACGCCATCGCCTTTGCGTTTGGCGCGCTGACCGCCGTGCGCTGGCCCTCGATCATGATGGCCGTCGGCTGGATGGTGCAGGACGATGTGGCCGGCGGTCTTGATGCGGTCGACTGGCGCGCACTCGGAATTGCCTATGGCGCACCCTACCTCCTGGCGGCGCTCTGTTTCTATTGCTCTGCCGCGATGATTTCAGGCCGCCGTCCCGGCGGCGTGCTCTGGTACGTGATGGGCCTGTGTGCCGGATTTCCGACCGTGTACCTTGTCAGCTTCGAACATGGCTGGTGGCACGATCCGAGCGCCGCCGAGGGTGCCGTCGCAGGGGCCGCGATTGGCGGGCTGTTGCTGCTGAGCGCCGTCTATGAACTGCGCCGGCGCCCGCCTGTGCGTGTCGAGGCCGTGGCAGACATGGCCCAGCCCGAGCCCGCTGCTGCCACCCCGTCAGCCCCGCCTGTTCCCACGCCCGAAGTCGCCATCATCCGCCCGCGCCCGGCCCCTTCCAAACCCGTCTTCGTACCGGCAGCGATTGCCCGCCAGCGCGCCAGCTTTGCCGCCCATGGGCGGCGGATGAACGCAAAGCGCAATCAGCCTCGGACAATCCGCCTGTTCTGATTATCCGTTGCTGACGGCCCGTCTTCGGCCTAGCCTGTGCGCGAGACGATGGGAGGCACGTCAGAAATGAATACCCGAATGATCGCCGCCGCTGCGCTGGTACTGTTAGCCGCGTGGCTTTTCTGGCAAGGCCTGTCCGCCGTCATCATGATCACCCAGCGCGGCAGCCCGCTGGGTGATGCGCTGATGCAGCCGCCGACAAGCATGATCCGGCTTCTCGGCAGCGCGATTGTCCTGATCGGTGGTTTGCTGGCCCTGGCCCGGCGCGCAGGCAGCGCGATCGTGTCCACGATTGGCACGCTGCTGTTCCTGCTCCTGCCGGTCCTGATGGCTGCAGCCGGGACGGATTCGGCGATGTGGATGGATGAAGCCATCTATTCGGCCCTGCTGGTCGCTCTCACGATTGCGCTTTTTGCGCTCAGGCGGCGAAAAGCCTGACT